>Ga0233380_1000276_pt1 | contig 29047 bp, 40 predicted proteins | sample ElkDunMinimDraft_9_FD_191541 | JGI IMG/M metagenome (GOLD analysis project Ga0233380, IMG submission 191541) | Fecal eukaryotic communites from dung pellets of Tule Elk in California, USA - Elk Dung F36 | ecosystem: Host-associated > Mammals > Digestive system > Large intestine > Fecal | place... | reverse complement strand
CCGAGCAGCGCGGGCATGGCCTCGTGGGCTGCGACCTCCCGTGCCCGCTGGTACTCGACCCAGGGCGGGCGGCTGTCGAGGACACCGGCTTCGTCCCGCCAGCGGGCGAGGTTCTCGGCGGCGCCGCGCTCGATGGCGTCGGCGCGGGTCTCGAGCATCCGCGCATCCATCGCGGTGCAGTTGATGTACAACAGCGAGACTTCGCCCTGAGGGTCGAGGTCGGCCGTGGAGCCTCGGATCTCGCGAGCCGCATCCCGCAACGCCTTCGCAGCCACCTCGCGGTCGTGCTGCCGAGAAGCTGCCAGCCGCGCGGACGGGATGCCCGGCTGGATCGTTGGGGAGGATGAGCCGGTCATGAGGTCACCTCGAACCCAGCGGCGCGGAAGGCGGCGCGGGCGAGAGCGAGATATCCGTCCCGGTTCGGCTCCCAAGCGTAGTCGTACTCGGTCTCGGCCCGCCAGAGCGCATACGCAGCAGCCTCGACCTGGTCGGCCGTCACTGTTGCAGCGAAGGCAGCGCCGGCCTCCAAGATCAGCCTCCGCGTCTTCGCGAGTGACCCACGGGTCGCATACCGACGCTCCGCCTCCTGCTGCGCCCGCTCGATGACGGTGCTCATCGGTCCCACTCCCGGATGCTGCAGGTGTAGGTGTCGGCGGCCAGGTGGTTCCAGCCGATGCGGCACAGCAGGGTCACGTCCCGCCCGACGAGCTCGACGGCGCGGGGGTCATCGACCACGAGCGGCACGTCCACCGAGTCGAGTTCGACCACCGGCGTCCGAGTCAGGTCACCGCTCGCCGTGTCCAGCACGTTGCTGACGCTCACGACAGTGCCCTCGACCGCGTACACGTGGTGGTAGCGGCCATCGAACGGGATCAACACGGCGATCCAGATGAGCCCTACGACCGCGCCGAAGAGGCCGGTCAGGACGGCGCCGAGGCCCGAGAGTTCGCCGCCGCCGCTGCTGAGGTAGAACCAGGTGAAGAGGCCGGCGATGACGAGGAGTGCCAGCGCGCCCCAGCCCAGGCCGAGCAGGTGGATCGCGACGCCGACGTCGACGAACTGGTCGGGGATCATCGAAGGACCGCCCCGAACTCGACGCACCCACGCACCAGCGCCCAGAAGTACACCGCGGCATGACCCGTCAGCGTCTCCTCATCCGGTGCCGATGCCTCAGCGAACTCACGCGCCCGGTCCATCGCCGCGAGCTTCGAACCCGCATCGGCCAGGAGTGCAGCAGCAGCGACCCGGACGTCATGCTCAAGCGTCGACTCCGCACGCGACCGGGGGCGCCGGTTGATGTGGAAGGCGTAGTCCATGAGGCGGTCGAACGCTGCCTCGGACTTGGCCTCGGCGAGGGCGTCGGCTGGGGTGCGGGGGGTCATGACGCACCGTCCTCAGCGACGATGCGGGCGGGGGTCCAGGCGGCGATGTCCTCAGCCGACGCGAACTGGCTTATGGGGTGGCCGACAACCAGCCACGTCCTCCTCAGGCCGTCTTGATCGAGGATCGCGGTGAGCCCAGAGACCCCCTTGATGGTCGCGTTGACGATGACCGATCCCGGCTCGGTAGGCAGGTCGGGAACCTCGCGGGTGGCGCGGATGAAGACGGCGTGAGGTCTGTCGAGCCGCCCGTACCACTTGATGGCGTCGGCCCCGACGTTCAGGCCCTCGTTGTCGGGGTCGTTCCACGCCTCACCGGTGAACGAGTGGCCCCGATAGGCCAGCGTCACCACATCCCCCTCCCGCACCTGGCTGACGTCCGTGATCTCGATCGTGCTCATCGACTCCTCCTGATCTGCGCGTAGTGGGCCTCGCAGAGGCCGAGTGCCTTGTGCTTGCGGGCGCATCCATCGACCGAGCAGGGGCGCCCGTTCTGGGCGTCGGTGGCAGGAGTAGCAGCGAGGGAAGTAGCGCCTGAGATCGAGGCTGTACGTCCCCTGCGGAGCGACGAGCTCCGCCGGGTCTCCACCGGCGTAGGACCACTCCGCCGCGGGGGATCCGCAGTCGCAACAGAACTGGGAGCTGGCACGACCGCGTTCGCGGGCCAGGCGGTTGTGGAGAGACTTGTACGCGATCGCGTCCTCCACGCGGGTGATCTCGATGGTGGTCATCGCCCGACCGCCTCAACAGCAGCACGGACCCGACGCATGGCCTCGTCGAAGCCGAGCTGGTAGTCCGGGGAGTGCACCTTGGCGCCGACCTCAGCAACCTGTCGAGCGAGCCGCTTCGTCTCCGTCGCTACCAGGTCGGCAGTCCAACGGGTGGCCCCATCTGAGTCCCAGCGGTCAGGCGCGTCGGGCCAGTAGTCGCCCGAGTGGAGCGTGTCGAAGCCGATCCATGAGTCACCGCTGTAGGTCAGCCCACCGCTCACATCCGCGGGGATGTAGTCGTAGTAGAGGCCAGCCCACGGGTGGCCGTCGGGGACGCGGACGTACCCGTTGACAGCGCCGTACATCGGCGCCTCGACAGTCGCCCAGGAGATGCCCGCCTCGACGCCGTGCGCGAGTGCCACCATCTTCGGCGGGGCGATCTCCGAAACGTTCTGATCTGACATGGGTTCGGTACCCTTCTGGTGAGTGGTGACAGCCCCTGGGTCTTGGCGGATCGGGGGCTGTCGCTGTGTCTGGGGGTGAAGCCCGCCGCTCTCCGCTGCCTTGTGCTTGGAGCGGCGGGGGTCTGTTAGGCCGAGCGGGCCAGGGCTGCGTCCATCAGCTGGTCGAGCCGGTCGCGGGAGACGGGGCCAGTGGCGGCACGTCCGCGGCGCCGGGCCTCGACGTCACCCGGTGGGATGCGCCACTCGCTGCGCGGGCTGGCGTCGGGCAGCTTGAGCGCGCCGGGGAAGATGCCTCGCGAGCACCACTCACGGATCGTCTTGGGCGTGAAGCCCAGGATCTGGGCGACGTCGGCGGCGGTGTAGTAGGTGGACATCACACGACCTCCAGGTGTCGGTCTCGCTGCGAGGTCAGCTGGTGCACCAGGAACGCGAGGCCCTTCGGCGTCACCCGAACCTGCGGGGGATCGGTCACGAGCTCCCCGGTGGCCGGGTGGTAGTGGGACTGGGGGAGCGCGGCCAGACGACCGGTCTCGAGCGCCGTCTGCTTGATGTGCCAGCGCCCGTCGCGGCCGCGGAAGATCCACCCCAGGTCGGCGAGGTGCTTGAACAGCCGAGTCGCGCCGATCGCGACACCCGAGCGGGCGATCGCCTTGGCGGTGTCGGCGACCGACAGGTCACCGGTCGCGTCGAGGATGTGGTCAGCGACGGCCGCGCGAGGCTCGAGCACAGCGACCCGCTCGCGCTCCGCAGCCAGCTCGGCCTCCGCCTCGATGACCATGCGGGCCAGGTCGGCGCGGGTGATCTGCGCGGCCTCACGCTGGACGTAGGAACCGGTGCGGCGGATCTGGGGGAGCACCTCGTCGGTGACCCAGTCCTGGACGGCTTCGGCGTGCACCGCGCTGGACCGCATCACCAGACGGTTGAACCCCTGCTCGGTGACAACGAGCATCGACTGCACGCCGCCGGGGGTACGCACATCTGCGTACCCCTTGTGGTGCTCACGAAGGATGCGTGCCGCGGTGTTGGCGTCGCGGTAGCCGAGGATGCGCGCGATGTCCGCGAGCACGATCGCAGGCTTGCCGTCGAGCTCGGCGGTGCGCAGCGGAGCACCGTTGTAGTCGAACGCCGTGAGGTCCATCAGGCCGCCCGCTTTCCCGGTCGAACGTCTCGCTGGACGATTGACACTCTGGGCTCAGCGAAGAGCGCATGGACCGGCGCGTTGAGCACCTTGGCGATCGCCTTGGCTCGCTCGACATTGGTCCGCTTCACGTGCCCGCTGGTCAGGTGTCCGATGGTCGCCTTCGAGGTCTTGACGCCCATGCGAGTGACGGCGTCCGCCAGCTGCTTGAGCGACATGTTGTCGCGGAACCGCATGTACTGAACGAGTGCGTCGGGGCTGATCAGCTCCACGTCGAACCTCCTCTCGATGACCCTCATCCTCCGGCCTTTCTGTCTCGGTGTCAAGCGGATGCCTAGACGTTAGACGGGATCGTCTAACTTGTCAACACCGGGAACTGGCGGAGTTCTGCCGCCGTCGCGGATCACATGTGTGTAGTTCGTAGACGGTGCGTCTATCGGCCAGTTAGACGAGGACGTGTCGTAGGTCGGAAGGTTGTCCTGTGAGTGAACGCATCCCTGAGCCGTGGCTGACGGCGGCAGAGCGGAAAGGTGTCGGGACCTACCGACCCCTGGCCGCAGCCGCCAAGCTGTCGCACGAGACCGCGCGGAAGGTGGTTCTCGGACTCAAGACGTCCGACGACTCCATCCGCAAGGTCGCTGACGCGCTGGGGATCGACGTCGAGCAGGCATATGCCTGGCGCGACGAGCAGGCACCCGACTACAGCCGGGACTTCATCCCGGACGAGCGAGCGCCGTACCTCACCCACGAAGAGCGCGAGGCGATCAACAAGCTGATCCGCCTCCTGACCGAGGGAAGAGGTGGGGAACATGACCTACGTTCCGCCCCCATGAATGCCGCCGCAGACGAGGGGTCGCGACTCAGGACGCGGTCGCGTACCCCTCGCCGGCGGCTGACAGAAGCCAGTCGTAGACCTGCCGACGGGCCTGAGGGGTCAGGCCAGCCCTGACCAGCCCGACGTTGACGTCCTCGACGTAACACACCTCCACTGACAGCCCGGGCACCTCCACCACGGTCATGCCCAACGCCTCTAGGAACGTCACTTCCGACACCCTGTCTCCCCAAGTTCGCCCCGCAGCAGTGCGGGTGAGGGCAAGATAGGCAGCGCGGGAACGCCTGGACAACCGCGCTACCCGCATCATGCATACGGGAGGCACGTCGTGACGAAACCGAGACATGCCCGACCCTGGAATGCGGCGATCCTTCACGAGCTGCGGCGTCTGGCGGCCGAGCGCAAGATGCGCCAGGAGGACATCGCCGAGGCGGCGGGCATCTCTCAGTCGACGGTCTCGCGGCTGCTGACGGGGCGCCAGGACCTCTGTCTGGACGACCTGGCGCGGCTGGCCGAAGCGATGCGCGCCCAGCCCATGAGTGTCATCGAGCGTGCCCGTCGGCGGGCTGACATCGGCGAACGCTGAGCTAGCCGCCGATCGCCTTCTGTGCGAACGTGGCGGCTTGGTACTGCGCGTCCGGCATGAGGTGGGCGTAGACGTTCTCGGTAACCGCCTGCGACCCGTGCCCCATGTGGCGGGACAGCTGCCAGAGGCTCATCCCGGCGTCGAGCATCAGCGAGGCGTGGGTGTGGCGCAGCGAGTAGGGCGAGGGGTTCTTGTCCAGGAGGCCGTCCGCGCGAGCTCGCTTCACGCCCGCGGTGAAGCCCTGGTAGTAGGTGGACTCCGGCAGCCAGGATCCCTTGCCGTCGCCGAAGAGGACCTCGCCGCTCTTGCGGCCCGCGATGTGTGGTCGCAGCATCTCGACGGCTGAGGGTGGCAGGCCGAGCGAGCGCACGGCGCGCTTGGACTTCGGCGGGCCGACGTAGGACCCGCCCTCGCGGTCCTGCTTGATCGCCTTGGTCACGCGCACGACGGGCTGCTGGGCGTCGAGGTAGACGTCCCCCACGGTCAGGGCCCGCATCTCCGATGGTCGCAGGCCCGTGGCCAGCATCAGCCGGGCCGGGCCCTGGTGGCGCTTCGGCATCCGGTCGATGATCGCGGTGGCCTCGTCCCGGGTGAGGAACATATCGGCCTCGTCCTCGTCGGTGCGCACGACGGCGGGCAGCATGCCTGGCTTCATCGGGTTGCCCTGCCGCCAGCCGCGCTCCTCGGCGTGCTTGAACACCGAGGTCAGCCAGCCGCAGATGTTGTGGACGTACTTGGCGGACAGGGCCTTGCGCTCGAGCGCGATCACGAAGCGCCGGCAGTCGTCCTCGGTGACGGTGTCGATCGGCCAGTCGCCGATGGCTGGCCCGATGTGGTTGCGCATGTAGGAGGCGTAGGTCTGGCGGGAGAACTCGGTGCCGCGCAGCAGGCCGAGGCGGTGCTCGGCGACCTTGTCGACGGTGGGAGCCTGCGAGGCCTGGCGGGCCAGGTGCTGGACCGCGCGGGCCTCGTCGCCGCGCACGGACTCGATCAGCTGGCGCCACATCTGGGCCTTGGTCTCATCGGCCCAGGTCTTGGAGCGCTTGCGGCCCTCCTCGTCGTACCAGATGACCTTGTATGAGGTTCCCCTGGGACCGGTACGCCGTTCGATGCTTGCCATACCAACGAGGCTACGCCGACGAGGGGATAAGATCCGAGATCTAGGGGATGTGTCCCGGGATTGCTCCTGATTTTCGTTGCAATCCCGGGACTCCCGGAGCGGTAGCGGTGGGATTTGAACCCTCCCTTACGCCCGGCGCTCGACAGGGACCTTTCGTTGCAACGGCGCGGAAAGGTGGCCGTCGGGTCTCGGACCATCAAACGCACGTATCGCACGCACAGACCCCCGATGACCGGCCTTGCGTCCCCTGAGGGGATGGACCCAGAGCATAGAGAAAGACCCCGCCCCGGGCCTTGTGGGCCCGAGGCGGGGTCTCGGCTGGTGAAGCGGAGGGGGTCACCGGATGAACTCGTCGCCGTCCTTGGGTCCGGACATGGCTCGCCTCCCTCCGTGGGTGGTCGTGCCGTGGTGGAGGATCAGGCGTCGCCGGTGTTGCCAGCCACGCGCACGCCGGTGAGGGTCGCCCCGGTCGAGGTGATCGTGGCCGTCTGCGTCGGCGAGCTCGCCAGGTCATAGATGTCGTTGTCCTGGATGCGGCCACCGACGATCGTGGTGCCGGAGGGGATGAGGATGCCGGAGACCTCGCCAGCGACCGCCGCGCGACCGTTGCCGACGATCTGGTTGTCCTTGATCGCCGGGTAGTTCAGCACCTGGGTCCCGGTGGACTCCATGCGGATGCCGGAGCGCCCGTTGGCACGCACGACGTTGCCGTGGATCATGATCCCGTCGAGGTCGGTGGCGCCCGATGTCGCTCGAGCCCAGATGCCCCACTTGTCGCACTCGATGACCTGGTTACCCTCGATGATCGTGTGCACCTCGGCCCGCACGTTGGGACCGTCGGCGGTCGTGATGGCGATGCCGATGCCGTCGAAGGTTGCCGGTCCGACCGACCCGCGGATGGTGTTGCCGCGGATGATGGTGTGCAGCCCGGGGTAGGAGCCGTCCAGGCTGGTCCTCGACAGACGGATCCCTCGGCCGCACCCGATGATGGTGTTGCCGTCGATCAGGGTGCCGGTCGATCCGGTGTCGGAGATCCCGAACGGCATCCCGATGACGACGTTGCCGCGGATCCGGTATCCCACCACGCCCTCGTCAGGGTCTGCCCCGGTCTGCCCCTCGGTGAAGATGCCGTTGTGCCCGGGTCCTGCGGCGCCTGCCGTGTGGGTGCCGATGATGACGTTGTTCTCGATCAACGTCGGCTCGACCGATCCAGCGCCGCGCGTGCCCGCGCCGATACCCGACCCGCCCGGGCCGACGCCCGAGGGTGCCAGCCGCCCAGGGTTGACGATGACGTTGTCCCGGATGACGCACATCTCGTAGGAGTGATCGAACGGGACCGCTGTGGCGGGGGTGTTCCACACGTTCATGCGCTCGATCGAGCAGCGCTTGACGTAGTAGATGTTCAGGGGCTTGATGGCCGACCCGTAGCCGGCGGTGTGGATCATTGCCTCGGCCTGGACGCCGAAGTCGCGGAAGTCGGCACCGATGAGGAGGTTGGCGGAGGTGCGTCCCGCGCAGGTCAGCCAGTCCGACGTGCCCGCCGTACTGCCGCTGCCAGGTCGGTCGGCGACCACGTGCACCCAGGACAGCTCGCGACCGGCTCCGGCCCAGGAGACGTAGTTCTGGACGTTGAGGGGGACGGTGACGATGGTGCGCCCCGGTGGGATGAACACCGTGCCGCCGCCTGCGCTGACGGCGGCGTCCTGCGCGGCGGCGAACGCGGCATCGTCGGGGGTGCCGAAGATGCAGCGTGCGCCCGACACCGTGCTGGTGGCGTTCGAGGTGAGCGTGGCAACACCCGAAGACACCGACGTCACGGTGCTGATCCAGACCCCGTCGTTGGCGTTGGCGACGACGGGTCCAGCGCCCATCACCGCGATGGTCTTTCCGACGTCGGCGGAGGTGAACGGACGCGCCGAGGATGAGACCGTGGGCAAGCCCGCCGCCGTCACGGCATCGGTGAGGAGTACGGCGTCCATCGCCGCGCCGTAGTCCACGATGCTGAACCGGCGTGCGCCTGCGGTGCGGGCGTTGATCTCGGCGATCATCGCGTCGGACATCTCGACCGACTCGGGCAGCTTGTGGTCGGACCCGATCGCGATCATCTTGCGGTCGACGGTCGGCCACCCGGTGGCGTAGCTCCAGGAGGCGATCGTGGCGCCGGAGACCGTGGAGTTGGCGTGCACCCCGGCGAGGGTGGCGTTGGGCAGGCCGTAGGACGCCTGCTCGCCGCTGGTGAGCGTGTAGGACAGCGCGAGGGTGCCGTTGACGTACAGCCGGAGCACGTGGTCCCGGTATTCCAGGTCAACCACGTCGCCGGGCTGTGCGACCACGCTCGACGTCGCGAGCGTCACGACGGTGCCGGGCAGGGTGGTCCCTGAGCTGCGGGCAAGGGTGTAGTAACGGGTCGCGGTGGCGATGCCCCAGCGCATCATGCGGGCGTCACCGGTGAGGATGCGCCCGGCGATGAAGGCGCCGATCCCCTGGGCCGAGCCGATCGAGTTTAGCGCCCCGACGACGGCCGTGCTGATCCCCTCCGGCGAGCCCACGTCCACATACATGGGTGTGGTGGCGCCGCCGGCGGTGCAGTACATCTCGCCCGAGCCGTTCACCGTCCACACGCCCGCCGGGGCGGCGTCGGGCTTGACGATGATCTCGGTGTCGCCGACGGTGGTGTGCTGCCCCTCGAGCGCAGACCCGCTCAGGTAGTTCGCGCCGTCGATCTCTTGCGTGACGAGCGAGGCGCCCGAGGAGCCGGGGAAGTCGTAGAGCCCTTCCTCGCCCTCGAAGTCGGCTGCGGTCGTGACGTCCATCCCGGCGATCGCGTCATCGACGGCCTCGGTGACGTCGAGGTTCTCGAACGCTGCGAGCGCCTCGTTGGCGGTGTCCTGTGCAGCCTCGGCCAGCAGCTGCCCCTGCGCGATCTGAATTTCCCAGTTGTTCGCGTCGTCCGCGTACACCGGGACCGCGCCCGGCTCGCCCTTGTTCTTCCAGCTCTTGGGGGTGTAGGCCATGGTTCACAGCACCTCTCGGGTCAGAGCTCGCTGGCGACGTCGGCCGGCGGTGCGGGGATGGGCTCAGTGGCAGCCGCGAGGTGCCGGTTGATCCACGTCAGCAGCGTCCTGACGTAGCCGATGGCGTTCCGTGCAAGGCGACGCGAGGTGGCCAGCTCGGCCTCGAGTTCCTTGACCTGGTCCTCAAGACGCTGTACCCGCTCGGTGAGTGGTGCGACCAGCGCCTCGGACTGCGCCTTGATGATCGCGGTGAAGTGGGCATCCTCGGTCTCGGCCAGCAGGGCGGAGGCCTCGACCTCGACCTTGCCGGTGTCGGCGGAGACCTTCACCGTGTCGGCGCGCAGCTTCTGGATCTGCCGCGGCACCAAGATGAGAGCGGTGAGGCCGGTCCCGGCGCCGAGGATCGTGACGATCAGGCCGATGATCTGCACCGGGGTCACGAGGTCGCGTCCTTCGCGCGTCGCTCCCATTCACGCAGCCGCAGCCAGAGTTGCCGCACTCGCCAGCCGGAGGAGATCGCGAGCGCGAACACCAGCCCGGCGATCACCAGGGTGCCGGTCTCCTTGATCGAGCCGATCAGCACGGCGAAGTACACGCCGAGCCCGGTGGTGAGGACGATGCGGCCACCGAGTTCGGAGGCCCAGCCCATGAGCGGGTCTCGGAGCAGCACGCCGATGAACGCCGCCAGGAACCCGATGCCGGTGCTGATGGCCCAGACCATCGCCCACGGCGACCCCCACGACTCACTCAGGGAGCCGGGCGGCGACTGCGCCGTGACGACGATGGCCAGCATCGCTGAGCCGACCGAGAGCACGAGCAGCGTGTCAGGGTTGCGGTCGTACTTCCTGCGGTCAGGCATCACGCTTAGGCGGGCTGGTCGCCGTCGACCGGCTTGCCGGTAGCGAGGGCGAGATCGGTCTCCGGCAGCACATCGAGGAAAGTGCGCAGCAGAGTGACGAGGCAGGCGCCGGCAGCCGCAGTCAGGACCGCAGTCCACGGCACGTCCTGCAGCAGCAGCAGCCCGGCGATACCGGCGGCAAGGTTCTGGCCGAACGTCCTCAGGACCCGGTACCCGATCGCCTGTGCGAGCGGCATCGTGCCAGTCTCGATCTCAGGCAGGTCCGCGACGGCCGTGACCAGAGCGGCCAGGGCGGCCATCCCGCTGATCGAGAGAGCGTCGAGGATCGCGACCTCACCCGTCTGGACGAGAATCACGTAGGGCACCAGCGCGGCCAGAAAGGTGTACAGGACGCGGGCGCCCGTGGCCTTCCACCAGGCGCCGGTGAAGACGCCAGTTGCGATGAGTGCGTGCTTGGCCATGGTTCAGCTCTCCTTGGTCAGGATGGTGAGGGCGGTGTCGACGGCGGACTCTGTGCCGGCGATCGCGTCGACGACACGACGGCGGTTGGAGCCGCGGCCGATCTGAGCGGTGAGGACGGCGTCCGCGGTGTCGCGGGGTAGCCCGGCCACCGCCTTGCCGATGCTGCGGCTGGCGACGCCGGTAGCGAGCGCCCCATCGACCTGCTCGAGCAGGGCAAGCACGCGGTCCAGCTTCGCTTCCTGTGCGGGTGTCATGACGCTCTCCTCGGGTGTTGGTGCGGGTGCGGGTCCGGGTGCACTCCCGCGTCGTCGCAGCGCCTGAGCGGCAGCAGCGATGACGTCGAGGCGGGGGTACAGGTAGGGGCCGGGGCAGGCGGTGGCCGCGAAGTCGCGGTGGCCCACGACGCGGCCCTTGGTGCTGGGCCAGCCGTACCGGTCTGCGATGTCGGCGATGGTGCGGGTGAGGGTGTTGATCGCCTCGTCCGAGACGCGCCAGTGCGGTGCGAGCGTCTCGTTCTGCACCTCGAACGTGATCGAGGGGCGGTCAGCGCTGGCGCTGCTCGACGTCCAGGCGCGCTCCTCCTCCGGCACCGACCCGATCAGCTCGCCGGCGGTGAGGATGAGGTAGTTCGCCGACGCCTCGTCGCTCGACTGCACCAGCCGCTCGATGCCGCCGTTCTTGCCAGCCCAGTGGTGGACTATGACGCGCTCGATGTCGCTGCCGTGGCGCGACGAGGACTTGGGCAGCCGGGGGGGCATCTTGCGGTCGGTCAGGGGGGAGTAGGTAGCCATCAGCCGGCCGCCGTCGTCGGGGTCATCTGCACGGCAGTCCAGGCGACGCTGAAGGTCAGGCTATTCGGCGGTGTGGGCGCGATCAGGCCGGTGACGATGATCTGGAAGTCCGTGGTCGTCACCGGCGAGAACCGCACACGAGCGCCCGCGGTGGCCGAGGTCGAGCCCATGACGTTCCCCGTCATCACCGGAGCTTGGGTGAACCGACCTGCAGGGAGGCTCGCAGCGAACACCGCAGAGTCGGTGGTAACAGAGAGTGCCTGCACCCCCGCCGCCATCCGGAATGGGGGCACGGCTGCGGCGGTGGCAACCGTCGCGACGACCACCCAGCTGGAGCCGCGGTTGCGCTCGAGCGTGCCGGTCGCCAGGTTGTCCACCCAGATCGGCTGCAACGACGTCGCGAACGAGGACAGCGCGTCACGCTCGGCGTTGCTGTTGACGGTGATGATGCCGCCACGCACGCCCGTGCGGAGCCGCTGCGAGTGCGTGATCGTGACGTTCGCGTGCGCCGTGTTCGTGGCGCCGGCCACCACGGTTGCGCGGGCCAACTCGATCGCACCGTCGGGGATCGTCGGGGGGTTGGGCGTGCCCTGCGCCACGCCAGAGGCCACACCGAACCGCGGCTGAGAGTTCGGGTCGTCGTTGTCGACGTCGTTGTGCAGGATGTAGATGATGTCGATCCGCGAGCCGGTGCCGGGCGCGGGCGGGACGGTGTCGCCCTCACCGTCCTCGCCGACGATGGCGGTGGAGTCGTTGGAGAACAGCACGACGCCGTCGTTGCTGCGTCTCGTGACGCAGTGGCCGGCGGTGACCTGGTATGCCCACGACGCGCGGCCGGAGACGACCAAGCCGTCCATGACACCCTCGCGCGGGACGATCCCTTCGAGCGCGAGGCGAGCCTCGAGAGGGGTGGTGCCCTTGGTGCCGTCCTTGCGGACGAACAGACCGCTACGAATGGTCACAACTACCCCTATCGTTTGTGGGTGCTGGCGGTTACGCTTCGCCCATGGACATGAAGTCGGTGCTGCTCGGCGCCGCAGGTGCGGTCGTCGTGCTCGGGGGAGTAGTGGCCGTGCAGGCGAACGCGAACGCGGAGGACGCAGCGCTCGCCCGCGAAGGGTTCGCTGTTGCGGCACCCGTCGTGGAGCTCGTCGAGACACGCCTCAGTGCGGTTGGCGTTCTGCCCGAACCCGAGCCGGTCGTCGAGGTCGTCGTGGAGGAAGCTCCCGAACCTAAGCCCGAGCCGGCGCCGCCCATCGAACCCGAGCCCACCCCCGAGCCTGAACCGGAGCCCGAAGTGACGCAGAACCCTGAGCCCGAGCCCGAGCCCGAGCCTGATGTCCGGACCCCGGAGCCGAACGAGGTTTACGGCCCGGACAACCCCGCGCCCGAGCCGCTGCCTGGCGACAACGCGCCGGGTGGCGACGATCGCCCCTAACGCAGGAAGATCGCCTGAGCGTTGATGCTCGCGCCGTTCGCGACATGAGCGGGCAGGTTGGCGAAGTCCGTCTCTGCGAACAGGCGGCAGGTGATCGTCGCGCCGCCCACGAGGCCGGTAACCTCGGACATCTTGTTGACCGCCAGGTCGCCAGAGCCGTTCCCCGAAGTCAGCGGCGTGATGAGCCTCCGACCGAACGATGCGTGGCCGGTGCTGCTGTCGATGTAGACGCGAGCCCGGAGGTAGTCGAGTGTCGCCGTCGTGTTGAACGCTGAGATCACGCCGAGCGCGGTCACGAGGGCCTTCGTGTATCCGGCGGGAACGACCATGTTGAAGCTGCAGACGTTCGCGCCTGCGGCCGCGAGGGAGAACCCGTCGTTGTCCGCGAACCCGCTACCGAAGGCGATCGGGTTCGCCAGCGCGTCGTTGTTGATGATCCCGTTCGGCAGCGACAGCGTCCCGGTGATCGCGGCGTTGCCACCGATGATGGTGTCGCCGGAGAACTCAGCGTCTCCCGACACGTCCAGGTCGCCTGAGAACGCCGCGTCGCCGCTGACGTTCAGGTCGCCCGTCACACCCAACGATGAGCCGACGACCATGCCGTCCTCGTTGACGCCGATGCCAGCAGCCCGCAGTGGAGCGCCACGCTCGACCGCGGCGAGGCGCTTCTGGAGATCCCTGATGATGTCCGTCCAGCGCCCGAAGTCGTCCTCGCCGCCGCGGCGTGGGCCGTTCCAGCCGTCCGTGTCAGACATCTGGCCCTTACCTCCATTCCAGCGTCGGGAGCATCTCCAGTGGCACCACGGAGGAACCCAGCGACGCCGTGAACGAGCCGATGCGGGACCTGTATGTGCCGTCCGGCAGGTACGGGTGGTTGACGACATAGACCCTGGCCCAGTCACCAGCCCGGTACTCCCTCAGCGTGGGGTAGGCGTCCCGCTGGACGCTCAACTTCCACGACGTCCACGGGCGCGAGCCCTGCTGCAGGTACGCCGGCGGCCACGAGTCCAGCGTCTGCTGTCGGCCCACGGTCGAGTGCGAGTAGACCTCATCCAGCAGCGGGTAGCCGCGAGCCCATTCGTCCGCACCGGTAGCGCGCGCTGTCAGGATCGCCTCGTCCATGCCCTGCCCGGTGACATACGCCGAGTTGACGCGGTTCCCGGCGTCGCGCTGGACCGCGAGGTTGGTGACCGCGCCCGCCGCGGAGTAGTCCCAGATCCAGTCATCGCCGGTCTGACCGAGCTGCGGAACAGAGGCCGTCCCAGCTCGCATCACCCATTCGACCCCGAGGGTGTCCGCCGTGAAGCGCGGCGGGAATGCAAACTCAGGGCCGCCCTGCACCCCGGACAGATCGGTCAGCAGCTGCTCCACCGTGGCGAACTCGTGTCCGGGAACGGTGCGCTCGTGATCCCCGGCCTCGTCCGGCGGCAGCACCACGGGCAGCGAGCCGCCAGGGTTCGCCAATGTCCGCTGCACGACCCGCTTGCCGATCGTGCCCAGCGAGAGCCCGAGGTAGGAGAGCGTCTCCTTCTGCGGGGTGGCCGACGTCGCGTTGATCGCAAGGCGGCGGCGCAGCAGCCCACGCAGCCCGACAGCCTTCACCGTCAGCAGGCCGCTGTCATCGTCGGGCATCTGGTGGGCGACGATCGGGCCAGCCTCGACGAGGGTCTGCCCCACCTGGAATGCCAGGAACGTACGCCACGGCTCGAGCATCGAGATCAGCTCGAGCCGCCGCGGCCAGATCCACCGGTCCCGCAAGGGGATGGTGCAGGTGATCTCGCCGTCCCCGCCGAGCCAGGTCCGCACGGTACCGGCCGACGCCGGCACCTGCGCCAACCGCTGCCCCGAGACCATCTCTCCCGACAGGATGGACACCTCAGCCACGAGCGCCCCTCACCAGTACGTCGAGCGGATCGTTGCGGTCAGGGATGCTGCCGACTCCACCGGTGCCGAGAACGCGAACGTCGCCGAACCGCCCGCCGGCACCGGAGACCACTCCCGAACCGTCAGCTGCCCCGATCGGTCCACCCCGTCGAGCGTCGCCATACCGTTCGCGAAGTTCACCGTCAGCACCGATCCAGCCGGGATGTTCGTCGCCGACACAACGCGCCGACCCGACTCCACGTGCTGGATCGCGAACCCCTGCGGCGCCGGTCCTGCGACCTCGAAGATCGGCCACGCGTCCGCGTTCCCTTCGTTCGTCAGCGTCATACGACCCGTGGAACCCTGCTCGCCGTACTCGAGGAACCCGGTGGTTTCCGACCCGTCCGTGAACAGGTCGAACTCCAGGCCGCCGACGAGCTCGGGGAGGGTGGTGTAGTGCTGCTGCGCCAGGCCGTAGCGGTAGGGGTCGGCCGCCACCCACTCCACCAGCCACGAGAAGGCGCCGGAGCCCCACTGGCTGGGGGTGAAGGTGAACCGCTTGATGCGCGCGGCGACCGAGAGCGTCCGGCCGGCGTGCCGGATCGTCAGCAGTCGGTGGTCCGGCTCGACGCGGAACGCCTGCTGGAGCTCGGCCAGGCGGGCGTTGCGATCCTCGGTTGCCAGCATGCGGCCAGCGACGACGACGCGGCGCGATCCGACGTAGACCGGCTGGTCGAACGAGCCATGCTGGCCTGGGCGCGGGATGTCCTCGTGCCGCGTCTCGGGAAGCGACTCCCACCCGTCGAGCGTGTGGAATGTGAACCGACCCGAGGTGCCCGAGGCGGTCAGGTCGTTCCAGGTGACCAGCGTGCCGATGCCACCGGGGTCGACACCGCCGCCGCTTCCGAGGTATGCCGTGGCTCCGAGGTAGTTCAGAGGGCCGAGGAACATGCTCGCCCCCTTAGGTCGGTGGTGGCGCGCACCGTCACATCACTCCCAGGAGGGCCAGGCGAACCTCGTGGCCGACGTCGGTCGGCGTGCCCTGGACCACGGTGCCGACCTGGACCAGGGGTCCTGTGATCTGCCCCGGCCCGGCATACGCGGTCGAGCCGACCACGCCACCGTCCTGCATCGGCATCCCGCCCATCCGACGGATGCCCTCCATGATCAGCGCCCACGAGCGCGGCGAACCGTCCAGCGGCGCGTACAGCTCGGGCACGTCCATCCGGTCACCGACGACGCGCCAGGTGTTGGGGTTGACCACCTGCGCGATGGGTGCCATCGGCGACAGCACGCCACCGCCAGCCATCGGCAGCAGCACGTCACCGTCGCGCTCGAAGCGCGTGTTCCCCGCGCCGGTGAAGCCCGACGTCGAGCCGTCGGCGCGGACCGTCACCCGGATCGTGCGGTTCTGGTTGTCGCGGACGAACCGGTCGACCGAGAGCTGTGCGTCGTCGGTGTTCGCGACGATCTTCACCGACCCGTCGGGCAGGGTCTCGATCGCGTAGCCGAGGTCCTCGATCGTGCTCGTCTGGGCTGCGGCGTTGGACGCGATGATCGTGTCTACGTTCCCGGGCACGGCGTTGTAGGCGTCGGCCAGGGCGATCGCGTCGGTCTCGGCGATGCCCATCTGGACGAGCTGGTCGATGAGGGCCTGACGGCCGGCGGCGTAGCGCTCGGTCAGGGTCGCCTGCGAGTCGCCAGCCACAGCCCCGGCGGCGGCCTCTGCGTTGAGAGCGTCGACCGCGGCCAGGATCTGGTCCTCGAGCTGTCGACCACCCTCGGTGGCGGAGAGGTTCGCCGCGTCGAGGTTCTCCATGCTGATCTGAGAACCGTCTGCGGCGTACCCGACCTCGGCGACGGCGCCAGCCAGACGCAGGGTCGCGTCGTGCAGGTGACCCATCGCGATCTGCGGGTCGATGAAGTCGTTGAAGCCCGACCGCGCTTCCTCCAGTCCCGGGATGAGGGCCTGGCGAAGCTCGTCCGCCGCTCCGGCGGTGGTGTCGTCGAAGTCGCGCATGCCGTCGGCGAGAGCCTCGAGCCCCTCGACCTCGTCGCCCAGGTCGACGAACGGCAGCCCGGACAGACCGTCGAGCACGCCGGCGATGCCGTCGACCGTGTCGGCCAGCGGACCGGAGACGAAGGTTCCGAAGCCCTCGGTCGCACCCGCGGCACCCTCGACGGCGGCGATGCCGAAGTCGATGGCCCCGTTGGCGAGGTCGGCGAAGAACGCCAGCAGCGGCCCACGGTTCGAGCTGATCCACTCGGCACCCTCCGCGAGCGGGTCCGCGAACGCACCCGCGAGCGCGCCCTGGATGCCCTGCACGGCGACGTCGATGTTGCGCTTGGCCTCTTCGAGCTTCGTGGCGTCGTTGTCGGCGAGCGTGTCGAACATCGCCTGTGCCGCACCGGACACACCGTTGAGGGAGTCGACCGCCGTGTCGAGGTCCATGTTGAAGAGCGCGTCGCCGAGGTCCTCAGCCTGGGTCCCGAACAGCGCCATCGCTGCAGCCGTTCGTTCGACACCAGGCTCCATCTCGCCCAGTTCGTTGAGCACCTGCGCGAGTACGTCGCGGGCCGGCTCGCCGCCGGCTGCGACCTTTGCCATGGACTCCTCAACGCTCATGCCGAGAGCCTCGAACCCGACCGTCGCGTTGGGCAGGTCCTCAGAGGCCCGAATCTGGAACTCCTTGAGCGCGTCGGCGGCCAGGTCGCTGTTGCGCGCGCCCGCCTCGAGCCCCTGGTTCATCAGCCCGAGGGCGTCCTCGCCGGACAGGCCCAGGCGTGCGAACAGGGCCGGGTACTCGATGAGGGTGTCGAGCAGATCCTCGTGCAGGTTCACACCCTCGCGGGCACCCGCGGCGATCAGGTCGAACGCCTCGTCGGCGGACTTGACCAGGCCCGAGGAGAGCAGCGTGGTGACGGCCCGCGCAACCGGCTGCACATCCTCATCGAGCACGTCGGCGATGCCGGCCAGGGACTGGATGACCTTCTGCGAGTCGCGAACCGTCTCGGTCGGGTCGATCAGGCCGGATTGCAGCGCGAGCCGCGCCGTGTCCATGTTCGACTCGATCGACTCGCCGAACACGTTGGCGTAAGCCTCGCCAGCGGCCATCGCGAACCGAGCCGCGTCCTGCTCGGAGATCCCCGTGAGGGCCTGCAGCCGGTCCTGCCGCACCTCGACGGCGAGCCCGTCCTGGAAGCCCTCGACGACGGCGCCCGCGACGGTCTTGGCGATGCCCACGATGGCGCCAGCGATGGGGATGGTCGCCAGGGCCGCCACGATCCCGCCGACCAGGCCCGCCCCTGCGGAGTCGCCACCATCCTCGCCAGCCTCGCCAGCGAAGTCGGCCACGTCCTGCAGCTTCTGCTTCGCCTGACCTTCGTTGACGTCCACTTCCATCGTGGCGCGCGCGCTGACGAGAGCGTCGCGTCGCCGCTGGATCTGCTGCAGCGCGGACTCGGCCCGCTTGATGTCGGCCGTGACCTCCATCGTGGCCTCGACCGAGTGCAGGTAGTCGAGCTTCTCCTGCACCTTCGACAGGCTCGACTCGGCGCGGTCGATGTTCGCGTTGATGGTGAGCGCGGTCTTCTGCGAGACGATCTTCTTCGCCTCGGCCTCGACCCGGTCCATGGCGTCGAGCGCGCCCTTGGCGTCGCCGTCGACCTCGAGCTCGACCGGCCGCTTCTCGATCTTGTCGGCCTGGTCCTTGACGCTCTTCGCGGCCTTGTCGACACGGCTGGTGTCGGCGGTGAAGAGGACTTCGAGCTCGGTGACGGTGGCCTTGGACACGCCGTCACCTCCGGATCGTGAGTGCTTGTCGCAGTAGCGATTCGGGCATGTCGAGCAGGGCGAAGATCATCGTCCGGACGCCAGGCCACGGACGGGCCAGGACGGTCGGGTCGTACAGGTCGACCTGAAACAGACGGGCCAGGTCGGCGATGACGAGCCGCCAGTTGCTCACGATCGCCAGCAGCGACTCGTCCATCGCGGGCGCCTTGCCTATCGAGGAGGTGGTCGCCTCGGGACGCAGCTCCTGCGGCACCGGCCGGTAGTCCTGGTACCAGCCGTCCGCGTCTTTCTCACCGATGCCGTAGGGCGCCCAGTCCTCGGCGGTGACTAGCCTTTTGGGGCGTGCTCGTCGACCTCCTCGGAGATCGGCGCCCACATGATCCGCGCCAGGGTGTCGGCGTACTCCTTGCCGCGGGCCCAGTAGAACACCGCGTAGTACGCCATGCGGTCGACGACGACCTGCGGCACGCCATCGGCAGCGAGCTGGTCGTAGACCGGCCCGAGTCCCGGGTGGTCATCGGGCCCGATCGAGTCGAGCACCTCCTGAACCTCGGCGGGGACCGGCCCCTTGACCATCCTGAGGTTCACCTCGCCCCGCACCGCGGCGGCCAGCACCTGGCGCATCGACTGCACGCTCGGGGGAGGCACCTTGTAGGTGCGCCCCCCGAGCTGCAGCTCGAGCCCGTCGACCGCCGCCCACTCGCCGAAGTCGACAGCGGGCATGGGCTACGCGCCTCGGGTGTAGGCGAGCGTGTTCGAGGTGCCGCCCGGCGTGGTCACCGTGACGTTGACCACGCCAGCCGAACCGGTGGGCACCTGGGCGATGATCGTCGCGCCGTTCGCCACCACGAAGTCGACGGCGGGGGTGGCGCCGAACGCCACAGCGGACGCCCCCAGGAAGCCGGTGCCGGTGAGCGTGACGAGCTCGGCCTCCTCGGCACCCTCGGGGGAGACGGCGGAGAGCACGGGCGCGGTCTCGTCCCAGCCGGTGAACGGGTTGTCGATGACCTTGAACTCACCCTTGCCGGTGAGGGTCACGTTGAAGACCTCGATCTCCGCGTTGCCGGTGTTCTGGCGCGTGACCGAGACCGTGACGAACGCCTGCCCGGCGCCGTTCGGGTTCGGGGTGCCGACGGCCGGCTTGTTGTACCAGCGCACCTCACGCACTGCACCAGCCCCGATGCTGCGGTCAGCCGCGAGCAGCGACTCGACCTCGGGAAGGTACAGGCCGGTGACGTCCGACTGGTTGCCCTGCACCGTGAACGACGTGGCGAAGCTGCGGCCCGTGATGTCGGTGTTCTCGGCGCCCTTGTCGTCGTAGGTCGCGGCATCCTGCGAGGTGGGCGGGTAGGAAGGCGACCACGCGCTGATGCGACGGATCGGCTGCCATGACGGCGAGCCGGTCGTGCCCAGGTTGATGTCCAGACCCCACTCGAACGACTGCGCGAGCGAGGTGTCAGAGGGAAGGGGGACGCTCATGAGTGCTCCTCGGTGTCGGCGTCGGGGTTGTCATCCAGCGGCACCGAGTCGGAGCCGTAGACAGCCGGATCGATCTCCGGCAGAACCGGCCCATCGGTGGCCGGGTCGTGCACCCGCTCGGCGAGCGGGGAGTCGGTGTGGGTGAGTCCGCCCGGCGCGAGCTCGAGCGGGACGCCGCTCTGTCTCGCCATGTCGCGGACGATCTGCGCGCTGCGGTGGCGCGCGAGCTTCGAGGCTGGGATGAACACCTCACCCTTGGGCGGAGGCATCCCGGCCTCGCGGTAGCGGTCAGCCGTGTCCATGGCTCGCCTCCTGGTTGTCGATGAAGATGGTGTAGTTCTCGGTCCGCTCCTCGCGGCCGTTGACGTCCGAGCCCAGCGGGCCGAACGTCTGCCGCTCGATCCACGAGATCCCGCGGATGCGTGAGCGGCCCTGGAGTAGGGCGAAGGCGAACCCGGCGATCCGGTCGGCGTCGTCCTTGTCGTCACGGGCGCCGCGGATGCGCAGCTGCACGCGGCGGACCGGGCGGTAGACCACGGCGTCGTCGGTGCCGCCGTAGACGCGGACGCCGATGGCACGGTCAGGGGAGGCGGGGATGTCGCCGTAGGCGATCGCGACCATCGAGTCGGGCGTCTCGGCCGTGGGGGACCAGTGCCAGCCCGGCACCTCGCCGAGCATCTCGCACAGAGCGCGCGTGAGCTGTGCGTCATCCACCGCGGAGCCTCGCCTGCACGCCGGCGATGATGGCGTTCTCCACGCCGACCTCGTCGACCGCCCGCTCGAGGTACTTCGCCCCGCCGTCGTCGTGCTTGTAGTCCAGGCGCTCGTGCTGCAGCCAGGCGTGCGGCGCGGTGAAGCGCACCATCACGCTCAGGTCATCGACGCGGATCTTGCCCGATCGGCGCAGGCCGCCGTCGTCGACCGGCACCTTCTCCTTGGCCCGCGCGAGCACCTCCTTGGCGGTGTCGCGCAGGGCCTCGCGGGCGGCCTTCTCGATCTCGGTCAGCTTGGCGTTGTTCTGCTTGACCATGGCGAGCGCCCCCTTCGATCAGTACCGTGTGTGCATGAGTGCGCCTCAGCCCCACATCCGCCCTGCCGCGAAGTTCACCCAGCGGGGTTGGATCAGCCTCGGGGCGGGACTGGTCCTGCTGTTGATCGTGTCCCCGGCGACCTTCTTCTGGTCGCTCGCCGCGGGGTTCTCCAACGGGGTGAACGGTGATCCGCAGGCGTTCAACTGGCCCGGGCTGTTCTTCCAAGTCGCCCTCTGGCTCGGCCTTGCTGGGGCGGTCGCTGGGATCGTTCTGCTCATCGTTGGGAGCGTCAAGAACGCCCGGAACCGTGAGGCCGCACAGGCGGCGCAGGTGAGCGGCTACTCCAGCGACAGCAACAGGTAGGCGTCCAGCGGGGGATCGTTCGGGTTCGCGGCCGCAGCCAGCACCCGCGCCTCGCGCTGGCGCTGCTCGCCCGGCCACACTGTGACCAGCGACCCGAGCGGCACGTCCTCTGGGAGGGCGATGGTGACCTGGGTGTTCGAGACGACCTCGCGGCCATCGGCGCCGAGCACCAGCTTCTGCTCGTCCTTCACCTCGGCGGCAACGGTGCGAGGCGGGCCGTAGCTCGTGCCCATGCCGCCGCTGCTGGTCTTGTTCCGGACCTGCACCGAGTGCGGGTACCAGAACGCGCCCCAGCTCACTGCGGCTCCGGCGGCCAGATTCCGCAGGCGATCGTGCTGCGCGGGAAGGACCCGACCGGCGAGCCGGCCAGGGCGATCGATGAGCCAGCACACAGCGCCTGGAGCGCCGACCGGTCGTCCTTGCCGAACGCCGAGTGGTAGTCGCCCCACGTCACCGACGTGCCGTTGCGGGACTGCGACCGCACCCGCCCAGTGCCGGGGGAGGGGAGCTCGGCCGCGACGCCGCGCAGGATGGCGATCGCGTTCTTCTGGTCCTCGCCGGTGAGAGTGTCGATGCAGGGGGCGATGGAGCGCGCCACGACGATCAGTCGTCGTGCCGCGTCGTCCTCGAGACCGGGCAGGTCGCTCGGGATGATCATCTCCACCGCCCCCTCTCGACTACTTCTTCGCTGCCTTGTCGGCAGCGGCCTTCTCGTCGGCAGCCTTCTTCTCGGCCGCCACCTTCTCGGCCTCGGCGGCCTCGGCTGCTGCCTTGTCGGCAGCGGCCTTCTCCGCCTCCTCGTCGACCGGGTCCGCGACCTCGACGAGCATGCCCTTGGCGACCAAGCGCTTGATCGTGTCGTCGGCCACACCCTCGGGCACGGCAGTGCCGCGCCCGAGAATGCGGACGTGCGAACCGATCGAGACCTGGACCACCGGCGCCGCCACCCGATAGAGGCTCACAGCGTGGTCCCGGAGATCTCCACGCCCGCCTTCGGGTTGCGGACGACCGGCACGTCAGCCTTGCGGACCTGGATGCGGGTGGAGTCGTTCTTCTCGCGGAAGCGAGCGACCTCCACCGACATGCCAAGGCCGACCGACTGCTCGACGTACTCCGGGGACGGGATGTCCTCGTGACCGATGCCACCCAGGTTGGCGGTGTCGATCACGGTCGGCGCCCAGCCAGAGGGAAGGTCGGGCGACGTCACCCAGGAGAGCCCCATGAGGTTGGGGAACTCGCTGGCCAGCACCGGGTTCGCTGCCTCGCGAGGCAGCACCGACACCAGCGGGGCGGCGATCGCTGCCCACTGGTCCTCGGTCAGGATGACCGCATCCGCTCGGAAGCCAAGCTTCTGGTTGCGGATCTTGGCCTTGGCCTTCGCGATGTCAGCGATGATCGCCGTGGCGGAGGTCCATGCGCTTCCGGTCACCGTCTCGGTGATCGCCGAGGCGACCTGCGACATCGCAGCCAGATCGAAGCTGGAGATCTGGCGGTTGGCGAGCATGCTCAGGGAGCGCTCGATCGGGTCCATCGCCAGGCGGCCCACCGACTCGTCGGTGACCTCCGTGCCGAAGCCCTTCTTCTGTGCCTCGACGATGGCGACCTGGTCCGGGCTGAGGGTGATCAGCGGGTATTCGCCGCCGGCGTTGACGACCTCAGGGTCCTCGCCCGCCTCGACCGCCTCATCCGGGATGTAGACGATCGCGCCGCCCTGCATCTGGTAGCGCCCGGTGAGGACGAGGTGGGACAGGAAGCCTCGATCGGCAGCGATCTCCGCGAAGCGGCGAGCGAGCAGGTTCGGGGACTTGAGGAAGGCAAGAGCCTCCTCGGCAGTCGCCTTGGACAGCGACTCGGGGTAGGTGTACATGTTCAGTGGTCCCCTCTCAGCGGACGAACTCGACGATGTCGCCCTGGCCGGCAGCCGCCGTGAGGGCGATCCCGAGGACGAGGCCAGTGGTGGCGGTCTGGACGGTTCCGGCGGCGCCGGCCTCGACCTTCGCGCCGCGGGCGATGGCGGCCGCGGCCGCCGCAGTGTCCACGGGACCAGCCATGTGGACGGTGACCTTCTCGCCGCTGGCGGCGTCGTGCCCGGCCGTGCCGATGGCCTTGGCCGAGGCGGCACCAGCCGCGACAACCGTGCGGTCGGCGGCGCCGACCTCGACGACCTGGCCGCCGGTGATCGCGCCACCAGCGGTGAACGTCACCGCCTGACCCGGCTTGAACTTCAGCAGGTGGTCGCCCATGATCAGGCCCCCTTCTCGTTCTGATAGAACTTCGCGTAGAGCGCCGAATCGGCGTCCTCGATCCCACCGTCCGCGTGACCGATCTCGGCCACCGGGATGGTGTTCTTCGGCATCGAGTCGAGCAGCGTCTTGGTGCGCTCCTCGTTCTCGTCCAGCGAGGCGCGCCAGGAATCCTTGCCGGCTGGCGCGATACGACCGTCCTTGAGCGCGGCGGTGATGATGGCGTCACGGCGCTGCGCGTCGATCGTGTCCATCGCCTGGCGGCCCTTCGCGGCGTCCGCGACGAGCTGCTCGTGGGTGGCCTTGTCGACGATGAGAGCGCCGTCCGGCAGGTTGCTGGTGATGTCGACGACCACCTCGGTCGCCGCGGGGTCGGCCTGCTCCGTCAGCGTCTCGTCGAGGGCTGCGAGCAGCTCCTCATCCGAGGCATTGGCATCGGTCACGCCGAGCCGCTTCCGGAGGCCAGCCTTGAAGTCGTCGCTCACGACGGACTCCTTTCGGTTGGGGATACCCGGCTCGGTCGAGTCCGGGGGCTTGGGGGCTGCAGCGGTTGCCCGCGCAGCGATGCGGATGACGCGCGCGCCGGCGTCGTCCTCTACGTCGTCGTCATCGGGGACGACGATCACTACCTCGTCCTCGCCGACGGTCGTGGCGTCGCCCGCGTCAGGGACGACTGCGACACGGTCGGCCAGACCGAGATCCACCGACTCAGCGGCGGTGAGCCAGGTCTCGTCGGCCATGAGCTGAGCCCAGTCCTTGACGCCAGCCTTCTCGGTGTAGACCTCGATGATCGAGTCCTCGATCCCGTCGAGGACGTCGGCCGTCTTGCGCATCTCGGCGGCGTTGCCCCACACGATCGTCGACGGGGAGTGGATCATCATCTGGGTGCCGGGACTCATCACGGTCTCGTCGCAACCGACCGCGATGATCGAGGCCGCCGAGGCGGCGAGGCCGTCGACGACGGCGGTCACGGAGGCCTTGTGAGCCCGGAGCATGTTGAGGATGGCGACCCCCTCGAACACTTCGCCGCCGGGGGAGTTGACGCGGAGGATGATCTGCGACACCGAGTCGGGAAGCGCATCGAGCACCTCACCGACGTCCTTCGTCGAGATCCCCCAGTAGCCACCCCAGGAGTCGATGGGCCCGTACATCCGAATCGTGGCGACGGTGCCGTCGCCAGCGGGCGCGGGAGTGGTGATCGCGTTGAAGAACTCGGCCTTGTTCTGCGGGGGCACACGCTTTCCCCAGTAGCGGATCGTCCGCTTTGTGTCGCTCATGCGGCCTCCTCGGGGCTCAGCGGACCGAGGTCCGCACCGGCGCGGCGCACGATCTCGCGCGCCTCTTCCTTGTCGACCACGGGACCCACGCCCAGGTAGACCTTCTGGATCACCTCGGCGGCGTTCCGTGCGATCTCCGCGTCGCTGAGCGGCTCGCCTTCGGAGCTGTCCACATCGGGCACGGCGTCCATGACGGGCAGCTTGTAGCGCTGGCGCAGGTACTCTTCCAACGAGGCGTCTGGTGTGATGGCCTTGGCGTCGATCAGGGCCTTGATGGCCTCGGCGGTGGCGGGCTGCTCCTCGCCGATGGTCGCCGGCACCAGTCGCGGGGCGGGCTCGGTCGGCCCGAAGTTCGCGTCCACGAGATCCTCGACGACGTGCGCCTGGCAGGTGTTCGCGATGTGCAGCGCGACGGCGTTGAGGCTGCCGACGAAGAACTCCGCGAAGGTCGAGCCGAGCGCCCAGGACCCGGTCTCGGATCCCAGGTTCAGGAAGTGCGCCAGCACCGCGCGGGCGATCTGCTCGTCGTGGTACCGGATGGGCTTGTCGGTGTCGGTGCGCTGGCCGGTGACGCCCATCAGCGCGAGGTCGGCACCGTTCGGGATCGACGCGCCGGCGTCCTGCCCGGAGCGGATCGACTTCGCCACGACGAGGCCGTCGTCCTTCTGCGTCTTGACCCACTCGAGGATCTCGGCATCGGACATGTTCTCGCCGTTGTTGGGCAGCGGGGCGCCCTTGTAGACCGGGACTCCGAGACTGTTGCGCTCGACGCCGACCGCCTGCGCCCGCAGCGTGCGGTCCTTGAGCAGCCAGTTCTTGTAGGCCGTCCGCAACAGCGACGTGCCCAGCCAGTTCGCACCCTCGCGCTCGTTGACGTAGACCACGAGCTTCTCGACCGGGATCCGGACCTTGTTGCCGCCGATGGTGCTCTGCTGCTCGATGGCAATGAGACCGCCGTCCGCCGCGACGTCCCACTTCGAGATGGTCCGCGGCGGGCGCCATGCCAGCTTCCGCAGGCGGGCCATGCCCTGCTCGTCGAGCCGGTAGACCTGCTCGAACACGCTGTGCCCGAACACCAGTTCCAGCAGCGCGAGCCGCAGGTGCTCGTCGAAGTCGAAGCGATCCTTCGACCGCAGCGGCGCCGTCGTGGCCTTGCCCTTGACGGGCAGCCCGAACGAGTCGGCGATCAGATCGACCACCTCATCGCGAGCGCCGGCCGGGTCGATCATCCACGTGGTGCGGCGGATCGGGAACGTCACAGCGCGCAGGACTGACCCCACCTGGGAGTCCTCGCGGCGCATCTTGTCGAACACGTCGATCGACTTCGGCCACACCAGCGCAGGGTTGGTCTCGTGCGACTCGTCGGCCAGCAGCCCCCACGTCGGGAGGCTCTCCCTCTGGTAGCCCGTCTCGGACATTCGGGCTCCCTTCGTCGAGTCGCAGAATCGGCCTGCGTGGTAAAGTTGAGGGGTCGGCTTCGGTCGATCCGCTCCAGCCGAAAGGCACCTTCCCTGTGGGATGAGCACCAGGGGAGTCCGTACCCCCAGGCCTTCAGGTCGGGGGTTATGGCTTGTCAGGCCGACATGGTGACGAGGTGCCGGTAGCGCTCGCTCGCCTTGGCGGGGTCGAACGGTCGGCCCTGGACCCGAGCGAGGGCGTACTCGCGAGCGCAGGACAGGCACGATCGCCCGCCCTTGGCGGCCTGAGCGGGCTTCAGGTTGGGCGCTTCGAGCGGGTGACCCACCGTGCAGTGCGTCTTGCGCACGTTCTGGTTGGTCCCATGGGCCTTCATGTCCAGCATGTTGGATGTGTGCGTGTCCCACCGGAGGTTCTCCAGGCGGTTGTTGCCTGGATTGCCGTCGCCATGGCAACACTCCATACCCTCTGGACGTGGCCCCACGAACGCCTCTAGCACCAGGTGGTGCACCAAGCGCATCTCCGCTCGACCGTCGCTCAGGTTGACGCTGAGGCGACCGCGCTGGCCGACGCTCGCTGTCAGCACGCGACCTTGCACCCGTCGTGTTCCGTAGCGGTTCGGTACCGCGCGAGACAGCGACCGGACGTCGCCCGCGTCGCTCACCTCGTACAGACCTTCGTAGCCCACGACGGGCCGCCACTCAACCATCGGTTCCCCCTAGAAGTGCGCGGAAAGCAGGTTGTCCTCGGATGAGGCGGCGGCGGCGCTCTCCAGCACTGCGGCTCTGGGTGGTGGTGGCGGTGCCTTCTTCGGTGGCGGCTCGAGCGAGGTGAGCGCGTACAGCGCCCATGTCTCGGCGCACACGCCTGCGATGTCCACCGGGCGGGAAGAGTCGCGCGACCAGATCACGTTCTCGGCGTACTTCGTCGCCAGGCCGCCCTCGATCGCGATGTCGACGTCTGGCTGCGCCGTCAGGACGACAGCCTTTTCGTCTACTCGTCGTTTGATCTGACCTGTAGCGATCGCGCAGGCCGGCCGATCCATCTTGTGCAGAGTCAGCAGCGGCTTGCCGTTGTCATCCTTGAGTGCCTCCAGCGTGGGCACCAGTTCGGCTACCGGGCATCCGACCGCCTGCAGCGCCACCTCACGATGGCCCGACTTCTTGGCGAGCTCGGCCAGATACTCGACGGCCCAGACGATGCCGGCACGCTTCGTGCGCACGGTCACGAAGGGTCGCCCATCCTCGGTCAGGACCGCCGCCGAGATCCAGGTTGTAGCCCCGCCATGGGCGGTATCCACCGACCACACCGTGCGGGCACCCTTCGGGATCTTCAGATCCGATGGCGAGACGTGCAGCGCCTTCCAATCCGTCGGCTCGATGTACGGCTCGCGGGTCTGCGTCACCCACTGGCACAGAACCTCGATGCGCTCGACGCTCTTGTTCCGAGCGTTCCGCGCCGTCCTCATCAGGTCGTCCAGGCTCATGCCCGGCAAGTAGCCGGCGGAGGGGTTCGACTGTGCAAACGCCGCCCGGTCGTCCAGGGTTGCATCCTGCTTGGCTGACCACTCGGCCACGAACCACTCTGCGTCCGCGTCCTCGACCGAATCGTGGGCGATCGAGCGGACATCCTTGAGCACCTGCGATCGGTACGTTCCCGCGTTCGAGAAGGCCACCAGCATCGAGTCGTACATCGCCGTCGCCGACTTCTCGATGGCCGACCAGCCCTCGTAGTCGTACTGCTGCCGCAACTCGTCCAGGATCAGACGGGCCGAGGAGTAGCCGCGAGCGCCCTCGAATGTCCGAGGCCGATAGACCGCACCCTCGTGCGTCACCAGTTCCGTCTCACCGTTGACCATCCGCGGCATCCGCGTCGCCGCCTGCAGCATCGGCACCCGGTCATGGGCGAAGCCGATCTTCGGATCGTCAGGCCCGCCCCACTGGCGCACCTGCATCCACGGCTTCATCGCGATGTCGAGCTTCTGCGCGGCACCCACGATCACGAAGTCCCGCGGGTTCACCAGCGCCGGCCAGCGGGCCGAGTCGATGTAGAAGAAGAACGCCGCAAGGATCGCGGCCACCAGCGTCTTGCCGTTCTGCCTGGCGACGATCACCAGCGCCTTGCGGAACCGGAGCGTGCCGTCGAGGTTCAGCTCGAGCAGGTGGATCAGGAGCCAGCGCTCCCACGGGATCAGCTTGACCCGCAGCACGTTCGTCGCGAACGCGACCGCCTCGAAGCCACGAGACGACTCAGGGGTCAGCGCGCAGTCACAGCCGCACGGGCCGAGAGCACCCTCAGCCCGAGGGCGGGTGAAGATCCGTGGAGTCGTGAAGCCGTGGGTGATGACCGACAAGGCCGATCACCCCACCTCGCCATCAGGAACCAGTCGTAGGCCCTCGCGCATCGCGTTCAACTCCTGCTGAGCTGGGGATGCGGTCGAGGCCGGGCCCGGCTTGGCCTTCTCCGCTGGCGGCACCAGCTGCAGCGCGTCGAGGAACTTGAGGAAGGTCGGCAGCGAGACGTTGTCGTTCGCGGGGACCTTCGGGCGGGCGCCCTTGACGGCCTCCGCATCCTCGATCGCCCACTGCACGATCACGTCCCAGGCGTCGATCTTGTCCGCCAACGCTCGAGCCGCAGCGACGACGCCAGCATCGCGAGCGGTCAGATGCGTGGCGCCAGCGACTGCAGAATCCAGGGCTTCGCGCACTGTCGACGGAGCAAACTCGACCATCGCTTCACCGCCTCTCGCGCGCGACCCCCCGTTGGCAACCTCGGAGGGGGAGGCCGCC
>Ga0233380_1000275_pt1 | contig 29048 bp, 22 predicted proteins | sample ElkDunMinimDraft_9_FD_191541 | JGI IMG/M metagenome (GOLD analysis project Ga0233380, IMG submission 191541) | Fecal eukaryotic communites from dung pellets of Tule Elk in California, USA - Elk Dung F36 | ecosystem: Host-associated > Mammals > Digestive system > Large intestine > Fecal | place... | reverse complement strand
CGCGCGTGCTGGCCGACGTCGCCCGCGTCCTCGAGGACCCGGCGCGCGGCCTGGTCTGGGGCTGAGACGGTCGTTCGGGACTCGAACCGGCGCGGCCCCGTCCGTGGCGACACGAGCGGCGTCGCGCCGGCGAGCAGCTCGCGGACCCGCAGCGCCTCGCCGGCCTCGTCCGCGGCGTCGACCCGCGCTCGCAGCGCGGGGTCGGTGATGCCGGTGTCGGTGAGCTCGCGCTCGCTCGCGTAGACCGTCGTCGGGAGGGTGAGGGCCCGGAAGTAGGCGAAGAGCGGTCGCAGGTGCTGCTCGATCATCAGCGTGTGGCGCTCGTTGTCGCCCGTGGCGGTCAGCAGCGTGGGTGTCCCGCGCAGCGCCTCGGGGTCCAGCTCGTCGACGAACATCTTGGACGCGCCGGTGTACGACGCGTTGAACGACGGCGACCCGACGACGAGCAGGTCGGCGCGACCTCGACCAGCTCGGTCGAGACGTCGGCACGGAGCGCGACGCGGCGCAGGATCGAGGAGACCAGGGTCGTCGTCCGCGACCGTGCTCTCGGGCTGCCGGACACCGCGACGGCGAGTAGGGACACGACGGAGGCCTCCGACGTCGGCACGCCGCTCGGACGAACGGCGCAGCCAGTCTCGGCCTCAACGGCGGTTGAGGTCAAGCGGGCGGTCAACCGGCACCCAGGGTGATGGCCAGCCCAGTCGCGGAGGCGGCGAGGCTCGCGACGAGCATGACGCCCGCGTGGGCGAGCGCGGTCCAGCTGCGGCCCTGACGCAGGAGCCGGACGCCCTCGACGGTGGCGGTGGAGAAGGTGGAGTATCCGCCGAGGAGCCCGACGCCGAGGACGGTCTTGAGCTCGGTGTGGCCGGGGTGGTCGATGACCCATCCGGTGAGGAGGCCGAGCAGGAGGCAGGCGGTGATGTTGACGAGGGTGGTGCCGAGAGGGACGGAGAGCCGGTTGTGCCGGGCGGCGAGGGTGTCGAGCAGGAATCGGGCCGCGGCGCCGAGGCCTCCGGCGAGGGCGGTGAGGAGGGTGATCATCGGGTGGTCTCCCCGCTCGTGCGGTGTCGGACGATGCGGTCGACGGTGAGGAGACCGGCTCCGGCTGCCACGAGGCCCGCGACCAGGCTCACGACGGTGTAGGTCGCGCCGGTGAGCAGGTGGCCGTCGCGGGCGAGCTGGTCGATCTCGATGATGAAGGTGCTGTAGGTGGTGAAGCCACCGATGATGCCCGTGCCGCAGCCCAGGCGAACCGCCTTGCGCCAGCCGGTGTCGGGCCCGGTGCGGAGCAGGAGCTCGAGCAGGGCGCCGAGGGCGAAGGAGCCGGCGACGTTGATGATCAGCGTGACCCAGGGCACGGTCCCGGGGGCTGGGGCGAACGTGGTCTCGAGATGGGCGCGCGCGGCGGTACCGATCGCGCCTCCGACGGCAACGAGTGCCGCCATGCGGGCGATCGGGACCCATGGTGCGGGGCGCTCGGTGCGTGAGGGCCGGGGCACGGTCAGTGGTCCCACGGCGCGTCGATCGCCTTCCAGTCCACGACGCTGAGCGGGACGGTCAGGACGGGTCGGTGCTGGTGGTAGGAGAGGTGGACGGCGACGGAGCCTTCGAGGGGCGTGCGCAGGCGTGCCGCCGGGCCGGGTGCGCGCGTGCCGACGACGATCGCTGCGGCGTCGACGGCTCGCGCGAGGTGGGTCAGGGCACGGTCTGGCCGGCCGGCGAGGTAGTGCAGCCGCCAGGACAGGGAGGCGGCACCGAGGGCGTGGGTGATGTGCTGCTCGAGCGCGTCGTGGGTCTGCTGCCAGGTGTCGTCGGCGGTGTCGGGGTCGATCGGGGCGTGCGTCACGGTGCCGTCCTGGTGCTCTTCGACGACGTAGCGCGCGGTGTCGACGTAGGCGAGGTGCAGGGTCGGCGCGCCGATCGCTCGGGCGAGCGAGAGCGCGGTGAGCACGACCAGCTCGGGTTGCCCGGGCACGACACCCACGACGATCGGATGGCCGCCGAAGTCGACCATGCGGTCGGTCGCGGGCTGGGGCACGGGGTCCATGGTGGGTCTCCTGACGCGGGCACGTTTCTGCCCGCCGCGTGAGTCTGGCGTGGGCAGGAACCATCAGCCGTCAGCGGCGGTTCGGGCGCGCGTGCACCCGGGTGGGATCCATCACCAGTGTCCAACGGTAGCGCCTACAGCTCGCGTCTCCTGGGAACGGTGTCGCGGCGTTCTCTCTCACAGGTGCGGGTACACCCCTGTGCGGAAGACCTCACACGCGCTTAACGACGGGCGCTGGCGGGGGAAACACGGCGTTCCTAGCGTCCTCGGTACTGACCGGGACCTGCTGAAGGAGCCGCCATGTCCGCGCCCACGCGCCCCACCACCCACGAGGGTGAGCAGTCCGCAGAGCCTTCCACCGGCGCCGCGACCGTCGCCGCGCCCGCGCCGGCCTCGACGACCACCTCGACGACGGCCGGCCCGCACCACCGGTCCGGGCGGTGGATCGACCGCTGGGACCCGGAGGACCCGACGTTCTGGCGCGACGGCGGCCGCAGGGTCGCGTCCCGCAACCTGTGGATCTCGGTGTTCGCGGAGCTCCTCGGGTTCGCCGTGTGGGCGCTGTGGTCGATCGTCGTGCCGCAGCTCCCGGCCGCCGGGTTCGCGCTGACGGTGGACCAGCAGTTCTGGCTCATCGCGGTGCCGAGCCTCGTCGGTGCGACGCTGCGCATCCCGTACACGTTCGCGGTGCCGATCTTCGGCGGTCGCAACTGGACCGTGGTCTCCGCGCTGCTGCTCCTGCTTCCCACGACGGCGCTCGCCGTCGTCGTGCAGAGCCCGGAGACGCCGTTCGGGCTCATGCTCGGCGCGGCGGCGCTGGCGGGCTTCGGCGGCGGCAACTTCGCGTCGTCCATGGCGAACATCTCGTTCTTCTACCCGGAGAAGGAGAAGGGCAAGGCGCTCGGCCTCAACGCCGCGGGCGGCAACCTCGGCACGGCCGCGGTCCAGCTCGCGGTGCCGCTCGTCATCGTCGCGGGGGCGGGCATCGCGCTCGAGCGCGCGGGCCTCATGATGATCCCGTTCATCGTGCTCGCTGCGTTCCTCGCGTGGCGCTTCATGGACAACCTCTCGACGGCGAAGGCCGACCCGCGCTCGTTCGCCGCGGCGACGCGCAACAAGCACACGTGGATCATCTCGTTCCTCTACATCGGCACGTTCGGGTCCTTCATCGGGTACGCCGGGGCGTTCCCCATGCTGCTCAAGGGCCAGTTCCCCGAGATGACGCTCTCGATCGCGTTCCTCGGTGCCCTCGTCGGCTCGGTCACGCGTCCGCTCGGCGGCGTGATCGCCGACCGCGTCGGCGGCACGCGGGTCACGATCGCCTCGTACGGGGTCATGGCACTGGGCGCGTCCGGTGCGATCCAGGCGCTCCAGTCGCACAGCTTCGGCCTGTTCTTCGGGTCGTTCCTCGTCTTGTTCGTCGCGACCGGTATCGGCAACGGATCCACCTACCGCATGATCCCGGCCGTCTTCCAGGCGAGCACCGCCCCGGGCGGCACGCTCGACGGCACGACGGCGGTCGACCCCACCGCGCTCGACGAGGCCCGCGCGGCGGCCCGCAAGGCAGCCGCCGGCTGCATCGGCATCGCGGGTGCCATCGGGGCCTTCGGTGGGTTCCTCATCCCGCGCGGGTTCGCCGCCTCCACGAGCATCGCCGGGTCGCTCGTGCCCGCGCTGTGGACGTTCATCGGCGTGTACCTCGTCATGGCGGTCGTCGCGTGGGCCGTGTACCTGCGCAAGGGCTCCGCGCTCGCCGCCGCCCGGATCTGACCGGACGGCCGAGGACACAGCATGGCGACCGCCACCACGACTGCCGCGCCGGGGACCTCCGAGGCCCTCAGCGCGACACCCGCCCGTACCCACTGCCCCTACTGCGCGCTCCAGTGCGGCATGTCCCTCGCGCCGCTGGACGCCGCGGCGCCGGTTCCCGTCGAGGTCTCGCCGCGCGACTTCCCCACCAACAAGGGCGGCCTGTGCCAGAAGGGCTGGACGAGCGCCACGGTGCTGCGCGCGACCGACCGGATCACCACGCCGCTGCTGCGCGGGCGCGACGGCGCGCTGCACCCCGCCTCGTGGGACGCGGCGCTCGACGTGGTCGCCTCGGGGGTCGCCCGCATCCAGGCCGAGCACGGTCGCGACGCGGTCGCGGTGTTCGGTGGGGGCGGTCTGACGAACGAGAAGGCCTACGCGCTCGGCAAGTTCGCGCGGACGGTCCTGCGCACGGCCAACATCGACTACAACGGGCGCTTCTGCATGGCGTCGGCGGCGGCCGGGGCCAACCGCGCGTTCGGTGCCGACCGGGGACTTCCCTTCCCGCTCGCGGACCTCGGCGGGGCCGACGCCGTGCTCCTGCTCGGCTCCAACCTCGCCGAGACGATGCCGCCGTCCGTGCAGCACCTCGCGGGCGTCCGCTCGCGCGGCGGCCTCGTCGTCGTGGACCCGCGCCGCAGCGCGACGGCGGCGCTCACGGGGGAGCCCGCGGACGCCGTCGTGCCGTCCGGCGCGCCCGCCGACGTGCGCCCGCCCGGGCGTCCCGCGGTGCCTCCCGGGGCGGGCCCGGTCGGCGACCAGGGCGTCCACCTGCAGCCTGTGCCCGGCACGGACCTCGTGGTGCTGCTCGCGCTGCTCCACGTCGTGGTCACGGAAGGGCTCGCGGACGCGGCGTACGTCCAGGCGCGCACGGCGGGCTTCGAGGACGTGCGCCGGTCCGTCATGGCGTGGTGGCCCGAACGGGCCGAGACGGTCTGCGGGGTGCCGGCGGACCGGCTCCGGTACGTCGCCCGGCTGCTCGCCGCGGCGTCGCCCGCCCACGGCGGCGCGGGCGCGTACGTGCTCACCGGGCGTGGCGTCGAGCAGTCGACCCAGGGCACCGCGACCGTCACCGCGGCGGTCGACCTCGCCCTCGCGCTGGGCCTGCCGGGCCGCGTCGGGTCGGGGTACGGCGCGATCACGGGCCAGGGCAACGGGCAGGGCGGGCGCGAGCACGGGCAGAAGGCCGACCAGCTCCCCGGCTACCGGAAGATCGACGACCAGGCGGCGCGCGCGCACGTCGCGGCGGTGTGGGGCGTGGACGCGGCGACGATCCCGGGCCCGGGGATGCCCGCCGTCGCGCTGCTGCGCTCGCTCGGCGCGCGGTCCGCCGCCACGACGTACGCCGAGGACGGACGCCCGCGGGCGCTCCTCGTGCACGGGTCGAACGTCGTGGTGAGCGCGCCGGACGCGGGCCGCGTCGCAGCCAACCTGCGCGCGCTCGACCTGCTCGTGGTGTGCGACCTCGTGCCGTCGGAGACCGCGCTGCTCGCCGACGTCGTGCTGCCCGTGACGCAGTGGGCCGAGGAGGAAGGCACCATGACATCGCTCGAGGGCCGCGTCATCCGGCGCCGCCGAGCGGTCGACGCGCCCGGCGACGTGCGCTCCGAGCTGTGGATACTCGCGGAGCTGGCGCGCCGGCTGGGTTCGCCCGTGCCGTTCCCGACCGACCCCGCCGTCGTGTTCGACGAGCTCGCGCGCGCCTCGGCGGGAGGCGTCGCGGACTACTCCGGGCTCAGCCACGCGCGCCTCGACGCCGACGAGGCGGACGGCGGCCCGGGCCTGCACTGGCCCGTCCCGGGCCCCGACCACCCCGGCACGCCGCGGATGTTCCTCGACCGGTTCGCGACGCCGGACGGGCGCGCCCGCATGATCGCGGTCGACCACGTCGGCCCGAGCGACGACGTGCGCGCGGACGCCCCGGTCTACCTCGTCACCGGACGCGTCCTGCAGCACTACCAGTCGGGAGCGCAGACACGCCGGGTCCCGGAGCTCGACCGGCTCGTCCCCGGGCCCTTCGTCGAGCTGCACCCGATCCTCGGCTTCCGGCTCGGGATCACCGACGGCGACCCGGTGCGGCTCACGACGGCGCGCGGCGTCATCGAGGCGGCCGCGCGCTGGACCGACCGCATCCGGCCCGACACCGTCTTCGTGCCGTTCCACTGGAGCGGGGTCGGGAGCGTCAACCGCGTCACCACCGACGCGACCGACCCGGTCTCCGGGATGCCCGAGTTCAAGGTGTGTGCCGTGGACGTGCGGCGCGCCACGCACGACACGTCGAAGGGAGCGGATGCGTGACGCGCGTCGTGGTGATCGGCAACGGCATGGTGGGCTCGCGGTTCGCGAGCGACCTCGTGGCGCGCTGCGGCCCGGGTACGGGGCGCGTGGACGTCACGGTGCTGGGGGCCGAGGAGTACGAGCCGTACAACCGCGTCCTGCTCAGCGAGGTCGTGGCCGGCAAGGTCGACGTCGCGGCCATCGCCCTCCCCGGCGCCGACGACTCCCGCGTCGCCGTCCACCGCGGCACGGAGGCCATCGCGATCGACCGGCGGGCCCGCCGCGTCGTCACGGGCGAGGGCGCGCACCCGTACGACGTCGTCGTGCTCGCCACGGGCGCCGCCGCGCGCGTCCCGGACGTGCCGGGTCTCACGGACGTGCCCGGAGGCCTGCCCGGCGGCGTCCACGCGCTGCGCACCCTCGACGACGCGCGCGAGATCGTCGCGGCCTCCGTCAACGCCCGGCACGCGCTCGTCGTCGGGGCCGGCGTCCTCGGGCTCGAGGCGGCGTGCGGGCTCGCGCGCCGCGGCGTCGCCGTGAGCCTCGTGCACGGCGGCGCGAGCGTCATGGACCGCCAGCTCGACCGCACGGCCGGCGGGGTCGTCGCGCGCAGCCTCGCCGGCCTCGGCGTACGGACCTGGACCCGCGCCCGCACCGAGCGCGTCCTCGTGGACGGCGGCCACGTGCGGGGCGTGACGCTCCGGCTGCCCGACGCGCCCGGCACGGCCGACACGGACGACGGCGCCACGCGGCTCGTGGACGTCGAGGTGGATCTCGTCGTGCTGGCGTGCGGGACCGTCCCCGAGGCGGGGCTGGCGCGCGCGGCGGGCCTCGCCGTGGACCGGGGGATCGTCGTCGGCGACGACCTCGCCAGCCCCGACGACCCGCGCGTCTTCGCGATCGGCGACTGCGCCCAGCCGCCCGAGGGCGGCACCGGGCTGATCGCCCAGGGGTGGGACCAGTCCCGCCGCCTCGCCGAGGCGCTCGCGGAGCGTCGGGCGACGGCCGCCCGCCCGACCGCTCCCGCCGGCCCAGCCGCTCCCGGTCGCCCCGCGACGCCCGGTGGCTCGACGGCGCCCGGTGGCCCCGCGGCGTCGGGCCGGCCGCACGTGCGCCTGACGGACCCCGACCGGCCGAGCATGGCCCTGCGCCTCGCGAGGAACGTCGTCGGCCGCCCGCTCGCGGAGCCGCGTCCGGCTCCGCCCGCCGAGCCCGGGGTCGCGGGTCACCAGCGCGCTCGGGTGACCGGTGACCCCGGGTCCGGCGCCCGCGCGACGGCAGGGACCGACGTCGTGCGGGTCAAGGCCGCGGGGCTCGAGATCGTGACGATGGGGGTCTGCGGCGTGCGCCGTTCCCCCGACCCGACGCACCGGTCCGTCACGCTGAGCGACCCGGCGTCCGGACGCCACGTCGAGGTGGTCGTCGCGGACGGGCTCCTCGTCGGCGCGACGTGCGTCGGCGCGCCCGAGGTCGGCGCCGATCTCACCGCCACCTACACGCGGCGCGTTCCCGTGCCGGCGGACCCCGCCCACCTGCTGCTGCGACCCGTCGCGCAGGCGCCCGCACCCGCGGCGTCCCCGACGCACATGCCCGACCGCACGACCGTGTGCACGTGCAACGGCGTGACCAAGGGGGACATCGTCTCGTGCTGGCACGACGGCGCGCGCGACGTCGACGAGGTCGCGCGCGCGACGCGCGCCACGACCGGGTGCGGTGGCTGCCGGGTGGTCGTGTGCGGTCTCGTCGACTGGCTCGCGAAGGCGGACCCGGAGCAGCGCGTGGAGGTCGCCTGACACGTCGCGGCTTCTCACACGGCCGGGCGCCCCGGGTGTGAGGAGACCGTTACGGGCGGGCAACGGACGGGGCACGGTCGCGAAACCGCCCGTCCGTAGCGTCGTCGACACCCACCCGAGGTCTCCTCGCCCCCGACGGACCCGGACGGCGACCGACCCGACCCGACGCCCAGGAGCTCGACGTGACCGGACCTCAGACCGATCCCGCCCCCGCGGACACCGTCGCCGGCACGCCCCGGCACCTCGTCGTCGTCGGTGGCGGCATGGTCGCGCAGCGGCTCGTCGAGGCGCTGCGCGCCCGGGACGCCGACGGCACGTGGCGCATCTCCCTCTTCGCCGAGGAGCCGCGCAAGCCCTACGACCGCGTCGCCCTCACGAGCTACTTCTCGGCCCGCGACGCCGAGGAGCTCACGCTCGGCGACCCGGCCCTGTGGGACGACCCGCTGGTCGCGCTGCACCGCGACTGCGCCGTGACGTCGATCGACCGCGAGGCGAGGACGGTGACGGACCGCCTCGGGCGCGTCCACGCGTACGACGAGCTCGTCCTCGCGACCGGCTCGAACGCCGCCCGACCGCCGATCCCCGGGAACGAGCTGCCGGGCGTGTTCGTCTACCGCACGATCGACGACGTCGCGGCGCTGCGCGGCTGGGTCGAGGAGAAGCGTCGCCACGCGACGACCGAGGGTGGCTGGGAACGACCCGTGCGCGGCGCCGTGATCGGCGGCGGCCTGCTGGGTCTGGAGGCTGCGGGCGCGCTCAGGGCGCTCGGTGCGCAGGCGACGGTCGTCCAGTTCGGCACGCACCTCATGGACGCGCAGATCGACCTGGGCGGCGGCGAGGCGCTCAAGCGCCTCATCCACGGCATGGGCATCGCGGTGCGCTGCGACACCGGGACCCGGGAGATGAAGGTCTCGCGCAAGACCGGGCACGTGGGCCGGCTCGACTTCGCCGACGGCGGTCGGCTCGACGTCGACGTCGTCGTCATGGCGACGGGCGTGCGGCCGCGCGACGAGCTCGCACGGGCCGCGGGTCTGCCGGTGGGCGAGCGCGGGGGCGTGGTCGTCGACCTCGCGTGCCGCACCGAGGACCCGCACGTGTGGGCGGTCGGCGAGGTCGCGTGCATCGAGGGCCGTTGCCTCGGGCTCGTCGCGCCGGGCTACGCGATGGCGGAGGTCGTCTCGGACCGCCTCCTCGGGGGCGAGGCGACGTTCCCGGGCGCGGACACCGCGACGAAGCTGAAGCTCCAGGGGGTCGACGTCGCGAGCTTCGGCGACGCGTTCGGCCGCACCGAGGGCGCGATGGAGGTCGTCTGGGCGGACCCGGTCGCGGGCGTCTACAAGAAGCTCGTGCTCTCCGACGACGCGCGCACGCTGCTCGGCGGCGTCTTCGTCGGCGACGCGTCGCCGTACGCGTCGCTGCGCCCGATGCTCGGCGCCCGGCTCCCGGGCGACCCGGGACTGTTCCTGCTGCCGGAGGGCACGGGGGCGGGCGGGGCGCCCGCGCTCGAGCTGCCCGACGACGCCACGGTCTGCTCGTGCAACAACGTCAGCGCGGGCACGGTCCGCGGGGCGGTCACCGCGCACGGGTGCACCGACCTCGCGGGCGTCAAGGCGTGCACCCGGGCCGGGACGTCGTGCGGATCCTGCCTCCCGCTCGTCAAGAAGATCACGACGGCCGAGCTCGCCCGGGCGGGCGTCGAGGTGTCGAGCGCGCTGTGCGAGCACTTCGACCTCTCGCGTGCGCAGCTCTTCGACGCCGTGCGCGTCGCGGAACTGCACACGTTCAGCGAGATCATCGGGCGGTTCGGGCGTGATGATGCTGCGCCGGTGGACGAGAGCGCAGCCACCGAGGGGGCCGTGCTCGTCCGCGACGCCGGTCGCGGCTGCGACATCTGCAAGCCCACCGTCGCGTCGATCCTCGCGTCGCTCGGCAACGGCCACATCCTCTCCGGCGAGCAGGCGACGCTCCAGGACACCAACGACCACGTCATGGCGAACATGCAGAAGGACGGCACGTACTCCGTCGTCCCACGCATCCCCGGCGGCGAGATCACGCCCGACGGCCTGCTCGTCATCGGTCAGGTCGCCAAGGACTTCGGGCTCTACACGAAGATCACGGGCGGCCAGCGCATCGACCTGTTCGGGGCGCGCATCGAGCAGCTCCCGCAGATCTGGCGCCGGCTCGTCGAGCACGGGTTCGAGTCCGGGCACGCGTACGGCAAGTCGCTGCGGACCGTGAAGTCGTGCGTCGGGTCGACGTGGTGCCGCTACGGCGTCCAGGACTCGGTGGGCATGGCCGTCGAGCTCGAGCTGCGCTACCGCGGCCTGCGCTCGCCGCACAAGATCAAGCTCGGCGTCTCCGGCTGCGCGCGCGAGTGCGCGGAGGCGCGCGGCAAGGACGTCGGCGTCATCGCGACGGACAAAGGCTGGAACGTGTACGTCGGCGGCAACGGCGGGTTCACGCCGCGCCACGCGCAGCTCCTCGCGGAGGACCTCGACGACGAGGCGCTGATCCGCACGATCGACCGCTTCCTCATGTACTACATCCGCACCGCTGATCGTCTGCAGCGCACGGCGGCCTGGGTCGAGGACTACGAGGGCGGGCTCGACGCGATCCGTGAGGTCATCATCGAGGACTCGCTCGGGATCGGCGCCGACCTCGACGCCGCGATGTCCCGCCACGTCGGCGACTACGAGGACGAGTGGCGCGCGGTCCTGGAGGACCCCGAGAAGCTGCGCCGCTTCGGCTCGTTCGTCAACGCGCCCACCGAGCCCGACCCCGACCTCGCGTACGTCACCGAGCGCGGCCAGATCCGGCCCGCGACGGCGGACGAGCGCGCCGCCCTGGAGGAGGCCCGCGCCGCGGGTCTCGCCACCGTCCCCGCCGGCCCCGTCGTGATCGCCGGCACGATCCTGGAGGTCCGTCGATGAGCGTCGCGTCAGCAGAGCAGGTCCCCGCGGCCGAGCAGGCGTCCGCCGGGTGGGAACGGGTGTGCCTCCTGCGCGACCTGCTCGTCGAGCGCGGCGCCGCCGCGCTCGTCGGCGGGACCCAGGTGGCGCTGTTCCGGCTCCCCGACGACACGGTGCGCGTCGTGCAGCAGCGCGACCCGTACTCCGGCGCGAACGTCATGTCGCGCGGGATCGTCGGGACCCGCGGGGGAGTGCCGACCGTCGCCGGACCCATGTACAAGCAGGTCTTCGACCTCGCCACCGGCCGGTGCCTCGAGGCCGCGGGGTACGTGCCCGTGCAGGGCCTGGCCCCCGACCTGGCGACCTGGCCGGCCGAGGTGCGCGACGGCGTCGTGCACGTGGGGACGCGGCCCACCTCCCTGACCGCGCCGTCCGCGACCGGGCCCGCGGTCGGTGCGCCGTGACCACGCTCCTGGGCCTCGACCTCGCCGGGCGCACGGTCCTCGTCGCCGGGGGCGGCCCGGTCGCGGCGCGCCGCGCGCGGGCCATGGCCGACGACGGCGCGCACGTCCGCGTCGTCGCGCCCCAGGCGTGCGAGGATCTGCGCGACCTCGTCGCCGCGTCGCTGCACGCGCCGCTGCTCTCGGCCCCGCTGCCCGACGGCGGCGCACCGCTGAGCGGGTACGTCACCTGGGCGCCGCGCGAGGTCCGCGAGTCCGACGTCGAGGACGCCTGGCTCGTGCTCGCCGCCACGGACGACTCCGGCGTCAACCGCGACGTCGCCGCGTGGGCCGCCGCGCGTCGCACGTGGTGCGTCAATGCAGGGGCCGCGCACGAGGGCACCGCCCGCACGCCCGCCACCACGCACAGCGGCGACGTCCTCGTCGGCGTCGTGACCGACGTCCCCGCGAGCCACGGAGAGGCGGGCCGGGCTGCCGCGGCGAGGACCGTCGTCGGACAGCACGGACCCACGACGGCCGGTGGCGCCGACCCGCGCCGCGCCCGCGCCGTGCGCGACGCGATCGCCGAGCACCTGCGCTCGGGCGGCGCGGACCAGCGCCGTCGCCGCCCGGAGGTCGGCGGGCTCGGTCGCGTGACCCTCGTGGGGGGCGGCCCCGGCGCGGTCGACCTGCTGACCGTCCGGGGGCGCCGCGCGCTCGCGGAGGCGGACGTCGTCGTCGCCGACCGGCTCGGTCCCGTGGACGTGCTCGACGAGCTCGCGCCCGGCGTCGAGGTGATCGACGTCGGCAAGACGCCGGGGCACCACCCCGTGCCGCAGCACGAGATCAACGCGATCCTCGTCGAGCAGGCGCAACGAGGACGGGACGTCGTGCGGCTCAAGGGCGGCGACCCGTTCGTCTACGGGCGAGGCGGCGAGGAGGTGATCGCCTGCCGCGAGGCCGGCGTGCCGGTCGACGTCGTGCCGGGGGTGTCCAGCGCGCTGAGCGTCCCGGCGCTCGCGGGCATCCCGCTCACGCACCGCGGGACCGTCGCCGCGTTCCACGTCATCAGCGGGCACGAAGGACTCGACGACGCCGCGCTCGCCGGAGTGCGCGACCGCACGGCTACGCTGGTGGTCCTCATGGGTGTCTCGCAGCTCTCCCGCATCACGGCCCAGGCGCTCGACGCCGGGGCCGACCCCGCGCTGCCCGTCGCGATCGTCGAGAGCGGCTCCACGCCGCGCGAGCGCGTCACGCGCGCGTCGCTCGGCGAGATCGTGGACCGAGCCGCTCGGGTCGGGGTCCGGGCCCCGGCGATCATCGTGGTGGGGGACGTCGCCGCGGAGGGACGGCTCGACCCGGCGACGGTCGCGTGAGCGAGGCGCAGACCGACCGACCCGCGCTCGGGCAGGTCATGGCCGGCTGCACGGTCCTCGTCACCGCCGACCGGCGCAAGAGCGAGCTCGCTGCGGCGCTGCAGCGTCGCGGCGCGGAGGTCCGCCACGCGCCCGCCCTGAGCATGATCCCGCACGCCGACGACGAGCAGCTGCTCGCCGGGACGCGCGGCCTCATCGAGCGGCCGCCGGACGCGGTGGTCGTCACCACGGGGATCGGCTTCCGCTCGTGGGTCGAGGCCGCCGACGTGCACGGTCTCGCCGACCGACTGCTCGAGGTCCTGGCCGACGCGCGGATCGTCGCGCGCGGGCCCAAGGCGCGCGGCGCCATCCAGGCCGCCGGTCTGACCGCCGACTGGGTCGCGGAGTCCGAGACGTCCGCCGAGATCGCCGACGTGCTGCTCGGCGAGGGCGTCGCCGGGCTGCGCATCGCGATCCAGCACCACGGCGCCGGCGCCGACGGCCTCGACGTCGTGTTCGCCGAGGCGGGCGCCGACGTCGCGAGCCTCGTCGTCTACCGGTGGGGCCCGCCGCCGGACCCGGAGGTACTGCGGGCATCCGTCGAGGCCGCGGCCGGCGGGGAGATCGACGCGGTCGTGTTCACGTCCGCCCCCGGGGCGGAGGCGTGGCTGAGCGCGGCCGAGGAGCACGGCGTCGGGCGGCTGGTCGTCTCGCGGTTCCGGGACGGGTCGATGGTCGCGGCCGCCGTCGGGCCGATCACCGCGAAGCCGCTCGAGCACCGTGGCATCACGCCCCTGCAGCCGGAGCGGGGTCGCCTCGGCGCACTCGTGCGCACGCTCGTCGCGCACTACGAGCAGGCCGAGACCGTCGCGCTCACGACCGTCGCCGGGGTCCTGCAGATCCGGTCGCGCGTCGCCGTGCTCGACGGCGAGGTGCTGCCGCTGTCCCCGAGCAGCCTCGAGGTGCTGCGCCTCCTCGCGGCCCGCCGGGGCGAGGTCGTGACGCGCGACGACGTGCTCGACGTCCTGCCCGGCGACTCGCGTGACCCGCACGCCGCCGAGGTCGCGGTCGCGCGGCTGCGCGAGGCCACCGGCCGTCGCGACCTCGTGAAGACCGTCGTCAAGCGCGGATACCGATTGGAGCTTGCATGAGCACGGAGATCCTGGCCTTCCCGTCCGGCCCTGCGCCCGAGCGGCCGCACCGTCCGGCCGGGAGCCCGGTCCTCATCGGCTGCTCGCACGGCACGAGCGACCTCACCGGCCGCGAGGTGATCCGCGCCCTGCTCGACGACGTCCGCGCCGCCCGCCCGGACCTCGACGTGCGCGAGGCGTTCGTCGACGTGCAGCTGCCCGAGGTCGCCGACGTCGTGACGTCGGTCGTCGCACCGGAGCGGACGTCGTCGGGCGGTGCGGCGGTGCCGGGGGAGCCGGTGCCGGGCGATGCGGCGGTGCCGGGGGAGCCGGTGCCGCGGGACGCCGCGCCCGCGCCGCGGGACGCCGTCGTCGTGCCGCTCCTGCTGTCCGGCGGCTTTCACGTGGGTGTCGACGTCGCGGAGTCGGTCGTGGACCGCGGTCCCGGTGCCGGACGTGCCGCCGCGGCGCCCGCCCTGGGCCCGGACCCGCGGCTCGTCGACCTGCTCGCCGACCGGCTCGCCGAGGCGGGCGTGCGCTCCGACGACGCCGTCGTGGTCGCTGCCGCGGGGTCGAGCCGTCCGGGCGCCGCGCGCGACGTCGAGGAGCTCGCCGCGGGGCTCCGCGAGCGTCGTCCCGGGTCGGTCTCCGTCGGCTACGGGGCGATGGCTCGCCCGTCCGTGCCCGACGCCGTCGCCGCGGCCCGCGCCGACCTCGCCCCCGGAGGGCGCGTCGTCGTCGCCGCGTACCTGCTCGCGCCGGGGTTCTTCTACGACCGCGTGCTCGAGGCGGGGGCCGACGTCGTCACGGCGCCGCTCGCCCCGGACGCCCGCCTCACCGCGATCGTGCTCGACCGCTACGCCGACACCGCTGCCGCCCTCCCGACCCCGCAGGGGGAGAACCCCGGTCGCGCGAAGCAGGACCCTGGTCGCGTGGAGTAGAACCCTGGTCTGCCCGCGTCAGGGTGTCGAGGGCGTCAGGATCGGGCGGGTGCGCGGGGCCAGCAGGGCGACGCCGGCCGCCAGAAGGACGGTGACGCCGAAGCAGACGACGTACGACGCGAGCCCGAGCGTCGGGTGCAGGGCCCACAGGAGCGAGCCGGTGACGGCGAGCGCGGTGGCGGCGGCGACGGCGTCGGACACCTGGAGGGCCGACGAGTTCGCCCCCTGCTCGGCCACGGGCGACAGCTCGAGCGTGAGCACGGACAGGGTCGGGTGAGTCATGCCCATGCCCAGGCCTGCGAGGGTCCACGCGACCATGCCGACGACGGGGGGTACCGCCGTCCACGCGAGCAGCGTCGCGCCGCCGATCCCGAGCGCGACGAGCGTCCCGCCGAGCCGGACGTACCCGGCGTGCTGGAGACCCCAGGTCGCACGGCCGCGCAGCCACGAGCCGGTCGACCAGCCGACCGCGCCGAACGTCAGCACGGCTCCCGCGAGCGACGGCGAGAGCCCTCGCTCGTGCGAGAGCAGGAGCGGCAGGAGCACCTCGGCGCCCGTGAACGCGGCGGCGACGAGCCCGCGGACCGCGATGACGCTCGGGAGCCCGCGGGCGGCGCGCGTCGTGCCGGGCGGCAGCAGCCGCGGAACGGCCGACGCGACGGCGGCGAGCGCGACCACGAGCAGCGCGACGAGCCCGAGACCCCGGAGCTGTCCCGCGTAGTTGAGCGCCCCGATGCCGAGCGCGGCGACGACGGCCCAGGTCAGCGACGCCTGGCGCGCGGTCCGGTCGAGCGCCGGCTCGGCGGCGCTCTGGTCGAGCCGCGACGCGACGACGGCGGTCCCGCCGACCGTGTCGCCGGGGAAGGCGGCCCCGTCGGGTGAGGGTCCGCCGTCGGGCGCGGGGGACGGTGCGCCGTCGGGGGCGGAGCCGCGGGCCGCGCGCATGCCCGGGCGCATGAGGACGAGCGCGGGCACCGCCAGCACCGGGACGGCGAGGAACACCCAGCGCCAGCCGACGTGCTCGACGACGAGCCCGGCGATGGCCGGGCCGACGATGGACGGGACGACCCACGCGGCGGCGAACGCGGCGAAGACCTTCGGGCGGCGGTCGGTGGGGAACACCCGCGCGACCAGCACGTACAGCGCGACGATGTACAGGCCGGTCCCGACGCCCTGGAGCACGCGACCCGCGACGAGGACGAGCATGTCCTGCGCCAGACCTGCGACGAGCAGCCCGGCGAGGAACAGTCCGATGCCGGTCCACAGCGGCGTCGTCGGGCCGGCGCGGTCGCTCCACCGCCCCGAGGCCACCATGCCGACGACGCTCGACGCGAGCGACGCCGCGAACGCGAGCGTGTACAGCGTGAGCCCGTCGAGCTCGACGGCGACCGTCGGCATCGCGGTCGCGACGGCGAGCGCCTCGAACGCACCGAGGAACACGAACGCCACCATCCCGAACAGCACCGTCCGCTGGGTCGCCGGCGCCAGGTGCACCGGCGCGCCCGCACCGGTCCCACCGCCCGCACCGGTGCTGCCGCCCGCACCGGGCGCGGACGGTCGAGCGTCCGCGTCGGGGACGACGGTCCGCGTGGAGTCCGACGACTGCGTCATACGAGGACGACCTTTCCGGTGGTGGCGCGCGCTTCGAGCTCGCGGTGCGCGCGCGCAGCCTCCGCGAGGGGTACCTGGTGCGTGACGACGTGCCACGTCCCGTCCGCCGCGAGCGCGAGCGCGCGCTCCTGCAGGTCGAACAGGTCTCCCCAGGGTCGGGCCCGGGGTCCCACCGCCCACCGTACGTCGCGCGCCGGGATGACCGCCCCGGAATGGTGCGGCTCGTGGTCGACGTCACCCGCCCGGTTCACCGCTCCGGACGACCAGCCGAACAGCACGAGCCGCCCTTCCCGCGCCACGAGCGCGGCGGCGCCGGTGCCGGCGTCCCCACCGACGCCGTCGAGCAGCACGGTCGCTCCGGCGGGGGCGTGCCGCCCGACGGCGGCCCGTGCCTCCTCGAGCCAGCCCTCTGCTCCGTAGTCGATCGCGGTGAGTCGCGCGGCACGCTCCGGGGTCGCGGCGAGCGACCGGACCAGCGCGACCTTCTCCGACCCGCCCGCGAGCGCGACGACGCGCGCCCCGGCGGCGAGCGCGCTCTGGACGAGGAGCGTGCCGAGCCCGCCCGCCGCGGCGGTGACGACCACGGTGTCGGTCTCGACGAGCTCCGCGAGGTCGAGGATCCCGACGGCAGTGCGCCCCGTCCCGATCATCGCGATCGCCACGGGCGCGGTGACGTGGTCGGGGATGCGGTGCAGCGCGGCGACCGGCACGACGGCGAGGCGTGCGTACCCGCCGCCGTCCGGCGTCGCGCCGAGGTGGGCGGCCACGCGCCGACCGCGCCACGCGGCGTCGACCCCTGGCCCCACGACGTCCACGACGCCCGCGACCTCGCGGCCGGGGATCGTCGGGAGCTCGGGCAGCGGGAGCGGCCCGCCCGACGCCTCGCCACGGCGCAGGGTCGTGTCGAGCAGGTGGACGCCGTGCGCGCGCACGGCGACCCGCACCTGGCCGGGGCCGGGGACGGGGTCGGGGACCTGGTCGAGGACGAGGTTCTCGGGTGGTCCGAACGCGTGCAGGCGGATGGCGTCCACGGGTGCTCCTCGGGTACGGCGGCGGGTGGTGCGGGCTCGGGGCGGCCCGCCCTGCTAGTGTCGAACCTCAACAATTGTTGAGGTCAAGCGCCGCGCTCCCGGCATGATCGCCGGCCGGCGCGGTGAGGAGCCACGTGCCCGACGTCGTCCTGTCCCCGAGCGACGAGCTCACCGTCGGTCAGCTGGCCGCCCGCAGCGGGGTCACCGTGTCCGCGCTGCACTTCTACGAGCGCGAAGGGCTCATCTCCAGCCGCCGCACCTCCGGGAACCAGCGCCGCTTCGCACGCGAGACGTTGCGCCGCGTCGCGTTCGTCCGCGCCTCGCAGCGCGTCGGCATCCCGCTCGCGCGCATCCGCGACGCGCTCGCGACGCTGCCCGGCGACCGCACGCCCACGGCCAAGGACTGGCACCGGCTCTCCCAGGCCTGGCACGCCGACCTCGACGCGCGCATCGAGCAGCTCACGCGCCTGCGGGACCACCTCACCGACTGCATCGGCTGCGGGTGCCTGTCGCTGCGCAAGTGCGTCCTGGCCAACCCGCACGACGCCCTCGCGGACGAGGGTCCAGGGCCGCGGACGCTGCTCGTCGGTGGGATCGAGGACTGAGCCGTGCCGAGGGCCGGCCGGAGGTCCCGGCGCGGAAGAGCACGCGGTCACCAGTTCTTGGTGCCGCCCCCGCTGCCGTCGCCCGGGTCGGTGCCGCTGCCGGGCTCGTCGCCGTAGAGGTCGCGGTACTCCTGCTCGAGCCGTTCCTGCTCGTCCCGCGCCTCCGAGCCCTGCTCCTGGAGCTCCTGCTGGCGTTGCTGCTCCTCGCGCTCCGCCTGGCTCTGCTGGTCGTCGCCCTCGGAACCCTCGCCGCCCGACGCCTCGGACTGCTCGTCGCCGTCGGAACCCTCGCCCTGCTCCTGCTCGGGCTGCGCGTCCTGCGCCTGCTGCTGCTTGTCCTGCAGGCGCTCCTGCGCGGCCTCGTTCTGCTCCTCCTGCTCGGGGGTCTGCTCCGACTCCGCGCAGTCCGGCCAGCCGCGGATCTGCTCGGCCGTCGCGTACTCCTGCTCCGCGTACTCGGCCCAGTCCTGCACGTCCTGGCGCAGCTCGTCGGGATCGGGTTCCTCGCTCCCGTCGCCGTAGGGGTCGAGGATCTCCTCGTCGTACGGGAGGCCGGCGTCGCGCGCCGCGATCGCCTCCTCGACGAGCGCGAGCTCGGCGGCCTTCTCGCCCGCGTACGCCATGTCGTGGTCACCCATGATCTCGTAGGACAGCGAGAGGTTGGTCTGGATCATGCAGCGTTCCTCGGGCGTCTCGTTCTCCGCGAGGTCGTACGCGGTGTCGAGCGACCGGATCGCGTCGTACGCCGCCCACTCGTCCTCGGAGCTCGCGAGGGCCGTCCCGTGGTTGTAGTGCGCCTTCCAGGGCTCGACGATGTTGAGCGTCCGCTGGATCCCGTAGGTCTCCGCCGCGCCCCGGGCGTCACCGGCGTCGTACCGGTCCATGCCCTGCGAGGCGATCGGGGCGAGGAACGCCAGCTTGAACCCGAGGACCAGCAGCAGGACGACGACCGGGATCATGCCGACGAGCCACCAGGTGCGCCGGCGCAGCCGCGCGGCGCGCAGGGCGGCGGCACCGCTCGGGCGGGGAGGGCGCGCACCGGGCGACGGGGTCGGGGGCGGGGCCCAGCTCATCGGCGCACCTCCGCCGGGTCCTCGGTGCGCGACGCCGGACCGTCACCGCGGTCCGGCGGGCCGCCCCTGCCGCGGGGTGCGCCGGGGCGGACGAGCGACCGGCTCGCCGAGCGCGCCCAGAACCACGCCTCGAGGCCCAGGAGCGCGACGAGCACGATCGCGAAGGGCCACACGACGGGGCGGTACGCCGTGACGTCGCGGCGTCCGTCGGCCGCGACTTGCTGCGGGTCGACCCCCGCGACCAGCGAGGCGGTCTCCGTCGGCTCGGTGCGGTGCACGTACGGGACGCCGAGCTCGTCGGCGAGGGTGTTCAGCGTCTCCTCGTCGAGCACGGACACCGCCTCGACCGGCTCGCCGTCCTCGCTCTGCTGGGACCAGTCGATGATGTACTCCGCGTCCTCGGGGGCCACGTCCGGGTCGTAGTCCTTCATGCGCCCGCCCTCGGTGGTGCCGTAACCGAGCACCGCGCCGCCGTCGATCAGCGGCGCGAGCTCGGCGAACGACCGCGGCTCGCCCTCCGCCGTCTGCTCCCCGTCGCTGAGGAAGAAGACGAGGCGGACGTTCGCGGGGTGCTGCTCGGCGGAGCCCTGGAGCGCGGCGCGCAGCTCGTCGAGCGGTCGGTCGGTGAGCGAGCCCTGCGAGTAGCGCGTGATCTCCCGGTGGAACGTGTCCGCCCACGACGTGATGGCGCGCGCGTCCGTCGTCAGCGGGAGCTGGCGCGAGGCCTGGGAGTCGAACGAGATGATCGAGTACCGCGCGCCCGGGATCGCCTCCGTGAGGCTCGTGATGTCGTGCCGGACGCCGTCGAGCCGCTCCTGCCCGCCCTCGGGGCCGTAGTCCTCCGCCGCCATGGAGCCCGTGCGGTCGACGACGAAGAAGAGGTCGACGTTCGCGACCGACGTGTCGCGGTCCGTCGAGGCGACCGACGGCGCGAGCCCGATGATCCCGAGCAGGACGACGGCCCCCGCGCGCCGCACCCACGCCGCACGAGGCGCACCCGGACGGGGTGCGCCGTCGGGCCCGGGCCGTCCCGCCACGACCGCCTGCCACACCGTCAGGCCGAGCAGCGGCACGACGAGGAGGACGAGCACCCACACGGGGACGAGGGGTTGCAGCACCAGTCCGCTCAGGTTCATGGTCGCCTCACTCCCGTACCCGCCACGCGACGACGACCAGCAGCGCGACACCCAGCACCGTGACGAGGAACCAGCCTGCGGGCCGGTCCGTGACGATCACCTCGGGAGAGGCGTCGAGCTCGACCGCCTGCTGCGCGACGACGTCGTCCACCATGCCCTGCACGGCGCCCGGGTCGTCCGCGAGGAAGTACAGGCCCCCGGCTCCCTCGACGCTCTCGCGGTACTCCGTCTCCTCGGGCGTGCCCTCGTAGCGCTTCGAGCCGCCGAAGATGCCGTGGAGCGTGATGTCGCGGGACGTGACGAGGTCCACCGCCTGCTGCAACGTGTAGATCGGCTCGCCCGACACGTAGTTGTCGGTCGCGAGGATGATCGAGCGCGAGCGCTCGGTGTCCTCGGCGTCGAACTGCAGCGCGCAGCTCGCGAGCCCGTCGCCGATGAGGCTCGCACCCGCGAGGTTCGCCGTCGTGCCGGCGGAGAACTGCGCGTACTCGAGGATCTCCGCGTCGTCGGTGCCGCCCGTGTAGTCGAACGTCGACGGGTCCTTGTCGAGGGCGTCGATCCCGGCCTGGAGCTCCTCCTGCACGAGCGCGTAGTCGTCGGTGAGCGGGAAGACCGTGCGCGACGACGAGTTGAAGATCGACAGCGCGATGCGCTCGCCCTCGAAGCTGTCCACCAGCTCCTGGAACACCGTGAGCACCGCGCCGTCGTACTCGATCATCGAGCCGGAGACGTCGAGGCAGAGCACGATGTCGCGCGTCCCGAGCCGGTCCACGACGACGTCCGTCTCGACCGGGCGGGCGGCGACGGCCCCCGCGCCCACGACGGCGACGAGGAGCCCGGCCGCCGTCAGGCCCTGCAGCACGCGGTAGCGGCGCACCCAGGCCGCGAACGCGGGGACGCGCTCGAGGTAGTCCGTGTTCGCGACCCACAGCACGTCGCGCCCCGCGGCACGCTCCCGCCGCCGTCGCGCGAGCCACCACGCGACCGCCCCCGTGGCGAGCACGCCCGCCACGAGCACGACCCACACCCACGGCCAGTGGATCGACCCGCCCTGCGGTCCCGGCACGAGGCCGGCCGCGACCGTCAGCCGGCTCACCATGCGCGCACCACCGACCGGGCGCGGTCGATCGAGTCCTCGCCGTCCGTCGCGCGAGCCGCGGGGTCGTTGTCGTGGTCGGCGAACGACGGCCGGTAGTAGCGGGCGATGAGCTGGGTCAGGCGCCCGGCCTCGCCGAGCTGCTGGATCTCCGAGAGCGTCATGGACGACGCGTCCTGGCCGAGCCGGCCGGTCGCGAACCCGCGCATCTCCGCGGACAGGGCGAGGTGCAGCGTGCGCTCGTCGAGCTCGCCCGCGCGGAACCGCTCGGCGACCGCGTCGAGCCGCCTCTCGTACTCGGCGCGCAGCTCGGCGTAGGGGTCGTACGGGCCGGTCGGCAGGCGGGGCGCGGGGGGCGGCGCGGCCTTCTCCTCGGCCCGGGCGCGCGTCAGCCAGATCACGAGGAACACGACGGCCACCGCCGCGAGGATCGCCGCGACCCCCAGAACGGTCCACCACCCCGAGTAGCCGACGGGGTCGACGAGCTCATCGACGGGCACGCTTCTGCCTCCCCAGGAGCTCGACGAACCGCTGCACGACGTCGTCCGACCCCTCGACGACCACGCCCTCCACCTGCAGCCGGTGCAGACGTTCCGCGACCTGCTCGCGCCGCGCCGCGGCGACCTCGGCGGCGGACCGTGCGAGCGCCGCGCGCCCGCGCAGGAAGGGCGGGAGCCGCAACGTCCCGTCGACGTCCGCGATCTCGCGGGCGGTGCCCGTGCGGCCTCCCGCCCCGACGCCGACGCCGACCGGGGAGAGGTCTGCGACCCGCACGACCATGAGCTCGTGGCGCACCCGGAGCGAGCGCAGGAGCTGCTCGTGCTCGACGGCGGGGCGCGCCTCGTCCGTCACGAGCACCACGAGCGAGCGGCGCCGGAACGCCGACTGCGCGCGGTCCAGCGGACGCGTGAGGTCGCTCGCGGGCGCGTCGGGGCGCCACAGGTCCTCGACGGTGCGCAGCAGCACCTCGAGGTCCTGGGTGCTGGCGCGGGGCGGGAGCTGCACCAGGCGCTCCGCGTCACCGGCGACGAGCGCCACGCGGTCGCCGCGGTCGCGGGCGAGGTAGGCCACGAGCGCGCAGCAGAAGCTCGCGACCTCCGCCTTGCTCTCCCCGCTCGGCGCGGTCGCGCCCATCGCGCGACCGGTGTCGACGACGAGCACGAGGTTGAGGTTCGACTCGCGCACGAACCGGCGGACGATCGGGATGCCCGCGCGCGCCGACGACTTCCAGTCGATGTCGCCGACGTCCTCGCCCGGCGCGTACAGGTGCAGGTCGTCGAAGTCCTGGCCGTGCCCCTTGAACACCGACCGGTGCCGCCCTTCGAGCAGGCCCGACGCGCGGCGCGCGACCGGCAGGTCGAGCCGGGCCCGGACCTGGGCGAGTCGGGAGACGTCGGGCACGTGGTGCTCTCTCGGTCGGTGGGTCGGTGGGTCGGTGAGTCGGCGCGGGACGCGGGACGGTGCGGCGGACGCTCAGGGCGTGGGGACGGCGTCGAACACCGCGTCGACGAGCTGCTCCGGCGGGACGTTGTTCGCGAGCGCGTCGAACGTGCGCACGAGCCGGTGGCGCAGCACGGAGTAGCGCACCGCCTTGATGTCGTCCGGGATGACGAACGCGCGGCCCGCGAGCACGGCGAGCGCCTGGCCCACGCGCATCAGCGCGATGCCGCCGCGCGGGGACGCGCCGACGCGCACGTGCCGGTCGAACCCGGGGATCGGGCGCGGGCCGGAGAGTCGCGTCGTGTTGATGAGGTCCACGACGTAGCGCTTGATCGAGTCGTCCACGTACACGTCGTCGACCAGCCCGCGCAGGAACCGGACGTCGTCCAGCGAGATCGGCTGCGCGGTGATGGGCTGCGCCATCTGCCCGGTCGCGATGCGCTGCAGGATCTCGAGCTCCTGCGGCGGCGTCGGGTACGTCAGCACCTCCTTCATGAGGAAGCGGTCCATCTGGGCCTCGGGGAGCACGTACGTGCCCTCCTCCTCGATGGGGTTCTGCGTCGCGAGCACCATGAACGGGTCCGGCAGCGGGAAGTTCTCGCCGCCGATCGACGTCTGCTTCTCCTGCATCGCCTCGAGCATCGCGGACTGCGTCTTCGCCGACGAACGGTTGATCTCGTCCAGCAGCACGACGTTCGCGTGCACCGGGCCGAGCTGCGTCGCGAACTCGCCCGTCGCGTAGTTGTAGATCTGCGTGCCGACGATGTCGTTCGGCATGAGGTCCGGGGTGCACTGGATGCGGTGGAACGAGCCGTCGATCGCGGCCGCGAGGGTCTGCGCGGCGGTCGTCTTGGCGAGGCCCGGGACCGACTCGAGGAGGATGTGCCCACCCGCGAGGAGCGAGCTCACCAGGGCGGTGCGCAGCGCCTCCTGGCCCACGACGCGCTGGTCGAAGACCTGCCCGACGCGCTTGAGCAGGTGGCTCGCGCGGTCGAGGTCCTGCGTCGAGATGCTGCCGTGCCCTGCGGCCATCGAACGTCCTCCGGGTCGTGCGGGTGTGGTCCCGTGCGCGGCCGGGGAGGTGGACGGTGCGTCGCGAGCCCCCGGCGAACCCGGCCCAGTATGCCAGCGGGGTCCCGTCCGGACCGGCCGTCGTCCACAGCTCAGGGTGGGGAGAGGTACCCACCCGCGGGGAGCCCGGCGGTGTGACCCCCGCCTCACGTGCGCGGCCGGGGGCGTGCCCCGCGGTCGATACCCTGGACGGGTGACCTCGTCTACGACCGCCGTGCGCCGTGCGCCGTCGGACCCCCGCCCCGCGAACCCGTGGTGGCTCGTCGGCGCCGGGCCGTTCGCAGTCGTCGTGGCGATCGTCGCGGTGCTCGCCGCAGGCGGCTTCTCGGGCGCGTTCGCCGCGCTGCCCGGCTTCAGCGACCCGGGTGCGGTCGTGCGCTACGGGACCCCCGTGGTCACCGTGCTCACCGAGCTCTCGGTCGCGCTCACGCTGGGCTCGCTCGTCCTGGCCGCCGTCGTGCTGCCCGCGGGCGCGTCCGTGCGCCGGGCGCTGGCCGTCGCCGGCGCGGCGTCGGCGACGTGGGCGGTGCTCGCGGTCCTGCAGGTCGTGCTGCGGTACTCGTCGATCTCCGGGACGGCGGTCTCCGACCCGACGTTCGGCGACCAGCTCGGCCTCTTCGTCTCCCAGGTGAGCCTCGGGCGCACGTACCTCGCCGTCGTCGTCGTCGCCGCGCTCACGTCCGTCCTCGCGCTCGCCGTGCGCGGCGCGACGGGCGCCCTGTGGACGGCCCTGGTGGCCCTCGTCGCCGTCGCGATCCAGGCGAACACCGGCCACTCCGCCGGGGCCGTGTCGCACGAGCTCGCCGTGTCGTCGATGTTCCTCCACCTCGGCGGCGCCGCCCTGTGGATCGGCGGGCTGGGGACGCTCGCCGTCGTCCGGGTGCGCGGCGGGCTCGGGCGCGAGGAGTTCGCGTCGTCCGTCGCGCGGTACTCCGCGATCGCCCTGTGGTGCTACGCGGCCGTCGCGGTCTCCGGCGTCGCGAACGCGACCATCCGCATCGACACGCTCGCCGGGCTGACGACGGACTACGGCATCCTCCTGCTCACCAAGGTCGGGCTGATCCTCGTGCTCGGCGTCGTGGGGTTCGCGCACCGCGAGCTCGTCGTGCGCCGCCTGTCCGGCCCGGCGGCGTCCGGCCCGGCGGCGTCCGGCCCGGCGGCGTCCGGCTCGGCGGCATCCGCGTCCGGCCGACCCGGGCCCGGTCGCCCCGGGGCGGGCCCGGCCGCCGAGGGGACGCGATGGCTGTTCTGGCGCATGGTCGCGGTGGAGCTCGCGATCATGGGTGCGGTGTCCGGGGTCGCGGTCGCGCTCGGGTCGACGGCGCCCCCGGTGCCCCAGGAGGAGGTCCTCGACGCCTCGGCGGCGTTCCAGGTCACCGGGCACGCGCTGCCCCCGGAGCCGACGCTCGCGCGCTGGTTCACCGAGTGGCGCTGGGACCTGCTGCCCGCGTTCGCGTGCGTCGCGGCGCTCGTCGTGTACCTGGGCTGGGTGCGTCGGCTCGCGAAGCGCGGGGACCGCTGGCCCGTGGGGCGCACGGTCTCGTGGTGCCTCGGCATCCTCGTGCTCTTCTGGGTGACGTCGGGCGGGCCCGCGACGTACGGGCACGTGCTGTTCAGCGCGCACATGGTGCAGCACATGGTCCTGGCGATGGTCGTGCCGATCTTCCTCGTGCTCGCCGCGCCGGTGACGCTGCTCGTGCGCGCCGTGCCGCCGCGCAAGGACGGGTCGCGCGGACCGCGCGAGTGGGTGCTCGCCGTCGTGTCGTCGCGTGTGGGGCAGTTCTTCGCCAACCCGCTCGTCGCGGCCGTGAACTTCGCCGGCTCGATGATCGTCTTCTACTACACGCCCGCGTTCGAGTACGCCCTGACCACCTACATCGGGCACCTCCTGATGCTGGCGCACTTCACGCTCGCCGGGTACCTGTTCGCGAACGCGCTCGTCGGCATCGACCCCGGCCCGCACCGACCCCCGTACCCGCAGCGCCTGCTCCTGCTGTTCGCGACCATGGCGTTCCACGCGTTCTTCGGCGTCGCGCTGACCACGGGTGAGGTGCTCCTCGTGCCCGAGTGGTTCGGGCTGCTGGGCCGCGAGTGGGGCCCGAGCGCGATCGTCGACCAGCAGCGCGGCGGCGGCGTCGCGTGGGGCATCGGCGAGCTCCCGACGCTCGCCCTCGCGATCGTGGTGGCGATCATGTGGACGCGCTCCGACGAGCGCGAGGCCAAGCGCCAGGACCGCCAGGCCGACCGCGACGGCGATGCCGAGCTCCACGAGTACAACGCCATGCTCGCGAAGATGGCCGAGCGCGACGACCGCTGACCTCCCGCCGAGCACGGGATCAGCGACCGAAGGCCGACGATCTCGGTCGCTTGCCCGTGTTCGCCGGACGCCCGTCGCGTGCTCGCACGCGGGACCTGGCCGTCCACAGGGCGCCCGTCGATCACGGTCGTCCACAGCTGACGCTTGCGCGCCGCCGCTCGCGGTGGCATGTCGAGTTGTCTGCCCGGCATGGATCTTCCTCCCGAGCTGCACCGGACGGTCGCGGCGCAGGCCGGACTCGTGTCGATCGACCAGCTCCTGGCCGCCGGCGTCACGTCGCGCACGGCTCGACGTCGCGTCGAGACGCGTGCCTGGGCGCGCGTCACCCGGGGCGTCTACGACCTCGCGCCGCACGACGACGCACGTCGGGGCTGGGACCAACGACGGCTGCGGTCCGCGTGGGCGGGGCTTCTCGCGTTCGGCCCCGACGCCATCGCCGTCGGCACGACGGCGCTCGTGCTCCACGGTGTGCAGGGTCTTCCCGTGCGGGTGGTGCCGGAGGTCGCGCTGCCGCGGGCGAGCGACCGCTCCACCCGGGACGGCATCCGTCTGAGGCAGTTCGACGACGGGATGACGGTCGACCGGGTCAGGGGCCGATCTGTCGTGACGATCGACCGTGCGCTCGCGCAGGCGGTCCCCGAGCTGCCTCGCGCGCACGCGCTGGCGGTCATGGACTCCGCGCTGCATCTGCGGCTGATCGACCACGCCGGGCTCGCCCGGGCCCACGACCTCGCGCGCGGGCGTCGTGGTGTCGCGGCCACGCACTCGCTGTGGGCGATGGCCGACGGTCGCGCCGAGTCGCCGCTCGAGTCGTTCGGACGGCTCGACTGCGTTGACGTCGGCGTGCCGCCGGACACGCTGCAGCTGCCGGTGCACGACGCGGACGGTCGCGTCCTGGCGCGCGGAGACCTGGCCTGGCACCTCGGCGGCGGACGGTGGCTGATGGCGGAGATGGACGGTGCGGACGTGCACTCGGACCCGGTCGCCGTGTACGCGGACCGGACCCGGCAGAACAGGCTCGTCGCCTCCGGCCGGATCGAGCTCCTCCGGTTCACGGGTCGTGACGTACCGGGTGGTGTCGGCTCCACCGTGCGGGCCTTCCTGGCACGCCGTGGGCTCCACGGTCGTCCCGGGGGCACCTGGACGGGCTGGTGAGCCGGCGAGCACGCGGTCGCGCACTTCCGACCACGGGATGACCGACCGGAGTGGGCCGGATCCGGTCTCCAACCCCGTGTTCGGCGGGTGCGGAGCGTGATAGGACGTACGGGTGAGTAACGACGCCGCCACGTCCGGCACCTCCGCCCCGTCCGACACCGCATCCTCCTCCGGCTCCGGCTCCTCCTCCGGTTCCCCCGGCCCCGGACCCGACTCCGGAGGGAGCCCGTTCCACGACCTCGACCGGTACCTCGCGATCCCTCGGGTCGGCGGGCTCGCGCTCTCACCCGACGGGACGCGGCTCGTCACGACCGTCCAGACCCTCGACCCGCAGCGCACCGCGTACCGCACGGCGCTGTGGGAGGTGGACCCCACGGGCGAGGCGCCCGCGCGCCGGCTCACACGCAGCGCGAAGGGCGAGTCGAGCGCGACGTTCACCGGTGCGGGCGACGTCCTGTTCACCTCGGCGCGGCCCGACCCCGACGCCGGGTCCGACGACGACCCGAAGGCAGCGCTGTGGCTCCTGCCGGCGACGGGCGGCGAGGCGCGCGTGATCGCGACGGCACCGGCCGGGGTGAGCGGACCGCTCGCCGCCAGGGAGGCGCCGGTCGTGTCCGTCGCCGCGTCCGTCCTGCCGAGCGCGCGCGACCTCGCGCACGACGCCGAGCTCCGGTCCGCGCGCAAGGACGCCAAGGTCGCGGCGATCCTCCACACCGCCTACCCGGTGCGGCAGTGGGACCACGACCGGGGCCCCGACGAGGCGCACCGCTTCGTCGGCGACCTCACGACCCTCGTCGACGAGCCTGCGAGCCCGCTCCCGGCCGTGGCGCACGCGGCGGACGAGAGCGCGGACGCCACCGCACCGGCCCACGACCCCCGGTCCCTCGACCTGCGCGACGTGAGCCGCGCCGTCGGGAACCGGTCCGTGGCGCCCGGGCGGGCCCTGCACGACCACTCGGCCGACCTCTCCGCCGACGGCACGACGCTCGTCACGACGTGGCAGGTCGCCGGGCCGGGGCCGTCCGTCCGCAGCACGCTCGTCGCGATCGACACCGCGACGGGGGAGCGCCGCACGCTCGTCGACGAGACGAGCGCGGAGGCGCACTCGCCGCGCATCTCGCCCGACGGTGCGTGGGTCGCCTTCGTGCGGGAGACGGTCTCGACGCCGCACCAGGCGCCGGAGGAGAGCCTCGCCGTCGTGCCGCTGCACGCCTCGGACGCTCCGGCGGACGCGCTCGCGGGGCACGACGACTCCGCGACGACGCGCGCCGAGAACCACGTGACGCACCGCACCCTCGTGCCGCACTGGGACCGCTGGCCCACGTCGCTGCGCTGGCTCCCCGACGGCTCGGGTCTGCTCGTCACGGCCGACGACGACGGTCGGGGCCCGGTCTTCCTCGTCGCCTTCGCGCCCGACGGGCGGGGCGAGAACGGCACCGCCGAGCGGGTGACCAGCGACGACGCCGTGTTCACCGACGTGCAGGTCACGCCCGACGGCCGCACGGCGTACGCGCTGCGCACGAGCTACCTCGAGCCGTCGCACCCGGTGCGGATCGACCTCGGCGCGTTCGTCGACGGGGGCGAGCCGGGCGAGCGCGCGCCCGTGCCCGCGACACCCCTGCGCGGCCCGGTCTCGACGCCGGACCTGCCGGGCACGCTCGTCGACGTCGAGACGGCCGCGTCCGACGACGTGCGAGTGCGCGGGTGGCTCGCGCTGCCGCACGGTGCGTCGGCCGAGAACCCTGCGCCGCTGCTGCTGTGGATCCACGGCGGACCGCTCGGGTCGTGGAACGCGTGGAGCTGGCGCTGGAA
>Ga0233380_1000274_pt1 | contig 29106 bp, 46 predicted proteins | sample ElkDunMinimDraft_9_FD_191541 | JGI IMG/M metagenome (GOLD analysis project Ga0233380, IMG submission 191541) | Fecal eukaryotic communites from dung pellets of Tule Elk in California, USA - Elk Dung F36 | ecosystem: Host-associated > Mammals > Digestive system > Large intestine > Fecal | place... | reverse complement strand
GCACCGGCTGAGAAGCCCGCTGCTCCGGAGCCCAAGTCCGCCGAGAAGTCCGCCGATGGTGACGATCTCGCGGCCCTCTCCCCCGCCGACCTCGCGAAGATGGTCCGCGACCTGCGCCGCGAGAACGCCAGCGACCGAACCCAGGCGAAGACCACCGCCGCTGAGCAGGCTCGCGAGGAGCTCGCGCAGCAGATCGGTAAGGCCATCGGGCTCGTCAAGGACGACTCCGAGGCCAAGCCGCCGACCGCCGAGGAGCTCACCGCGCAGCTGACCGCCGCGCAGAAGGCCGCCGCGGACCGCGACGCCGAGCTCCGTGCGCTGCGCGTCGAGACCGCCGCCGCGAAGGCTGCTCGCACCCACGGCGCTGACGTGGGCGCGCTTCTCGACTCACGATCTTTCGCCGGCAAGCTCGGCGACCTCGACCCCTCCGATGATGGCTTCACTGCGGCGCTGGACGCCCTCGTGAAGACCACCGTGGAGGACAACCCGAAGTATCTGGCTGCGCGCCCGGCGCCCGCGGCTTCCTCAGGCGATTTCTCCGGCGGGTCCGGAGACAAGCCACCGACCCGCACCAGCATCGACGACTTCCGCAAGGCGCGACGTGAGCGCAGCGGGGTCGACTTCTGACTAGGAGAAACCGGCCATGGCCAACACCTTCCTGACCCCTGACATCATCGCGCAGCAGGCACTCGCGACCCTGTACGAGACCACCGTGATGGCGCAGCTCGTCCACCGCGACTACGAGGCCGAGTTCGTGCCGAAGATCGGCGGCAAGGTCACGATCCGCAAGCCCGCGACCTTCGAGGCCATGGAGTTCAACCAGGCTTCTGGGATCACCGTGCAGGACGCCGCGGAGGATGGCGTCCTGGTGGAGCTCAACCACTTCGCGGACGTCAGCTTCGCCGTCACCTCCCGAGACCTGTCCCTGGACATCCTCGACTTCGCTTCCCAGCTCCTCGACCCGGCCATGGAAGCGATCTCCCAGAAGATCGACCGTGACGTCCTGGCCCTGCGAGATGACATCACCCAGGAAGTCGGTGTGGTCGCCGGGGATGTCATGCACGCCTGGTCCGACCCCCGATCCCTGATCGACGCCGGCCGCGTCCTGGACGAAGCGAACGTGCCCGAGCGGGAGCGACGCGCGGTCGTCGGTCCGCTGATGGCCGCGAACTGGGTCGCCGACCCCCTCTTCCACGAGGCCGACAAGCGTGGCTCCACCGAGGGCCTGATCGAGGCGGGGATCGGCCGCAAGTTCGGGTTCGACACCTACAAGACCCAGAACATCCGCCGCCCCGCTCAGACCTCCGGCAACTCCACGACCGAGGTCGGCGTGGGTTTCCACCGGACCGCTTTCGCTCTGGTCACCCGCCCCCTGGAGCTGCCCCGCGGCGCCCAGAACGCGGCCGTGGCCAGCTACAAGGGCTTCGGTCTGCGCGTGGTCTTCGACTACGACATCGACAAGAAGCAGGACATCGTGTCCGTGGACTGCCTGTACGGCACCAAGACCCTGGACGCTGCCCGCGCTGCGCTCATCAAGGGCGCCGACGTCGCCTAGGAGGCACCGATGGGCTACAAGGTCCATTCGATCAACGGGCAGATGGGCGAGGTCGAGCTCCCGGTCGGTGGTTCGACCTCGTGGGATGACGTCACCGGGAAGCCGACAGAGTTCCCGCCTGCTGACCACACTCATGCCGCCACTGACGTGGCCTCGGGGGCGCTGGCGATCGCCCGCATCCCCACCGGCACGTCCGCTACCACCGTGGCGCTGGGGAACCACACGCACGCAGGGCTGACCGCTGACGCTGCTGCTGGCACGGCGAGCATCCGCACGCTGGGAACGGGGGCAACGCAGGCTGCGGCAGGCAACCACACGCACGCTGGCTTGCTCACGGGCTCGGCGTCGGCGGTTGCTGACGCCACCGATGAGCCCTCCGCCGTCACCCAGCTCAACGCGTTGCTGGCCGTGCTGCGGTCGCGCGGCGTCATTGGGGGTGCCTGATGTTCGTCTACCGCAACCGGAACACGAACGACGAGGTGTCCTACGAGGCGCGCTCGCCGCGTCTGGATCACCTCCTGAACTGGGAGCTGACATCCCAGCCAGACGCATCGTCCGAGCCCATCGGCTCAAAGACCAAGGCTGGCCAGGTGCCGGAGAAGCCCAAGCAGAGCGACGACAAGGCCACGTGGGCCGCCTACATCGCTTCCACCACGGACCTCTCCGAGGCGGAAGCCGGGGACCTCACCAAGGCCGAACTGATCGCCCTGGCCGACGAGTAGAGGAGGTGTCCCGTGGCTCCGGTGTACGCCACCCCCGAGGAGCTCGCTACGTGGTTGGCTCTCGATGAGCCGCCGGCGGGCGCGTCGCTCGCGCTGCGGGACGCCTCTCTCGCTATTGACGGGCTGCTGATCGGTGCCGTGTACGCCACGGACACCGACGGCAAGCCCACGGACCAGCACGTGATCGACACCCTGCGGGACGCGGTCTGTGCTCAGGCCGCTTTCAAGCCCAAGGGCAGCAACGTGCCAGCAGAACCCGGCGGGAAGCTGGCCGCGGTCAAGGTCGACAAGGTGTCGAAGAACTTCGCGACCAACCCGACCACGGGCGCGGTCGTGGAGGACGTCTACTCGCCGCAGGCCGTGTCCATCCTCCGCATCGAAGGCCTGATCCCCGCGCATCCCCGGGTGGCGTGACGTGCTCCCGATCATCACCGACCAGGTGTACGTGCTCAGGCCGCCTCTGGTCACGGACGCGCACGGCAACCGGTCGAGAAGCACCAAGGACTGGGGCAACGCGGTCCGCACGGGCCCCTTCGACGCCTGCGTGCAGCCGGACTCGGCCACGCTCGGGGCATCACTGGCCACCAAGGAACTCCGCCGTGGCGGACGGGAGCAGACCAGCAAGAGTGTCCAGGTCCACCTCAATCCCGGAGTCGACGTGGTCGCTACTGACGGGCTGGAGATCGATGGGGTCTTGTGGCAGGTGAACGGCGACCCTTTCACGTTGCCGGACGTCGGCGGCATCGGTCACATGATCCTCAAGGCCGACTGGGTGAAGGGGTGACATGGCCGCCCGCGTGAAGATCAACGCCGCCGCGGTCAAGACCTTCGGCTCTCTGCCCGACGTCGACCGCGACATCCGCCGCCGCGCGTACAGGGTGCAGGCGATGGCTCAGGGCCGGGGGCCGATCGACACGGGTGAGTACGTCAGGTCCATCGGTGTCGGCCGCATCCCAGGGGCGCGCGCTGGATGGCGGGTCGAGGCCACGGCCCGGCACTCGTGGTTCGTGGAGCGCGGCACACGCCCGCACGTCATCCGCCCGCGAGTGAAGCGTGCTCTGTTCTGGCCTGGTGCAGCTCACCCGGTCGCGGAAGTCCATCACCCTGGCACCCGGGCCACCCACAATCTCGCCGAAGCGCTCGAACTCGGTGCGCGCGGCGACACACACGTCTAGGAGGCAGCTCATGCCGTTCGTTCAGTTCAGCTACCCGGTCGGCGGTCACCCCGTCGGCGAGCCCGTGCACCTGTCGGAGGAGAAGGCGTCGGCGCACGTCCGTGACGGCGTGGCCGTGGCCTGCGACCCGCCTGAGGTGAAGACTCCGAGGTCCGCGTCGAAGCCGAAGGCCGCCGAAGCGAAGCGCGGTGAGTGACCCCAGGGTCGCTGAGGTCATCCGTGTGGAGCGGCATGGCGACAAGCTCACCATCACCGTGGACGGCGTCCCGCTGCCCTGCGAGGTGGACCCTGCGGGCGTCCAGCAGGTCATCGGCGTGGGTGCGCACCCGGGGCTGATGCTCACCATCCCCGCACGGCGCGTCATCACTGACGACAGCCTCGAAGAGCGCCATTCCCCCGCGAAGCAATCGGCTATCAGGGCGAAGCTCGACGCTCTCGCCCCGCCTGGAAGCTAAGGGGACGCGATGGCCCCGCTGGTGATCTTCCCGGACGCCCAGCTCGTCGCCACGACGTACCTGCGGGCCGCCCTCGGCGACATCGTCCAGAGCGTCAGCACGGAACCACCGGGTCCGGGTGACTTCGTGACGCCGCTGCTCGTGGTCACCGCGCTCAGGCCGCCGCCCATGCCGAACCGGTGGGCCTTGTCGGCATCGCGGCTGCTCTTCACGGTGATCGCTGACAACCAACCCACCGCGAACCACGTCGCCAACCTGGTCAACGGACACGTCCGCGCCATGGCCGGAGCAACCGTCGACATCCTCGGCGGCACCGCAACCATCTCCACCGTCCGCAACTGCGCCGCACCCGACGCCGGCGACGACACCAACCAGGACCAGCGCGACTCGGCTTTCTCAGCTGAGCTCCTGCTGCGTCCCCTACGCACACCCTGACCTGCGACCCGCCCGACCCCGCACACCTGTGTGGGGTCTTTGCCGTGCCCTGAGCGGGCGCACCGAAGGAGATGACCCATGGCCGACAACCCCGATGCCCTACGGGTAGCGATCGACGGCGGCATGGCCGTCATCGCCCCCCTCGGAACCGTCGCCCCCGAAGGCCTCGCAGCGTGGCCTACCGGCTGGCGCCGCCTCGGACTGATCGCTGACAGCGGCGTCACCGAGTCGAGCGAACAGGAGCGCACCGAGCGCCGCCCTTGGGGGTACCGGTCGCCGGTCCGCACGGACATCACCACGATCAGTCACACGGTGGCCTTCACGTGCTGGGAGACAAACCCGTTCACTCTGGCATTGCACTCCAGCCAGCCGCTTTCGGGATTCGCGCAGCTCGATGACGGCGTGGTCCACCAGTCCATCGACCGGCCGTCCGGCCAGCAGCTGTACATGTTGGGCGTCGACGAGTTCGACGGCCCCAACCACATCCGCACCGTCATCCCGCGCGCGGAGGTCACCCAGCCCGGCGAGGTCGTCAAGTCCGCTGAGGAGGTGCGCGGCTACCCGCTCACCTGGACCGCCTACGAGCTGTCCTCCGGTCACATCTTCGACAGGTACATCAAGGCCGACGGCATGTTCGTGCCCATGCAGACCCTGGAGGTCACCGGGACCGCGACCGTCACCGTGGGAGCGACCACGCCTCTCGTGGCCACCGCCACCGGCTACAAGGCCGACGACGAGGGGACCGTGGTCACGCCCACCGCGACGTGGGAGACGTCCGCGCCGACCATCGCGACTGTCGCTGCTGGTGTCGTCACCGGGGTGTCCGCCGGTACCGCGCAGATCAGCGCGTCCATCGGTGGGGCGGTCGGCACTCTGACCGTCACCGTCACCACCCCGTAAGAGCTGGTGGCCGGGTGTTCTCGCAGGTCCACCCGGCCACCTTCACACCTGACCTGCGAGACCTGCGAGGAGACACATGACCGCGAAGAACCCCTCCAACCTCGACGGCTACGACGTCGTCGACGTCGCCGGCCTCGACTACTCCACCGGGCAGAAGAACGAGGCTCTGGAGAAGCGGTTCGCGTTCAAGGTCGGTAACACCTTCTACAAGGTGAAGCCGATGGTGGAGTGGTCATTCCGTACCGAGGAGGCGTTCCAGCGCTCCGACTTCCGCACCTGGGCCATCGGCGCCCTGGAGGACAAGGCCCAGTTCGAGAAGCTCCTCGACGAGCAGTCCGAGCAGTGGGTGCGGATCGTGCAGCACATCATCCGTGAGAGCCGGGTGAGCCAGGGGGAAGAAGGCAGCTCCTCCGAGTCCTAGAGGAGCACGCCGAAGAGGTGGAGCTCGACCTCCTCGACAGGAACATCGACCTCTTGGACTTCTACCGAGGCGAGATCTCGTTCCGCCGCATGTACCTGCTCGTCGTCAAGGACGTCGCCCGGATGCCGCGGCTGCGCACCGCACTGGCGGGACTCGATCCGTGGCAGCCGATCTTCGGTGAGCTGGAGTACGCGGTGGCGACGTGCGCTGACCTCCTCCAGGTGGTGCAGCGCACCATCCACACCGCGCACGGCATGAAGCCGAAGCTGAAGACGATGCAGCTGTACCCGCGCCCGGGTGAGAAGCCGCGGAAGCCGCCCGGCCCGCCGAAGTTGAGCCAGCAGCAGCGCGCATATCTGGAGCAGTTCGCCCCACCAGCCGAATAGGAGGTGGGAGCATGCCGTCTGCCGGGTCAGTGCACGTCGACGTCCTCCCGGACACCAAGCGTTTCGGCCCGCAGCTGCGTACCCAGCTCCGCCAGATCGCCGCCACCCAGCGCACCGACGTTTCGGTACGGGTGCGTGTCGACACGGGCGCGGCCATGACGCGACTGCGGGCCCTACGCACGTTGGCCGATGAGCTCGACGGACGTCTCGTTCGGATGGGCACCGCCACGTCCGGGGAGACCACCGGGGCGTCCACGCCCCTGGCTGGCGTGGGAGGCGACCGCACCAGCACCGTCCGGGTCAACACGACTCAGGCCACGACGGCGCTCCGTGGCGTGTCCGCGCAGGTGTCCGCCCTCAATGGGAAGACGGCGCGCGTCCGCGTCGAGGTCGACCAGAAGTCCGCCGCCCGCACCCGCAAGCAGCTCCAGAACTTCTCCGATATCAGCCCCGCTGCCGCAACCGCGGCGTCCGTCCTCATCCCCCCGGTTGCTCCGCTCGCCGGCGCGGCCGTGGGTGGAGCCGCTGGCCTCCTCCCCGGGCTGGGTGCGGGGATCATGGGCGCGGGCGCTTTCGCGACTGCTGCTGTGCCCGCGATCATGCAGGTCGCGGATGTCATGGCTCTTCAGCGGGAAGCCGCGAAGGGCAGCGAGGAAGCCACTGCCGCTTACGAGGCTGCGCTGATCGACCTGTCCCCGCATGCCCGGACGCTCGCTGATGACCTTGGCGAGCTGGGGACCGAATTCCGCGAGTGGCAGGAGAGCCTTCAGGTCGCGACGCTGCCCGTGGTGTCGCGCGGCGTCGGGCTGCTCTCCGACAATCTTGGCCAGCTCACCCCGATCGTGATCGGTGCGAGCAGGGGTTTCGACAACCTCCTCGAATCCGCTGAGGCGGGGCTCGCGGGTCCGCATTGGACCCGCTTCACCAGCTTCGCCGCACGTCAGGCTGAGCCCACCATCACGTCCCTCGGCCGGACCATCGGCAGCCTCACCATGGGCATCACGGGGCTCATGGTCAGCTTCGAGCCGCTCTGGAACGAAATGTCCGCAGGACTGGAGCGGTCCGCCGCGTCCTTCGCCACGTGGGCAAACGACTCCAGCAACTTCACCTCTTTCATCGAGTGGACCATCGAGAACGGGCCCATGCTCATGGGCGTCCTCGGGGACGTCGGTGGGGCCGTCATCGACCTCGGCGTCGCCATCTCCCCGCTGGGCCTCGTCTACGCGCAGGGCATCGGGCTGCTCGCACAGGGCATCAGCTGGCTTGCGGAAACCAGCCCCGGCTTGCTTCAGCTCGCCGTTGCCGCCGTCACCGCACGCATGGCATTGCAGCTGCTCTCCCGCATCAACCAGGGGCTCATCGTGCCCTTGCGTGAGCTCCCCGGGCGCGTGCAGGAGTTCACGTCCGGGCTGCGTGGCATGGACACCACCGCCACTTCCGCCGCAGCCAGCGGCGGACGCCTCCGGGGTGCCCTCAGTGGCATCTCCGGAGCGCTCGGAGGGCCCTGGGGCATCGCCATCGGTGTTGCCGTCACCGCCCTCGGCGTGTTCATCGCGAAGAAGCAGGAAGCCAAGCAAGCCGTCGACGCCTACGTCGACGCGATCCGCGCGGACTCCGGCGCGCTCCTCGAAAACTCGCGGGCCGCAGCCGTCAAGGCCCTGGAGGACCGCGAGGCCCTCGCCATGGCAGAGCGCTACGGGCTGAGCGTCAACGCCGTCACCGACGCCATCCTCCGCGAAGGCGACGCCTACGACGAGGTCCTCGGCAGCATCGACGAGCAGATCGACGCCTACCGGCGCATGGCCGAGCAAGGCGAGATCAGCGCGGCCACCCGAGACGGGCACCTTGCTGAGCTGTTCGAGCTTCGGGACGCCATCACCGAGGAAGCGAACTCTGTCGACGGCGCTGGGGAGGCGTACCGACGCCAGACCGAGGCCATGGGCGAGCACCAGCTCGCACAGGAGGGCGTGAACGGGGCTCTTGCGCAGGGCGCCGTGAACGCTCGCGACCTCCGCACTGCCCTGGACGAGCTGACGGCGGGCGCGGTGTCCGCGATCGAGGCCGAGGCAGGCTTCCAGGCGGCCATTGACCGGGCCACCGAGTCCGTGGCGGTCAACGGGCAGACCTTGGACGTCAACACCGAACAGGGCCGCGCGAACCGTGACGCCTTGTCTGCGATCCGCGACACCCTGAACACGAAGACCGACGCGACCTGGACAGACACGGGCGCGATGGGCGCCACCATCTCGGAGCACCGCCGCGGCAGGGAAGAGTTCATCGCGGTCGCCCGCCAGATGGGGCTCACTGCCGACGAGGCCGAAGACCTCGCCGACGAGTACCTCGGCATCCCCGCTGACGTGGAGACGTCGATCATCGCCCGCGCCACGGGAACATGGTCGGTACCGAACGCCTCGGACGTGTCGCCTCGCGGCGGCGCCCCGGCGTTCTACAGTGCAGGCGGCGCGGTTCACGGGCCGGGCACTGCGACCTCCGACGACATCCCCGCGATGCTCAGCGATGGTGAATTTGTGCAGCGCGCGTCTGCCGTGAGCCGGTACGGCGTCGGGTTCATGTCAGCGCTCAACGAAGGCCGCATCGATACACGCGACCTTCCCGGTTTCGCGCGGGGCGGGATGGTCACCCGCACCACCGAGCGGGTCGGGAACGACGCCGCCCAGCAGATCAACGACCACCGCGAAGACGTCAGAGTCGAGATCCAGCGCATGTACATGGACCTCGTCAATGGGGTCGGCGCGACCATGGCGGAGCAGCTCCGCAAGGCCGCCAGCGAAGGAGGGGGAGGAGCGGCTGGGCGTGCCCTGTCCCAGCGCGGCGTCCCCTACTCGTGGGGCGGCGGCGGCCCCGGGGGCCCTTCGCGTGGCTTCGGCCGCGGCGCGAACACGGTCGGCTTCGACTGCTCCAGCTTGATGCAGTACGCGTGGGCGCCGTGGGTGAACCTGCCCCGGGTCACCTACTCGCAGATCAACTCCGGCCAGTCCGTGTCCAGGTCGCAGGCGCAGCGCGGCGACCTCATGTTCCCGCACACGGGCCACGTCACCATGTACCTCGGCGGCAACCAGATGGTGCACGCGCCCCGCACCGGGGACGTCGTGCGGACCGCGCCGGCGTACTCCAACCCGATCGCTATCCGTCGTCCCACGAGGCGTGCGCGTGGTGGCCCGGTCGACTCCGGCCAGTGGTCGTGGGTCGGCGAAGAGGGCCCGGAGCTGGTCCGTTTCTCCAGCCCCGGTCAGGTGTACTCCGCTGGGCAGTCACAGCGGATCGCCGCTGACGCGAGACCGCAGGCGTCGACCGGAGGGGGCTCTTCGCCTCTCGTCGGCAGCCAGTCCTTCCACCTGCACTCCGCCGACGACGGCATCCGCGAGATGGCCGACACCATGACCCACGAAATCCGGGTCATCAGCAAGGGCGGGAGGTACGCCGATGGCTGACCTCTCCGAGCGCCAGTACGAGCTGGGCGGGGTCGTCTTCGGTGACCTCACCCCTGTCCAGTCCGATGACATCACCATCGGCGACCCGGGGATGCGGCTGGGAGACCAGCCCACCCCGGGCGCCGACGGCGAACAAGCGGGCATCGACTACAAGGACGGGCGCACGCTCACCCTCGACCTGTGGACCGACACGACCACCGCGTCCGACTCCCGGTCGGCGTGGTCTGCTCTGGCCGCCGTGTGGGATGCGAGCACGACCAGGGCGACACCACGGGCTGTGGTCCCGCTGCGGATGCGCCTCCCGGGGTCGCCCACGATGATCGCCTACGGGCGACCACGACGGCTCACACCCTCCACCCAGAGGCAACGTCAGGACGGCATCGTGGACCTCACGGCCACGTTCCAGACCTTCGACAGCGCCTTCTACGCGGACGGTGTCGACGGTGCGGGCAGCTCCATCACCCTCACCCTCGTCACCGCTGCGGGCACGGGCATCACTTGGCCTGTCACATGGCCGATCACGTGGGGTGCGCAGGGAGTCCGACAGGACGCCGTGGTGAACACAGGCAACAAGCCGTCGTGGCCCGTGATCACCATCCGCGGCCCGGTCGCACAGCCCTCGATCGAACTCGTCGGCACGGGCCGCATCCTCCGCCTCGACACCACGCTCGCCGCGGACCGCAGCATCACCATCGACACCCGACCGTGGGCACAGACCATCCTGCGGGATGACGGCGCGTCCTTCGCCGGCGTGGCCCGCGGCGCTGCCTTGGCGGACTTCCGCCTTCCCGTTGGGCAGACCGTCCTCGCGTACCGCGGCACGGACATGTCCGGCCAATCCACGTGCACCGTCCACTGGCGTGACGCCTACGAGACCCCCTAGGAGACAGCATGGCTTTGGAGTGGGACTCCTGGTCGGTAGAGGGCGCGAACTCAAGCTCGCGGATCGCCCGCCTTCAACTCCAGTCGGGGACGGCGTCGAGGAACGGGGTCGTGGACTCCGCACACCTGCGGATCCTGCCGCTGACCGTGCCCGGCACGAGCGTGCGGGCGACCTCTGGCGGGGCAACGATCCTGGGGGCGGAGGCCGCTTTCCAGGGCAGCTACTTCGCTTTCAACGTGGGTGATCAGGAGATCGCGATCAGCCCGACCGGGTCGGGTGGTGGACGCTCCGACCTCGTGGTCCTCCGGGTCGAGGACCCCAACATCAGCGGAACGCCCTGGTCGCACGACGTCACCGTCGACCCCGTCTACTACTTCCGCGTCATCGAGGGCGTCACCAACACCACCACCGACGTCCCGCCGGGGATGACCGGGGTCGCTCTCGCCCGCCTTGACATCCCCGCGAACACCGCGACGATCACCGCCGGAATGATCACCGACGTCCGGCAGATGGCGAACCCGAAGAGGCTCCGCGAGCTGCGAGTGCAGCGTGGACAGGGCCTCGCTGATGGCCGCTACGACGAAGCCGACTTCACCTCGGACTTTGAGAGATGGCCCCAGCACGACTGGACCGTGACCATCCCCGAGTGGGCGACACAGGTTCAGGTACGCGCTGACTGGCTCAACGTCATGTACCCCGCCCCCGGAGGCACAGGCGGCGATTACGACGCGCGCGGACAGGTGCGAGTGGGCCTGGTGGGATCTGGCGGCAACGTCATCAACACGGCCTCCACCGCTTACAACTTCAACAGCACCAGCGCATCGAACGGCTACCGGTGCTCGGTCGGGCTTGCTGCACAGGCGAACGTTCCGGTCGCGATGCGCGGGATGGCCGTGGATCTGCGCATGTACGCGAAGTGCGACGTCGGACGGGACGTTTTCCTCGTCGCTGATGGGTGGGCGAACTTCGCCGTCGACTTGGAGTTCCGTGAGCAGGCCGCGCCTCAGGCTGAGCTGTAGGGGGCCTGATGACCCCCTTGCAGGAACCTCTTCCCCCGTCATCAGCGTGGCGCTACTACGCCTTCAACGTCCTCACGGGCGAGTGGCTTCATCGCGAACTCCCGCTCTCGGACGTCCGTCTCACCACCACCCTGTCCGGCCCCGGGCGCATGGTGGCCACGATCGACCCGGAGTATCAGGCGCTGAAGACTCCGGACGGCGGTCTCGTCCTGGAGTTGTGGCAGACCATGATCGTCGCCGAGGCCAGCGGTCAGCTGCGGGGCGGTGGGATTCTCACGGGCATCACCGCGACCGGACCCAAGCTCACCCTCGACATGACCGGGGTCAGCGGGTGGCTGGAGGGTCAGCCGCTCCGCAACAACCTGGACTTCGGCGGCAAGGTCGACGGACTCACCGGGAATGGCGTCGATCCCCTCGACGTCGTCCGCGGCTTGTGGGGGTGGCTGCAAGGCCAGCCTGACGGCGACCTGGGCGTCACGCTGGACAGCACGAGCACCCCGTACCGTCTCGGAGAGTGGCACAACACCCGCGTCCTCAAGGAGGACGGCAGCCTCGGCCCCGCGAAGGAAGTCGCCGCGAACCCGGTCCCCATCGACCGCATCTGGGATCCCGGCAAGGACAAACGCCCCGTAGCGGCAACTGGCAAGCAGGTGTACTGGGAATACAAAATTCCCTGGTGGGACGACGTAGAGATCGGGCAGCGCGTCACCACACTCGCCGGACAGACCCCTTTCGACTGGCTGGAGTCCCTCCGGTGGGCTGACAGCTCCCGCGAAGCCGTCGTCAGGCACATCCACTTCGGCTACCCGCGACTCGGCCGACGCCTCACCCGCGAAGTCTTCATCGAGGGCGCGAACATCTCCGAACTCGTGGCCGTGCGCCGCGACGGCGACGACTACGCGAACAGCGTCACCGTCTACGGCTCCGGCGAAGGCAGCAAGCAGCTCCGCTCCACGGTCTCCAAGAGGGACGGCCGTCTCCTCCGAGCGAAGTCGGTCGACCGCCCCGACCTCACCACCGTCGCCGAGTGCAAAGCGGCTGCCGAGGAAGAACTGCGCCGATGGAGCCAGGTCGTCGACATCTTGGGCTTCACCGTGAGGGACCACCCCAACGCCCAGATCGGCACCTTCGCCGTGGGCGACGACGTCCTCGTGCAAACCCGAACCGGGTGGATGCCAACCCGCCTGTGGGTGCGCATCACCGCTCTGGACATGGCACCCGAAACGGGCGAGGTCACCGTGACGTGCCGCCGCTCTGACCGCTTCGACTACCCCGGGGGTGCCTGACGTGGACACTGAAACCCGCCGTGCGATCGCTGAGTACGCCCGGGAAGTCGCGAAGCTCCGTGCTGAGGTCACCACCCTCAAACGCGGACAGCGCGCCGGCCAGCTCGCGAACAGCAGCTTGGAGGAAGGGCAGACGATCGAGGCCCGCGACGAGACCGGCGCTCTCCGCGGCCGGTGGGGTTGGGTGGACGGCGCCGTGGGCCTGGTGACGGAGGGCGGCGACCCTGTCAGCGCGCCGACCGCTCCGACCGTCGCCCCGTCTCTCGGTGGCCTCCGTGTCACGTGGGATGGTCTGCTGTCCGGTGACCCCGCAATCCCGGTCGATTTCGACCACATGGCCGTGCACGTCAGCACGAGCGCGGGCTTCACGCCCAGCGCCGCGACCTACGTCGGATCCATCCGCCGCGCCGGCGAGGGCGGCATGCTCCCCGTCGTGCCGCTCCCCTACGTGCACCACTACGTGGTCCTGGTCCCGGTCACCGCCGGGGGTGTACAGGGCGAGCCGTCCGCCGAGGTGTCCGCGACGCCCCTCCAGACGTCCGGGATCGACCTCGAAGCCGACAGCGTCGAGGCCGTGCACATCAAGGCGGGGGCCGTGGAAGCCGACAAGCTGCAAGCCGTCCTCGCGCTGGTCACCACCATCATCGCAGGCATCCCCGGGGCCGCGCGTGTGGAGATGGACCAGGACGGACTCAGGGGCTACAACACCGACAACGAGCTCATCTTCGCGATCGACAGCACGGGCAACGCCGTCTTCTCCGGCGACATCGTCGCGTCCGAGATCACCGGTAGCCGCTTCCTGATGTCCTCGCCCTCCGGGGCGACGGGCACGATCGAGTCCACCACGACGGGCGTCGCGACCAGAGTCCAGTCGGGTGCCATGGGGGCGGCACTGACGGCCGCAGGCGCGCAGGCGAACTTCATCGCAAGGTCGGATGTTTTCAGCGCCAGCTCCCCGCTCGCGGGATTCGCAGCTTTCCCGGAGAGCGTGTCCTTCGTCCTGGACTCCTCCGCCCTGTCAGCCGATGGGCTTCCCTCCGTCACGGGCACCGCCATGCCGACGGCATCCCAGCTGGCCATCTGGTCGGTGCGGAACTCCCTGACCGACCCGCGAGTGACGATCGTGGCGACGCCCACCGAGGCCCGAGGGGAGTGGACCTCCGGCACCGGGTCCTCAATCCGGGTGGACGCCCAGACGGGCTGGGCGGGCATCTCTGCTGGCCCTGAGGCGTCCACGGTGGGCCAGCCAGCCGCAGCACCAGGGACCATCTACGCGTTCCGCCGCGGATCCACGGACGCTCCCACCCTGTCTCTCCAGTCCCCCGTGTCGGTGTCAGGCACGGGCGCGGACCGCCGGTCGATCATCCACGTGGAGGGCGCGAACACAGCCCGCCCCAGCACGGTCATCAACCACGCCGCGCGAATGCACTACCTCCAGGGCGAGCTGGTCGGCGGGTCCACGGACACGACCAGCGATGGCGCCGTGGAACTCGCATCCACCCATTCGCTGCTCGCCCCCAGACACGCCCCGGTCCGCACGGACATGGTCACCGCACCGTCGGGGACCTTCAGTGGCGGCTGGAACACCTTCTCCAGCGCCGCCTACCCCGCGATCAGCTTCAAAACTGGCTGGTCCGGGCGGGTCCGGATCACGATCACCGCCGCAGCAGGGAACACCACCACCAGCACGTCTACGGTCCACTTCGGTTTCGCGCTGTCCGGGGCATCCTCCGTGCCAGCAGCGGTGGGGCGCGCATGGTCGGCCCGGGGCATCCTCATGCAGTGCTGCTCGCGCACCATCTACCTGGACCTCACCGGCAACTCGGCCTACACGCTCACCCCGTCGTGGAACATCTCCTCCGGATCCACCGGGGCGGGTGTGTCCTTCTACACCACCTACGAGCACAGCATCGTCGTCGAACCCCTCACCTAGGAGCCCTGATGACCGAACCCGCCGACCAGCCGACCGAGCCCACCGAACCGTCCACGCAGGACATCCCCGTCATCGAACCGCCGCCGATCATCGAGCATCCGCCGACGGAGCCGCCGCCCGTCGACCCCGGGTCGCCGCCTCCCACCCCGCCCGGCACGGGCAAGGACTACCCGCCCGACCCGCCCGACATGGACGAATAGGAGGCGCCCGTGCACCGCCTGCGCCGCACCCTAGACACCCTCGGGCTCGCACCCTTCGAGGCCATGCTCGGAACCGTCGGCATCATCAGCGGCGCAGCCACCATCCTCGGAACCGCCCCACCATCCATCCACCAGGGCCTACCCGCTCCCATGGTCCTCGCGTGGGGAGTCATCCTCATCATCGGATCGCTGCTCATCCTCACCGGCCTCACCCTCCAGCAGCTCCGGGTGGAACAGGCCGGGCTCGTGCTCCTCGCGGCGACCACTCTCATCTACGGAGCGGCCATCATCGTCGTCCAACCCGCCGCGGCACTCACCCCGGCGGCCACCTATGTGCTCTTCGCAGCTGCCTGCCTGCTGCGCATCCGCGTGCTCACCCAGGCCATGGCAGCGCGCACCCTGCCCGAATCGGAGGCCGACTGATGGGCCTTGAGGGCGTACTCGTCGGGGGCACGGGGGTGAGTCTGCTCGGTGCTCTGGCGTGGGCGCTGACGTTCCTCGTGAAGGCGTCGCAGACCCGGTCTGATGCGGGCACGGCCACGGTGACGGACGCCGCCGCCGCGAACGCCGCCCTCGTCAGCTCCCTCAACGGGCTACAGCAGGAGAACGAACGCCTCCGTGGACGAGTCACGTCCCTGGAGGACGAACTGGAGGCGCGCGACGCCCGCATCGACGCGCTCGAATCCCGTGTCAGGGAGATGGAAGCGCGTCTCCACACGGAGCAGACTCGCCTGAGGGCATTGGCCGATGAGCTGGCTGAGCTGCGTCAGCGCTGACCCGATTTCTCCACATACGCCCCGGCCCGTCCGGGGTTTTTTCATGCCCAGGAGGCACCATGCCCCAGCCCGACAAGCTTCAGTGGCGCAGCGACTTCGGCTGGTCCAAGAACAGCCCGGCCGGGAGCGCCAACCCCAAGTCCGGGCTCGTCATCCACTACGACAGCTCAGACCAGAACCTCGCCGCGAAGAAGCACGACGCGTGCGTCGCGTACTGGAAGCGCACCCGTGGCTTCCACACCGGGCCGTCCCGAGGGTGGGCAGACATCGGGTACTCGTGGGGATGTTGCGCCCACGGGTACGTCATGGAAGGCCGTGGCCTGTTCAAGGTCCAGGCGGCCCAGCCCGGCGGGAACTCCTCGCACTACTCGGTGACGCTGATGACGGGCCCCAAGGACGAGGTCACCCCGGCGCAGATCAACGCCGTCCGGCAGCTCCGCGAGTGGCTGATGGAGCCCGCGTCGTCCATCTCGGGGAAGGTCCTCGGGCACCGCGACTTCATCTCCACCTCGTGCCCCGGCTCCAAGGCCTACGCCATGGTCAAGGACGGCACGTTCACCAAGGCCGCGAAGTGGGGCAAGGACACGCCCAGCGTCCCCAAATCCACCCAGCCCACGCCGGCGCCCGCACCGAAACCCAAGCCGCCCACGAGCAAGGCGCCTGCGTTCCCCGGGCCGGTGCTGCTTCAGCCGCCCGTCAAGAAGACCAGGGCCGCTGAGCAGTGGCAGAAGCAGATGCGCGCCCGCGGCTGGACCATCACCGTCGACGGCTGGTTCGGCCCGCAGTCTGAGCTGGTCACGCGCACCTTCCAGAGCGAGAAGAAGCTCAAGCGCGACGGCATCGTCGGTCCCGCCACCTGGAAGGCCGCATGGGAGGCGGTGGTCACGTGAGCAACGGCTGGTCCTGGACGTAACCCCCACCCATCGAGAAGAGAGAAGCCATGAAGCTCGAAGCCAAGGTCGTCATCGCGGCGATCGCGTCCATCCTCACCCCGATCGTCGCCGGGTTCCTGCCCGACGTGGACGTGTCCTCCGTGGACGCCGTCGTTATCGGCACCGTGTCCCTCGTGGTGACGTTCGCCGCCGGATACCTCGCCCCGCACACGAACCGCCCTGACGTCGAGGCCAAGCGCGGCCTCTGACCTGACACACAACGACGCCCCCTCCTTCGGGAGGGGGCGATTCGTCATGCCCAAAGGCGAACCAGTTCGAGCGCTACCGCCACGGGGTGTGCGTCGAAGTCGGAGCATGGACATCCGGCTCATCATGACCCAGATCGTCATCTGACATGCGCCCAGACCCAAGATCCTTGCGAAGTAGGTGCTGAAGCTCCAGCCGCTCGGCCCCAAAGTCCACCATCGCGGAGGCCCAGACCTCCCTGTCAACGCCGGGGCGCGTCTGCAAAGTCAGGCTGGTCATAGACCCGAGGACGACCTGCACCTGAAATGCGACTCTCCTACTCCCAAGAAGGGAAAGCTCTGTGGCCGCTTCCATTGTTTCCTTGAAGTGAGGAACCTGATAGGCGGGAAGCATGGCGTCCCCATGGTCTCCACTGCGAAACGCGTGGGAGAGAGCGTCCGCATACATGGCTCCGTGGGTAAGGAACTGTCCTCCGAGCCTTCCGAGGTGTTCCTTGTGTTTCTGGCGCCCTGCGACGAGCTGCACGCCGAAGGCGGCAATGAGGGCAACCAAGGCGCCGCCGAGGCCAGCACTGGCTCCGATGATCGCTACAGTCACGCAACGGCCTTCCTGTGGGGGGGAGGCTTCGAGTCGAGGCCTTCGTTGAGACTACGACTCGCACCTGACATCGCGACATAGCCGCAGGTCAAGTCATCTACGCCGTCGCCCGCTCTTTGCGGTGGAGGACGTCCATGATGTCCCCGAGCCGGTACCGAGCCGGCCGCGCCGAGGTCGCCGCCACGATCCGCCCTTCGGCCGCCATCTTCCGCACGGCCCGGTCGGTGACCTGCTTCCCCAGTGCCCGACTGGCCATGGACGCCTCGGCTGCGGTCACGAGCCGCTCCGGCGCCGCTGCCACAGCCCGCTTGACGGCCGCGTCCCGCCGCGCTTCGGGGTCCTCGATCTCGCCGTCGCAGTCTTCCGCCCGGCACCACGCCTTCGCCGCCCCCGCGATTCCGTACACCCTCCCCCCGCAGTCCGGGCACTCCCCCGCGTAGATGCGTTCCGCAGGCCGGTCGACGCACCGCCGAACCTCTTGGACGGCGTACCTGATCTGCTCGACGCACTCGTCTCCCCACTCCGCAGTGCGAACGTCACGGGCGCGGGCGTGCAGCCACTTCGCCATGGACGCGATCGTGTCCTGCGGACCGCGCACGTACCGGATGGCCTGGCAGGACCGGTGGTCGCAGCTGCGACAGGTGGGCCCGGGGAGGGCGGGGAGCAGCTCCATCATGACCCGGCACCACGTCGCGAGCATGCCGTGCAGGTAGCGGCGCATGTCGCTGGCACCGTCGTTGATGAGCAGGGGCGCTTCGGTGGGCTTGCCCCCGCCGCCGCTGCGGGCGAACACGTCCATCTTCGCGATGGTGATGTCCAGATCCACATCGAAGCCGTGAACATCCCCCGTCGCCCACAGCGCCCTCAGGTCCGCCATCATCCCGCCCACGCACGGTGAGCACACCACACCGCTGTCCATCTCAGCGGAGCACAGGCGGCACATCAGGTGGTACGTCATGAATTCTCCCCCGTGGTCGTACTATGTGACCAGTGGGAGAACCGCTCAGGAACTTCTACGGGGGATCGTGGGGCTCGCCATCGGGGGATGCGGGCCCCACAGTCATGTCCGGGGTATGACCCGGCACCGACACGAAGGGTGAGTGGGCGGGAGGCCCTGGAAGCCGTCCCACAGCCGCCTCGGAATCCCGGCTCCTCTGGGGTTGGCGAACTTCTCGCCGCTCGGGACCCTGCGCCCGTTGAGTGCGCCGCACACCACGCACGCACGCCCGTCCCGACGTGTCACCCATTCGAGGTCGAGGCCCAGCCAACGCGAGTAGCTGAACGTCGCCGCGCTCGCCGCCTGGTGGATCTTGGTGACCGCGAGGATGCGTATCCGCCGCCGGAACCGGGCCAGCTCCACGGTCGCGGGCGACACCGTGACGGGCACTGTCGTCGTCTCGGGAGGCTCCCCCGCGATGGCGGCGTCGATCCTGCGTGCCACGTCCTCCACGACGGCCCTGACGTCCGCCTCAACCGACGTGGGCAGAGGCTCCACCACGAGCTGACGCATCCGTGCACGCCTGCCCGCCGCACCCTGTATGACGATCTGAGCTCCCACCGTGAACCCCGCCTGCGCCGCCGCTGACACCGCGCCCGTGAGCGCCGCGAGGACAGCGAGGACCGCAGCGCCCGACAGGCCCGCCGCGACCGCAGCGGTGATGATCGCCTGCAACTCGGCGTCGGCCTGCGCCTCTGCGGCGTCGAGCTGCTGGGCGGGGGTGGTCTGCGCGCCGATCTCAGCGGTCACGGGTCCCCCACTCCTGGCGAGTGCCGTCCTCGTCGACGACAGCGACGGGCGAACACTTGCCCTCGGCCCACAGGTCGGTCATGTGGTCGTGGGCCGCGTCGGGGTCCTCGAAGTGCCTCTCGACCTTCTCGCCGTGCTGCCAGTAGACCGCTGTCGCGCTCACGGCCCCTCCCCCACCCTGGACCCGCACGTCTCACACCAGTGGAACGCCGGAGCGGTGAACCCGATGAGCCGCACGGGCCTCACGGCCTTGTGTGCGCACTTCGCAGGGTCCGCCAACGGCAGGGCGGTCTCCCGCTCCGTCCGCTCCTGCTCTGTCTCGGGGCGAACGCGGAGGATGTGGTCGGTAAGTGTCGCCTGCGCCCGGTCGGCCGCTGCGTGGGCTTTCTCGCGGATGGGCTCGGTGAGTAGCGGACGCCACCCGCCCGGGTTCCTCGCATAGTCGATCTCAACGACGTGCACGGTCGCCTCCCTTTCGGCTTGGGGGATGGTACCCCTGTCCTGCCTGCTCTCATGACGGTGTGCGATGCTGACCCGGGCCCGGGGTGCTTCACTCACCCCGGGCCCTTCTGTCATCCCGCCGCGCTTTCCCGGTGCTTCAGCCCGTGCTTCCTCCCCGCTTCCCACGCGGCGTCGAGGTACGGCCGCGCGACCTCCGCCAGCCGCTCAGCGTCGTCTCCGAGCGCCGCGTAGTCCCCGGTCAGCGAGTGCCCCTCGGGCTTCACCCCGTAGAGGCGGCACAGCTCAGCGCGCAAGGCGTCCGCGAGACGGGGCAGGGTGTCAGTCATCGGGGCCCTCCTTAGGCCGGTACATCTGGCAGGCGCACAGCACCGCGTCGTCTGCGGATTCGTCCGCTGTACACCAGGTCCGCATGGACATCTGCTTGTGGTGCTCGCTGGCCTTGTGGCCGCATCTGCACGCAGGTGCCACGTGTCCTCCTTGGGTTCGGGGGCGGACCGTGGCCCGCCCCCGGGGATGGCTATCCGTCGTGGAATTCCCACGTGTCGTGCCAGCTCTTACGGCCGTGATGCTTGTCGCGGGCCTTGCTGCGCACCCGAAGGCGGGCGGCAACCTTGCGGACGTACTGGACTTCCGCAGTCGTGAGCCCCTTGATGCGCCACCGGTTCACGGATTCGTGGAGCATGGCTCCGAAGAAGGCGGTCCCCGCCCCGAGGGCAGCTAGGGCGACGGCGATGAGAACAGCGGCGCCGGACCACATGAGGACTGCTTCGAGGGGGCTCAAAACGGGGCCTCCGCGTCGCTACTGAACCCGGGCCGGCCGCCCTGCCCCCACGGGTCGTCCTGCTGCTGCCCGCCGGAGAACCCGCCCTGTTGGCCGTAGGACTGCTGCTGGCCACCGCCGTTGCCTCCGCCGAAGCCTCCGCCGAAGCCTCCGCCGCCCTGCCGCTGCGCCTTCGTCACCTTCGCCGTAGCCGACCGCAGAGCCGGACCGACCTCCTCGACGTCGATCTCGAACACGGTCCGCTTCTCACCCTGCTGGGTCTCATACGAACGCTGCTTCAACCGCCCCTGGACGATGACGCGCATGCCGCGCTGAAGGCTCTCGGCCACGTTCTCCGCGTATTGCCGCCAGACGGTGCAGGTGAGGAACATGGACTCGCCGTCCTTCCACTCTCCCGACTGCTTGTCGAACGTGCGCGGCGTCGACGCCACACGGAAGTTCGCGACCGCGGCTCCACTGGGCGTGAAGCGCAGCTCAGGGTCATCCACGAGGTTGCCGACGAGCGTGATGGTCGTGTCATTGGCCATGTCAGTTCTCCTTGGTGCATCGGGGGCAGGTCACGGTCGTGCCTGCGGGCAGCGGAGGCATGGTGGCCTCGTCGAGAGGGACGTGGCAGACGGTGCGGGTGCGCCGTGTCGCCCAACCCCGGTCGGGGTCTTCGCGGGCGGGCGCGAGGCGGTGGGTGTGCTCGCCGTGGCGAACAACGGTGGACATCACGACTCCCGGGTCAGGGCGAGCGCGATGTCGGAGAGGTGCGCGGTGCCGCACATCCCGCACCTGTCGAGAGCGACGGTCTCCCGGGCGGACGGGTCGAGATCGGCGGCGCACGCGAGCATGTCCGCGACCAGGTGCGCGACCTTGGGGTCCCACGCAGCGACGTGCAGGGCACGAAGAGGGCGGCGGCTGCGGCCGATGAGCCGGGAGAACCAACCCCGCTCGTCCTGCTCACGCACCTCGAAGACGTCCCAGTCGTGCGAGTCGGCGTCCCAGTCGACGGGCGGGCCAGCGAGGTAGCGAATGCGCGTGGCGGCTTCTCGTAGGAGGTCGGTGTCGGACATCAGGACTCCTCCTTGACCTGCGCTGCGATGTGCGGCCACACACGGCGGATGGTGCGCTCCAGCTCGGCCCGCTGGAACTCCACGAGGATGCTCTTCGGCTGCTTGTGGTCTGGGGCGACGATCGCGGCCATCACAGCGGCGACCTGAGCGTCGGTGGGGGTCATCGGGGGTCCTCCCCAACGGGTCGGGCACCCTCTGCTGCGGCTGCGCGGATCCACGCGGTGCTGCGCTCCCAGTCCTCGTGCAGCTCGTCCAAGACCGCGCCAAGCTCGTCGCGGCTGCGCAGGACGTCGCGGGCGATGGTGCCGTCTGCGGGACCGACAATCCCCCACCCCTCCATGAGGTCGAGGACACGGCGGGTCCGGTCGTAGGACAGGCCCGTGTGCCGCATGACGAAGGTCTGGGCGGCGAACTGCTGCGTCAGGACGAGCACGGACACCTTGCAGACGTCCCAGTAGTCCTCATGGAGTGGCGGGCGGGTAGGCGTGTCGGACATGTCCCCTCCCGGGGCTTCAGATGAGCGTCAGACGCTCAGGAATCTTGAGTGTGACTCGGGGTGCTGACAAACCCGGAAGGCCGTCAGCGTGCGTTGTGCGGGCGCATGAGAGGATCGGGGGCGTGCCCCGCCAGATACCAGCTGGCGGGGCGCACCTATGCGGCCGGGAGCATCAACTGCGTCGGCGCCGATGCGACAGCCATCAGCCGGGCGCCGATCCACTCCGTGTACGCGGGCGGGATCGCCTCGGACATCTCGCCGAGGGTCATCCAGTCGATGTCGAGGGCCTGCGACGCCGCGGCCCGGTGTCCGCCCTCCCACACGTCCCGGGTGCCACGCCCTCCGGACGAGGAGCCGCGGTTGCGGGCGTGCCCGCCGTAGACACCAATGACAGGACCGCCGGAGTGCCGACACGGCGGCTGGTCGAGGGTGAGCCCACCACCGGTCTCGAACAGGCGGTGCCTCTGCAGCTCGCACCCCTGGGCGCCGAGGCCGAACATCGTGCCGCACAGAGTGATCGGGCTGCGCATGTGCCCGGCGGCGCCCTCGACGTTCTCGATCACGTAGGGCAGTCCGGTCGCCTCCAGCAGCTCCCGCGTCGGCTCGATCAGCCGCGGGGCGCCCTTCGCGCCGGGGGCGTGACGCATCAGCGAATACCCCTGGCAGGGCGGGGAGGCGTGCACGGCGTCGAACTCCCGGGCGATCCAGTCGGGGTCGAGGCCAAGCACGTCCTGCTCAATGACCGGGTGCGGGTTGCGCTTGTGCCGCACGACGTCCACACCGGTCACGTCCCACCCGGCCCGGTGGTAGCCCATGCCCGCGCCGCCGGCGCAGCAGTAAAGGTCCAGGAGTCGCATCACGCACCGCCCCAGTTCGTGCCGGCCATGTCGACGATCCGCGAGTAGTGACCCTGGAACGCGCACGTGATCGTCACCTTCGGCTTTCCACCGCGGTTCTTCTCCACCAGCAGGTCGATCTCCCCGCTGCGGGGCGAGTCCTCCTCCAACAGGTCCTCACGGTGCAGCAGCATCACCACGTCGCTGTCCTGCTCCAAACTGCCGCTCTCGCGAAGGTCGGAGAGCTGGGGCCGCTTGTCCGCGCGCTTCGTCGACTCGCGGTTCAACTGGCTGAGCACCACCACCGCGACCCCGTACTCACCAGCCAGCTTCTTCAACCCGCGCGACATCGAGGACACCTCGATCTGCCGGTTCTCCGCCTTCCCACCCGGAGACATGAGCTGGAGGTAGTCGACGAGCACCAGGCCCACCTTGTGCTTCCGGGTCAGACGCGACAGGTGCGAGCGGATGTGCGCCAACCCGATGTTGAAGTCGTCCGACATCCAGAACGGGGCGCCGTCGAACCTCTCCTTGACGCCGGCGAGACGCTGCCAGTCCTCCGCGGTCATCTCCCGCTTCGACATCCGACCCAGGTCGATCGACCCCTCCGCGGCGGCGATGCGCATGCCCATCTCGCGGCGGGTCATCTCCAGGGAGAACATGACCGTGCCGATGTCGTGCTTCATGGCGGCGTGCCGGGCGATGTCCGCCGCGACCACCGACTTGCCCGCGCCGGGGCGGGCTCCGACGATCATCATCTGGCCGGGCTTCAGCCCCGGCAGGACGTGCGCGAGGTCCGCGTAGGGCATCGGCACGAGCCCCGACGTGTCCACGGGAGCATCCAGGTCGTCGACGAGCTCCTGGAACACCACGCTGGTCTTCACCAGCGCATCGGCGTCGACAGGCGCGGAGTCCACTTCGGACATCAGCGACCGGGCGTGCTCCACAAGGTCTGCGGCCTCCCCAGAGCCCGTGTAGCCGATCTCGGAGATGGCCGTACCGACCTCCACGAGCTTGCGGAGGATCGCCACGTCCTTGACGCGCTTCGCGTACCAACCCGCGTTCGCCGCGGCAGGAATCGTGTCGGTGTCGGCCAGGCCGTGCAGGTACAGGGCCCCGCCCACTCGGATGGCCTCGCCTCGCTTGGCCAGTTCGGCGTTCACCGCGATCACGTCGGCTGGCTCACCCTGGGTGTGCAGGTCACAGATCGCGTCGAAGATCATCTGGTGCGCCGGACGGTAGAAGTCGACCGCGGTGACGATCTCCATCACCTGGTTGATGGCGCCCTTCCACAGCAGCATCCCGCCCAGGGCAGCGCGCTCCGCGTCGATGTCGCTCGGGGGCATCCGGTCGCCCACGATGTCGTCGAAGTGGTCGGTCATGCGGTCCTCCTGTGGTCGGAGTCAGCGAAGGGAACGAGGGTGGCGCCGGCGAGCCGGGAGGCGATGCGCTCGCCGACCATGCCGCGCACGTCGGCGACGTTGGTAGTGATCACGATCGGCAGGCCGTACTTCCACCGGTGGTCGACGATCGGGTGCAGCCGATCCAGGGACCAGCCGTTGAGGCCCTGGGCGCCGAGGTCGTCGATGGCCAACACGTCGGCGTGCTTCCACCGGCGCACCAGGGCGTCGTCGACGGGAAGGTCGGTGGCGTCCTTGATCTCGTAGACGTCGACGATGTCGAAGCGCTTGCGCCATCCGGCCGCGGCGAGGGTCTCGGCGGCCTTCCACAGCGACCAGGTCTTCCCGGACCCGGTGCCGCCGAACAGCACCAGGTGCGGGGCGCGGCCGGTGCGGACCTGCTCGCACCAGGCGACAACGTCGGGGTGCAGGGTGCCGGGGGCGGCGAACACCGGGGGGCGGCGGCGGTGCACCCGCTCCACGGCGGCCTGGGCGAGCTCGGCCATCACTTCCTGCTGTGCGCGACGCAGGTTGCCCTCGTCGTCGTAGGGGTCGAACGTGGTCACAGGCGGAACTCCACTTCGTTGTTGCGAATCTGGTCGGCGGTGACCACGTGGCCACGGGCGCCGGACAGGGACTGATCGGATCCGACGGCCTGGGGCATGTCGGGCACGTCGAGGTAGGCGTCGGCGTTCAGCCACGACGTGGGGTGCTTGGTGAACTTCGGGTCTTGGCCCTGACGCTCAGCCGCGTAGCGCTCAGCGGCAACAAGAAGCTGCTCGGGGGTGGCGCCGCGCTTGATGGCGGCGTCGTAGGCGCTCCGGGCTTTGCGGGGGTCCTTCTTCCGCGGGTAGGTGTCGTAGAAGGCCTGGAACTCTTCGTCGCGAGCGGAGCGCGCAAGAGTTGTTTCCCCTGTTCCCCTGTTCCCCTGTTCCCCTGTTCCAGGGCCGGAGGTCTGCGGAGCTTCCGCCGCACCGTGTCGGAGAGTGTCGGAAGTTCCGCTACTCCGCTGGTCAGGGGGCGTATTCGGGGTTCCGAAGAGGGGGATCACTCCCGAGGCACCCAGATCGGGGGTGTTCTCATCCTCGGGAGTCACGCCAGGGTCCGCGCCATCTTCCGACGGGCCGTTTCCGCCTTCCGCCACAGCGGGTCGGACAATGTCGGAAGTTCCGCCCCTTCGCTGGTCACGGGCCAGAAAGTCCCATCCCTCGCCCTCCTCCGGGCCGGGGTACTTGGACTGGGCGGTCCGCTCGTTGCGCTGGTGCCGCTTCCACGAGGGGATGGCGTAGTAGGGGCGTCCGCTGACCTTGTAGAAGATGACCCCGTACTGGTCGCGAACCTCCGCGAGGGTGCGCTTGAACCCGGCCATGGTGGCAGCCTCTGGCGCGTCTTCCTCGTCGTCATAGGGGAACGCGAACCCTTGAAGTTCGCGGAGCTGGCAGGTGCCCCTTCCGGCGTCGTCGGCCCAGTTCCACATGGCGATGAAGAGCAGCCGGGACCAGGGGCTGATGGTCTCGATGCCGGGAGAGCTCCAGTACTCCGGCTTGATGGTGCGGATGCGTGGCATTCAATGCCCCCGTGGGTGTTCGATATCGGATCGGATGGTGGGGGTGGGCTGCTCAGGGTCAGGAGAGCAGGTGGGCGAGGCTGTGCGGCAGGACGAACTTCGCCGTGGCTGGCTTGTTGCGACGGGCCTTGTTGCAGCCCTGGTGTGTGGCCCGCAGGTTCGAGGGGTAGTCGGAACCGCCGTGGCTTTGAGGGGTGATGTGGTCGATAGAGAGGTTCAGGGAGTCGTTGCTGACCCGTTGCTCGGGGATCGGATTGCCGCACAGGCCACAGGTCCACTGGTCGCGGCGTCCGTACATGTCGCGGACGGCCCCGTTCTGAAGGGACGGCGGCGGGAAGTCGCTGCGTCCGCCCTTTTCGGCGCCGAGGACGTAGGCGAGCTTGAGCCGCTGGCGGCCCCCGATGTAGGGAAAGACCCCTTCCTCGGCGGTGAGCCGGGAGTCCCACGGCAGAAGCCCTTCGCTGTCGGCTTGCAATGCGTGAGGCATAGCCATCCCGTCGTGAGCACACGTGTATAGTACGAACTGAGTACACGATATCAGAACACGTACTGAGTTCGTGTTGATGGAGAACCCAGTACGTGATGTGACATCCTGAAAGGCATGAGTGAGCAGATGAGCGCGAAGCTGCACGAGGCCGCTCGGATCTACCGAGAAGCCCCCGACAACCTGAAGGCGACGATCCTGGAGGCCGCGAACGAGGGGATGCGGCCGGCGGCCATCACTCGCGCGATCGAGCACGCGTACACCGCGGACTACGTGGCCCGGCTGGTGCGTGAGCACAAGAACGCGGGACAGAAGGACGCTTGACACCCTCACTCCTCCTTCCTCCCTTGTGGGCCGACCCGTGTGGTCGGCCCTTCGTCGTTTTCAGCTGGTCGGCACTCTGAGTTCGCAGTACCTCCGCGACCTCCACGCGTTCCCGGCGGGCGGGTAGTTGAGCTCCATGCCGTCGATGAGGTCGTCGACCTGGTGGTGGAGTTGGCTGCGGAGCAGCTCCAGCGCTTCGACGACGTCGCGTGCGCCTCCTCCGCCTGCGGTGATCTCGTCGGCCATCACGCGTGCGAGCGTGTCCAGCGCGGTGTCGTGGGCGACCGTGGCGGCCCCGAGGGGGCTCACGACGCGTCCCGGGCCCGCTCGACGCTGACGAGGGCGTACTCCTCGGTGGGCAGGTACAGCAGGGCGTGCTTCGCGCCGCCCCTGTGCGGGGCCATGGCGGCTTCGTCGATGTACCTGTCGATCGGCCCGAAGTCGAGGGCGTTCATGAGGTGGCGGCGGTCCAGGGTGATGATCACGACGGACCTGAGGCTGTTCCGCTTCATGGCGTCGATGACGTGGTCGACGCGGGGGGTGAGGTGCTTGTCGGCGTGGCGGGGGTCTGCGCAGAGGCGCTGTGAGGCGGCTTCGAGGACCCATTCGGGGGCGATGACGTTGATGGGGTCGATCCAGATGCCGTGGGTGATCATGTCGTTGCCGCACTGGTCGGTGTCGGGGTGGTGCTCGATGGTGAAGCGAGCGGTGTTCACGTGTCCTCCTGTCTGGGGGGCGGTTCTGGTGCCCGTCCGCGCCTTGCACGCGGTGTCCGGCTGGGTCCGGTTGGGCTGAGGGGGTTAGAGGGGGTGGTCGCCGGCCCACGAGCAGTTCTCGGTCCCCTTCTGCTTCACGTCCCTGTGGGGCCCGTAGTGCTTCGGAGAGCGGGCGCACGAGTGGGCGTGGCCACGCGGGCACTGGTCGGCGCACAGGGCGTCGGTGTCGGCGGTGAGGGGCGTGCGTGCGGGGTCGTCGGGGAGCAGCGGGAGGGCGGCGATGGCCTCGGAGATGGCCATGGGGACGCGGTGTGTGTCGATGAGGACTTCCTGCGCGGCGAGGTCGCGCATACTCCGGGCGCCCTTCTCGAACGCCGCGTCGCGTTCTTGGCGAAGCCGCCGGACCTCGCAGGTCAGCTCGAATCCGCGGGCGCTGCGGGCGCGGTAGGCGTCGATCTCGTCAGTGCGGGCCACCTCGTGCCCGGTGTCTCCGGCGGCGGCGAGGACCGCGCTGGCCATCTCGACGGCGTCCGCCCCCTTCGGAGCGGTGACGCTGGCGACGTGCTCGATGACGTCCTGGTCGTCCTCGGTGGGGATGGTGGTGCGGGTGACGAGGCGCGGCCCGGGGCGGGCGGTGATGGTGAGGGTGTTGTCGGCGTCGTCGGTCCAGGTGTGCGGCAGGGTGCTCACGGCGTCTCCTTGTGGTTTGCTGGGGGGTGGGACCGGGGCGGCTCTTACGCCCCGGTCCCGTCGTGCGTCACGGGGTCAGGCGTCGTCTTCGGCTTCGGCTCCGCAGCGGTGGCAGTCGCCGCCGTGGTCCGCAGGCGGGAAGTCGTGCTCTCCCCACACCTCGCCGTCGCCGTCCACGCAGTCGTCGGGCTGGATCTCGTACTCGGTCATGTGCGCCTCCTGGGCGTCTTCGTGGTCGGTAGGCTGATTGCGGGCCCCGGGTGCTTTTCCCATCCGGGGCCTCACGCGTGTCAGGTGGTGGCGAGCAGTCGGCTTGCCGCGTGGCACCTGCCGCAGTACTCCTCGCGGACCCCGGTGGCCTCGTCGGTCCCCCCTGGCCACCAGTCGTGGCCGGTCTGCTCGCACTCGTAGGCGGCGGTGCAGTCGGAGCAGCGGAGGACGCCGCCCCTGTGGCTCCACTCCCACTCGTCGACGAGCCTGGTGATGGCGTCCTCGGGGGTGTCGAAGTGCGGGGTGTAGTCGGCGTCGTCCCACGGCTTGCACCCGGGGGTGTCGCACTCAGCGGTGAAGCAGGCGGTCGGGCGGATGCCCATGGCGTTCCTCCTCAGGCGTTGTGTCCGGCCAGCTCGGCCTTCTTGGCCACGCACACCGGGCACATGCGGTCGGTGCCGTCCGGGTTGGTCGGGCCGTCGGAGATCCGCATGAGCGGGTTCGTGGCGCACAGCGCCACCGTCGGGTCGTCGACACGGGGCTCGTGGATGTAGCCACCTCGAGGCGCGGTGAGCGCGGGCGTCCACCACCCCTCGAAGCCGTCGGGGAGCTCGCCGCTGTGGGCCTGCTCGAGGATGAGCTCGTGCGAGTCGAGCCCCGCGCCCCGGTGCCACATCCGGGTGCCGTTGTAGGAGGCTGAGCGGTGGCGCTCCATGGGCTGCGTGTACTGGTCCATCCACTCGGCGGCGGAGGTGGCCCGCCGATCCTGGTGGCCGATGAGCTCCCCGAGGAAGGCAGTGCGGATCCCGTCGCGCTCGCGGGTCCACAGGACGGTGGCCACGGTCTTCCAGACGGATCCTCCTCCGGCGAGGCGGGTCTGGATCTGGTAGCTGAGCTGGGTCTTGACGGCCATGGACTTTCGGGTGGGTCGGTCGGTGCGCTTCATGGGGAGTCCTTTCGGGTTGTCAGGCGGCTTTGCGGAGCTGGGCGGCGGCGAGGCG
>Ga0233380_1000271_pt1 | contig 29212 bp, 25 predicted proteins | sample ElkDunMinimDraft_9_FD_191541 | JGI IMG/M metagenome (GOLD analysis project Ga0233380, IMG submission 191541) | Fecal eukaryotic communites from dung pellets of Tule Elk in California, USA - Elk Dung F36 | ecosystem: Host-associated > Mammals > Digestive system > Large intestine > Fecal | place... | reverse complement strand
TGATTCGGCGATGGCATCGCATTTGCTCTTGGTACGACTGGCCAGACTGATGTGACTGAAAATTCCCGGATTCATGGCCATCTTGTGAACCGCGACCGAGCCGACGCCGCCCGCACCAATCACCAGAACCTTGCTCAAAGCGCATCTCCTTTGCCCCAATGGACTACCCAGGGCGAAGCAGCGCATATAGGCTGCCTGCATGACAGGACAACTCCAACGGGCGCCTACAGCCCAAGGTGTCACCCGCGCAGCGGCAAAAATAGCTGCAATTCTCCCACCAACGCCACTGCTACCGCTCGACATCGATGGCGTAACGGTCTGGTGCAAGGCCGAATGCCTTCAACCCATCGGCGCGTTCAAGATCAGAGGGGCGTGGCATCGACTGACCGAAATTCCCGTCACCGACCGCAAGCGCGGCATAGTCGGCGTGTCCAGCGGCAATCATGCGCAGGGTGTTGCATGGGCGGCGCAGCAGCTGGGCATCGCAGCAACCATCGTCATGCCAAGGGACGCGCCGCGCATTAAGCTGGCACGGACGCGGGCGCTTGGCGCAACGGTGATCCTTTACGACCGTTACATCGAGGACCGCGACGACGTGGCGGCCCGGCTCTGCGCGGAATCGGGCGCAACATTGGTCCATGCCTTCGCCGATCCGTGGATAATCGAGGGACAAGGCACCACTGGTCTGGAAATCGCCGTCCAGATGCAGGAGCGCGCCGGAGGGCCTCCAACCCGTATCATTACGCCCTGCGGCGGTGGCGGGCTGGGCGCAGGCATCGCCCTTGCCTGCCCTGACGCCGAAATCGTGCTAGTAGAACCCGAGGGCTGGGACGATGTGGGCAAAAGCCTTGAAGCCGGAGAAATCCGCGATGTCGGCCCTAACCCGCCTCCCACCACCTGCGATGCACTGCAAACCATGGCAACGCGGCCGATCAACTTCACCATACTAAAGGAACGGTGCCGCCCCGGGCTTGCCGTGACATCGCAAGAAGTACGCGCCGCGCAACGCATCGCCTTCGATCGGCTGCGCCTTGTGGTAGAACCGGGCGGCGCAGCGGCGCTGGCTGCCGTATTGGCAGACAAGGCAAACACCGATGGCCGCACAGCGGTGGTGCTAAGCGGCGGCAATACCGATGCGGCGGCCTTTGCCGACGTGCTTGCCGCCACCTGAGCAGGATAGGGATTCAGACGTCGCGCACAAACAGGCTCGCCAGTTCGACATGCGTTGACCAGCGGAACTGGCCAACGGGCCGTACTTCGGCCAGCCGATAACCGCCTTCGATCAGCGTGGCCGCGTCGCGTGCCCAGCTTGAAGGGCTGCAGCTGATATAGACGATGCGCGCCACGGTGCTTCCGGCAAGACGTTCGACCTGATCACGCGCACCGGCGCGCGGCGGATCCAGCACGACCGCGTCGAAGCGATTAAGCTCGTCCTGAAGCAGCGGATTGCGGAACAGGTCGCGGTGCATGGCCTGGATCGGAAGCAACAGCCGCCCCGCCGCTGTCTTGCAGGCCAGATGCGTATCGCGTGCAGCTTCCACCGCCAGAACCTTGGTCTGCGGCCCGGCAAGTGCGAACGCGAATGTGCCAAGCCCCGCAAACAGATCGGCAACGGTTGCCATGCCTGCCAGCCAGTCACGCGCGGCACCGGTAAGTGCCTGTTCGCCGTCAAGCGTGGGCTGAAGAAACGCGCCCGGCGGAAAAGGCACGCTGACGCCAGCAAGCGATACGGTTACCGGCTCGGGTTCCCACAGCGCTTCCGGGCCATAGCCCTGATCCAGCGTCAACCGCGCCAGGCCGTGCTCGTGCGCGAAATCCCGGATAGTCTCGTTCGCAGCCAGCCCTTCGACCGACAGACCCTTGATGCCAAGATCGACGCCCTGTTCGGTCATGGCGAGTTCTATGTCGGCGGCAAGGCGCGGCATGGCGTTTTTGCCAGGAGCCTTCCGGCCACGGCTTTTACCCTTGTCAGTCTGTCGACCGATCTGGATCAGCAGTTTGCGCAACGGCGCAAGGATCGCAAAAAGCTCTGGCAGCAACACCGGGCATTCAGCAAGTTCTACCAACCGGTGCGATTTCGCCTCGCGGTAGCCAATGATAATGCGCCCGGCTGAACTCTCTGCCCGCAAGGACGCGCGCCGCCGGCTTTGCGGCGGCGAAAGATGCGGCGGCGCAAAGTGTTCCGCGCCCAGATTTTGCGAGGCGGATGCATTCGTCACACGCGCCTGAACGAATTCGACAAGCGATTGCTCGTCCAGCTGCTGAAGCTGGCAGCCCCCGCAGCGCCCGAAATGGCGGCAGGGCGGGGTAACATGGTGCGGCCCCCATTCCAGTTCACCATCGGCGAGCAGCAGATCCCCCGGCGCCGCACCTGCGGCAAAGCGGCCGGTTGCCGTTATGCCATCGCCCTTTGCAGCGATACGAATGATTTCTTCGCCGACGCTCACAGGCATGCCCCCAGCGCTGTGGGAATAGTGGCGGCGAGTTGGCTGGCAGAGAAAGCAGGTGGGGACCGCCGTGCCGCCTCTCCATGCAACCAGACGCCCGTGCAGGCCGCATCGAACACGTCATCACCGCAGGCAAGACGGCTGGCGATGACGCCCGCCAGAACGTCACCAGTGCCCGCGGTAGATAACCAGCTGGACGCGCGCGGGGCGCAGGCTATTCGGCCGTCGGGGGATGCAATCACGGTGTCGGGGCCCTTGGATACGATTACCATCCTGCTCGCCTTCGCCAAAGCGGCCGCGCGTTCAGGTTTGGAGCCTACTCCATCGCATTCAAAGGCGCGTTCAAGCGCGGCAAATTCGCCATCATGCGGCGTGGCAATCAACGGGAAGTGGTGTTCAGATAACATCTGCCTGCCCAGCAGTATCAGGGCGTCCGCGTCAAGCACTGTGGGCATATTTGCCGCAAGCACGGTGGCTAGCCGCTCTTGCGCTTGCGACCCGCGCCCCTGCCCTGGCCCAATTAGCACCGCGGCTATGCGCGTGTCGGCGATCGACTGCTGAAGATCCGCGCTGTCCACCACGACGTCTGCCGGCGCGCCGCCCACACCGCCCGCAAGCAGCTTGATATAGCCTGCCCCGGCGCCCTGCGCAGCCCTGACCGCAAGCAGCGCAGCGCCCGGCATTGCCCCCGCAACCACGGCAAGAAGTCCACGGCGATATTTGTGGCTATCAGCCGCCGGAACCGCAAGATTGGGCCACCCTAGCCTTTGCGCGGCACCTGCGACCGGCGTGACACCAATATCAACCAGCCGCAGAGCCCCCATGTCAGCACTTGCCGGCATCAGGAAATGGGCGAATTTCCACGCGCCCAGCGCCAGCGTCATATCGAAACGCGGCAGCCCCTCATTGAGCAACATGCCCGTGTCAGACTGAATGCCGCTTGGCACATCGACAGCCACCGCATGCCGGTGCCGCGACGCAAGCCGGCCGAGCAGCCCAGCGTGCTCTGCAGACAGGGCACGATCAAGGCCGCTGCCAAACAGGCAATCAACCAGTACATCGCCGTCTGCTCCAACATCGGGAGGCAAAACGTCGCCCTTGTACAATGCCCGCGCATTTCGGGCCGCGGGGGTCCTGGGATCCGTCGCCGCGATCACCTTCACGCTTCCGCCCCATTCGCGCAGCGTCTCGGCAATGACATAGCCGTCACCGCCATTGTTACCGGGGCCACACAGCACCGTGACCGAGCGATGCGCGGCCGCCCGCCACACCCATTCCGCTGCGCCATGGCCGGCGCGCTGCATCAGCGTGTCCACCGTGTCGCCGTTTCGGATCAGTCTCTCTTCAGCCGCCCGCATCTGCGCGACGCTGAGTATCTGGTCATGGTTCTGGTGCATGGGGTTCTGGTGCATGGGGGCCTCCCGCTACCCAAAGCCTAGCTCCGCCTCAACATTCAAGCCAGTTCGATTGCAACTGCATTGCACACGCGGTGCAGCCGATCCGCCCACAGCGCCTGCCCTGCCGCATCGGCAATCTCGTCCTGCCGGATCTCAATGCCCACATAGGCCCGTCCTTCGCTTTCGGCGTGGCGGTTCATCGTCGCGTTAAGCAGCTTGCCCGAATAGGGCTGCTGATCGCCCACCACGATACCTTCCGCCTCCAGCAGCGGAATGATGCGCCGCGCGGCGCGCTCGTCCTGATTATACAGAACGCCAGCCTGCCATGGGCGCAACTCATTGGGGTGGGAGGCAAGGCGCGGGGTAAAGCTGTGCAGCGACAGGATCAGCAGTGGCGGCGCTTCATCCAACTGTGCGGCAAGAGCGTCATGATAAGGGTGATAGAAGCGTCTAAGACGCTCCATGTGGCCATCATGATCCAGTGCATTGCCCGGAATGGCGTGGCCGTCGCTAGCGATTGGGATCAGGCCCGGGGCGTGTTCCTCGCGGTTGAAGTCGCACACCAGGCGGCTGACATTACCAAGGAATGCAGCGATGCCCGGCTGCTGCGCCATCCGCTCCGCCACGCCCGCCACACCGATGTCGATGGCGACGTGCTGGGAAAGGAGATCAGCCGGAACGCCCAGGTCAATGCCTTCAGGTACCCGGTTGGAAGCATGATCGGACACGACAAGGATGCCGCCGAAACGGGGCTGGCCGATAATGCGATAGGCGTCAGTCATGCTCTTAACTTTCCAGCCATCTGCCACCAGTCGGGATGCGCCTGCGCAATGGAACCCGCCGCAACATCTCGCGCCTGTTCATGGCCGAATAGCGCAAAGCAGGTTGCGCCTGAACCAGACATGCGCGCCAACATCGGCCCGGTTTCACGCAGTGCCGCCAGCACATCGGCAATCGCAGGGCAAAGCGCAATCGCAGGCACCTCAAGATCGTTGCGACCGGCAAGTGTGATTGCACGTGCGCTGCCTGCGGGAAGTGGTCCTCGGTCGATCCCGTCCCAGTTGCGAAAGACTGGCCCGGTTTCCATCGGAACCCGGGGATTGATCAACAGCACCGGCACGCCCGCAAGGTCACTGTCGAATGGCTCCAGATCGGTTCCCGTACCGCGGCCGATGCAGGTGCGGCTTTCCACACAGGCGGGTACATCCGCGCCCAGCTTTGCTGCAATATCGCGCCAGTTATCCGGCAGACTGCCCCAACGTTCCACCATGCGAAAGATCGCGCCGGCATCTGCAGAACCACCGCCGAGGCCCGCGGCAACAGGCAGTCGCTTTTCAAGGATTACTGACCAGCCCGGCAGGTGCTTCAGTTTTCCCAACGCCTTGGCGACGATATTGCCGAAGGGATCATCAAGCGCGCCAGCAAACTCGCCTGTCACATTCAGGACGTCGCGCGACGCAGGGGATGCGCTCAGCCGATCGCCATCGTCCACGAAGGCAAACAGGGTTTCCAGCTCATGATAGCCATCCTCGCGCCGCTTGCGAACATGCAGCGCGAGGTTGATCTTGGCGTAGGCGGTTTCTGCAAGCGCCAACGCGCGCTCACATATTCGGGTAGTTTGGTCCGCCGCCACCTTCGGGCGCGACCCATTCGATATTCTGGGTCATGTCCTTGATGTCGCAGGTCTTGCAGTGCACGCAGTTCTGAGCGTTGATCTGCAAGCGCGGCGTTCCTTCTTCCACCCCGATGAACTCATACACACCTGCCGGGCAATAGCGGGCCTCTGGCCCTGCATAGAGCGGCAGGTTGATCTCCGTCGGGATCGCAGGATCCTTAAGCACCAGATGACAGGGCTGGTCTTCCTCGTGGTTGGTGTTTGACAGGAACACCGAGGAAAGCCGGTCAAAGCTGATAACGCCATCCGGCTTGGGATAGTTGATCGGCTTATAGATGTCTGCGCGATCCATGGTGGACGCGTCGGTGTGGTGCTTCATCGGCTTGGCAATGCCAAAACCAAACAGGGTACGTGACCACATGTCGACGTTGGCCAGTGCCGAACCGAACAGATCGCCATTGAACTTTGCCGCCAACGGCTCTGCGTTCTGGACCTGCTTCAGTTCCTTGGCGATCCAACTGCTGCGCACGGCGGTATCGTATTCGCCCAACTCGTCGGCCTCACGGCCAGCGCCGATGGCGGCAGCGATCGATTCCGCCGCCAACATTCCGCTCTTCATCGCGGTATGGCTACCCTTGATACGCGGGACGTTGACGAACCCAGCAGAGCAACCCGCCAGCACGCCGCCCGGGAATGCCAAGTGCGGCACAGACTGCCAGCCGCCTTCGTTGATGGCGCGCGCACCGTAGGACACGCGGCGACCGCCTTCCAGCAGCGTGCGGATTTCCGGATGCTGCTTCCAGCGCTGGAATTCCTCGAAGGGATAAACGTAGGGGTTCTTGTAATCGAGCGCGGTGACAAAGCCGAGCGCGACCTGGTTGTTAGCCTGATGATACAGGAAGCCGCCGCCCCAGCTGTCGCTTTCCGAAAGCGGCCAGCCTTGTGTGTGCAGCACGCGGCCGGGCACATGCTTGCCGGGTTCAATATCCCAAAGTTCCTTGATACCAAGGCCGTAGATCTGCGGCTGGCAATTCCGCTCAAGGTCGTACTGGGCCTTCAGGCGCTTGGTCAGGTGGCCGCGCGCGCCTTCGCAGAACACCGTGTATTTCGCGAGCAGTTCCATGCCCGGCTGGTAATCGCCCTTGTGGCTGCCATCGCGGGCCACGCCCATGTCGCCGGTGGCTACACCGCGAACGGCGCCCTTTTCGTCATAGAGAATTTCAGAAGCCGGGAAGCCCGGGAAGATTTCTACGCCCAGCTCTTCCGCCTTGCCCGCTAGCCAGCGGCACAGGCTGCCGAGTGAACCGGTGTAGTTGCCGTCATTGGTCATAAACGGCGGCATCACCAGATGCGGGATGGCGAACTTGCTATTCTTGGTGAGATACCAATGCCAGTTATCGGTCACCGGCGTTTCCGCCATCGGGCAATCCTGATCGCGCCAATCCGGCAGCAGTTCGTCCAGAGCGCGCGGATCAACAACCGCACCCGACAGGATATGCGCGCCGATCTCCGAACCCTTTTCAAGAATGCAGACCGAAAGATCAGCATTTACCTGCTTGAGCCGGATAGCCGTCGACAGGCCAGCGGGGCCGCCGCCAACAACAACGACGTCATAGGGCATGGATTCGCGTTCACTCATCTTCAGTTCCGTTCCCTGTGCCTTGCGCGCGACAATATCACGATTGCGCCTTGATTGCTGCGATGCGGCAGGTCAAGACCACATCATGGTCGATCGCGGGATTCCTGACATACAACAACAGATCACTGCGGCCTTTGACTGGTGGCGCGACGCCGGTGTCGATTGCGATTTTACAGACGACCCCAAAAGCTGGATCATCGACCCTGCCGAGGCGGCGGCAAAGGCTGCAGCAAACGCCGGCGCCCCTGCGGCAATGCAATTCATTGCGCCGAAACTTGCCGAACCGGAAATCCCGACGATCAAAGCGGAAGCCATCCCGACCGAACTTCCGGCCTTTACCGAATGGTGGCTTTCCGAACCGCTGCTTGATGCCGGACGTGTTGCCGGGCGCATCCCTCCCCGCGGTGCCCAGCATGCTGAACTGATGATCATCGTGCCCCATCCCGAAGCGCAAGACCGGGAAACTTTGCTGTCCGGCCCACAGGGCAGGCTGCTCGATGCAATGGTGCAGGCGATGGGCGTCGCACCAGACAAAGTCTATGTGGCAAGCGCCCTACCGCGCCACACACCCCATGCCGATTGGGACTCCCTGGCCGTGTCGGGAATGGGCATTGCCCTTGCCCATCACGTAAAATTGGTCAGCCCGCGCCGCTTGTTAGTCTTCGGGCGCAACATCCTGCCGCTTTTGAGCAACGATCCACCGAATTCCACTGCGGATTTACCTCAATTTAATCATGAAGGTGCGAGTTTCGCGCTATTGGTTGCGCGTGAATTAGGCGCATTGCTGGAACGGCCGCGTTGGAAAGCGGGCTTTTGGCAACGCTGGCTTGAGTGGACCAGCGAAAATGCTGTTCAAGAATAGGGACTCAACTTGAAAACCTTCAGGGCACAGCTCACCGCTATTGCCTGCGCGCTCGCTGGCTCTGCCGTTCTGGCTGTTCCGGCCGCGCACGCCAACAGCGCCGCAGTCGATTATTTCCGCAACAAGGCTGATCGCACGGCCGTACCTTCGCTGCTCAGTCAGGAGGAGCGGGAGTATTACCGCGATCTTTTTGCAGCGATCGAGCGCAAGGACTGGACTCAGGTGCGCGCGCTGTTCGCGCAGCGGTCGGACGGTACTCTGCACCAGCAGGCACTCGCTGAATATTATCTTGCCGCAGGCTCTCCCCGTATCGAGGGCGAGGAACTTTCACGCTGGCTGGCCAATGGTACAAATCTGCCTCAGGCCGTCAACATCGGCCAATTGGCAGCGCGGCGCGGCGTTACGTCAATACCTTCGCTGCCGGGCACGCAGCGTCTTTTAAGCCTCCCGTCCGCACCCAAGCGCACGCAGCCCCGCACGGTCGAGGACGGAACCATGCCCGGAAGCGTCGGGCTGGCAATTCGGGAGCGGATCAAGAACGATGACCCGGTGGGCGCTCAGACCCTGCTGGACGGCATTGAATCGGCGCTTAGCCCGTTCGCCCGCACAGAGTGGCGTCAGCGCGTCGCCTGGAGCTTCTATATCGAGAACAACGACGCCAACGCGTATGCCGCGGGGCAACTTGCCGGCCAGGGCATTGGTCCGTGGGCCGCCGAGGGCTGGTGGACCGCCGGGCTTGCCGCATGGCGACTGGGCGATTGCCAGGGCGCCGGCGAAGCTTTTGAAAAGGCCGCAAGCCGGGCCGAAAATCCAGAGCTTGGCGCCGCAGCGCTCTATTGGCAAAGCCGTGCCTATGTGCGCTGCCGCCAGCCTGAAAAGGCCGTCGCACCACTGCGCAGCGCCGCGCGCCGCGACGAAACACTCTATGGCATGCTTGCTTCCGAACAGCTCGGCCTGAAGCTTCCGCAAGAATACGCTGGTGCCGACTTCACCCAGGCAGACTGGCAGCAACTGCGCGACGTGGCCAATGTCCGCACCGCCGTTGCGCTGGCGCAGATCGGCGAGGACAGCCTTGCCGATGAAGTGCTGCGCCATCAGGCCCGCATTGGCAGCCCTTCCCTTTATCAGCCACTTTCACGCCTTGCCCGCGATTTGGGCCTGCCATCAACCCAGCTTTGGATGGCAAGCAACGCGCCCTACGGCGGCAAACCCGAACCCGCTACCCGCTTCCCTACACCCCGATGGACGCCCGTCGGCGGATGGAAAGTCGATCCTGCGCTGGTCTATGCCCACGCGCTGCAGGAATCGATATTCCGCGCATCTGTAGTCAGTCCCGCTGGCGCGCGCGGCCTGATGCAGATCATGCCCGCCGCGGCGCGTGATCATGCCGGCGGCCTTGGCGTTGCAGGCAACGCGACGGATCTCAACAAGCCCGAAGTTAATCTGGCGTTCGGGCAACGGCACCTCGCAATGCTGCGCAGCTCGCCCAGCACGCAGGGGCTGCTGCCCAAGGTTATGGCGGCCTACAACGCCGGACTCACCCCAATCGGGCGCTGGAACACCGAAATCCGGGATCAGGGCGATCCCCTGCTGTGGATCGAATCGGTGCCGTATTGGGAAACGCGCGGTTATGTGAACATCGTCATGCGCAACTACTGGATGTATGAAAGGCAAGCTGGCGGTCTTTCGGAAAGCCGCATGGCGATTGCGCAGGGACTGTGGCCGACCTTCCCCGACCTAGCAGGCGGCAAGGGTGTGCGGATGGCGGCCAACGGCGTGATTCAGCGTGGCCGTTGATCCCTCGCGCGAATTTAAGCCGATCAATATCGCCCTGCTAACGATCTCCGATACGCGGCAACGAACAGACGACACGTCTGGCGACATTCTGGCTGATCGGATCACGAAGGCTGGCCATGACCTAGTGGCCCGAGCCATCGCGAAAGACGATGTGCCGCAGATCGTCAGCCAACTGAACAGTTGGATCGATGACAGCCGCGTCGACTGTATCATAACCACCGGCGGCACGGGGCTGACAGGCCGCGACGTGACACCAGAGGCGCTCGACCACGTAAAGGACAAGGACATTCCCGGTTTCGGTGAGTTGTTTCGCTGGCTCAGCTACAAGTCGATCGGCACATCGACAGTCCAGTCGCGCGCCTGCGCAGTGCTGGCGCGCGCCACCTATGTCTTTGCGCTTCCCGGCTCCAACGGTGCCGTGAGGGATGCCTGGGACGGCATTCTCGCAGAACAGCTCGACAGCCGCAACCGGCCCTGCAACTTCGTGGAGCTGATGCCAAGACTGCGCGAAGCCTGACGTTCACGGCCGTACCTGCCCCAACAGGTTGCAATTTCGTTCCCTTTCTGTTCTTATCCGTGCATGAGTCGATCTTCCTCCATTCACGGACGCGGCGCACAATCGGGAGCCGTGCCGCAACGCTTCGGCCTCGCCGCGCGGGAAGTTGACGGCGATTGGCTGGATGATCGCGCAGCCATTGACGGAGAACCAGGCAAGCTGCGGACCACTGTCACCGAAGAACACCCCAAGACCATCGTCACGTTTAACCGGTCACCGGATGTTCCCTTTGACCGGTCGATCAACGCCTATCGCGGCTGCGAGCATGGCTGCATCTACTGTTTCGCCCGGCCCACCCACGCCTATCACGATCTGTCGCCGGGGCTGGACTTCGAAACGAAGCTTTTCGCCAAGCCGAATGCCGCAAGCCTTCTGCGGGAAACTATGGCCAAGCCCAACTACAAGCCTGCGCCCATCGCCATGGGGACCAATACGGACCCTTATCAGCCGATAGAGGACCGCTATCGCATCACGCGCTCGATACTGGAGGTCTGCCTCGAAACCCGCCATCCGGTAACGATCACCACCAAATCAGCCCGCGTTACGCGTGACATCGATTTGCTGGCGGAAATGGCGGCACACCGGCTGACGGCAGTTTGTATTTCCGTGACGAGTCTGGATTCAAAGCTGTCCGGCCTGCTTGAACCGCGTGCCTCTGCGCCGGCAAAGCGGCTTGAGGCGCTTGGCCGATTGGTGGAAGCCGGTATCCCGGCCCATGTCTCAGTCGCACCGGTCATCCCGTCGATCACCGATGAATTCATGGAAACGATCCTTCAGGAAGCCGGATCGCGCGGCGTCCGCTCAGCAAGCTGGATCATGATACGACTGCCGTTCGAAGTCGCGCCGCTGTTTCGCCAATGGCTGGAAACGCATTTTCCCGACCGCGCGGCCAAGGTGATGTCGATAGTGCAATCCGTACGTGACGGGCGCGACAACGATCCGGATTTCTTCACCCGAATGAAGCCCAAAGGTGTCTGGGCAGACCTGATCCGCAACCGCTTTCGCATCGCCTGCAAACGTTACGGCATCACCGGCGGTGCATTCGAATTCGATTGCCGCCAGTTTCGAAGGCCGGGTGCCAACGGTCAATTGAACCTGTTCTAAATCGCCCGGCAACCGCCGCCAATCGATTCTCACCATCCGGGCTGGCTATGGGGCTAGGCTACCAATCGCAAATGGCCTGAACCTCTTCGTGCCGTAAGCGAAACATTGGCAATGCCATCGATGTCTGCAAGCCGTTCCGCCAATTCGCCACCTAGCGCGAAATCGCGGCCCAGCCGGACTGTCGGCTCATCCGATCCGCCCGTACACAGCCGCGCCACCACTTCGCCTTTTCCTTCTGCGCCAGCCGAAAGCAGCATCGCCAGTTCCTGCACAGCCTCTACGCGCGAAATGTCTAGCGACAACACCATGCGGGCCGCGCTGGTAACTTCCGCAAGCGGCCGACCACCCCTGACGGTGATGCGCGGCGGTTCATCCACACTGGGCGAATCCAGCTCTACATTCAGCAGGATGCAGGTGCCCTCCTTCGCCCATCGCACCATGGGCTCCACCAGCGACTCCTCAAAGCACGAGGCAGAAAACTGGCCCGTCGAGTCCGAAAAATCGGCCCGCACAAAGTCTTTTCCGCGCTTGGTCCGTCCCTTTGTAACGGATTCCACCATGGCAGCCATGACTGCAGGAGACCGGCCGCCCGCCACGCCCTGGGCAACAAGGCTGGCATGGGTGCGGGCACCATTAGCAGAGGCAATGGCACGGTATTGTTCCGTCGGATGCGCGGCAAAGTAAAAGCCGAAGTTCTCCCGCTCCTTCGCCATCTGTTCAGCCCGCGTCCATGCGTCCACCTGCGTTAGGCGCAGCGAAGGCTCGGCATGGTCATCGCCGCCAAACAGCCCGGCCTGCCCGCTGTTGCGCGTCCGCTCCGCCTCATCGGCGACGGCCATCAGCATATCAGCGTTGGCGAGTACCATTGCGCGGTTCGGCTCAAGCCCGTCAAACGCGCCGGCGCCGGCCAGCCCTTCAAGCTGCCGGCGGTTCATCGATCCAGCGGGCAGCCGGCGGAACAACTCCTCGAGGCTGAGGAAACGTCCATTCGCCTCACGCTCTGCCACGATCGCGTCCATCGCTTTTTCGCCAACGTTGCGGATGCCGGCAAGTGCATAGCGGACGGCGTAGCCCTCTTCTGTCTGTTCGACAGTGAATTCGGCTTCCGAAGCGTTGATGTCCGGCCCGGCGACAGTCACGCCGTTGCGGCGCATGTCATCCACGAAAATCGTCAGCTTTTCCGATTGATGCATGTCGAAACACATCGAGCCGGCATAGAATTCATGCGGATAATGGGTCTTCATCCATGCCGTCTGGTAGGCCAGGAGCGCATAGGCAGCGGCATGGCTTTTGTTGAAGCCGTAGCCAGCGAACTTGTCGATCAAATCGAACAGTTCATTCGCCTTTTTGGCATCGATGCTGGACACTTCCTTGCAGCCGTCGACAAAACGGTGGCGCTGGATGTCCATTTCCGCCTGGACCTTCTTACCCATGGCGCGGCGCAACAGATCGGCGTCACCAAGCGAGTATCCCGCGAGCACCTGCGCGGCTTGCATCACCTGTTCCTGATAGACGAAGATCCCGTAGGTTTCCGAAAGGATACCTTCCAGCTTGGGATGCGGATATTCGATCGCCTCAAGGCCGTTTTTGCGCCGCCCAAACAGGGGAATGTTATCCATCGGGCCGGGACGGTAGAGCGAGACGAGCGCAATAATATCGCCGAAATTGGTCGGCTTCACGGCCGCCAGCGTGCGGCGCATACCTTCGGATTCCAGCTGAAACACACCCACAGTGTCGCCGCGCTGCAGCAGCTCATATACCATGGAGTCGTCCCAAGGCAGCGTGTCGATATCAATTTCGATGCTGCGCTTGTTCAGCAGATCCACGGCCTTACGCAGAACTGACAACGTCTTGAGGCCAAGGAAGTCGAACTTGACCAGCCCTGAATCCTCGACAAATTTCATGTCGAACTGCGTGACCGGCATATCCGAACGCGGATCCCGGTACAGCGGAACCAGTTCGGCCAGCGGACGGTCGCCGATCACCACGCCAGCGGCATGGGTAGAACTGTTGCGCGGCAGGCCTTCCAGCTGCATCGCCAGATCGATCAACCGCTTCACTTCCGGATCGGTATCGTATTCGCGCCGGAACTCTGCCATCCCATTGATCGCCCGCAGAAGCGTCCACGGATCGGTCGGATGGTTCGGCACCATTTTGCAGAGCCGGTCCACCTGACCATAGCTCATCTGCAGGATGCGTCCGGTGTCGCGCAATACGGCGCGGGCCTTCAGCTTACCAAAGGTGATGATCTGGGCGACGTGGTCATGCCCATATTTGCGCTGCACATAGCGGATCACTTCACCGCGCCGCGTTTCGCAGAAGTCGATATCAAAGTCGGGCATGGACACGCGTTCCGGGTTCAGGAAGCGTTCGAACAGAAGCCCCAGGCGAAGCGGATCGAGATCGGTAATGGTCAGCGCCCACGCGACCAGGCTGCCCGCACCGGAACCACGCCCCGGACCTACCGGGATGCCTTGATCCTTGGCCCATTTGATAAAGTCGGCAACAATCAGGAAGTAGCCGCCGAACCCCATACGATTGATGACGTCGATCTCAAAATCGACGCGCTCGGCGTATTGAAGAAACTCTTCCCCCACAGCCTTTGACCGAAGCAACTCGAACGCCGCAAGCCTTTCATCACCCCGCACACGCAGCGCTGCGATCAGCTCTACCTCTGTCGCTTCAGGATAGTAGGGCGCGATCCGGCGGGCCAGACCGACCCGTGCATCGTCGGCCATCATCCGCGCTTCACCTTCCTTGTCACCGGCAAGGCTGGGCAAGATGGGCTTGCGCTTTGGCGGCGCGTAGGCGCAGCGCTGCGCTACGACGAGAGTATTGGCGGTCGCCTCGGGAAGATCCGAAAACGCCTCCTCCATGACTTCTGCTGACTTGACCCAGGCCTGGCGGCAGGATCGCGGGCGGTCAGCAGCATCGATATGTGTGGAATTGGCGATGCACAGCATGGCATCGTGCGCCGCATGGAAATGCGGCTCTGCAAAGCTGGCAGGATTGGTGGCCACCAGCGGAATATTCCGCGCATAGGCCAGTTCGATCAGCCCGTCTTCCGCGGCCTCTTCTACTGGATCGCCGCGACGTGCGATTTCGATATAAAGCCTGTCCCTGAAAAGGGCCTGCAGCCGGTCCGCCAAGCCTTCAGCGGCAGATGTGCGACCACCTGCAAGATGCCGGGCCAGCGCGCCGTCGCCCGCTCCCGTCAAGGCAATCAGCCCGTCGGTGCGGCCTTCCAGATCCTCAAGACAAACATGCGGATCGAGGTCAAGCGGCCGCTCAAGGTGTGCCCGGCTGACTAGATGGCAGAGATTCAGCCAACCATCATCATTCTGGGCATACAGCGCCAGCCAATCGATAGGTCCTCCGGCCTCACGCGCGACGGCCAGGGTCGTCCCCACAATGGGCTGGATGCCGTTGTCGCGGCAGGCAGCGGCAAATGCGATGGTCCCGTAAAGCCCGTTACGGTCGGCGATTGCGATTGCGGGATAACCCCGCTCCTTGGCTAGCTTCGCTATGGCTTTCGGATCAATCGCGCCTTCCAACATTGTGTAGCTCGACAACACGCGAAGGGGCACGAAAGCGGAATAGGACATGGCCGCAATCTAGCCTCTGCAGAAGCCCCCTATCAAGCAGCCCGACGCGCTTGTTGGGGATTGTTCCGGCGCGCCATTGCAATATAGGCACGACAGGTTCCTATCCCCTTGGAAGGACTGCAAGGAGGTACCTCATGGAGCGGGAAAGCAGCATCGCTGAAAATGCGCTGATGGCTCGCGCCAAGGCGATCTGCCGTGCTCCAAAAGATGAATGGCACACGATTGCGGCGGAAACGCGAAGCCCTGGCCACATATTCACACGTTATGTCCTGCCACTCGCAGCGGTTGGCCCGGTCGCCAGCCTGATTGGCGGACAGCTGTTTGGCTACGGCGCTTTTGGCTTTACCTACCGCCCCAGCCTGGTTGCTGCACTCGGCACCGCTGTAGTCAGCTTCCTGTTGTCGCTGGTTGGCGTCGTCATCCTGACATTCATTGCCGATTTCCTTGCCCCGAAGTTCGGTGGGCAGAGCAACCGTGCGCAGGCATTCAAGCTCGTTGCCTATGGCTCGACAGCCGCCTGGCTCGCCGGAATTTTCGGGCTGGTTCCGTCGCTGGGCTTCTTCGGCCTGCTCGGCCTGTTCAGCATCTACCTCTATTACACCGGCGCCGCGCCGGTCATGAAGGTGCCGCAAGAGAAAGCCGCGGCCTACACGGCAGTTACAATGCTCTGTGCGATCGTACTGACGTTCATCGTGACCCCTATCACTGCCGCCATCACTGGCCCGTTCTTCGCCAGCAGTTCATACCCTGCCGGCAATGTTGGCGGGAAAGTTGACCTTCCCGGCGGCGGCTCGCTGAACGCGGAGGAGGCAGAGGCATTCGCCAAGCGGATGGAAGACGCCGCCAATGGTAATATCGTGCCGGTTCCCACTGAGCAGATACAGGCAATGCTGCCCAGTTCCATTGGGGTGTACCAGCGGACCGCGACGGAAAGCAGCGCGATGAGCCAGATGGGCAGCACCGCGCAGGCCATCTATGAGGCAGGCAGCAACCGCTTTACGCTGAAGATCGTCGATATGTCCGCCTTGGGCGCGTTGGCCGGCATGGGCGCCGCGCTGGGCGTTGAACAGAGCCACGAGGATGCCGATGGCTATGAGAGGACACAAACGGTCGACGGCCAGATCCGGACAGAGGCATGGAACAAAAACGACAGCAGCGGCAAATACGCGGTAGCCGTCGCCAACCGCTTCCTTGTAGAAGCCGACGGTAGCGCGGCTAGCATCGACGAATTGAAGGCTGCTGTTGCGAGCATCGATCAGGACGAACTGGAAGATCTGGTCGAATAAGCCCCGGCTGCCGATCACCCTCGTCAATTCAGACAGCCCCCTCAATTCAAAGGGTCACCGCAAATTAGGCCGGTGCTACCTTAAGCTGCATCTCAATATCCGCTTCAAGCCGTTCGGGCTTATCGGTGGGTGCATAGCGGCGCACCACTTTACCGTCGCGGCCGATCAGGAATTTGGTGAAATTCCACTTGATCCGCTGCGTCCCCAACACTCCCGGCGCCTCGGCCTTTAGCCAGTTGTAAAGCGGGTCTGCATCCATGCCATTGACGTCGATCTTTGCCATCAAAGGGAACGAGACGTTGTAGTTGAGCGAGCAGAAGCTGGCGATCTCATCCGCATTCCCCGGCTCCTGTCCGCCGAACTGGTTGCATGGAAAACCGATCACCTCGAAGCCGTGATCGCGGTATTTGCGCCATAACGCTTCAAGCCCAGCATATTGCGGCGTGAAACCGCATTTGCTCGCTGTGTTGACCACCAGCAAGACCTTCCCCGCCTTGTCGGCAAGTGAAAGCGTCCCGCCACCGGGAAGGGTGGCGTCGAAATCAGCGATACTGCGCGGCAATGGCGACCTTTCGGGATCAGGCTTTCGGGAAATCAGAACGACGCGACAGGGCCATGATCTCTCCGGTCGTAAGACGATGGTCGCCCGACTTTTCGATCACATAGCGATGACGTTCACTTTCTGGAAGCGAGACAACGTACCGGATCAGCTCTGCCAAACCACCCTGCCGGACAGCCTTCAGCCCGTTCAGCAAGCCGCCGCCATCATTACTGCGGTGGAGGGACGAGGGGTCGTCCCAATCGATTCCGCCATGGGACGGTTCGCCTTGGAATGTAGTGGGCGTAGAGCTCATAAAAATCTATCCTTCGGTTCCATCCCCTCACCTATGAGTTTGGCACTGCCGAAGGCGAAATCAAGCCCCCTTGAGGGCGTTACTCCAGCCTGCCGTCGTGCAGTCGGACGACCCGGTCCATAGCCTTGGCGAGCCGTTCATTATGCGTCGCAACCAGCGCCGCGCTGCCCTCCTCGCGAACCAGCCGGACAAACTGCTGGAACACTCTGTCGGCCGTCGCCTCGTCAAGGTTTCCAGTGGGTTCGTCGGCCAGCACCAGATCCGGCTTGTTGGCAAGTGCGCGCGCCACGGCCACGCGCTGTTGCTCGCCGCCAGAGAGCTGGCTGGGACGGTGCGACGTCCGCTCTCCAAGCCCCAGCGCCGTCAGCAACTCCCGCGCGCGCTCTTCCGCTTCGGCTTGCGATCGGCCAGCAATCAACTGCGGCAATACGACGTTCTCCATCGCCGAGAAATCGGCAAGAAGATGGTGGAATTGATAGACGAAGCCGATGTGATCGCGCCGAAGCGCCGCACGCGCATCGCCGTCAAGCGAAGCAGCCTGCTTACCGGAAATGGCAATGCTGCCGCCAAAACCGCCCTCAAGAAGCCCGGTGGCCTGCAGCATGGTCGACTTGCCCGAACCCGACGGCCCCAGCAGCGCTACGATTTCACCGGCGCGCACTTCAAGATCGACACCGCGAAGCACGTCAATGCGCACGCCGCCCTGCTCAAAGCTGCGTGTGAGGCCGGTTATACGAACAACGGTTGAACCAACTTCACTCATAGCGCAGCACCTGCACAGGATCGGTACTGGCCGCCTTGAACGAAGGGTACAAGGTAGCCAGGAAACTGAAGACCAGCGCCATCACGCTGATCGCAAGGACTTCGCCGGGGTCGGTGCGGCTCGGCAGTTCAGTAAGGAAACGGATGGACGGGTCCCAAAGGTTCTGACCCGATATGATCTCTACCGCCCGCACGATTGGCTGGCGGAAATACAGGAATATAAAGCCCAGCAACAGGCCAGCGCCGGTGCCAAGCGCGCCTATGATAAAGCCGGCCGTGACGAAGATCCGCGCTAGTGAACGCCGCGTCGCCCCCATCGTTCGCAGAATTGCAATATCGCGCGTTTTCGCACGCACCAGCATGATCAGTGACGACAGGATGTTGAATACTGCGACCAGCACGATGATCGAAAGGACAATGAACATCGCGACCCGTTCGACGGCCAGTGCTTCAAACAACGATGCGTTGATCGTCTTCCAGTCCGTCACCACTGCCTTTCCGGCCAACCGCTGCGCCAGGGGGGCAAGCGTTTCGGTGACTGTGTCAGCATTGGCCGTCTTGATCTCTATCATGCCCACCGAATCGCCCGTCAGCAGCAGAGTCTGGGCATCCTCCATCGGCATGACGACGAAAGCCTCGTCATAGTCATAGACCCCGATTTCAAAGATGGCTGCAACGGTATAGGCAATCTGTCGCGGAACTGTACCGAACGGTGTTGCACGGCCCAGCGGGTTGATGATGGTGATGGTATCGCCCACCCGCACACCCAAGTTTTCCGCCAGTCGCGCGCCGATGGCAACGTTGTTGGCACCGGGCCGCAGATCATCAAGATTGCCTGCCTGCTTTTGCGGTTCGATCCGCCGGATATCTTCTGCAGTGTTGCCACGAACCAGGATCGCCTCGACGCGGCCGTTGAAGCTGACAAGCAGCGGCTGTTCGATCAGCGGGGATGCGCGCACGACGCCGGGCGTTGCGCGAACCTCTTTCAACACACCCTGCCAGTTGTCGAGTCGTCCACCGTAGGCCTGGATGATGGCATGGCCATTCAGGCCCACGATCTTGTCGAGCAATTCTGCCCGGAAGCCGTTCATCACGCTCATAACGATGACCAGCGCAGCAACGCCCAGCATTACCGCGACAAGGCTGATGCCCGCGACCAGCGCGATAAAGGCTTCACCACGCCCCGGCAGCATATAGCGCTTGGCGATAGTCCATTCAAAGGGAGAGAGGATCAAGCGTTGCCCGTTTCTGTCCTGTTCGGAAGCGATGGATAGGGGGTGCGAGTCCGGCTGGCAACCCGCTCCGCCCTTTCTCCATGCCGCGACGCCGATTGCCAGCCCATGGCGTCCGCAAGGCACCATAAAGCGCAGTTTCTACGTCGCGCAGCGAACATTGAACGCAAGCAGATGCGCGCCGCCCTTGCTTTCGGAAAGGACTCGGCCCAAATGCGCGGGCGACAGGCGCGCCCTACCGCCCACGCTTCCGGACGATTCTATGAACCTGACTCACCCCTTCCGCGACCTCGACGGCGACAAGCTGCGCGAGGAGTGCGGCATATTTGGTGTCATCGGCTCGAAAGATGCCGCTGCAGTAACCGCACTCGGCCTCCACGCTCTACAACACCGCGGACAAGAAGCTGTTGGCATAACCAGCTTCGATGGCCAGGAATTCTACGCACGGCGCGGCATTGGCCACGTTGCACAGGTGTTTTCGACAGAAAGCCTGCTGGCTGAATTGCCGGGTGCCATGGCTTCCGGACATGTCCGCTATTCCACCACGGGCGGCTCTGGTCTGCGAAACGTCCAGCCGCTGTTTGCCGATCTCGCCTCAGGCGGTTTCTCGATCGCGCATAACGGCAACATTTCCAATGCGACCACGCTGAAGCGCGAACTTGTGCGCAAGGGTGCCATCTTCCAGTCGACATCCGACACCGAAGTTATCATCCACCTTGTCGCAACCAGCCGTTACCCCACGCTGCTCGATCGCTTCGTCGATGCCCTGCGCCTCGTCGAAGGCGCTTATTCGCTGGTCTGCATGACACCCGAAGGCATGATTGCGTGCCGTGATCCGCTGGGCATCCGCCCGCTGGTGATGGGCCGCATCGGAGAAGCCATTGTCTTCGCCAGCGAGAGCGTCGCACTCGACATTATCGGTGCCGAACTGATCCGCGAAGTCGAAGCTGGTGAATTGGTACAGGTCGATCATCGCGGAACGATCTCCAGCCATCGTCCCTTTGGTGTTCAGAACCCACGCCCCTGCATTTTTGAGCACGTCTATTTCAGCCGGCCCGATTCGCTGGTTGATGGACGGTCCGTCTATGAAGTGCGCAAGCACATCGGCGTCGAATTGGCCAAGGAATCACCCGCCGACGCAGATGTGATAATTCCCGTTCCCGACTCAGGCGTACCGGCCGCCATCGGCTATGCGCAGGAATCCGGCATTCCGTTCGAGCTTGGCATCATCCGCTCGCACTATGTCGGCCGTACCTTCATCCAACCTTCCGATGGTGCGCGCCACGCCGATGTAAAGCGCAAGCACAACGCCAACCGCGCCATCGTGGAAGGCAAACGCATCGTTCTGATCGACGATTCCATCGTCCGCGGCACCACCTCCATGAAGATCGTGCAGATGATGCGCGATGCCGGGGCGGCCGAAGTACACATGCGTATTGCCAGCCCGCCAACCGAGTACAGCTGCTTCTACGGCGTCGACACGCCCGAACGCTCGAAGCTGCTCGCTGCCCGCATGGACGTGAAGGCGATGGCAGAGTTCATCCAGGCCGACAGCCTTGCCTTCGTTTCCATCGACGGACTCTACCGCGCCGTCGGCGAGCAGGAGCGCAACAAGGCCTGCCCGCAGCATTGTGACGCCTGCTTCACCGGTGAATACCCAACAAGCCTGACCGATTTCGCCCAGCGCGAAGGATCGCGCGCGCCCGGCCTGCCGATCGAAAAAGTAGCGTGACAGCGTTCGCTGGACAGGTTGCGCTCGTTACGGGCGCCAGCCGGGGAATCGGCGCAGCCACAGCAGAAGCACTAGCGCGCGATGGCGCGCACGTCATCCTGACGGGACGCGACACCAAGGCGCTGGAAGAGATCGAACAGCGAATACACGAAGCTGGCGGCCATGCCACAATCGCGCCGCTGGATCTTGCCGAGCCGGATGGCATCGCCCGCCTCGCCACCGCAATTTCGCAGCGCTGGAAGGCGCTCGACATTATGGTGATCAACGCCGCCGTCCTGCCTGAACTGACATCGGTTCCGGACATTGAGCAACGCGCTTTTAGCAAGGCGCTAACCACCAATGTCCTCGCAACACAGGCGCTTATCGCCGCTTTCAATCCGCTGTTGAGAAAGAGCGACAACCCCCGTGTCGTGGGACTCACCAGCACAGTAGCCACTGCCCCTCGTGCCTATTGGGGCGCCTATGCTGCCACCAAGGCAGCCTTCGAAATCCTGCTCGATTGCTATGCGCAGGAAATGCGTAACATCTCTAAAATTCGGGTCGCGATTGTTAACCCGGGAGCCACCCGCACAGCTATGCGCGCGCGCGCCTATCCGGGGGAGGATCCAGCATCGGTGAAGGCTCCCGAGACCGTCGCAGAGCGTCTGGTTACCTTGCTTGGTGAAGATTTCCCCAGCCCGCACCGCGAATCCGTTAACCTTGGCCGGTAAGCGACTCTAAACCGCCCTTGCGTCATATTCTGTGTGCGGTCGCTGTAGCGGCCCGTGGCAGTTCACGCAGGCGGTATGGAGGGTTTCAATGTCGATGGCTGACGGCATCCAGGACCGCTATTCATATGCCGCACAGGAGGACCGCTGTTCTCCGCGTACGCGGATGGCGATTCCGGCCACCTTGCGTGCGTCTGGTTCCAAAAGTTTCCAGACAGTCGTCCACGACCTGTCGATCTCTGGCTTTTCCTGCATGGCGATTAACCGGCTGCACACCGGCACGATCTGCTGGATCACACTGCCCGGACTGGAATCGCTGCAGGCCGATGTAGTTTGGTGGAACAACAGCCTGGTAGGATGCGCCTTCCAGCAGCTTCTGAGCCCGATCGTGCATGACAATCTGCTGGCCCGCTTCGGGAGCGACGGTGTTTATCGCTCTACGCTTTGACGAGCGTCACCTGCGAAACATTAATACCGGCACCGCGGAACCCGCCTTCGCAATACATCAGGTAAAAGCGCCAAAGCCGAACGAAACGCTCATCAAAGCCGGCGGGCAGACGCCCTTCCTCGACCGCGCAGTCAAAGTTCATGCGCCACTGATTCAGGGTTTCGGCATAATCCAATCCGAAATCGCGCTGATCCCGCCACAATAGACCCCGTTCTTCCGACAGGCGGCGAAACTCGCTTTCCCGCACCAGCATCCCGCCGGGAAAAACATAGGTCTGAATGAAGTCCGCGCTCTTCGCGTAACCATCGAACATCGTGTCCTCGATGGAAATATACTGGATCGCGGCCCGCCCCCCGGGCTTTAAGCAGCGAGCGACACATTGCAAAAAGTCTGGCCAGTAGGCACGGCCCACCGCCTCCACCATTTCCACACTGGCGATTGCGTCGAACTGACCCATGACGTCACGATAGTCGCATTTTTCAAAAGTGGCCCTGCCCGGCCCGGCATCCCGATGCTGCCGGGCATAGGCCAGCTGTTCGTCCGACAGGCTGATAGCACGAACATTGGTGCCGTGCGACGCTGCCAGATGTTCAGCAAGGCTTCCCCAACCGCAACCGATCTCTAGAACACTATCACCAGGCGAGAGGTCCAGACGGGCGGCTATAGCTTCCATCTTGCAGCGCTGCGCGCCTTCAAGCGACTGTTCCCCGTCTGCAAAAATCGCGCTGGAATAGCCTAGCGTCGCGTCCAGCCACGCAGCGTAGAAATCATTGCCAAGGTCATAGTGGGCGTGGATGTTGCGCAGCGATCCACTGCGTGTGTTACGCTTCAGCCAATGGTTCAGACGGGCCGCCACTCGCCACGGCCCGGCCGCACGCGCCGTTCCACCAAGCGTTCGGGCGTTGTCCATGAACAAGGCAAACAGCGAAACCGGATCTGCGCTTTCCCATTCACCAGCGTCCCAAGCTTGATACCAGCCGACTGATCCGCTCGTCGCGACCCGCAGCAGCGCGCGTGCATGGATCAGATGCACTTCACTGGTAAATCCCGGCGCCCGGCCGCCCAGCAGCCGAGTCGAACCGTCAGGAAGTGTAAGTTGAATAGACCCGCGCGCGAGTCCCCCGTCGATACGATCCAGCACGGCATTGATGCCGCCTGCCCAAAGGCGTGCCAGCCATTGCGGGCCCATGCCGATTGCGCGGCCACCCGCTGACAGCTCCGCTCCCCGTGTCGGTGACTGCGCGTTCATTCATGAAGTATGCCGAGGATATTGCGCCGGGGCAACTCTTTGCCCCGGCGCAGAATATCAGCCTTCGACGGTCCAGGTCTGGCCAGAAGCAAGAAGCTTCGCCAGGTCAGGAACCTTGCCTGCATTCGCCTTGGCATCCTGACCCAGAACCGTGGACTCATAGGTCGGACGCGGATCGTCATAGAGTACGCCAAGCGCCATCGGAAACGGCCCGAAGGGCATTTCGACAAGCATGTGAGCAATGGCACGATTGGTCACATTGTGAACGATCACGCCCGCCGCCTGCCAATCGCCATCGATCACTTCGACGACCTTCAGCTTCAACGCGTCAACATCCAGGGCGATGCCTTGCGTGCCCTTGTCGAACAGCATGGGCTCGCCCGCCTTCAACCACAACTGCCGGCCTTCCGCACCCTTGGGAGCAGCAAAGTCCTCGAACACGTCTTTGTTATAGACAATACAGTTCTGGAAAATCTCGATGAAGGCAGCGCCCTTGTGGGCGTGCGCCGCCTTGAGAACGTTCGGCAGTTCCTTCGATACGTCGAAACCGCGGGCCACGAAGCGCGCACCCGAACCCAGGGCGAACGCCGCCGGCTGCGCAGGGCGATCGACCGACCCACCCGGTGTCGACGGGCTGGACGTGCCAACCCGGCTGGTTGGGGAATACTGCCCCTTGGTCAGTCCGTAGATCTCATTGTTGAACAGCAGGATCTGACAATCGAGGTTGCGGCGCAACACGTGCATCGTGTGATTGCCGCCAATCGACAGGCCGTCACCATCGCCCGTCACCAACCACACGTCGAGTTCCGGATTGGCGAGCTTGATGCCCGTCGCAAAGGCAGGAGCGCGGCCGTGAATGGTGTGGAAGCCGTAGCTTTCAACATAATACGGGAAGCGGCTGGAACAGCCGATGCCCGAAACGAAGACGGTCTTTGCAGGATCTGCGCCGATTTCCGGCAGGGTGCGCTGCACTGCCTTGAGAATGGCGTAGTCACCGCAGCCGGGGCACCAGCGGACTTCCTGGTCCGATTCCCAGTCCTTGATAGTCGTCTGGATGGGCGTCATGTCGTTCATGGGTTCACCGCCTTGATGCTCGGAAGCTGGGTGGCGTCGGCATCGACCTCGCCGCCCTCGTTGCCCGGAATATTGTCAAAGAAAGTGCCGATGGAGGCTTCGATCTCTGCAATGGTAAACGGCTGGCCGCTAGTCTTGTTAAGCGGCTTGGCGTCTACCAGGAACAGGTCACGCAGCACGGTCTTGAGCTGGCCTGTGTTCATTTCTGGCACCAGGATGTTGTCGAAGCTCTTCAACAGATCGCCAAGGTTCTTCGGCATCGGCCAGATATGCCTAACATGGATATGGCTAACATCCACGCCCTTGGCGCGGGCGCGGCGCACCGCCTGATGGATCGGACCGAAGGTTGATCCCCAGCCGACCACAGCCAGCTTGCCAGACGCATTACCAAGGCAAACGTCCTGCGCCGGAATTGAGTCGGCAACGCCATCGACCTTGTTCTTGCGAGCATCAGTCTGCGTTTGGTGCACCGCTGGCGAGTAATCGATGTTGCCGGTGTCGATCGCCTTCTCGATGCCGCCAATGCGGTGCATCAAACCAGGCGTGCCGGGCTTGATCCAAGGACGAACACCCTTTTCGTCGCGCTTGAACGGAAGGACGTGATCGCCGCCGTTCTTTTCTTCCAGGAACGTGACCGGGAACGGTTCAAAGTTCTTGGGGTCTGGCACTTTCCATGGCTCTGACGCGTTGGCGATATAGCCATCGGTCAGCAGGATCACCGGCGTCATATACTGCACCGCGATACGGCACGCCTCAATCGCGCAATCGAAAGCGTCTGCAGGCGAACGGGCCGAAATTACCGGCATCGGTGCATCGCCATTGCGGCCATATACGGCTTGGTACAGATCCGACTGTTCAGTCTTGGTGGGCAGGCCGGTAGAAGGGCCGCCGCGCTGCGAATTGACGATAACCAGCGGCAGCTCGGTCATGATGGCAAGCCCCATCGCCTCACCCTTCAGCGCGATGCCGGGTCCAGAAGACGATGTCACGCCAAGGTGACCTGCATAGGACGCGCCGATGGCCGCGCAGATCGCTGCGATCTCATCCTCTGCCTGGAAGGTGGTAACGCCAAACTCCTTCATCTTCACAAGGTTGTGAAGAATCGCTGAAGCGGGCGTGATCGGATAGCCGCCAAAAAACATCGGCAGATGGGCAAGCTGCGCACCTGCGACAAGCCCGAAGCTGACGGCCTCCGCACCGGTGATGGTGCGATACACCCCCGGCAGCGACGGCACCGCATCAAGATGCAGCTTCTTCAGCGGGCCGGCCAGTTCGGCCGTTTCACCATAGGCATGGCCAGCGTTGAGCGCGGCAATATTCGCATTGGCGAGCACTTCGTTCTTGCGGAACTTGTCCTTCAGCCACTGGACAATCGGCGCGCGATCGCGATCAAACATCCAGAGCGCGAGACCCAGCGTCCACATGTTCTTGCAGCGCAGAGCTTCCTTGTTGCCAAGGCCGAACGGCTTCACCGATTCCAAGGTCAGCGCGCTGATATCAAACGCCAGCAGCTGCCATGGGGCAAGGCTGCCATCCTCAATAGGGTTGGTCTCGTACTTGGCCTTTTCCAGGTTGCGCTTGGTGAACTCGCCCGTGTCGGCAATGATCAGCCCGCCCGGCTTCAGCGCCGTAACGTTGGTTTTCAACGCCGCCGGATTCATCGCGACCAACACATCGGGCGCGTCGCCGGCCGTGGTAATCTCGGTCGATCCGAAGTTTATCTGGAAAGCCGAGACGCCGAACAACGTGCCTTGCGGCGCGCGAATTTCAGCCGGAAAGTCCGGGAACGTCGCCAAATCATTGCCCGCGAGGGCGGTGGAAAGAGTGAACTGCCCGCCCGTCAGCTGCATACCGTCACCGGAATCTCCGGCGAAGCGCACTACGACTGCTTCGGGTACCAAGTTACCTTGCGCGTTGGACGCGGATTCACTTTCGTCCAGGATAGTTGCCATGTTAATCCTCTGCTGGCGGAGGCCATCTTGCGTCTCGCCCTATGCTCCGCACTGCGGAGACACAATTCAGAAAAACTGTCAGGCACCAAACGGTAAACTGACGCAACGCCTGTACCCACAGCTAGTCAAGCACCAATGCTACCTTTAAATGCTCGACAGACCCTTTTGTGCCCTGAAAGATGACCCATGGCTGAATTGCAATCTATGCTGCCCGCCGGAAAGGCCCGGAAATGAGCGAAACCACCACGTTGCCCTATCGCCCCTGCGTTGGCGTCATGCTGGTCAACCGGCTTGGCCAGGCCTTTGTCGGCAAGCGCATCGACAATCGTGAAGGCGATTTCTGGCAAATGCCCCAAGGCGGCATTGATGATGGTGAAGATTTGCGCACCGCTGCCCTGCGTGAACTGCAGGAAGAAACCGGTGTCAGCGAAGACTGCGTGGCGCTGATCGCCCAGACGCGGGAGGAATTGCTGTATGACCTGCCGGAAGAGCTGGTGGGGAAGCTCTGGAAAGGGAAATATCGGGGTCAGCGCCAGCATTGGATGCTGGCACGCTTTACCGGTGATGATGCGGACATCCGGTTGGACGCACACAACCCGCCAGAATTCTGCGAATGGAAATGGATCGAGCCGGACTTGCTGCCAGAGCTGATCGTGCCATTCAAACGGCGGGTGTATAGTGCAGTGCTTGATGAATTCCGGGCGCTGATCTGATCAGCGTTCGCCTTAGTTTTCGGTCACCACGGGCTTCGGCTTCACCGCTTCAGCGGTAACGACCCGCGGTGCCGGGCCGCGGGCAATGGCCGCCGAAAGCTGGCGCGTAGCATCGCAGTTCTTGCCGCAGAGCCCTTCCAACCGAGAAAGGTTGCGCCGGGCCTTTTCCACTGCGCCCTTTTCTATCAATGCTTCGCCTTCCCCGGCGATGGCGCGCAAATTTTCCGGATCAGCCGACAGCGCCGCACGGTAATAGTGCAGTGCCTTACCCTGCATGCCCTGCCGGCGCGTAGCTTCGGCGAGACTCAGAAAAATGGCGGAATCGCCCGGCGCGACCGCAAGTGCTGCCTCATAGGCATCGATCGCAGCATCGATCTTACCCTCCGCCATCTGCTCGTGCCCTTGGGTAAGGAGCGCCATTGCGCGTGCGTCCATCGGTTGCTGAGGCGCTGAATGGATCACACTCGCTGTAACTGTTGCCAACAGCGAAAGGGCCATGGCGGCCGGCAGGTAACGCATCAACTGTTCTCCAAGCCCGCGCGGCGATCTCGAAATGACAACTGAGCGCGGCGTAGACATACTATAGGACGCTATCATGGCGAAACGAGGCACGCGACGAAAAACCCATCCGTGCCATCATGAAGCGGGGTAAATCGCACCCCCTCTCCATGCCGCCGCCCTGCACCTGGCAAGGCCGCTTCAGCATGCCAGCCGGGGTGACGCCGGAGAAACGCATCCACCTGGTCCCTGCCCTCGGCATCGAGCAGTGAGCAGGTGACAAAGATCACTCGCCCACCGGGCCGCACCAGCTGCGCCGCCAACTCAAGAAGCCGTGATTGCAGGCCAGTAAGGCGCGCCAGCTCTTGTTCGGTCAGGCGCCAGCGCGCTTCGGGATTCCGCCTCCACGTTCCGGTGCCGGAACAGGGCGCATCGACCAGCACCGCATCGGCCCTTCCCTGCCACGGCAAAAGGGCTTCGATTTCCCGCCCGGGATTTAGCAGTAGCGACTCTATGATTGTCGCCCCGGCACGGTTGGCTCTGGGTCCCAGGCGGGAAAGGCGGGCCCGGTCGGAGTCGCTGGCCAGCAACGTTCCGCGGTTTTCCATCGCCGCTGCAAGGGCCAGGGTTTTTCCGCCTGCGCCGGCGCAAAGATCGATAACTGTCTCACCCGGCCGTGCTGCCACTACAGCGCAGGCCAGCTGCGATCCAGTATCCTGCACCTCAACCAAACCGTCATTCCACGCCTGCCATTGCTCGACAGTAGCGGGAGCAGCTAGCCGCAGCCCATGCGGTGCGACTGTTGGCTCTGCTTCGACGGGAAGCACAATCGTGCCCCGCTCCGCCTTGAGCGTGTTGACCCGCAGGTCGAGCGGGGCACGCCCCAGCAAGGCTGCCGCTTCATCGCCGGCTATTCCCGAAGCGGCAAGCCGATCTTCCAGCCATGCCGGAGCAATGCCCCGCCGGGCCACGGGCTCATCACCAAGCACGGGTTCCGGAGCATGCCGCGAGCCGTCGAACAGCGCAGCGAGCGAAGTGTCGTCCTGCGCCAACAGCAGCATGGCGGCGCGCCCGCTTTCCGGCACATCGCCGCAGGCACGAATCGCGCGATAGGCAAGCTCCCGCACCGCACGGCGATCGGAACTGCCGGCAAAACGTCGCGATCGGAACCACTCGGTGATCAACCGGTCAGCCGGTGGACCGTTCGACCGCGCGGCATCGATTACGAGGTCAAGAATCTCGATCGCTGCCTGTACGCGCGCTGCCGGGGTCATACCCCCGGCCTAGCGCGAAGGGTAATTTGGCGCTTCGCGCGTGATCGTCACGTCGTGCACATGGCTTTCGCGCAGGCCAGCATTCGTGATCCGGACGAACTGCGCCTTGGTCCGCAGATCATCGATGGTCTGCGATCCAGTATAGCCCATGGCAGCTTTCACGCCGCCGACAAGCTGGTGGATCACATCCTTCGCCGCACCCTTAAAGGCAACCTGCCCCTCGATGCCCTCAGGCACGAGCTTCATCTGATCCTTGATGTCGCCCTGGAAGTAGCGATCGGCCGAACCGCGACCCATCGCGCCGACCGAGCCCATACCGCGGTAGCTCTTATAGGCACGGCCCTGGTACAGGAACGTTTCGCCCGGTGCTTCCTCGGTGCCGGCCAGCATCGAACCGATCATGATCGTC
>Ga0233380_1000269_pt1 | contig 29260 bp, 21 predicted proteins | sample ElkDunMinimDraft_9_FD_191541 | JGI IMG/M metagenome (GOLD analysis project Ga0233380, IMG submission 191541) | Fecal eukaryotic communites from dung pellets of Tule Elk in California, USA - Elk Dung F36 | ecosystem: Host-associated > Mammals > Digestive system > Large intestine > Fecal | place... | reverse complement strand
TTCTTCTTTGTTGCTTATTGATGCAGCCGCTTCGCAAGCGCCGCTCAGTGCCGAGCAGCAGCTTTTTAACACCTGGGTGCAGCGCATTGCACAGCAGCGTGCCTGGCTGCAAGCCTGGGATGAGGCCGTGCAAGCCTGCCGCACACGCTTTGCACGCGATGGCGCGCCACTGCGCACCCGCTATCTTGATTTGCAAGCGGAACTGGCACAGTACCTGGATCAGCAAGCTGGCCGCAAACTCTCCAAATTAGAGCGCCAGTTGCTGGAGACCTGCCTTCTGGAGTCTGCCCAGCAAGTGGCGGATTTGAGTGATACCCCCGCCCAGCAAGCGGCCATGCAAGAGCTGGTGCGGCGGTATACGCCTGAGCAAGAGGATGACGACGAAGCGGGTGATGCAGCCACGCAGGCCGATGCGCCAGAGCCCGCCAGCGAGGATATTGACTGGGAAGATATGGAGGCTGTAGCGCAGTTTCTGGAAGCCCAGGCGCAGGCCGCCGCAGCGCAGGCTGAGCGCGCCCGTGGTCAGCATCAGGCCAAGCGCCAGCAGCGCAAGGCCCAGCAAGCCCAGAAGGCCAAAGGGCCGACAGCCGCAGAACTGGCCACGCAGTCACTGCGCGAGGTGTACCGGCGTTTGGCCAGCCGCTTGCACCCTGACCGCGAACAAGACCCGCAAGAGCGCGAGCGCAAAACGGCCTTGATGCAGCGTGTGAACATTGCGTATGAAGCAGGGCGTTTGATGGAATTGCTGGAGCTGCAGTGGGAAGCCGAGCAGATGGACCCGGCACGGCTGGCGCAGCTCAGCGATGCACGGTTGGCACCGTACAACCGCATGCTGCAAGAACAATGGAGTGATTTGCAGCGCGACGCGCAAGCACGCATGCAGGCATTTGCCCGTGAGTTTGGTCTGGATGCCACCACCCATTTACAGCCCGCAAAGCTGATGTCCCAGGTGCGCGAGCGCTTGCAGCAACTGCAAGGCGGCATCGATTACCTGCAGCAGCTGCTCAAGGCGCTGGACGAGGAGCCAGACGCGCTCAAGCAGTGGCTCAAACACGAACGCACACTGGCACGTCGGCACGCAGATTAAGGGAGGCAAGGCTGGCGCTGACAGCTCCTGCTTTCTGCTTTTTTCCTGGTGCCTTGGTTGGGGTTGCAATCAAAGCCGTGCGCCAGGCCCAACCGGGTGCTTAAAAGAACAGCTTGGAATGGCCCACGCCGCCGGCTTTATCGACATGGATTTGCACGGGAATGCGCTCTTTCAGTGCCTCGACGTGGCTGATGATGCCAATCATCTTGCCGCTGGCGTTCAGGCTGTCGAGCGCGGCCAGTGCCGTCTCCAGGGTGTCGCCATCGAGCGTGCCAAACCCTTCGTCCAGAAACAGTGAGTCGATCGAGGTTTTGTGGCTGACCAAATCCGACAGAGCCAGAGCCAGCGACAGACTGACCAGGAACGACTCGCCCCCTGACAGCGTGCGCGTGTCGCGGGCGACATCGCCCTGCCAGCTGTCCACAATGTCCAGCTCCAGTTCACCCGTGGATTTGCGCTGTAGCAGATAGCGGCCATGCAAGCGCGCCAAATGCTGGTTGGCCAGATGCAGCAGATGGTCCAGCGTCAGGCCTTGCGCGAACTTGCGGAATTTGTCGCCTTCCTTGGAGCCAATCAGTGCGTTCAGGCGCTGCCAGAGCTCGCTGTCTTTTTCCTGCTCGGCAATCTGGGCCAGCAGCGTTTGCTGCCCGGTACGCCGCTGCGCATCGTCAGTCAGACGGGCTCGGTGGGCGCCCAGTTGTTCGGCCTGCTGTGTGCGCTCGGCTTCCAGTGCCGCAATGTGTGCGTTCACGGCCTCCGGGGTGGCTTCACTCAGTGCTTGTGCCAGCAGCGCGGCCAGCCGCTGGCTGGCGTCCGTGCAAACAGTGGCCGTGCGTTGCGCTGTGGCGTGCAACTGTTCACTCAGCGCTTGCAGGCGGCTGCACTCCTCTTGGGACAGCAAGGCCGCAGCGTATGCGCCAGTATCGGCAAACGGGCTGGCTTGCAGGGCTTGCAGCCACACGGTTTGGGCCTGATCGGTGGCCAGCTGCAACTGCTGCAAGCTGGTTTTTGCTTGGGTAATCTGCCCCTGCATGGATGCCAGGGCTTGCTCGGTTTGCGCCAGTTGCGCCACTGCCTCGGCCAAGCTGGATGGCAGAGCGCCCGGGGTGTTGGGTGCGTCAGCGGGCAAGGCGGGCAGGGCTTGGCTGCGTTGCAGCCAATGCGCGGCATCTTGCGCGGCTTGCTTGCAATGCTGCTGTAGCCCTTGCAGTTGCTGCACCAGTGTTTGCAGTGTGCGCTGCTGCTGTTGCCATGTTTGCCATTCTTGCTGGCGCGCGTTGAGCCAGTCGCTGACTGCTGCTGTGGCTGGCAAGTCATAGCCCACAGCCTGCACGGCGCTGTGCAAGCCGGTGTGCAGATTGCTGGCGTGTTGCTGCAGGCCGTGCAGTGTGGCGCTGGTGCGTTGCTGCTGCTCGGCATTGTCTTGTAGCGCCTGCTGGCTGCCAGCCAGAGCAAAGCTTGCCTGCTGCTGGGTTTGCAGCGCGGCTTGGTAGGCCTCTTTGCAGGTTTGCAACTGGCGTTCACCGGTTTCTGCCTCAGCCAGCGTTTGTTCCAGCGCTGCAATCTGCGCTTGGGCCTGCTGGCCACCCAGATGCAACTGTTCGGGCTGCTGCCAGGCGCTGTCATCCACCAGCGTTGCAGCTTGCGCGCGCAGGGCCTCCCAGTGGGTTTGCCACTGGGCAACTTGGGCAGCGAGGGTATCGCGCTGTGTTTGCTGCGCCTCGTGCTGCGTTTGGCTGGTGGCCAGTGCCGTATTGAGCTGCTCACCTTGCTGCTGCAGGGCATCGCGCTCGGTCAGTGCCTCCTGCAGGGCCGTTTGGGTGGCTGAGATGTCCAGCGCCGCGTAGGCGGTGATGGCCGGGTGCTCGTGTGCGCCACACAGCGGGCAGGCCTGGCCGGGTTGCAGGGCCTGGCGGTGCGCTTGCAGGCTTTGAATGCGCTGCTCTTGCAGCAGCAACGTTTGCTTGTCCTGGACCCTGTCTTTGAGCGCCTTGTAGCGGTTGCGCAAATCTTCACGCTGGCTGAGCTGCTGCTGGATAAGGCTAGCAATGCTGCTGAGCGCCTGTGCGTTGTCTTGCAGTTGCTGGGCCAGCGGCGGGCGCAGTGCAGCGTGGCTTTGCAGTTGCTGCCAGTGTTGCCACTGGTGTTGTGCGGCTTGCCAGTGGTGGCGCAGCCCGGGCAGCCCAGCGCTGTGGGCGGACAGCCGCTGGTGCTGGGCATGCTGCGCAGCTTGCTGTGCCTGCAGGGCGTGTTCTGCGTGCTGCGTGGTCTGGCTGACGTGCTGGGTTTGTGCGGCGGTTTGTTGCTGTAGCTGCTGGGCACTTTCTTGCAGCTGGGTGAGCAGCTTGCCGGCTTGTTGGCATTGCTGCTGCAGTTGCTGGTGCTGTTGCAGCTGCTCACGCCAGCCGCTGAGGTTTTCACCCAAATGGGCGTGACTGGCATGGGTATGCAGCCATGTGTTCAAGGCATCTTGCTGTGCCAAGGCAGCCTGCAGCTGCTGCTCGGCAGCGTGGTGGGCCTGTGCGGACAGCTGCTGCAGTTGCTGGTGCTGCAGCCATTGCACGCTTTGTGTCTGCAGCGCTTGGGCTTGCAGGTGCTGCAGTTGCTGCAGCTGTGCTGCATGCTGGTTGTGGGCGCGTTGCCACAGCCCGTGCAGGGGGGCAATGGCCTGCGCGGGGCCATGGGCCTGCAGGCGCTGCAAGTGCGTTGCAGCGTCTTGCAAGGCTTGCTGGGCACTGCTCTGGGCGCTCTGGGCTTGGGTGACTTCCTGCGCGGTCAGTGCAGTTTGTGCCTGCCAGCGTTGCACGGCCTGCAGCTGTGCTTGCTGCGCCTGCAAATCAGTCAGCGTGGTTTGCAACGCGCTGGCCTGCGCCTGCAGGGTGGTGCGCGTGGTCTCGTCGAGCAGCTGCATGCCTTGCGCCTGCGCGTGCTGTGTCTCCAGCGCTTGCCGTGCAGCCCGCGCATGCTCAAACACGGTTTGTGAAATCTGGCCGTAAATCTCGGTGCCGGTCAGCTCTTCCAGCAACTCTGCGCGGTCATTGGCGTTGGCGTTCAGGAATGCCGCAAAACCGCCTTGGGCCAGCAGCATGGATTTGGTAAAACGGCCAAAGTCCAGCCCTGAGATCTCGGCTATGCGTTTGGTTTTTTCTTTGAGGTGGGTAGTGAGGATGGCCCCCTCACCGGTGTCTGCATGAATCTGCGCCAGCTCTACCTTGGGGGCTTGCAGGGCACCATCGATTTTGTCGCGTGCGCGGCGCTGGCTCCAAAAGGCGCGGTAGGTGATGCCTTGCACTTCAAACTCCACCTCGGCCAGGCAGTCGCTGGTGTGGCGGGTCATCAAGTCGTTGCTGGTGGTGCTTAGGCCGCCCAGGCGCGGCGTCTCGTGGTACAGCGCCAGGCAGATGGCATCGAGCAGCGTTGATTTGCCTGCGCCCGTAGGGCCGGTGATGGCAAACAGGCCGGTGTCGCTAAATGGCGGATTGCGAAAATCAATCGTCCACTCGCCTTTGAGTGCGTTCAGGTTTTTCAGGCGCAGGCTCAAAATTTTCATGCCGCATCTCCGGCTTGCAGCTGACGCAGCACTTGTGTGTAACGCGTCGTCAAGGCTTGGCCCAACGCGGGCTCCAGCGTTTCTTGTGCCAGTCGGCGCGCAAAAACTTCTGTGGGCGATAGCTCATCGAGTGATTCACCGGTGTCGGCAAACAACTGGGGCATGGTCGTGCTGCGCTGACGTTTCACGCGCAGCACTTGCAGGGGCAAACCTTGCACCATGGCCTCAATGCGGGGGGCCAGGTCGGGTAAATAATCGTCTTCTTGCACGGTCACCTCCAGCCACACGGGGTGCTCGGGTGTGCCTTGTACAGACAGCGCTGTCAAAGCTGCAGGCAGGCTGGTGAGGTTGCCGCTGACGCTGGCCAGCACCTGGCACACCGGCGTGTGCAGGGGTGTGACCGCTTGCAGACCGCTGGCGTTCACATCCACCAGCAGCACCTCTTTGCTTTGTCGGGCTTCATCAAAGCCCAGCGCAATCGGCGAGCCGCTGTAGCGGATGTGCTCCAGACCACCTACTTTCTGCGGCTTGTGGATGTGGCCCAGCGCAATGTAGTCCACCGCAGGGAACGCGTTGGTGGGAAAGGCCTCCAGAGCGCCCACATAAATTTCGCGCACCGATTCATTGCTGCTGGCACCAACGGTGGTGAGGTGGCCAGTGGCAATGATGGGCAGGCGTATGCCGTGCGCGTTTTCATGGGCAGCCTGCTGTACTTGGGCAGCGGCAAACACCTGGGCGTAGGTATCTTGAATGGCGGTTTGCAGGCTGCGCTGCTTGTCTTGCGCACTCTGGCCTGCCTGGCTTTGCTGCACATCGCGGGGGCGGATAAAGGGCAGAGCGCAGACGATGCAGCCGGGTGTGGCGCTGCCGCGCCGGGGCAGCGTGACCACGTGCTGCGCAGCATCGCCAGTGGCAGCAATCACCGTGGTGTTGAGGTGGTGCATCAGCGGGGAGCTTTCGCCCAGCACGCTGACCGAGTCATGGTTGCCGCCAAGCAGCAGCAGGGCCACCTTGCGCTGGTGCAACTGCGCAATCAAGCGGTAGTACAGCGCACGGGCGTAGCTGGGAGGGGTGCCTGTGTCAAAAATATCGCCAGCAATCAACACGGCATCCACCGACTGGGCGTCCACCTGATCCAGCAGCCAGTCGATCAGCACGGTGTGCTCGCGCTCGCGGCTGTGGTTCATGAAGCTTTGGCCAAGGTGCCAGTCAGACGTGTGGAGGATGCGCATGGAAGGTGTTCAGACGGCGGTGTAGAGGAGCAAGCAGCGATGCTATCAATCCTTTGGCCCGGGTGCTGGTGCGAGGGTGCAACTTGCAGGGACGGTGGGCGGCGTGGGTGGTGCTGATGCAAGCAATTGCCGCCTGGCATGCGCTACGCACAGTCGCGCGTGGGACGGTCAAGGCGGCCCTGCACCATCGTTGAGGAGCCGGGTGTATGCACGCAAAGCCCCTGTGGGCGCGGCTTGCACGCCATTGCAGGCGGCATGCTGCAGCGCACGATGTGGTTTGTCCTAGTTTGTAACGCTTCAGGGCAGACCCGCACAGCGGACTGCGCAATGCCTTTTAGATTGAAGCCATGTTCTATGGCGAATCACAAGGAGGCAAGCATGCAGCGACGAATTCTGGCCCTGAGCGCACTGGCCACGGCAATGGGGATGGCCATCGGTTCTGCGCATGCGCAGGGCGACAGTTTTCCCAATAAGCCGATCACGCTGATCGTGCCGTATGGGCCGGGCGGGGTAACGGATGTGATTGCGCGGGCCCTGGGTTTGGGCATGGGTAAGACACTGGGGCAGACCGTTGTGGTGGAGAACAAGGCGGGCGCTGCCGGGGCCATGGGCGTGGTGGACATGCTGACGGCCAAGGCCGATGGTTACCGCCTGACATTGGCACCTGTGGGCATTTTTCGCCAGCCCTATATCCAGAAAGTCTCGTATGACCCGGTGCGCGATCTCACGTACATCGCCTCTTTCATGACGTATGACTTCATCCTCACGGTGCCGGCCAATTCACCCATTCAAACCCTGCAAGACTATGTGGCGTGGGCCAAGAAGCACCCGGGCGAGATGGACTACGGCACACCGGGCAAGTTCACGGCCAACCATGTGGCCATGGCGCTGCTGGAAAAGAAAACGGGCATTACCCTGAACCACGCGCCGTTCAAGGGCGACGCCGATGCCATCAATGCCTTGTCGGGCAACCACATCAAGTCGGCTATTTTTGCCAACAGCATCTTGCCCATGGTGCAGTCAGGCAAGGTACGCGCTTTGGCGACGGCAGCCGATAAACGTCCGGCAGCTTTTGCTGATGTGCCTACATTCCTGGAAGCCGGTTATGGCTTTGATGTGCCCTCTCCGCTGGGGGTTGCAGGCCCCAAGGGCATGCCGCAAGAAGTGGTGCAGAAGCTGGATGGCGCCATCAAGGCGGCGATGGATGATCCCGTTTTCCGCCAGGTGATTGCCAACTACGGCATTCGCACCGATTACCGCGATCACAAAGCCTATGCCGCATTCGCCAAGCAAGCGTTTGCGCAGGAAAAGGATATTGTTCAGGGCATTGGCCTAGAGTAAAGACGGGGCGGCTGGGCAAGTTACTTTACATACAGGTGGATGCACTGGAGCGTGGGGTTCAGCTCGCAGCGCAGCAACTGCATGACTTGCCCGTCAAAGCACATCTCCTGGCGCAGCAACTGCCCGTCCAGGCTGACCAGCCAGACGATATCTTCGGCGCAGATGCGGCGAGCAGGCAGGGGCAGCGGGCCGCAAGGGCCGTGCACTTGGACAGTAACCGGGCCTTCTTCGCCAAAGATTTGCAGGTATTCCGGCAGGGTAGGGGTTGCGTTCATGGTGTGTGCCCAGTGGTGTGAATGCCAGCACCATAGAAAACATCAGCCACGGCTGTCCAGCGATGCACATCAAGGTCTGTGGCCGTGCGGGCCACAGCCAGCACGCTGTTTGATGCACCACAGCGATGTGCGGCAGTTTGCGTCGTGGCTGTGCAACACAATTCAAAATAAGAGCTGTTAGCGCTGATGCACTATTGCTTTTGGCATTCAATGTATTTGAAGTGACCATTGGGTATGCGTTAGCAGCTATAACAAACAAAGCCCCCGAAGGGGCAGTGAATGGTGTGAGGCCAAGTGGCCACATTACATACGGAACACTTCCAGGGTGCGGCGCAAGATGCCCGCATTGGTGTTCATGTCTTGTGCGCAGTGGGCAGATTCTTCGGCCAGGCGCGCGTTGTCCTGAGTGACAGCATCCAGATCGTTCAACGCATCATTGACTTGCGAGATACCCAGCGTCTGCTCGCGTGTGGCAGTCACCACGCTGCTGATCAAATCGCTCACTTGAGTCACCGAGGACACGGCCTGGGTGATCGTGTGCCCCGCGTGCTGCATATGGCGTGCGCTTTGGTTCATTTGCTCGCTGGATTCGGCAATCAGATGGCGAATCTCTCCCGCCGCCTGCGCACTGTGCTTGGCCAGCGCCCGCACCTCGCTGGCGACCACGGCAAAGCCACGGCCTTGTTCACCCGCACGGGCGGCTTCAACCGCTGCGTTCAGGGCCAGGATGTTGGTCTGGAAGGCAATGCTTTCGATGGTGGAGATGATTTGCCCCATCTGCTGTGAAGACTTGTGCATGTCCTGCACCAGCGTGCCCACTTCGTCCATGGCTTTACCGCCTTGCACGGCCAGGCTGGCGCTTTGCTCGCTGTGTACCTTGACCTCTTCCGTGGCCTGCTGGGCGTGGGCAACGGTGGCCGACAACTCTTCCATGGCCGCCGCGGTTTCTTGCAGATCCTGGGCCTGGCGGTCGGTGCGCTGGGCCAGGTTGGTGGCACCTTGCGTGAGGTTGCCCGAGAGCATCGTGAAGCCTTCAATCTCATGGCGGGCATCGCCCACCACAGCGCGCAGATTGATGTGCACCTGTTTGAGTCGTTCCAGCAAAAATGCCATGGGGTGGCGGCCCAGATATTCAGGCAAAGGCCCGTCCAGCTTGCAGCCTGCAATATCGCGTGCCAGAAAGACAACGGCATGAAACGGCTGGGTCACACGGATGTGCTGGCGGTAGAGCGTCAAGGCCGTCAGGGCAGCCAGCAGACCGGCCTGCAAGCCCAGTTGCCACCCAGCGTTCCAGCCCATCAGCGGGAACAGCATGGCCACCAGCAATATGGGCGCCAGCAATGCCAGCAAGCGCTGGGTAAAACTGGCACGTTGCAGCTTGCCCAGCTGGTTGAGCCAGCCATTTTTACGGACACGTCCTGCGTGCAGGTAGATATTGCCCTGTGCGCCGTTTTTGAAGCTTTCATAGAGGGCGCTGGCGGCACGCACCTCGCTCTCTGAGGGCTTGACGCGCACCGACATGTAGCCCACCGGTTTGCCGCCCTCAATAATGGGTGTGACATAAGCGCGCACCCAGTAGTAGCGGCCATCTTTGCGGCGGTTCTTCACCACACCAGACCATGCGCGTCCGTGGCCAATGGTGGCCCACAGGTCCTTGAATGCTTCTGCCGGCATGTCGGGGTGACGCACGATGCTGTGGGGCTGTCCCATCAATTCATCCATGCTGAAGCCACTGACGTGGGTGAAGGCAGAGTTGCAATGCGTAATGCGGCCCGTGCGGTCCGTGGTGGACATGAGCAGTTCGCTATCAGGCACCACAAACTCTTCGTTGCGCAGTGCGGCCATGGCAGGGGGGGCAAGGGCGCGAAGCGCAGGTTCAAACACCGGCTTGGGAGGCGGTGTCTGCCTGGTGGTCTTGGTCGCAGCATGGGCTGCAGGAACGCTGGGTTTTTTGACCGAAGTGCGTTCGATGGTGGGGTGCATGGGGCTTCCCTTGGTGTGAATCCTTGATTGGGCGGACGATAGGCCCGCACAAAATGGCTTCACATGCTAGGTAGACCCGGTCTAAATGAAGAACCGTTTATCTTGTAATCTAACAGTCAGTTACGCACTGTTTGTGTTGGATCAACTCTTGCGCAGGACTCAAAGCTGGCCTTCCTCTGGTTCACTCAAGAACCCCCCACTTTGGTGCGCCCACAGCTTGGCGTAGATGCCGCCCAGTTGCAGCAATTGCTGGTGGGTGCCTTCTTCCACAATGTGGCCCTTGTCCATGACGATCAGGCGGTCCATGGCGGCAATGGTGGACAGGCGGTGGGCAATGGCAATCACGGTTTTGCCTTCCATCAAGCTGTCCAGACTTTGCTGAATGGCTGATTCGACCTCGCTGTCCAGCGCGCTGGTGGCTTCATCAAGCAGCAAGATGGGGGCGTCTTTGAGCATCACCCGCGCAATGGCTACGCGCTGGCGCTGGCCGCCGGAGAGCTTGACCCCGCGCTCGCCCACCTGTGCGTCATAGCCGCTGCGGCCATGGCGGTCGCTCAGCGTGTCAATGAACTCGGCCGCTTGTGCCCGCTGTGCCGCAGCGCGCATCTGCTCTTCGGTCGCATCCGGGCGGCCATACAGAATGTTTTCGCGCATGGAACGGTGCAGCAGCGATGTGTCTTGCGTGACCATGCCAATGGCACCGCGCAGGCTGTCTTGCGTGACCTGTGTGATGTCTTGCCCATCGATGGTGATGCGCCCACTTTGTGCTTCATGAAAACGCAGCAGCAGGTTCACCAGCGTAGATTTGCCTGCACCTGAGCGGCCAATCAGGCCAATGCGCTCACCGGGGCGAATCTGCAGGTTTAGCCCGTCAATCACTTTCTTGCCGCCATCCTTGTAGCCAAAGCTGACGTTTTCAAAGGCAATCGCGCCTTGCGTCACGTGCAGAGGCTGGGCACCCGGAATGTCGGTGATGGTGCGTGGCTTGGTCAGCGTTGTAATGCCATCTTGGATGGTGCCCACGTTTTCAAACAGCCCCGTCATCTGCCACATCACCCAGTGCGAATAACCGGCAATGCGCAGCGCCATGGCAATGACTGCAGCCACCACACCGGCACCGGCCTGGCCTTGCATCCACAACCACAGTGACAAACCGCTGCTGCTCAAAATCAATAGCGTGATCATGGCGTGGTTGGTCAGCTCAAACAGGCTGACCAGACGCATCTGTGCATAGCCGGTGCGCTTGAAATCGTCCATCGCGTTGCGCGCGTATTCGGCCTCGCGGCGGGTATGGGCAAACAGCTTGACCGTGGCAATGTTGGTGTAGGCATCGGTGACACGACCCGTCATCAGCGAGCGCGCATCGGCCTGTGCCTTGCCAATTTTTCCAAGGCGGGGCACAAAGAACCAGCAGGCTGCTGCATAGCTGAGCAGCCACAGCCCGAACGGCAGTAGCAGACGCACATCAAAGCTGCCCGCCAGCAGCAAGATGCTGATGAAGTACACGCCCACGCCCACCAGTACGTCAACGACGATGAACACCACCTCGCGCACGGCCAGTGCCGTTTGCATGATTTTGGTGGTGATGCGGCCGGCAAACTCGTCCGCGTAGAACGACATGCTTTGCCCCAGCATCAACCGGTGAAACACCCAGCGCATGCGCATCGGAAAGTTAATGGCCAGCACCTGGTGCATGACCATGGTGTGCAGTGCCAGCAGGCCAACGCTGCTAAGCAAGATGGCCGCAACCCCCAGCAGGCTGCCGCGCTGCAGCTCCCAGAAATCTGCTGCCGGCGTGGTCGACAGCCAGTTGACCACGTGGCTCATGACGCCGAACAAGAAAGCCTCGTACACGGACAGTGCGGCGCTGGTCAGCGTGAGCAGCAAAATCCAACCGCGCATGCCGCGCGTGCACGCCCACAGAAAGGCGACGAAGCCCGTGGGGGGCAGAGTGGGTTCTGCGGTGGGATAGGGGGGAATGCGTTTTTCGAAAAAGCCAAACAAGATGGTGTTACTCCTTGTGCTGCCGATGGTAGGTGACAGCCATGCCCTCGGCAGGGTAAGGAGAATGTTTTGCGAAAATAAGAGCTGTTATCGCTTACCTGTGCTTGTTTGTAGATATAAAACTATTTGAAATCGTTTTGTAGCATGCGCTGATAGCTATAAAAAAAGCCGCTGGCTTATGCGCAGCGGCTTTTTTGAGGATGGCGGTGTTTACGCGTTGGGCAAAAAACCCTCTACCGATAAATAGCGCTCGCCCGTGTCATAGGCAAAGCCCAGTACCTTGGCGCCTGCTGGCAGCTCGGGCAGTTTCTGGGCAATGGCCGCCAAAGTAGCACCCGATGAAATGCCCACCAGCAGGCCTTCTTCGGCAGCAGCACGGCGGGCGTATTCGCGGGCGGGCTCTGCTTCAACCAAAATCACGCCGTCCAGCAGGCTGGTGTCCAGGTTCTTGGGCACAAAACCGGCACCAATCCCTTGAATGGGGTGGGGCGCAGGCGCGCCACCGGAGATGACAGGCGATGCCGCAGGCTCCACGGCAAAGACTTTCAGGTGGGGGAATTTTGCTTTGAGCACTCTGGCCACACCAGACAGGTGGCCACCGGTGCCCACGCCGGTAATCAGTGCATCAATACCTTCGGGGAAATCAGCCAGAATTTCCTGGGCCGTCGTGCGCTCGTGCACCTCAACGTTGGCGGGGTTTTCAAACTGCTGGGGAATCCAGGAACCTGGTGTCTGTGCGGCCAGCTCTTCAGCACGGGCGATAGCGCCTTTCATGCCTTTTTCTTTGGGCGTCAGGTCAAAACTGGCACCGTAGGCCAGCATCAGGCGGCGGCGTTCAATGCTCATGCTTTCGGGCATGACCAAGATCAGCTTGTAGCCTTTGACAGCGGCCACCAAAGCCAGGCCCACACCGGTATTGCCACTGGTGGGCTCAATGATGGTGCCCCCGGGAAGCAGTGCGCCAGATTTTTCGGCGGCCTCGACCATCGACAGAGCGATGCGGTCTTTGATTGACCCTCCGGGGTTGCTGCGCTCCGACTTGATCCACACATTTGCGTTGCTGCCAAACACGCGGTTCATGCGTACAACGGGGGTGTTACCAATGGTCTGCAAGATGTTGTCGAATTTCATAGCATCTCCTTGAAGGGGTAAAGCTTAAAAAACACATTCTGGCGTACTTGTTCATACCCGCAGCGATATCGATATGCCCAAAGCAGATAAGTGCACTGTTTGATTAGGACATGCGATGCGCAAAATGCAAATGCGCATACTGTGCAGATACTTCTGATTGCATTGTTTATAGGAATCACACATGTCCCTGCTTTATTTCAACATGATCACCATGTCGATTGCCTGCGTCTCGTTGCTGGTTGGTTTTTCCTATCGCGACACCCGCTGGGGCGGTGGCTGCATGATGTTGGGCGTGCTGGCTGTGATGTGTGTGATCGTCTATGACGTTCGGGTGCTTTCCGCAGGCGCCTGAAAGATATGGGTTCCTGAGCGATAATTGCGCCCGTGAAGTTCGCCAGACTGTCGCTGGTGCAATCGTGGAAACACGGCACTGGAGGAACGTCCGGACTGCATAGGGCAGCGTAGCAGCTAACAGCTGTCCACCGTGAGGTGAGGATCAGAGCAACAGAGACGAGTCTCGGGGGCGTACCGCAAGGTAAACCACCGAGGGTGAAACGGGCAATCTCTACGCGCAGCAATACCAAGTAGGCACACGTTGACGGGGCCCCCGGAGTGTGCGGGTAGGTAGCATCGAGCTGGTGGGGCGACTCCCAGCCCAGAGTAATGGCAGTCACGCATGGGCAACCATGTGCACAGAATCCGGCTTATCGGCGGACTTCACACTTTTGATTGCAGCGGGCTCACCATGAGCCGGCCATAAAAAACCGCGTTACGGATCGCACCGTACGCGGTTTTTTTGTTCGAGATTTAAACCTTCGTTACTGAATCACGATATGCGCGGCCTTGACGATTTCTGCCTGGCTCTTGCGGTTGTCATGCACAGTCTTTTTGAATTGCTCCGGGCTTTCCAGGCGCAGGCTGTTACCGGTACTTTCTAAGCGTTCGCGAATTTGTGGCTGCTGCAGCGCTTGCTGCACCGCGGCATTGAACTTGGCCACGATGGGGGCAGGCGTGCCCTTGGGGGCAAAGATGCCGAACCAGATCGCACTGTCAAAACCCTTGGTGCCCGGCAAGCCGCTGTCAGCTACTGGGGGCACATCAGGCACTGCAGCAATGCGCTCGGCGGTGCTGCCAGCCAGCAGCTTGAGCTTGCCCGATTTGACATGTGGCAGCACGGTTTGCACCTGGTTCATGATGCAGCAGGTCTCGCCACGCAACACGGCGGTGATGGCATCGGGGCCGCCTTTGTAGGGCACATGCACCATGTCCAGGCCCAGGCGCCAGTTCAGCTCGGCAAATGCCATGTGTGTGCCAGTGCCGTTGCCGGTCGAGGCAAAGTTGTACTTGCCGGGGTTGGCCTTGATTTCGGCGACAAATTCTTTGAGGTTGTTGACCTTGATGACCTCTGGATTGATGGTCAGGACGTTAGAGACCGTGACCACCGGGCTGACAGGCACAAAGTCGGTTTCAACATCAAAGGGCAACTTGGGGTAAAGCGCTGCGTTGGTGCCGTGCGTGGCGGCCGTGCCAAACACCAGCGTGTAGCCATCGGGCTTGGCACGCGAGACGTATTCGCTGGCGATATTGCCTGCGGCACCAGGCTTGTAATCAATGATGACGGGCTGGCCCAAAATTTTGGAGACCGGCTCTTGAATCAGGCGGGCCACAACATCCACACCAGAGCCCGCGTTGAAAGTCATCATCACCGTGATGGGCTGGGTGGGCCAGTCGCCTTGAGCGAAAGCGGCGGGTGCAGCAGTCAGTGCAAAAGCAGCAGCGGTGCGTAGCAGGATGCGGTGGGCGATGGGTGACATGGCGATGGTGTCTCTGATATGTGTCAAGTAGCTGCATTGTGAATGCATCTTCATAAGATTTATGTATGTCTATATGCTTGCTTATGCAGGTGAGGTATGAGGCGTGATTAAGCTTGGTGACAAGCTCTTGCCCAAGAGCGCGGAATAATGCGCACCATGCTGCGTCCTGAACAATTGCTCCATCCCCAGCGTGTGCCAGTCACACCGCTGAATGCTTCTACATTGCTGCTGCTGCGAGACCGCGCAGCAGGTGGCTGGGAGGTGCTGATGACGCGCCGCTCTGAAAAGGCCAGTTTTGTGCCGGGTGCTTATGTGTTTCCTGGAGGCGGCATAGAGGCACAAGACGCGCAGGCCCATGCACAGGTGGCGCACCGTGCAGAGATGCCTGCAGACGGCTTGACCGAAGCCGTTGCCGCTGTGCGCGAGACCTTGGAAGAAATGGGCGTGCTGCTGGCTGTGCATGCCGATGGTCGAGCCGCCACCCAGGCAGATGTGGATGCCATAGACCGGTGCGCCCCTTTGTGGCCGCAACTGGCGGGCAGGGGACTGCAACTTGATCTGCGCAGTGTTTGGCAACTGGCGCACTGGACCGCGGATCGCAATTTGCCCAAGCGCTTTGCGGTGCCCTTTTTTGTGGCGCAGATGCCTGAGGGGCAAATGCCGGTGGCCGATGAGTCAGAGCAATTCGAACCAGTCTGGGTGAACCCCCAAGAAGCCTTGGCGCGCTATGAAGCGGGGCAAATGCCGATGATTTTTCCGACGCTGCGTACGCTGGAGCGCCTGTCAGGCTTTCCAACTGCGCAATCGGTGCTGGATGCTGTGGCCCAGGGTCCACTGTGGATCAGTGCACCGCGCGCCGGTCGTATGCTGGGCAAAGAGTTTCGCTGCATGGAGCACGATGGAGCTTATGGCGAATTGGCCATGGTGTGCCCTGATGGGCAAATCCTGCATGAGCTGGCGTGGCAAAGCGAGTGTGCCGTGCCATTGCGCAAAAATCTGCTGCGGCTCACCGCTCCCAACGCCAATGTAATGACGGGCCCGGGCACCAACAGCTATTTGGTGGGTGATGCCAGTACCGGCTATATCGCTATCGATCCCGGCCCTGCCGATGCAGCGCATGTGGCCCGCCTGTGGGAGGCCTCTGGCGGGGATGTGCGCGCTATCGTCTGCACGCATTCGCACGCCGATCATTCGCCGGGTGCGTTCTTGCTGCAGGCGCACTGCGTGCAGCAAGGCCAAGTTAAACCTTTGATCTACGGTCTGCCTTCTGCCCCGACAGCCCGGGCCAACAGCCACTTTGTGCCTGATGTAGTGCTTGAAGATGGGCAGCGGTTAACGCTGGCACCGCAAGCGCAAGTTGCCCCCAACATGCACGGCCATACGCACACCTTGTGTGCTGTGCATACGCCAGGTCATGCGGCCAACCATCTGTGTCTGTTGCTGCAAGAAGATGCGTTGCTGTTCAGTGGCGACCACATCCTCAATGGCAGCACAACCATCATTGATGTGCCAGACGGCAACATGCACGACTACCTTGGCAGCCTGGACAAGCTGGCCCATCTGTGCGCAACCGAAGGTGTCGAGTTTGTGCTGCCTGCACATGGCTATGTGCTGGGTGATGCCCCCGGTGTGATTGCCAAGCTCAAGGCCCACCGTTTGGCGCGTGAGGCCAGGGTGCTGGCCGCCATGCAGCAAAAACCAGCGGGCACCACGCAAGACTGGGTAGCGCTGGCCTATGCCGATACACCACAAGCCCTGTGGAAGCTGGCGGAAAGAAGCCTGATCGCGCACGTGGAACGCATTCGTGCTTTAGGCTTGCAACATGTTTCAGACTGAACAACCCAAGAACAACGATAACAGCGTTCGCCTGTCCAAGCGACTGGCGGAGCAACTGCAATGCTCGCGCGCCGAGGCCGAGCTGTACATTGAACACGGCGCCGTCAAAGTGGACGGCGTCACCGTCGAAACGCTGGGTGCGCGCGTGCGCCCAGAGCAAGAAGTGACGGTCAAGCAAGGCGCTAAGGCAGAAGCCGTACCCCCTGTCACGATCTTCTTGCACAAGCCTGCGGGCTATACCGTGCATGCTGGCGCACGAGGAGCCAAAAACGCTTTGGAGCTGCTGCTGCCTTCGAACTGGAATCAAGGCGATACGCCTGCCCCCATTCGCATGTTGCAAAAGCATTTTCAGAATCTGGAATGCTTGGCACCTATTCCCGTGCCTGCCAGTGGTCTGACGATCTTTACCCAAGATCGCCGCATGGTGCGCAAGCTCACAGAAGAGGCGCTGTACATAGAGCAAGAATGTATTGCCCATGTCCAAGGCACCATGGATGAGGATGGCCTGGAGCGCTTGTGTGAGGGCACATCCATTGAAGGTAAGCGTCTGCCGCGCATCAAGGTGAGCTGGCAAAGTGACAATCGACTGCGTTTTGCCCTCAAAGGCATCTTTCCTGAAGAGATAGACGCCATGTGCCGTGGCGTTGGGCTGCAGTTGATTGGCCTCAAGCGTTTGCGCGTAGGCCGTATCTCCATGGCCAAGCTGGAAGAAGGTCAGTGGCGTTATGCCATGCCCTGGGAGCGCTTTTAAACGCTGCCGCTCGGGCAACAAAAAAGGCGCGAAATTCGCGCCTTTTTTGTTAAGCGTGCACCGCCTACTTGCTGCGACTGTGCCCCATGGCCACCACAATGGCCGTAATCAGGAAGAAAGCCTGCAACTCAAGTGCCCAGCCGCCGGATTTACTGATCTGCAAAAAGTGGCTGCCGTGTACCAGCACCAGAGCCACCACCATGTTGATGGCAATCACCAGTGCTGCGGGAACAACAAACAGGCCCACCAGCAAGAACAGGGGAGCGATCACTTCGCCAATGAACACGCCATAGGCCACAAAGGCGGGCAGCCCGGCTTTGACGACCATGGCTTCAATGCCGCCAATGCCGTTGGTGATCTTGGCCCAGCCGTGAAACAGAACCAATATGGCCAACGTGACGCGCAGCAGCACCATGGCGGCGCGAGGGTGGTGAAAGTTTTTCCAAACGCTCATAGGGTCAAGCTTAAGTAATGGCTGCCCGCGATGGTAGCGGGTAAAACAGGGCAAACACTATCGTAAACCATTGCTTGTGCGTAGAAATCCTGCTTATATGGCAGACAAAGCGCGTGGCCTTTGTAGGCTTGTATTGAGACATGTTTGAGCAGTGCACCTTGCTGGTGATTTGCCCCCTAGGATAGTTTCAGCCACATTCCAAAGGCTGCGCCATTGACGCACGGAGTGTGCCCTTTTAGGTTTATTCAAAAAGGATTCCAACTATGCAAAAGTCTTTCTCTCTGCGTTCTTCCATTTTGGCTGCTGGTGTTGTGGCTTCTCTGGCCATGGTGGGCTGTACCACGACGGGCAATACACAAGGCAAGGGCTCGGCACCAGACAGCCGCGCTGAGCTGGAATCTCAATCTACTGCTGCTTTGACGCGCTTGTACAGCGCCATGCCCGGTACCCGCGAACTGGTGGCCAAGGCCAAGGGCGTGCTGATATGCCCAGCTGTGATCGGGGGCAGTTTCGTGATCGGTGCTGAGCATGGCAAGTGTGTACTGCGCTCCAATGGCACCAGTCGCGGTTACTACAGCACCACTGCGGCTTCGGTGGGTTGGCAGGCCGGTGGCCAGTCCAAGGCGGTCATTTATGTATTTAATACGCAGGATGCGTACAACAAGTTCGTGAACAGCGATGGCTGGTCGGTGGGCGCAGATGCCACCGTGGCGGTGGGCAAGGCCGGAGCCAATGGCAGCGTTGACACGGCCACGGCCAATGCACCCATCAGCAGCTATGTGCTGACGAACACAGGCCTGGAAGCCGGCGTTTCAGTGCAGGGTGCAAAGATCTCCAAGATCAAGATGTAATTGCGCTGCTGCCCCTAAGCAAAAGACCAGCACTCGCTGGTCTTTTTTTATGCGCAATGGGTTTTCACCGCCTGTGAACAAGGCGCGGCTGGCTATTTTTCATTCAAGCTGCACCAGCCTGGTGCCAGCGTGTCTCCAGCAGCTCTGATTCGTCGTGCTCCAGCAGGCGCTGCCAGTGCAGATCAGCATCTTGGACGAACAGGTCTGCCAATATGGCATGGGCCAAGCGGGTAGAGCCAATGCCCAGGCCCGGAATGTCGCTACCCAAGGCGGCATGCGTCATGGTGGCGCCCCAGTTGAACAGGTGAATACGACTCATGGCCTCAGCGTGTGTGCCATCCACACTTTGCAGTGCAAAACTGGGTGCCAAGTACGGAAAACGCGCAGCTTCGGTGTTCGATGCCGCTTGCTGGGGTGCAACGTGGTGTGCCCAAGTGTCGATGTGGGCGCTGTAGCGCCCCAGCTCCGGGCGGTTGAGCATGTCGACGTCAAAACCGGTGCCAAAAATGACTGCATCAAAGTGCTGGATGCTGCCATCAGACAAGGTGATACGCACGCCGTCTTGCACGGGCTGTACATTTTTCCAGCCACATCCCAGTTGCAGGCTGAACGTGGAAAACGCATCGCAGCGGCGCACGGTTTCCCATGGTGGCGGTACTTGTTCGTCAAAAATGTACGTATAAAAACGCCATTTGCGCTGATCATCCAGCTGCGAATAGCCACGCAAGAAGCCAGGGAACGATGCTGCTTTGCTCTTGTTGATTTGCGGCATCAGCTTACGTCGCGCAAATTGCCGCACGGTGGCGCCTGCTTCCAGTGCGCAAGCCGCATTGTCAAAGGCCGAGGCACCGGCACCCAGCACCGCAATGGTTTTGCCCTGCATGGCTGTAAAGTCAATCTCATCCATGGTGTGAAAGACGCGGCCCTTGGCCAGTGGGTCTTGCATGGACAGATCTGGGAAGTGGGGCCAGCGCGGTGCACCGCTGCCATCGCGGCCCAGCGCCAGAATGACTTTGCGGGCGCGTATGGTCTCGCTGCCGTTGGGGCCCGTAATCTGGGCCACCGCTACGTTGTCTTCATCGGTCAGACTGTCCAGGCGGGTGAGGTTCTCGACAGAAATGTCTGTCGTATCACGCACCCACAGCAGGTAGTCACGCCAATCTACACGGCCAATCTTGTGCAGGGCTGCCCAACCGGGCGTGCTGGCGTCGAAATTCGAGATGTCGCCGCAGCCGTGCTGGGCTTCATACCAAGCTCGAAAGGTCAAATTGGGCACGCCCAGATCGGGGCCGATGAGTTGTTTGGGGCTGCGCAACGTCAGCATGCGGGCATAGGTTGCCCATGGTCCTTCGCCACCGCGTGGCGCGGCATCGATGATGCGAATGTTGCGCAAACCCTCGCGTTGCAAGGCAAATGCAGCGGTTTGGCCGCACATGCCAGCCCCGACAATGAGGACATCCAGCACGCTGTCTGCACCGGGTGCGATGACCCAATTGGGGGCCGGGTAGTTCAGCCGCTGCAGGTCACGCCGCGCTTCTAGGCTGAGTGCAGCCAAGGCGTCGTGGTTGCGCGAACTGCTGATGGTTTGCAGGGGGACTGGCGCCAGCGCCCGGTCAACGATTGGGGAATTGGTTTCGTAGCTCACAGCCGCGAAGATAATCCATCCATGACCCAACTTGACTGTTTCTATAGCCTTTCTTCCCCCTGGGCTTATTTCGCGGGGCCCCAACTGCAAGACATCGTGCGTCGCCACAACGTCAAGTTGGTGCTCAAGCCTTATGACTTTCAGCTGGTGGTGCCCCAAACCGGCGGCGTTCCCCTGAAGACCCGTCCTGAGCCTCGCAAGACTTACCACGCGCTGGAGCTGGCGCGCTGGCGTGACTATCTGGGCATGCCCATGAATTTGCAGCCTGCGCACTACCCTCAGGGTGTGGCCGAGGATGTGAACTGGAACAAGAAGCCCGGCTGGATGGTGATTGCGGCCCAGCTCCAAGGTCTGGATGCATTGCCCCTGTCCCATGCCTTGCTGCGCGCACTGTGGGCCCAAGAGCGCAAAACCTCGGATGCCGATGTGCGCATCGCCATCGCCAACGAAGCGGGCTATGACGGCGCTGCATTGCACGCGCTGGAAGAGTCGGCCCCTGTGCAAGCGGCATACAAGGCCTACACCGACGAAGCCGTTGAAAAAGGCATTTTTGGCGCGCCTATCTTTGTGCTCAACGGCGAGCGTTTCTGGGGCCAGGACCGCTTGATGTTTGTCGAACGTGCGCTGGACAAGCTGCGCGCTGCAAAGTCGTAGACTTTTACTAAAAGCAGTGGGCTTTCATTAAAAAGTTCTAAGCTTTCAACTTTTCCACAATTGCACTGCTATGCAAATTCGATTCACCAAAATGCAAGGTGCTGGCAACGACTTTGTCGTGCTGGATGAAACCCAAGGCCGTTTGGGTTTGACCCCCGCGAACTACCGTTTTCTGGCGGATCGCCACTTTGGTGTGGGCGCTGATCAGATTCTGACGGTTCGCCCTGCGCCCACCGACGGAGTCGACTTTGAATATGTGATCCACAACGCTGACGGCGGCGAAGTGGAGCAGTGCGGCAATGGGGCACGTTGTTTTGCACGCTTTGTGCATGACAAGGGCTTGACGGCCAAAACCGAAATTCGCGTGCAGACAAAAGCCGGTGTGATTGCACCCAAACTCACGTCCGATGGGCGTGTCACGGTCAACATGGGTGCGCCGGTGCTGGAGCCTGCGCGTGTACCGTTTGATGCATCGGGACTGCCAGAGCAGCGCAAGGCGCAGGCTTTGGCATGGCCCTTGGAGCTGCAGGCACCGGCGTTGCAGTCACATGTGGAGGTGGTTACGGTGTCCATGGGCAATCCACATGCAGTGCAACTGGTGAACGATGTAGATGCCGCGCCGGTGGCCGTGGTGGGACCTCAGATTGAAAGCCATGTGCGTTTTCCGCAGCGCGTCAACGCAGGCTTTATGCAGGTGCTGACGCGCCAGGCCATCAAGCTGCGCGTGTATGAACGCGGTGCGGGGGAAACACTGGCCTGCGGCACCGGTGCCTGTGCGGCGGTGGTTGCCGGTATCCTTCTGGGTGTGCTGGACCAGCGTGTTGACGTGCATACTCGCGGGGGACTGCTGACCATTGAATGGGCCGGTGGCGCCCAAGACGCCGTCATGATGACGGGTCCAGCGACCACGGTCTTTGAAGGCCAAATTCACATTCCTGAAGAACTATGAACAGCATAGAAACACACGCCATGAATGACTCCAGCATTGCCGAGTACTTGCTGCAACACCCGGAATTTTTTGAACGCCATGCCGAAATGCTGTCCAGCGTGCAGTTGAGCAGTGGCCACGGCCAGCGTGCAGTAAGCCTGCAAGAGCGCCAGGCAGAAATGTTGCGTGACAAGATCAAGGGGCTGGAGTTGCGCATCATGGAGATGGTGCGCAACAGCAGTGAAAACTCTGCGATTGCACACAAGATTCACCGCTGGAACTGTGGCCTGTCTGCGGTGCAGGACGTGCGCCAGCTGCCACGTGCCATTGCAACGGGCATTCAAACGGAGTTTGATGTGCCCCAGGTGGGTATTCGTGTGTGGGATGTGGCCGGCCCCTATATGGGTTCGCTGTTCACCATGGGTGTGAGTGAAGATGCCAAGGCATTTGCTACATCGTTGACCATGCCGTTTTGTGGCCCCAATCTGGGCTTTGAGCCCACAGCGTGGCTGCCGAACCCCGAAGAAGTGCAATCCATGGCGTTGCTTACGCTGCGCGACGGTCAAAACGACAGCCAGAGCGCTGCTTTTGGACTGCTGGTGCTGGGCTCGCCCGATCCGTTGCGCTTTGACGCCACCATGGGCACCGAGTTTCTCTCGCGCATTGCCGAGCAAGCCAGCGCAGCGCTGGGGCGCTTGCGTATGCTGCCTTCGGGCAACTAATCCGTCCGCATGCCAGACACCGCTGCGCTAGCGCCGCAGCTGCAAGCTTATGTGCAGCATGTGGCCAGCGAGCGCCGGCTGGCCGTGCGTACGGTGGCCATTTACACCGAAGGTCTGCAGCAATTGCAGGCCATGGCCACACAAGCGGGCCATGACGTACTGGCCCTGCAGCCCCCACATATTCGCCGCTTTGTGGCTGCCTTGCATGCCCAGGGCAGACACGGGCGCAGCATTGCGTTGTGGCTGTCGTGCTGGCGTGGTTTTTTTCGCTGGGCAGCCTGGCAGGGTTGGGTAGAGCGCAATCCGGTGGAGGGTATTCGCGCCCCTAAAACGGCCAAACCTCTGCCCAAAGCGCTGGGGGTGGATGAGGCAGTGCAACTGGCAGCCTTTGTGAACCCCGATGCCGACCCCTGGGACGAAGCCCGCGATGCGGCCATGACAGAGCTGCTCTACAGCAGCGGCCTGCGGGTCAGTGAGCTGGCACAGCTGGATGTGCAGGCCGGCTCAGGTCTGGGCTGGCTGGATTTGCAAGCTGGTTTGGTGCATGTGACAGGCAAAGGCGGCAAACGCCGCAGCGTGCCTGTAGGCAGCGCAGCCCAACAGGCGTTGCAGCGCTGGATTGACGTACGCCGCAGCCGCTTTGCAGCGCATTGGGCAGAACCTGCGCTGTTTGTGGGTACGCGCGGTGCGCGCATTACGGCGCAGACGATTTGGCTGCGCTTGCGCCAGCGCAGCCAGCAGGCGGGCTTGCCCGCAGCTGTGCACCCGCATGTATTGCGCCATTCGTTTGCCAGCCATGTACTGCAGTCCAGCGGTGATTTGCGTGCTGTACAAGAGTTGCTGGGGCACGCCAACATTGCCACCACCCAGATTTATACGCGACTGGATTTTCAGCATCTGGCACAGGCATATGACCTGGCACACCCGCGAGCACGCAAAAAGTCAGAGTAGTTTTTTAATGAAAAGAAGAGCTGCTAGCGCATTCTTCATAAGCTTTTCAGATACTTTTAATGCTGAAGTGCTTGTGAATTAAGCGCTAGCAGCTCCTTTTTCTTGTGGTTGCAGATGGTGCATTTATTGCTTGTTACGGATACATACAAGTTAATAAGCGCAAGCCAGGTGCCATGGAGCTACTCCTCAAATTCGAAGGTCACCACATTCCAGTCAGTTGGACACGCCTGCACGGCATGCGCATGGGGCGCAATGTCTGGGTGTTCAAGCTGGGTCACAAAGAAGATGTGCTGGCGCTGATGCACCAGCTGGCGCAGGATACTGATGCACAGGTGCTGGCACTGACGCTGGTGGCCGTGGTCGATGTGGCGGCCCAGCAGTCACCGGCCATGCTGCTGGATACGGCGGTGCCCTTCATGGTGCTACTGACACGTTTGCGCTATCCATGGCTGCACAGCGGCATGGAAAAGTATGTGGAAGTGCACTTTCAGCCCATCATTGATCTGTCTGACGGCGGGCGTATCTATGCTCATGAGGCCCTGTGCCGTTTGCGCACCCCCGACGGGGAGTTGCTAACGGGCTACGAAACCTTCACTCTGGCGCGCCACTTGGGGCGGGTAGATGCTCTGGATATGGCGCTGCAGCAAAAGGCGTTGCAGCGCAAAGTGAGCGACTTCGAGCCGGGGGTGACGCTGTTTCTGAACGTTCTGCCCTCTACGCTGATGCAGCCCGAATGGCCGTCGCAGTTTTTGCAGTGGCTCAGCGACTATGGCGTGGACCACCACGAGGTGGTGATTGAAGTGGTGGAAAGCGAGAAGGTTGACCCCGGTGGGCTGGCGCAGCGCTGTGATGAGTTGCGCTCTCAAGGCCTGCGCATTGCGCTGGACGATATGGGGGCGGGTTTCAACTGTCTGTCGGTGCTGGCCATGGTGCGCTCGGACTTCATCAAGGTCGATCGTGGGCTGGTGCATGAGGCGCGTGGCAGCCGGGTGCGCTCGGTGTTGCTGGAGGCCCTGGTCTCCATGGCCGAGCGACTGGGTGCCACAGTGATTGCGGAGGGGCTGGAGCGGCAAGAAGACGTGACGTTTTGCCGTGCGCTGGGCATTAATTTGGTGCAGGGTTTCTTGCTGGCCAAGCCTGCGTTTGCACCATTAACGGGCAAGCTGGGGGTGCCCCCCAGCGAAAAAACAATCAAGATGCAGCGCGTGGACCGCTTTTGCATCACCGATGTGATCGAGTCTCCGCCTGCTTTCGATATACAGGCCCCACTGACCTTGGTACGCCAGGCTTTTCGCGAAGCGCCTGAGCTGCCTTGGTGCGTGCTGACCGATGGAGAGCGCCCCGTGGGTGTGCTGCACCGGGGCAAGGCATTGGCGCGTAATGTGCGCACGGTGGCGCAGGGCGCGCAGCCGCTGCACCGCACACTGCCGTTCAACATAGGGCTGACGGCGCTGTCGCGCAGTCTGTATCTGGAGCGGGTAGAAGCCACGCCGTGGGCCGTGGTGGATGAGCAAGGCTGCTATATAGGCACGCTGGAGCCGATGATGCTCGTCTCGCACCTGCTGGCGCGGCAAGAGCACGGGGCCAGCTTGCACCCGCTGTCACAGCTGTCCACTGGCCCTACGCTGCGGCAAGCTATTGAGATGCGCATTGCACGCAAACATGGCTGTCTGGAGCTGGTCTATATCGATCTGGACCATTTCAAGGCCTTCAACGACCGCTATGGTTTTGTGCGCGGTGACGCCATGATCCGCACGCTGGCAGAAATTTTGCGCCATGTGTTCGCTATGAGCACGGACTGCATGCTGGGGCACATTGGCGGTGACGATTTCATCGTGCTTTTTGACCAGCCAGACCCCTTGCTGATCCCGCAGTTGCAACGCGCAATGGCGCAGTTTTACACCCTGGCGCGCCACCTGTACGACACGGAAGACCTGCAGCGTGGCTACTTTGTGACCGAAGACGGAGAGACGCACCCGGTGGCCAGCATGTCGGTCTCGTGCGTTAACGGTTGCACAGGCATGCCGCAAGACAGCGTAGAAGCCTCAGCGCGTGCGGCCAAGCTCAAAAAAGTGGGTAAAACCGCAGGTGGCAATGTCATCGTGGTGGAGGCGGTGAGTGCTGCGCGCGTGATTCAACCCGAGGGCTGCAACCCCAGCATGTCCGGCTGGGAGGAGCATGTGCTGGACATCTTGCAACGCCTGCTGCAAGCGCCACGCGGGCGCGATGCCCGGGCACTGGACCATGTATTCAAAGCCTATCCCTTCTTTGAGGTGCTGTTCGAGCTGGATGCCGAAGGCGTGCAAACCTATGCCAACTGGATCAATCCCGCCATGTACGGTCGGATTCGTGCGGGCGGAGCTGGAGCCAACCGCAGTGGCCAGTCGTACTTTGCCCATGTGCGCGACAGTGGCCAGCCTTTTGTCTCTCCCATTTACCTGTCCAGTGCAACGGAAGATTTTTGTCTGACGATTGCTGTCCCTATTTATGGCGCTGCCAGACGGTTTGCGGGCGTTTTGGTGGGGGACTTGAACCTGGCTTCCATGGCCAGCTTGCTGGAAAACCGCGTAGCTGCATAGTAAAGCCATGAATATTGATAGCTGTCAGCGCTTTGTGCATGAGCGCTGAAGACTAAAAACATATGTGGCATATTCAACGTGTCTAGCCCTGATGCAGCCAGGTGCTTCATGGCATGGCTACACTTGCCGCCTCTGGCGTGCAGCCACTGGCTGCCGGGCGCCACTGTTTGACTGTTTAGCAAGCTGCGCTCGCCGCAGCTTGCGCATTGCGACAAGGTTGTATTTCTATGGCACTCATCCCCGTCAGCATCCTCACCGGCTTTTTAGGCGCGGGCAAGACCACGCTGCTCAAGCGTGTGCTCAGCGAGTCGCACGGCATGAAGATTGCCGTGATCGAGAACGAGTTTGGTGAAGAAAACATTGATACCGACATTCTGCGCACTGAATCGACGGAGCAAATCCTGCAGATGAGCAATGGCTGCATTTGCTGCACCATTCGCGAAGACCTGCGCGAAGCCCTTCAAATGCTGGCCGCCAAACGCCGCAAGGGCTTGGTGGAGTTTGACCGCATCGTGATCGAAACCACCGGTCTGGCCGACCCCGGCCCTGTGGCGCAAACCTTCTTCATGGACGATGAGATCGCCGAGACCTACCTCATCGACTCGATCTTGACGCTGGTGGACGCCAAACATGCCAACAAGCAGTTGGACGATCGCCAGGAAGCGCGCCGCCAGGTAGGCTTTGCAGACCAGATCTTCCTGTCCAAAACCGATTTGGTGACAGAGGCCGACAAAGATGCGCTGATCCATCGCCTCAAGCACATGAACCCGCGCGCGCCCATCAAGGCTGTGCATTTTGGTGATGTGCCTCTGAACGAAGTGTTTGACCTGCGCGGCTTCAACCTGAATGCCAAGCTGGACATCGATCCCGATTTCCTCAAGGAAGACGACCACGACCACAGCGCGTGTGACCATGACCACGGTCACTGCGATCACGACCATGCACACGAACACCACGAGCATGGCCCTGACTGTGGACACGACCATGCGCATGGCGAGCACTGCAACCATGCACACCATCACCACCATGACGATGACGTCAAGAGCTTTGTCTACCGTGCAGACAAAGCCTTTGACCCCGCCAAGCTGGAAGACTTTTTGGGTGCCATCGTCAATATTTATGGCCCTAAGATGCTGCGCTATAAAGGTGTGCTTAACATGCATGGCACCAGCCGCAAGGTGATTTTCCAGGGCGTGCACCAACTGATGGGCAGCGACCTGGGTCCAGAATGGACGGGCGATGAAAAGCGCCAGAGCAAGATGGTGTTTATTGGCATTGATTTGCCGCAAGACATCCTGCGCCAGGGTCTGGACCAGTGCCTGGTGTGAGCAGGTTGAATCCGGTCAATGTTTCGCATTGATACGGGTTTAACCGGGTAAGTCTGTGCGTTATGTACAACTTTAGGGGCTAGGTCGCATCTGATCGATACAATCGCGCCCCTGACAAGAACCCGGTAGTTTCATGCCGTGAGGGTGAACCGATTGGGCCGTGCTAGTACTGTGAGGAGACAGGAAGTGACAGCAGTCGAAACGAGCAAGAAAAAAGCCACAGCCAAAGTGGCTGCCCCCACCGTCGAGCAGAAAGGCAAACCAGCAGCCAAGAAAACTGCGGCCAAGCCCAGCACTGCTGCTGCCAAAACCACTGCGGGCAGCAAGCCCCGCGCAGTGACCCATGAACCCACCAAGGCCCCTGTTGCCCCTGCTGCAGCTACCAAGGCCGTTTCCAAGACAACTATGCCAACGACTACTTCTGCGCCTACTTCCTTCGTGACCAAACGTGACCCCAAACTTGCCAACAATTGGAAGAGCAAGCCTTTGGAAGAGCTGACCGACGCTGAAATCGTGGCCATGCCCGATGACGAATACATGAACGATGTGCAGCTGGCGTATTTCCGCGCCAAGCTGGTCAAGCTCAAGCAAGACATGCACCAAAACGCAGGTGAAACCGCAGAGAACCTGCGCGAAGACACTGTGGTCGTGCCAGACCCCGCAGACCGTGCCACGATTGAAGAAGAGCACGCGCTGGAGTTGCGTACACGCGACCGTGAACGTAAATTGCTCAAGAAAATCGAACAATCCATTGCTCGAATCGACGCGGGTGACTATGGTTACTGCGATGAGACAGGAGAGCCCATCGGTGTTCCTCGTTTGCTGGCACGCCCCACAGCCACACTGTCGCTGGAAGCGCAGCAACGCCGCGAGCTCAAACAAAAAATGTTCGGAGATTGAGGGAGGGCCGTGCCCCACGCACGGCTTTAAATACAGCACATGCAGCCAGACAGCGGAAAATCAGGCGGTTTTTTGAACAAGGTGATGCACATGGTGCGTGGCAGTACAGCCACCACCAGTGCAGCAGGCACTGCAGACCCTGACAGTCTGAGTGCCCGTGAGGTATTGCAAGAGGCAATGGTGCGCAAGCGCCGCAATGAAGCCATTCGCCAGAAAGAATTTGCACAACTGCGCCTGCTGCGCCAGCGGCATGAGACGGATGTGCAAGCGGTGGCCGCCCAGGCCCACCCAGAAGATGCGCTGTCTTCTTTCCTAGGCCAAGAGACGCGCAGCACGTCAACGCTGCAAAAGATTGATGCCATCGAAGCGCAAATGTCGGGTCAGTGGTGGCGAGCACCGGCCCAAATGGCTGCCAAAGTAGGCAAGCCCCTGGCACAGCACAGGCTCAATTCCAGACAGCTCAGTGACCTGCCCGTATTGGGCGAAGACAGCGTAGTACAGCCAGCTGTAGCGGCTGTCCCTGTGCCAAAAAGCTTTCCAGCAACGCCTTTACCCGTTGTTTCTTCTCCTGTGGTGGCAGCTGTGCGTACGTTCAAACCGCATCCGGATTTGGAGGAGGCAGCGATTTTGTTTGCCCACGGGGATGTGGAGGGTGCTCGCACCCGCTTGCTGGAGCAACTGGTGCAGTCCCTCAGTGCGCAGCCGGTGGACGAGGAAAAAGTCGCTGTGATCTGGCATGCGGCGCTGGATCTGTGCCGCGCCATTGGCGATGAAGACGCATTTGAGCCCCTGGCGATTGACTACGCAGAGCATTTTGGTCGCTCTGCGCCTTTGTGGGCATCCATTCCTGGTCGTATTGGCGAGCCCGCCTTGCATGGCACTTCACGGCCTGCCGCACAGAAACGCCAATTTCAATGGCGCAGCCCTGCCATGTTGACTGTTGGCGCTGTGACAGCATTGCGCACTGCACAAGCAGAAGCTCCTCAGCCTTGGAGCATGTCCTGGGCGCGCTTGGCGTCCATCGATGAGGCTGCTTTACCCGCACTGACCACGTTGCTCGATGAATGGGCCGATGGCCGCGGACAGTTCATGTTCTCTGACGCGGGCAGGCTGCTGCAAGAGCTGGAGAAACACACGCTTGTTGAAGATCATACGAACCCCGCATGGTGGCTGCTGCGCCTAGCGGTGCTGCGTTTGATGCACCGTATGGATGCTTACGAGGAAGTTGCGCTTGACTATTGCGT
>Ga0233380_1000267_pt1 | contig 29299 bp, 28 predicted proteins | sample ElkDunMinimDraft_9_FD_191541 | JGI IMG/M metagenome (GOLD analysis project Ga0233380, IMG submission 191541) | Fecal eukaryotic communites from dung pellets of Tule Elk in California, USA - Elk Dung F36 | ecosystem: Host-associated > Mammals > Digestive system > Large intestine > Fecal | place... | reverse complement strand
CGAGAGCCTCAGCCACCAAAACTAACAGTTCGAGAACCTCAGCCACCAAAACTAACAATTCGAGAATCTCAGCCACCAAAACTAACAGTTCGAGAACCTCAGCCACCAAAACTAACAATTCGAGAGCCTCAGCCACCAATACTAACAGTTCAAGAGCCTCAGCCACCAATACTAACAGTTCAAGAGCCTCAGCCACCAAAACTAACAGTTCGAGAACCTCAGCCACCAAAACTAACAGTTCGAGAACCTCAGCCACCAAAACTAACAGTTCGAGAACCGCAGCCACCAAAACTAACAGTTCGAGAGCCTCAGCCACCAAAACTAACAGTTCACGAACCACAGTGACCACAATCTTAGTGACCACAGGCTCACTGACCACCCGATTAGTTTACGCTTGTGTCAACAATTTAATCACGAAAATGATCGGGACAGGCTATTCGCTTTCAAACCAATGGCGCTTTGATTCGTGTTAATAGTTCTATTTGTGATGTTATGCTGTATTCGGTAAAGGGCGATAAGCGCTGCAGCATCGTGGCTTATTATTAATTCAGTTTCAAATTCTAATTAAACAATCTAAACTTCTTCTCTCAACTTTGTAAGGATACAAAGTTGCAAAAATCCTTTTCTTTTGGTCTTGCCGTATCCTTAAAACGGTCAACCATATTTTTGTAAAAATGAATCAAATAAACTTCGCTTCGCTCAAATTTGATTCTATATTTTTATTCAAAATGTTGACGCTCGTTTTAATGATAATGGCGCTTTGATTCGTGGTATTAGTTAATTCAGTTTTTATTATACAATTTGATTTCAGGTTCGGAATGTAATAAAGCCAAACCTTAAAATAGGGTTTCTTTATACAGCATAAAATGAAGCTTTGGGTTTTGTTTTTTGTACTTAAATTTTGGCTTTCAGCTTCGGAATGTAGTAAAAACCTAACTTCTGTAAAGGCCCTACCCTATCCTGCCACTTCATGTCATGTATTGCCATTTGGCACGAGCATAAAATAGCCACCTTGTTTTATTCACACCTTTGTGACAGGAAATCCTACAACTGTTGCAACAAAGAGGAACCACAATCATTTTATTCATTTTTTAAAACCTAGAAATTATGGCTGGACAAGACGGTATTTTTAAAATTAAGGGAACCCTGGGAGGAGTAACCTTTTACAAAACTAAGGACGGACACCTGGTGCGAGAAAAAGGTGGGATAGACAAAAAGCGTATGGCGAAGGATCCCGCATTTAAACGCACCCGTGAAAACGGAAGTGAATTTGGAAGGGCAGGTACCTACGGAAAGTACCTTCGTAGCGCATTCAGACCCATGTTAAACAACACATCAGACAAACGTGTGGTAAGCAGGCTGGTTAAACAGCTGATGGCGCTTATTAAAACCGATACGGTTAACGCCCGTGGGGAACGCACTCCGGTAGCAGGTGATTTTGAAATGTTGCGCGGATTTGATTTTAACAGCAACGGACTATTGGGTAATACCCTTTATGTACCTTACAATGCAACAATTGATCGTGCATCGGGAGCTGTAAGCTTAGAATTACCGGAACTGGTTCCCGAACAGATGATCAGTGCACCAGCTGGTACCACACACTTTAAGATCGTGACAGGTGCTTCTGAGGTAGATTTCCAAGCGGGTAACTCATTAACGGTTTACACCGGAACGGCTGAAATTCCTTGGGACAATACGCCAATGGCTGCCTTAGCGCTTGATCTTGCATTAACACCGGCAAGCACACTCCCGCTGGTACTGCTTTTAGGTGTGGAATTCTATCAGGAAATCAATGGCGTGTTCTATATGTTGAACAACGGTTCGTTTAACGCCTTGGCTATTGTAAACCTTAACAAGCAGTAGCATGCTGGTACTTAAACGCATTTATCTGGCAACAGCCGTACATGGCGAACTTACCCTAAACGGAAAACACATAGCCTACACCATAGAGCTACCGTGGCAGGACAACAAAAGGCGTGTTTCGTGCATACCCGAAGGAACCTACGTTTTACGGAAACGCTATTCAGAAAAATTCAAATGGCACTTTGTACTTCTTGATGTTCCCAACCGTAGCTACATACTGCTACACCCTGCCAATAATGCGCAAAAAGAACTGCAGGGATGTATTGCACCAGTAACAAGAATTACGGGCGAAGGACAAGGAATCCAATCACGAAAGGCATTACAGGTGCTTACAGATGCATTGGAACCTTACCGTAAAAGCGGATCAATAAAATTATGTATAACCTCTAACAATTCAGAATTATGAAAAATAATCAGGTAATGGATCGTGCAATGGCACCAACTCCAAAATTCTTTAAAACCCTACGAACCGTTGGTTTGGTACTAGCAGCCGTAGCAGGTACTATTTTAACCGCACCTATTGGGTTACCGGTAGCAGTTGTAAATATTGCGGGTTATCTGGCAGTAGCCGGAGGTGTTCTTTCTGCCGTATCACAGATCACGGTAGATGATGCCAAAGTCGCTGAAAAAAAAGCCGGCAATGGCTGAAGGCAGAAGCTGGTTTATGGGTGGGATGCTGCTTTCTTGTTCGTACAGCCTGTTGCAGACAGACGTATTTAAGACGGTTGTGCTGGCAGTAATAGGTACGCTGACAAGCTACCTGTTTGGCAAATTGCTGGCGCTAGCAGCTAAATGGCTGCGTAAGAAAAAGGAATAATTAAGTAAGGGATTGTCTCGAAAGAGACAGTCCCTTTTTTGTTGAACTGTTGATGAATTGATGATTTGTTATAAAGCTAGATAGTTAGAAGGTGAAATGGTTAGAAGATTACGAGGTGTATTACCGTAATTGTAGTGTTGATTTAGTGATTTGCTAAAAGCTGATTCCTGATTCCTGATTTGATGATTTGATGAGTTGATGAGTTGATCCCGATGGCTCGGGACAAGTTTTGTTGATGAGTTGATGAGTTGATGAGTTGATGAGTTGATGAGTTGATGAGTTGATGAGTTGATGAGTTGATGATTTGTATAAAGCTAGATAGTTAGAAGGTGAAATGGTTATAAGATTACGAGGTCTATTACCGTAATTGTAGGCTGATCCCGATGGCTCGGGACAAGTTACGTTAATTCGTTTATATGCTGGATGTCTACTTAGGTTAAAGTATTTTTTAACCTAAGATTACATAATTATCACAAAATGTAATGGATGGTTAGAGCGGATGTCATTTACCACAGATTCACAGATGATAAGAACTTTATAAAATACTGGTAAAATAATTTACACGGATGCTGCATGTGGTACATTCAGCTTTTGATTCTTGATCCGTTGATCCCGATAGCTGGTCAACATCAAATATAGGTTTACAACACCAATATTAATTTTCAGTTTCGCGATTTAATACACTCAAAGCTTTAATGGTGTTTCTGCACAGAGCAAAACACCACACCCAATTTAAATTTAAGCGGTTGGATGTTGTAACCCTTACCATTGAAAAATGTGTATTGTATACTGTAATGCTAAATGACTTTAAGTTTAAGGTTACATAAACTTTCGTTAATAAAGATAATTCCTCAACGGGATCTAACGCAGTTCGAAAATAAATTATTATTTTTGAGTAATAAAAAAAATTAAATTATGGATATGACAGCCCAAATAAAAAAGAATTTAATTTCAAGAATTAAAGAATCTAAAGATTTGAATTTTCTAAATGCGCTTCAAACAATATTTGATTCGTCAGAACAGGCTTTATACCAATTATCAAAAAATCAACAATCATCTATTGAAACAGGTAGAAACGAAATTAAAGAAGGAACCTTTCATAATAATGATGAAGTAATTTCAGAAATGAGAAAATGGCTAAAAAAATAATCGTTTGGTCAGATACTGCAAAAATTCAATTTTCAGCTATTTTAGAATATTACGTTGAAAGAAATGGCAATCAAAATTATAGCTTAAAATTACTTGATGAAGTTGAAGGTTTATTAAATACACTTTCAAATTCTGAACTGATAGGTAGGCTAACTTCTAATAAATTTACACGTGTAATTTCAATTAAAGTTTTCCTTATTTTCTATGAAATAGATGGAAATAGAATTGAAATTATAGCATTTTGGGATAATCGTCAAGATATTGAACGTAGGAAAGTAAAATAATTACATTTTCAAACAAAATCTAATCACGCGATCCAATATTTTAATTATAGCTCATAAAATGGAAAGTTTACCATTTATCTTTATAACTTGTGCGCCCACCTTGTCAAGCAAGTGGTGAAAGGGCGCTGCAAAATTTCTATTGCTAAGTATTAATCTTTTCCCTTTTTAATCAAAAAATCTAATAGGACTATCCACTCATGTCATGCTGCATCCACTAAAGCGAGACAAGCTATGCAGCATCGCATCATTACTTATGAGACCCCTCATTTCGATACTTCGATACTTCGATACTTCGATAGTTCGATAGTTCGATAAACTCACTAACCACAAGCTCAGTAACCACAAGCTCACTAACCAAAGGCTCTATGACCAGCTCACTAACCACAGGCTCAGTGAACAGCAAGGGGTGACGGAGAGCTGACTCTTTTGTGTATTCTTTATTATTCAATTTATATACATTTGTTTTTTTCTACTTTTACATTTAAAAACACACACTCCACCAAGCTGACCATGTTTCCTTGGGTTGAAGCTTATTTATACCTGCTTTTTTTTCGATCTCCTGATTATGATTTTAAAAAAGGCGCTTCAAAATGTAACTCTATATTCCGGTGAAGTAAGACTAACATTCCTTTTACCTTCTTTACTTATGGGACACCTTGTCAAGCAAGGCGAGGCAGGCAATAAAAAAACAGGCTGGAAAGCCTGTTTAAATTATTATCTTTTAATTTCCTGATAAAATACAGTTGTTGAACTGTTTATAGTAGGAATTTCTATTGCTGACAATGTGCCTAATAGCTGCCAACCGTCTTGTGGTGCTTTTTTAGGATTTCTCATCAAGTTCTTCAAAAACCGAATTCATACTTTTAAATTCCGGAACAATAGCCTTCATTCTTGAAACGATTTCATAAGTTGTGGTATCTTCGCTAATATTAATAAGCTCTTCCACTGCTTTCTTTACTATATCAAAATTGCAATGTGGTTCTTCTGCAATCATAATTTTTTCATGATGTGTAGGTAAGGTTTTGGAAGAATCATTCAACAATTCCTCATACAATTTTTCTCCCGGGCGCAGACCTGTCACTTTAATTTTCACTTCTTTATCAGGTGTATAACCAGCCAGCTTAATCATTTTTTTTGCCAGATCAATAATTTTGACCGGCGCCCCCATATCAAAAATATAAATTTCCCCGCCTTTTCCCATTGCACCGGCTTCTAAAACAAGCTGGCAGGCTTCGGGAATGGTCATAAAATACCTTATAATATCTGGATGGGTTATTGTAACAGGACCACCTTCCTGAATCTGACGTTTAAATAGCGGTACCACCGAACCATTTGAACCCAGGACATTACCAAATCGGGTGGTAATAAATTTTGTTTTTCCTGCCGAAGTTCCTTTTAGAGATTTAAGATGCAGCGCCTGTACATATTTCTCGGCAATTCGTTTGCTTGCCCCCATCACATTACTAGGATTGACCGCTTTGTCTGTTGATACCATTACAAAGCGTTGCACATCGTATTTCGAAGCTAAATCTGCTACATTTTTGGTTCCCATCACATTGGTAAATACAGCCTGCGCTGGGTTTTCCTCCATCAAAGGCACATGTTTGTAAGCCGCAGCATGGTATACTACCTGCGGACGGTACTTTTTGAAGATTTTTTTCAGCTCATCCCTATTCCTTATATCCGCAATCACATTATGTATCTGTATGCTGTGCTTTAGCGCCGCAATTTCCAGACACAAAGAATGTAGGGGTGTTTCCGCCTGATCCAGAATAACTATATGCTGAGGGTTGAAACCGAGTAACTGACGAACTATTTCGCTACCTATAGAGCCGGCGGCACCTGTAACCAAAATGGTTTTTCTCTGCAATTGTGAAGAGATAGACTTCATATCGAGAACAATAGGTTTCCTTTCCAGCAGATCCTGAATTTCAAAACTCTTAATATTCTTTGAAATCTCCTTCTGATTTTCCCAATCGGTAACAAGCGGAATGGTAAAAACCTTGTACCCATAGTCTAGACACTCTTCTACGACAGCCAGACGTTCTTCTTTATTTAATGTTTTGTCTGAAATAATTAGAGCCTCCGCTCCAACAGAACGCATGATAACAGGTATGCGATGCTTCATTTTCATGATAGGCAGATCCAGAATTCTTTTAGAAGTATTCCGGTTCAACGGATCTATAAACCCCAGTAGCTTAAAACGTCGTGGATTTTCGAACCTTAAAGCATTTGCTACAGCAATCGCATTTCCAGCGGAGCCTAAAATAAGTGCTTTTGTCCTTCTAATACTATTTGAAACATTTCCATAACGTTCAAAAGTCTGTTTTATAACGATTCGATAAAAAAACAGAAAAAAGAAAGACAAAATGCCGTTTATGATTAGTCCCGAAGTTAGGAAAATCTTAAAATCATTATACCAACAAAAAAGCACATCGATTAATATAAGAATAAACAATGTGCCAAACTGAGCAAAAAATATCTTTAATGCGTCAATGTAGGAAGAATGTCTGATTATGCCCGAATAGGTTTTAAAAATCCAAAAGAAAAAGATATTCACCGACAAATACACCAGAATGCTATGCAGTACATAATTCTGAGGAACGTATAACAAGTTCATTCCAAAGAGAAGAATATATGATACTATTCCCGCTGAAACTACAGCTAAAATATCTAATATCAGTATCGCCCAACGGGGAAGATAGTTTAGATTAAAACTAAAACCTGTACCCAAAAGCGCCTGTGATATGTTTAATTTAAGATTGTTTATACGATTAACCTTCACCATTTCCTGCTATTGTAATTTGATTATAATTTCCCTAAAATTAAGTGATTTAATAATACAAAATAATTTAGGAAAACACTATTAATTCAAGCTTGTTGTTAAACCATTATTTTAAAGGGCATACAGCTGTAAAATATACCTTTTTCTTGTTTTAATATTTAATGTATATTTACTAATAATTTATTTATTAGGTAGTACAAACTGACCACGAAGCAGACCACATTTCTTTCGGTGTAAGCTCATTAATACCAAACTTATGTTCTATCTGCTTATCATGTGATTCAAAATCTGATACTCCAGCCCAAGGCTCTAAACAAATGAAACCAGAATTCTTCACCGTCCATATACCGAAATAAGGAAAGTTTTCAAATTCAAAGGTTAGGATATTGTTATCATCGTTATCCATTAAAGTTACTTTGTCGGATTTCATATCCAACAGCACCAAAGCATCGCTTTCGAAAAGTTTGTAATGCAAATTAAGTTTTTGATTATTCAACAAAATATCATGTTGCTGCGTTGTGAGTAGACCATCTTTGAGCTGATTTGCTTTTAAGACGTAATCATTGTTGAAAAGCAATTTGTAACTACTAAAATCATCAGCTTTTCTACCAACTTTAAATGCCGGATGAGCGCCAAGCGAAAAGCACATCGTTTTATCGTCAGACAAATTTTCAACCTTATATTTAACCTGCAAACTATTATCCTTTAACGTATAGATTATTTGTAATTTAAACAGAAAAGGATATAGCTGTACTATTTCCTTAGATGATTCTAAAGAGAAAATTAATTGAGAAGCTGAAACTTTTTCTAATTTAAAATTGCTTTCCCTTGCAAAACCATGCCGAGGCAGTTTATATTCCTTTTGATTATAAATATAAATACCGTTTTTTAGCGTACCAACAATAGGAAACAACACAGGACTTGATTTACCCCAAAATTCTGGCTCAGCCAGCCATAATAATTCTTCTTGAGTTGATTTATTAAATACAGATTTTAATTCTGCGCCTTTGGAATCAACAGTGATTATTATATTTTCGTTTTGTAAATGGTAAGTCATGGTATTGATTGTTTAGGGTGAATATTATACTGGTTACAGGGTTATAATATTATTAGTAGTAAATAATTTGGGTTTTATTCAACTTTGTAAGGATACAAAGTTGCAAAAATCCTTTTATGGCGGTCAAGCTTTTAACGGTCAAAATCGTGCTTGTTGCCGAGCCCATCGGAACGATCGCTTCGCGACCCGATGTACTTGACGGCAACTTTACTGTTTTGACACTCGCCAAAAGCTTAATACCTCTGTGTTTATAGTCTATTTTAGTTTTAAAATTTGAGAGCAAGTTTTCATAATAGATAAATTCGTGTACAACTTGTAATAGAAGATGATTTGTTTTAACGGTAGATGCACAAATGTTTTAAATATTTTTTCTACCTGTATAACTCATGACAAGTACGGTGATAGCAAGTTGACCTTTTGTGTATTCACCCGTAATTCTTTGTAATTGGTTCATTCGAGGCTAAAAAGTAAAAACCTCCATATTACTCTGGAGGTTTGCATTTATTTTGAGAATACTTCTTTAATTTTTGAAGCGATACGTTCACGCTCTTCATCGGTTAAATTAGATCCCGATGGTAAGCACAATCCATCGTCAAATAATTTTTCGGCTATATCTGTTCCGTAGTAAGGAGCATCAGCAAAAACAGGCTGTAAATGCATCGGTTTCCATAACGGGCGTGATTCAATATTATCTTCTAATAATGCCAGTCTTAAATCTTCTCTGGTCTTACCTGTTTTATTTGAATCAACAATAATTGCAGACAACCAGTGGTTGGAATAGAAATCCTGACTTGGTTCCGTAAAAACTTCCACTCCATCAATATCTTTAAAAAGATCTGCATAAAAATCATGCATTTTTCTACGTGCTTCTACCCTATCCGTCAACACTTCCATCTGTCCGCGACCGATTCCAGCTACAATATTACTCATTCTGTAATTGTAACCGATGTGAGAATGCTGGTAATGAGGTGCATTGTCTCGTGCCTGTGTTGAAAGAAATACGGCTTTATCTTTATCTTCCTGCGTATGGCAAACTAAAGCGCCACCACCCGAAGTAGTAATGATCTTGTTTCCGTTGAACGACAAGGCAGCAAATCGACCAAATGTTCCGGCGGCTTGTCCCTTATAAGTCGATCCTAACGCTTCAGCAGCATCTTCAATTACAGGAATACCATATTTATCGGCTACGGCGTGTACTTCGTTTACTTTGTAAGGCATACCGTATAAATGTACTGCAATGATGGCTTTGGGTGTTTTACCTTTTGCGATACGGTCTTTAATGGCTTCTTCTAAAGCCTTTGGACAAATATTCCAAGTCTCTTCTTCAGAGTCTACAAAAACAGGAGTTGCTCCCTGATACGCAATTGGGTTTGCCGAAGCAGAAAAAGTCATCGATTGGCAAATAACTTCATCGCCATGAGTTACACCGCATTCTATCAATGCTAAGTGCAAAGCGGCTGTTCCTGCTGATAAAGCAGCTATGTACGCATCTTGTTTTAAATAGGTTCTGATGTCGTCTTCAAAACCGTTTACGTTTGGTCCTAAAGGAGCTACCCAATTGGCATCAAATGCCTCGTGTATGTATTTTAATTCGGCGCCACCCATATGTGGGGATGATAACCATATTTTATCATTCATGGTGTTTGTTTTATTGCAAATTTATAGTAATATTTTTCAGTGAACCACAATATGTTTAAATATTTACCTAATACTTAATAATACTTCTTCCTTGTTTTGGTGATGTACACTACTTGTTCTTTGACCGCAACTGTTACTAGTAGCTGACTTTCAGCAACGGGCGCAAAACCTGAAAAAGATACCCAAAGGCTTACAACGAAAAGGAAGAAAAGGTTTTCATGATTATTTTATCTTGATGATTCTCCTTGTATCTTTTAAATTTTAACTTACGACCTATACAATGGAAAAAAGCCTGAAACTTCTTTACCTTTAGAAAGCTCATCGTAAACTGCTTGGTTAACAATATATTTCCAAACAGAAAATTGTTTAAAATCTTTAGAGAATCCTGATTTAAATCTGAAAAGTGAATCATCATCATGACCTCCGACACCCCCACCGAGGTGTAAATTTTCTGCGGAAGTTCCGTTACCATACAAACGCGCTTCATCCAAAATTAATTTCATAGGAGTTTCTCGTATATATTCTTCAGTAGTACCTGCCAAATGATATTGCATAATTTTATCTGTAAAGGTAAATATTGCACCGGCAATAACCTTATTGTCTTTTACTGCAATTAACAGTTTAGCATCAAAATCTTGATTATTCAAAAATTCGTAAAAGTATTCTTTTGAAAAATAATAATTGGCTGTTGCCTCTACTCTATCCATTGTTTCATAATAGATTGCAATAAAAGCATCTATTTCTTCTTTGGTAGTAGCTTCTCTTACTACAATTTCTTTTCGTCTTAGCTGATTTAATTCAGATTTTAAAGACTTTCTGTATTCTTTTCTTTGTTCGTCAGCTGATTTAGTTAAATCAATAGCCACTGTTTTATTTAAGTTGACAATTTCACCTAAATTTTCTATAATGTTGGTTTGTTCAATTAAAGGGTGTAATCTGGAAAATACAGATATGATGTTTTGTTCTTTACAAAAATCAAGAAAATTCTTTCTAAAAAATGCTATTAATTCAGTTGTCTCATGGTTTTTCACGAAACTATAAATGGGTCCCGCATACCCATATACCGATGTAATATCAAAATAATCCGTTCCCTCAATCGGTCTTATAACAATGGGTAAAGCTATAAAATTATCTCTATCAGAAAACAATAAAAGCTTTGATACAGAATTAGTATCAATTTTATGAAAATAAGCGGTATGATGAAAATCATAAATAGTAGCTTGCTTAATGATTTCACTCCATTTTTCGGAATTATTTTCTATTATTTCAAATTTAAGCGCCATTATAAAAGTGATTTATGGTGTTTGTTATATGTAATATATCATCTGAAGAATACCTGAAATCAATATGAATAAATAATATTGTCTTTTCCAAAAGTATGTCGTTTTCATAAATTTGGTTTGGCCATAAAACCATTGGGTATATTTGCTTTGAAATCAGATAGCTTTTTAATTCATCTCTTTGTTCGTTTGATTCGAATTTTAAAATTAAAGCAAATTCTGTATTCAAACTATTTGATAGAAGTGCAAAGTTTGAATTCATTAAAAGATTTTCTTTGGCTAAAAAACTATTATTCTTCTTAACACTAATTATTTTTTCTGTATCAAGTTCAAAAAAATATTTTTCAATCAAAGAGGGTAAAGATGTAAAAGTATGATTATGTTCAAATGAAGTTTCAGCATTTATGAAAAGTTCTCTAAAAACTTGCTTTTCTTTAAAAGAACCTTCCAAATATTTTTTCTTAAGAACCATTCCCATAAGTTTTTCTAAAGCTACTTCCTCTGCAAATGTTGTTTCTTCAAGATGGGGCATGGCTTTTTTTGACTTTACAAATCCACCTACTGGCACTGGTAAAACTTTCCTTAACGAACCAAATACATAGTCTGCTTTACTTTCAGAGATTAATTCCAAATTATGCGTTAGGTCTTCTATAATAATAAGGTTTTTATAACCTTCAAATGATGGTGAACTTAATCCAAAGTAATTTACAACTAAAAGTCCATAACCATTTATATCTTTTATATCATTTGGCAACTCATTCTTTATAGGATCACAATCATAATATTCGATTATAATATTTAAATCTTTTATAAACTCATATACCTCATGGCAGTAATATGAGGGTACATATATTTTTTTTAAAGATTGGTTTTTAATACTTTCCGATAATATTACTTTCAAAGCCACCCTGCCTGAGAAATAAAACTGTACTTCACTACCAAAAAAATCAGTTTTACTATCTCTACGGTATTCTTGGTCAGAAATATAATGAAAATCAGAGCCGTATTCTTTATTTATCATTATTCCAATAATTATTTTCTTCAACTAATTTAAAATAATCATCTTGAGTTATACCTACTACAACTTCATCCCACCATTGGTTTTTCCTAAAATAATGGTTTTTCTTAATTCCTTCAACAACCCACCCACATTTTTTTGTATATACGCCGATGGAAGCTTCATTATACGAAATCATAGATCCGTTCATTCGCATTAATCCTAATTCTTCAAAAGCAAAGCGATTAATAGCCATTATTGTATCAACACCATAGCCTTTACCTCTCATATCTTTATCTCCTAATAACATTCCATGGAATGCGTTTTGATCTTTCCAATTTATATCAACTAAATTTGCCATACCAATTAAACCTAAGTCTGGTGTGTCAATCGCGAATTTTTGATTATTGCTGCTTAGAGAAAGAGAAGAAAACCATTTTTCTTGGTCTTGCATACTTGAAGGGAAATGCCATCCACCCAACATATAATTTATCTCAGGATCGTTTGACCATTTATGTAATAACTCTAAATCTTTAATTTCAATTGCTCTTAGGGTAACCTTTTTTCCTCGAATGTTCATTTTATTTCTTTTTAAAGTGGTTGCTACTTAAATTTTTACTAATTCCTAAGTCATCAACATCATCCACCGTTTGTCCATTTACAATAGTTGACGATTTAAATAAAACCGATTTAACAGTTAAAAGTAATATTTTAATATCTAAAATTACAGATAAATTTTCTACGTAATAAACATCATTGTCAAATCTTTCTGAAAATTTCATAGTATTACGACCTTTTACTTGTGCCAAACCAGTAATACCAGGTTTTACATTATGCCTCTTTTTATGTTTCTCTGAATATAATGGTAAATATTCAGGCAACATTGGTCTCGGACCTATTAAACTCATATCGCCTTTTAATACATTGATCAATTGCGGAATTTCGTCTAATGAAGTTTTTCGTACAAAGCTTCCTATTTTAGTTAGTCGTTCGGCATCGGGTAACAGATTGCCTTGTGCATCTTTTTTATCATTCATGGTTTTGAACTTAACGATTTTAAAAATGCGTTCGTCTTTGCCTGGTCGTGCCTGAAAAAAGAAGGGCTTGCCTTGATTGGCAAAGTATAAACCTATCATCACTACTATAAATAGCGGGCTGAGTATAAGCAACCCAAAAAAGGCGGATAAAAAATCGAATAATCGTTTAAAGTAGTTTTTGTACATTTTTTTAAAAAATTAATTACTTTTTCTTTCAAAATCACTAATTAGCAATCTATATTCTTTCAACAAAGCATTCCATACTATTGACTGTTCGTATCGAGATCGAATCATTAGTCTAGAGTTTTTTTTAAGGTGATTGTAATAATTTTTATCGCTGTACATTTTTTGCATTGCAACTTTTAGAGTTTCTGCATTTTTTACGGGAATGATGGTACCGTTTTTGCCTTCTTTCACAATTTCGTTACAGCCGTTTATGTTTGAAACGATACTTGGTAACCCCATTGCACCTGCTTGCATTACTACATTCGGAAAGCCTTCCCGATAACTTGGAAAAACCAACGCTTGAGCAATCGCAAAGTACTGACGAACATCTTTTTGAAAACCAACGGAGATAATATTCTTGTTAATTTCTATTTCGGTTAAAGTAGAATCTTTTAATGGATCCAAATCCGATTCTAATGGTCCCACTAATAATAATTTTATTTTAGGATCATCGAGATCTACGAAAGCTTTTATTAATTCATTAATCCCTTTGTCACCTACCAATCTACCCACGAAAACAAATACAAAATCTTCGGCTTTAATACCTAAATCGTGTTTCAACTGTGATTGTTCTTCGGCTGAAACTTGTTCTGGGGCAAAATGATTGGTATCGATACCGTTTGACGAACCTTGACCAATTACTTTGAGTTTGTTTGCTTGAGTATAATTGTTTTGTACTATAAAATCATATAGCCCTTTGGAGTTGGGATATACTTTGCTAGCCGAAGAATAGGTCACCTTTTCAACCAAACCTAAGATTTTACGCTTAAAACCTCTGGCTTCCATCAACGGCATACCCGCCACGGTGTGTAAGCGAATAGGCACGCCTGCCAATTTTGCCCCTAACATACCTACAATACCAGCTTTGGGAGTGTGCGAATGTACCATTGTGGGTTTTTCTTTTTTGCAAAGTATATAAAAGTTCCATAAAGCTTTTACATCTTTAATTGGTGATATAATTCGTGTCATTTCCAAAGCAACCGTTTTGATTCCTTCCTCATTCTGAATCTCTTGCAATTCTTTACCACTACTCGATACACCAACCACTTCAAAACCATTTTCGGACATAAAACGGTGTTGCCCTTTTAAGAGTATTTTTAAAGAAACTGGAACTGTGGTAATGCGGATGATTTTAGTTTTCATGACCCAGTTTTTTATTCATTTTTTCAAAAAAGTCAGCTCTCTTCTTATCTAAATTTGCTTTTAGGTAAGGAATTGATTTCTGTATACTTAAAGCAGATTCTTGCTCCAACTCTTTACGATATAAATACAGATATTTTATATGCTCTGATAACTGTTGCACATTCCCTTTCTTATGAAGAAACCTTTTTGTCACAATATCAGGTATCCCACCGACGTTACTTCCAATAACAGGACATCCCATTGCCATAGCTTCTATCGTAGCACGTGGCATTCCTTCGGTTAAAGAGGGTTGAACATATAAAGATAACGTATTTAAAAATGCATTAATTTCATGTCCAGCTTCCAAAGAACCTAAAAATTCAATATTTTCTTTTAGTCCTAAATTTTGCGCAACAGCGTATATCCATGAATAATTACCTTTTCCAACAAAATTCATTTTTATATTTTTTTTAATATCTGTAGGTAATAAAGAAATTGCTCTTAATAAAATATCTTGTCCTTTATATCGTACATCAAACCCTCCGATAAGACCAATCTTAAACATTTTTCCATAAAATCTTTCCTTATCTAAATCCTTTTCATTAATTATTTCATTAATTATCACATTTGATAGTGAAACAGTTATTGCTTCATTATTAGTAGGGTAGTCTATTTGTAATTTACTTTCTGTTACATAGCTAACAAAATCTGCTTTTTCTATAAGTTTTTTATTAAAAAAATGAATAATTGGACCTATTACCTTTCCCTTTAATGTACCATGGTTATTAAGTGCTTCATGGGCATTACCAACTTGCTCTACCCATAAACGTTTATTAAGTTTTAATGCAAGAAAACCAGCAATAATCCCCAAAGCACTAGGTAAACGAGTTAATACCACATCCACATCTTTTATTAAAACTTCTAATTCTTCTTCTATTCTCTTTTTATTCTTTATAATACCAATAGGTGTAGAATAATGATGAGTTAAATAAAAAGTTACGTTGGCTCTCGAAGATATTCCATTTTTTGAACTAATAGATTTTGATTTTCTTGAATATACACAGATAGTGTTAAAGTTTGATAAATAATTACTCCAGATCTGTTTTGGAAAAGAGCCTCCAGTATATATAATCTTATTAGAATCTTTATAAAAAGGATGATCATGAACAAATAATAATTTCATAATTTTAACTATAATTTTTTAAAAAATTTACCAAATTGTTTTTCAGCATTAAATTTATTTAAAGCCCAATCTACACAAGTCATTTTAGTTTTAAACTCTTTATTATTTTTAATTTTTAATATACTTTTAACAGCTGAAGTAATATCTAACGGCGGTACTAAATAAGAATGTAACTCTTCTGGAACAGCTTCTTTTATTGGTTCTATGTCTGAAGCGATGAAAGGTAAACCAGCAATCATTGCCTCAATCAGAGCATTAGGATTACCTTCCAATGTTGAAGGAAAATAAAAACAATCTAACGTATTTAGTATCTCCGGAATATCACTTCTGTTTCCAAATAGTAAAATCTTAGACTCTAACCTAGCATTTTTTACTTTTTCTGATAAAGCAGTATCCACTTCTCTTCCGACAAAAATAAAATAAATATCGTCATAATATTTAGATAATTGTATCGCTACTTCAATAGCAGTTTTATGATTTTTCTGCTCATTATAACGTCCAATATGTCCAACAACAAATGCATTGATCGGAATATCTAATTCCTCTCGCAAATTATTCTTCGTAGATAAAAACTTTTTACTATCTATACCATTATAAATTATATCAAAACGACTGTCGCTTTGCCAGTCATACGCTTTATAAAATAGCTCTAAAGCCGCTTTCGAATTTGATAGAATATTAGTGGCAACATTTCTAGTTATTCTATTTACTACCAAATTATAGAAATTCTTTAATGGTGTTTTTTTAAACTTTACATCTGCATTTCGATACCATACAATCCTGTTATTAACACCAGCCATTTTAGCCGCTAATAATGGAATAGCTGCAAAATTATTTGAAAAATCAACTACTGTTTCAAAGTTGTTTTCCTTAATTTCCTTTGTTATAGATTCCAAACCACTAATATATCCTATTTTAAAAGTCTTTATTTTCACTCCAATATCAAGAAAATTGTTTTTTAAAACACCGATTTTGCCTGATTTGCAATATACAGTCGCATTAATTTCGGCCTGGTAATGCGTTAAAAAACGTAACAGATACCTTTCAATTCCTCCAGCTTCTAAACTAAAGACAAAAAATGCAATATTTTTTTTCATTTTGTATATATTAAATCCTTTCTTTTTTTTATAGTATTTATAAAATCACTTTTAGTAAAATCCTTTCTCTTTTGCAACTTCCAATCTATATTTTGAATTTTTAATACTAGGTTTTCTGCGTTGGAAGATTTGAAAATTACAGGTGTAGTATTATAATAGAGCTCAAAATTTGATAACTGAATTATTCCATGAAAATTTTCAGGATTTATAGAAATATTACTATTTAAAAATCCAACTTTTGAATAATAATCTTGAAAGTTATCAATATTTATAGTGATCTGTTTTTTATTTTTTCCTCGTCCTAATTTATTGATGTTTATATTTACCCCACCTTCTTTATTATTATATGTTTTAATGTTTTTTATAAAAATATTTTCTATAAGATCATCATTATTATTTGGTTCTATAACCAAACCATACATAGGAAAAGTACCATTAGTGTTACTAGAAACTAAAAATTGTATGATAACATCCTTAGCCGAAGTTATTGATATACCATTTCTTCTATTACTCTTTCCAATATATACACCATCGCCCCAACATTTTTCTACTTTATAATTAAAGATCTTTATATTCTTTGCACTTAATATAGATATGCCATGCCCCCATTCCCCTTTATTACCTGTATGAATTAGACGATCTCCAATTATGGTAGGGTTATATATCTGAACATTCTTCACATTATGAATTCTTAAAACTTGATAATTTTCTAAATCATTTTCGATAATACTTAGTGAAGTGTTTTTATCAAAAATTAATACATTATTTGAATTCAAATCCAATCCACTTTTATCAATTACAATTTTAACATTAGGAAGTTTTACAACTCTATTATTTTTTAGATATCTATTTATAATATTAGTGTTTTCTACAAAATTTTCAGTCAAACTACTTTTCGGTAGTTCTACAATATTTTCCTCATCATATAAAATATGATTACGTTCATAATCTATTTTTTTATACTTAAAATTTTCTTGAGTATAACAAAGTTGAGTATAAAGTATTATTATTATTAAAAATCTAAACATAAATGCTACCTATTATCAATTATATGTTCTAAACCGACATGCCTAAATAAAATTGTAAATAGGGAGATATTGGATTCATCACCAAAAGTTTCAATCAAATTAGGTCGAAGAACATACAAATCTACAGAAAATGAAATTAAATAAAGTCCTAAAAAGAGAAATACTACATCACGTTTGTTGTTTAAGTATTTAAATATTAAATATATTGTAAAAAGAAATTTTATTACTACTAAATATCTAGAAAATACGGTTGGAAAAGCATAAAATAAATTAAGTGTTGCAATGAGCAAAAATATTAACTGTAAAAAATTATTTTTTTTAGATTTAGAGTCAAAGAGTAAGTAAATGTAAGCAAAATAAATCCAAATATTCCGTGCATAATAAACAACAATCGAACTAAAATTAGTATTAAAATTCTGTGTAATAAAATCATCCTCACTTATATACCCATCTACTTTCGTTCCATATCCTGAATTAAAATCAAAATAGAAAAAGACTTGAGATAATAGTTCTTTCGGAATAATTAAGAATATAAAAGAAAAGTAAAATACATATTTGAAATTAATATTTTTAAAAAAAACGTAACATGTAAAGGCTAACACCATTACTAACATACTAAAGTGAGTAGCAAAACTTAACAATAATAGTACGACCCCCATTTTTTTTTCTCTTTTAAATTGAAAAAAATATATTCCCCATAGCAGGATGCAAGATGCAAACGTAAATCGAATACCAGAATAGAGATGCTGTAATGCAAAACTGAAGAGTATTAATAAGAAACAAATCAACCTCTTATCACTTTTAAAATAATTCGTAACTAAATCGCTTATTTTAAAAATAGTATATATACTGAATGTATTTATTAAAAAAAATAATATCTGAATATTTATATTACAATTTGCAAATAGAAAATTTAAGAATTCAAAGAAAAAATCCGGTCTTTTTGTTAAAACTAAATACTCAATAAAACCTTTTAAATTTAAATCTTTTAACACCTCATGTCGCTCATAATATCTTGTTTTATCATTAGTATATGATGGTACAAATATGTAACCAATTAATCCTAATGTTAATATTAGAGTATTTAATGCAAATTTACTTCCCTTAGCAACGAAATTAATCTGAAAAAATATAGTAAGAAAAGGAGACAATAAAAATAAAACTATTGACTCAAATTTATGTTTTTTTGGATTAATCATTAATATACGTTTATATTATTATTCTTATATTTCGAGTAAATATTTTATTTATTTATTTATGGCTTGCATTATATATCGAGTCTATTTTTTAAGAAGTTAGGTTTTCGTTTATTTAAAAAGGCGTCTACACCTTCCACTACATCTGACTTATCAAAACAATTTCTAAAATTATCTGCTTCAATCTCTTTAAAAGAATTAGAATTATAACTATTGACACTATTTAAAATCATCTCAATAGAAGTAGGCGAATTGCATAATATAGAATCAAGTAAACTGTGTGAAAATTCAAGTATTTCGCCAAATGGTTTTACATGGTTCGCAAATCCAAATTGTAATGCTTCCTGAGCGTTCATAAGTTTTCCAGTAAGCATATATTCAAGAGCTCTTCCTACTCCAATAATTCGTGGCAATCTATATGTTCCACCATAACCCGGAATTATCCCTAATTTGACTTCAGGAAGGCCGACTTTAGCATTCTCTGAAAGTACTCTAATATGACATGCCATTGCTAACTCGCAACCTCCTCCCAAAGCGTAACCATTAACGGCAGCGATAATAGGTTTTTTACAGTTTTCAATTAAACTAAATACTTCTTGACCGTAAAGCGAAAACTCACGAGAGTTAACAACATTAATAGATTTAAATTCATTAATATCCGCACCTGAGACAAATGATTTTGAACCTTGACCTATGATTATTACACCTACTATATCAACAGTATTATTGGCAAAACGAATGATTTTTTCTAACTCCCCTAAAGTTTTTAAATCTAAACAATTTAACTTCTCAGGTGTATTAATTGTAACTACCAATTTGCCTAATATATTTTCTACAACTAAATTTTCCAAATACATAACCAACACATTAAATTAATATTCCTTCCCCCAATACAGTTTTGTCAAATGTTTCCTCAAAAGTATTTTATAATGTTTTTTATTTCTTACTTGTGCCATATATTGAGGCGAATACTGTACTCCTTTTTTCAACTCCAACATATAGCCTTCAGGCTTTTGAACCATCCATTTAGCTTGTGCTATTTTAAAATAGTCCTCGGAGTTACCAATTACTTTCGCAGGTACACCTGCCGCTATAGAATTAGGGGGAATATCTTTCGTAACGACAGAACCTGCTGCCACTATACAATTCTCTCCAATTGTTACATCTGGTAAAATAATAACGTCTACACCAATATTACAATTGTCTTTTATTTCAATTTTTCCAAAAATCTGAAGATCTGGAATTCTATCTCGATAATTCCACCCAAGACTATGTGTAAGAAACCTTACGCCACTAGCTATGCCAACATGGTTACCAATCTTAACTAAATACGGTTCATTTCCTAAGCTTCTAACAGAAAAGAAACAATCATTACCCACTTGTGCACCTTGTGATCTAAAATGTTCTGCAATTGTGTAACTATTATACTTACTTAACCTATATACAGAGTAAGCTTTTTTTAATAAAGAATTAATTTTACTTATCATAATTAAATTGTTTTAATGTTATACTTCTACAAAGTAACAATAATTAACTTTTCTTTAGTATTTGTAAAAACAAATTTCTAATCTCTTTAATAATATCTATAACATTCAATGCTTTTAATATTATAACATAGATAGTTATTATCGCGGGAAATAAATAAAATAAATAATAACCTTTTAGGTGCATCACATAATTATTTAAATTATTAAATACAACAACAACGAAAACTGCCACAACAACTACTTTAATTACCATAATTACTTCTTTCCATGAAAAACTTTCATAAATTTTTCGAGAATGATAATAATTAATAAAATAACTAATAACGGATGTCAATAAAAAACCGTACAATAAGATTTGTAAGTCCATAAAAACAACACCGATTATGATGGTACAACTTTGTATAATTTTTTTTAAAATTTCTAAATAAAGAATTTTATCTGTTCTATCAAATACTTTAAATAAAACCCTGTTCAACATTTCCTGCATAAAAAAGAACGACGCTATAATCAATATTTGCATGTAGAAAACAGCACCTAACCACTGTTCGCCGTAAAGTAACAAGATAGCTTGCTCCGCATAGAAATAAATCAACAAACAGATTAAACCTACCAAAGTTGTAAAAATTGCAACAATTCTGTCATAAAACTTTTTAAATTCCTCCCTGTTATCTTGCAACTTTGCCAAAGTGGAGTATACAACTCCTAAAGTTGAGGATTTTATTACTCCGACTGGAATTTCCTGTAACCTTTTAGCCTGATAGAATAAGCCTGTTTGCTGGACAGAAAAATACTTCCCTAGAATCAAATTATAAATATTGTCAAACAATGATATTAACAAAGAAGCCAATGTGGTATTAACGCCAAACTTGTATAAACTTTTAAACGAATCCTTATTAAAAACAAAACTTTTAACGGGTCCTTCAAATAACCAGTATACAAGAGTTAAAATAAAAGCATTACATATTTGCATAATAACCAATGCCCAAACACCATAATTCAAAAAACCTAAAATTATACCGATTACAGAGCTAATGATTACAGAAATTAAAGCATAAAGAGACTGCTTTTTAAACTTTAATTCCCTAACAATCTTAGCATTTTGCGTAAATTGAAAGGCATTAATAATCAATATAAAAGATAGAGCTACTAAAATATTTTGTAAAGCTTGATCATCATAAAAATCAGCTATTACACCTGAAAATAACAGAAGAAGAAGAAACAAGAAAATACTTATACCAAGATTAAAAATAAAAACTGTAGAAAAATCATCTTCAGTTATATCTTTTTTTCTTACTAAAGCTCCAGTAAGTCCTGATTCTGTCAAAACTTTAGATATTATAATGAAAAACATTACTATACCAACCTGCCCAAACTCATAGGGTGTCAACAATCTTGCTAAAATAATGTTAGTTAGCAAACCTACTAGCAAGTATCCCGCTTGACCAGCAAATGACCATATAAAACCAGCTATAAAACTTTTTTTGAGAGAACTCATTAGATATTGTAATATTCTTTATACCATTCTACAAAATTCTTTACTCCTTCTTTTATAGAAAAATCAGGATTATATCCGTAACGCTCTTTTAATGGGTGCACATCTGCCCAAGTTTGGTTTACATCTCCGGGTTGCATTGGCATCATTATTTTTTGTGCTTGTTTACCTGTTGCCTTTTCGATTTCTTCTATAAACTGTAACAGCTGTACAGGTTTACTATTCCCTATGTTAAAGAGTTGATATTTTTCGGTTCCATTTGTATCCTTCACTATCAGAGCGATGCCTTTAACAATATCATCTATATATGTAAAATCTCGGGATAAATCACCATTGTTAAAAACTTTAATAGGTCGGTTGTTTAATATAGCATCTGTAAACAAAAACATCGCCATATCTGGCCTTCCCCAAGGTCCATAAACCGTAAAAAAACGTAATCCGATAGTTTGTATGTCATACAAATGACTATACGTATGAGCCATCAGTTCATTACTTTTTTTAGTTGCTGCATACAAGCTGATCGGTTTATCTACTTGTTTTTCTGTTGAGAAAGGTACATCAACAGAATTTCCATATACACTAGAACTACTCGCATAAAGCAGTTTTTTTACATTAGTATTACGGCAACATTCTAAAATATTTACAAAACCTACCAAATTACTATCTACATAAGCCATCGGATTTTCTATACTATAACGTACCCCTGCCTGAGCTGCCAGATTAATTACGATATCGAAATTGTATTTTTCAAATAACTTAGGTAATTCCGTACGGTCTTCTAAATTCATGCGAATAAAAGAAGCGTGGTCATTGAGCTTCGAATTAATTTCATTATTCCACTCAATATTTAAACTTTCGAAACCGAGTACTTTTAACCTTGCATATTTTAGATTAATATCGTAATAATCATTGATATTATCTAAACCTACCACTACATAGCCTTCTTTTAACAACCTCTGCATGGTATAAAAGCCTATGAATCCTGCGGCACCTGTAACTAATACTTTTTGCATATTTTAAAGATTTACAATCTGCTATCACAATCAGTTAAAATTCCTTTCACATCATACACTACTCCATTGTCTTTTAAGAATTGATTCAAATCTAAATTTAAAAATTCTTTGTGAGCAACGGTTAGGATGATTGCGTCGTATTTAGATCCTTCGACAAGCTCAGGATGACAAGTTAAACCATATTCGTGCATTACTTCGGTAGGATTTGCCCATGGGTCAAAAGTGGTTACGTTGATGCCGTAATCCTCTAAACCACGGATTACATCTACCGCCTTCGTGTTGCGTACATCAGGACAGTTTTCTTTAAAGGTAATTCCTAAGTTTAATACCTTGGCATTGCACACATTGATGCCTTTTTTAATCATACATTTTACCACTTCCGAGGCTACGTATTCGCCCATAGAATCGTTCAAACGGCGACCTGCCAAGATGATTTCAGGGTGGTAGCCTTTTTCCTGTGCTTTTTGTGCCAAATAGTATGGATCAACACCAATACAATGACCACCTACCAGACCCGGTTTAAATGGTAAGAAATTCCATTTGGTTCCTGCGGCTTCCAAAACCGCATGTGTATCAATTTCCAATAAATTGAAAATTTTTGCTAATTCGTTTACAAACGCAATATTAATGTCGCGTTGTGAATTTTCGATCACTTTCGCAGCTTCTGCAACTTTGATTGTTGGAGCCAAATGCGTACCTGCTGTAATAACAGATTTATACAGATCGTCTACAACTTTTCCGATTTCGGGCGTAGAACCTGATGTTACTTTTAAAATTTTTTCTACCGTATGTTCCTTATCACCTGGGTTGATACGTTCTGGTGAATAACCTGCAAAAAAATCTTCATTGAATTTTAATCCAGAAACTCTTTCTAATACCGGAATACACTCTTCTTCGGTTACACCAGGATACACAGTTGATTCATAAATAACAATATCTCCTTTTTTCAAAACCTTAGCAACGGCTTCAGAAGATTTGTATAAAGGAGTCAAGTCGGGACGGTTGTTTTTATCTACCGGTGTAGGCACCGTTACAACATAAACGTTTGCTGACTGAATATCCATTAAATCGTCACTATTGAACAATCCTATTTCATTGGAAACATTTGATTTTAAAACTGATTTCAACAATTCCTCAGAAACCTCCAAGGTATCATCAATACCCTGATTCAATTTTTCAATACGAGCTGTATTAATATCGAAACCTACTACCGGATATTTTGTTGCAAACAAACGTGCTAAAGGTAACCCTACGTAACCTAAACCTATAACGGCGATTTTGTGTGATGTGTTCATATAATTTTTTAAATCTTTTATTTTTTAATATAGCTTAAATAAGATTCCTATGGAATGACAAACTTTGTGATAGTGAGCTGCTAACAACTCTACGACACTTACTTGGAATTAGATTGCTTCGCCTGTTCGAGCAAAGCTCTCGAGTCCTCTTCGCTCGTTCCATCGCTCTATCGTAATGACAGATTTTCTGTACAATTGAAATAGTTGACATCGTAAAGTTCTCGATACGTTTCACTACTCGAACTGACGAGATTATTTAAAGCATTTCTTTGTGATCCCAATACCAGCTGACTGCTTCTCTAAGACCTTCACGGATAACATGGGTAGGCTGATAACCCAACAACTCCTTGGCTTTATCTACTGATGCCAATGAATGAGGAATATCACCTACACGATTTGGACCGTATTTAATTTCAATGTTGGCAATATCGGCATCGTATTCTGTTAAAAATTCTTTGATATACCCTACCAACTGATTTAAATTGGTTCTATCGCCCACCGCCGTATTGTAAACTGTATTAACAGCTGCTGCATTTTCTGAAAGCATAGCTCGTTCATTCATCTGTATCACGTTATCAATGTAGGTAAAATCACGGGAATTTTCACCTGTCCCGTTAATAGTGGGGCTTTCGTGCTGAATTAGTAACTTTGTGAATAAAGGAATGACTGCCGCATAGGCTCCGCGCGTATTCTGACGACGGCCAAAAACATTGAAATAGCGCAAACCAATAATTTCCATACCATACGTTTTTGCAAAAACATCGGCATATAATTCGTTTACATATTTTGTAACTGCATAAGGTGATAATGGTTTACCTATAACATCTTCTACCTTTGGTAAATTTTCAGAATCACCATAAGTGGATGAACTTGCAGCATAAACCATACGTTTTATGCCAGCATCACGTGCTGCAACCAACATATTTAAAAAACCGGAAACGTTTACTTCGTTAGAAGTGATAGGATCATTTACCGAACGAGGAACAGAACCCAATGCTGCCTGATGTAAAACATAGTCCATACCGTTTACAGCTGTTTTGCAAGTTTCCAAATCACGGATATCACCTTCTAGTAACTCATAATTTGAATGCGACATAAACTCTTCTATATTATGTCTATATCCAGTTGCAAAATTATCTAAACAACGAACAAAATAACCTTTATTTAAAAAGTATTCTGTAAGATTAGAGCCAATAAAACCTGCTCCTCCGGTTATTAATATTTTTTTCATTTACTAAACTTTTATTCTACGCCAATTGAATAGGTACTAAAACCAAGATTATTTAATTCTTTCTTATTCAAAATATTCCTACCATCAAACACAAAGGCAGGTTTGTACATATTATTGTAAACCATTTGCCAATCGTAGGTTTTAAATTCATCCCATTCGGTTAATACAGCAACAGCATGTGCTTTGTGACAAGCTTTATAAGGATCATTTACTACTTTAACCAAACGGCGGTTTTCTTCCGGGCTGCGTGTTCTCAAATAATCTAAATCTGCGTATATTTTTTCAGCCGAAACTTTAGGATCGTACACGGTAATAAAAGCTTCTTCATCCAACAAATGGTCGGCTACATAGATCGCTGCAGATTCACGTGTATCGTTAGTGTCTTTTTTAAAAGCCCATCCTAAAAATGCAATGTTTTTACCGTTAACGGTATTGTACAACGTTTTAATAATATTGTCTGAAAAACGCTCTTTTTGATGATCGTTCATGATGATAACCTGCTCCCAATAATCGGCAACCTTATGTAAATTGTAAGATCGGGCAATGTAGACCAAGTTTAAAATATCTTTCTGAAAACAAGAGCCACCAAAGCCTACTGATGCTTTTAAGAATTTTGATCCGATACGGCTATCTTTACCAATAGCAAATGCTACTTCGTTTACATCTGCACCAGTTACTTCACATAACTCTGAAATAGCATTGATGGAAGATACCCGCTGTGCTAAAAAAGCATTAGCAACTAATTTAGACAATTCTGAAGACCATAAATTTGTAGTAAGTATATTTTCTTGTGGTATCCAAGCGGCATATATATCCACTAAAGCCTGAATAGCTTCTTCACTCTCACCACCAATCAATACTCGATCCGGATTCTGTAAATCGCCAACAGCCGTACCTTCTGCCAAAAATTCAGGATTAGATAAGATATCAAATTTCACCCCGTTTCCGGTATTGTGCAAAATACTTTTCAATGCTTCGGCTGTACGTACTGGTAAAGTAGATTTCTCTACTACAATCTTATCACTCTTTGCAACAGCTGCAATCTGGCGGGCACATAGTTCGATAAACTTAAGATCGGCAGCCTGACCTTTACCTTTACCGTAGGTTTTTGTAGGGGTGTTTACCGAAATAAAGATCATATCTGCCTGATCAATTGCAAGTTCAACATCGGCAGAGAAGAATAAATTTCTTCCTCGTGCTTCTGCTACAATTGCGTCCAAACCAGGTTCGTAAACAGGTAATTTAGATAGATCACTATCGTTCCAAGCTGCTATGCGCTCTACATTAAGATCAACAACCGTAACATTAATGTCGGGATTTTTTTGTGCGATGACAGACATTGTTGGACCGCCCACGTAACCTGCACCAATACAGGTGATATTTTTTATTTGTTTCATTTATAAATTTCTTTTGACAACAGATTTACTGATGTAACTATAAATATATATATTCTTAAAAATGGTTAGTATTCAATTTAACGCATTTATTTATCTTATTTACTAGGTATCTTGATTTTAATTTATCTTGACATCTCGACGCCGCTTAATGTGACAGCTAATCGAAAGGTTCGGTTCTCGACTCCGCTCGAACTGACGTGGCACTTCGATACTTTTTCACTTCGATAGTTCGACAGGCTCACTAACCGCAAGATCAGCAACCACATTTGCTTTTATTCTGCAAGCTTTGTAATTTCTTTATTAACTACTTCTTTACGTAAACCTGAACTGGAAAAGCGGTGATCCCTACAATTGTAGTACAGTTCAATTCCTTTCTCTTCGCAATATTCACGACCGGTAAAGTTCTTTTCTTTATATTCTTCACCCAAAATACGAACATCAATTTTAAAGGAACGCAATACATCTTCCAAATCCTGTTCGGTGGCATACGGAACGATTTCGTCGACAAAAGTACAACCTTTCAACTGAATATAGCGTTCTACAACCGACTGAACCGGGTGGTTTTTTTCGGGGCGGTCGATCGTAGGATCAGTCTGCAACCCGCATATAAGGTAATCGCATTGACGTTTTGCATCTTCGAGCATCTTGATATGCCCAGCGTGCAACAAATCAAAGGCGCTGAATGTAATTCCTATTTTCATAAATTATTTTCAATTCGGTAAAATTAACTTGTTTTTCTTTAGATTACTTCGTCTGTTCGAGCAAGCTCTCGAGCCCTACGGAATGACAAACTTTGTGTTGAGTTTTTACTCCTAAGATTCTATTATATATTTTGCTTTTTATTAGCGATGAATTTTTGGTATTCAGAAATCATCCGTAATAATTCTTTTCTGATATTTCCATCTTTTTCAGCTAAGTACCTCAGCCATATTTGTTGAAAACGTAATCTGAATTCAATAACATCAAAACACTGATTTTTTTCAATCTCAATAATAAATTTATAAAAATCTGTTTCCAAAATTCATTTTTCTAGTTACTGATTAATGAACTAATCTTAGTTCCCCAGTTTAATTGCTACACCAATCAATCCTGTAACATAACTGCCGGTGGTTTCGCTTTCGCCCGGAATACTCATGCCATTAAAACCGTAGTTTTGTTTGAAGTTCATGATATAGGTACCGTCTAAAAAAATACCTATACGGTTGGAAACGTTATACTGTGGTTTGATTCCGATTTGGAAATTCCCCATTGCATCTGTGGCATCGGTTGCTTTACTTTTACCAAAGTTTAAACCAAACCCGGCGTGAGCAGCTAATCCAAAGGTTGATGTTGTTGGAAATTTTGCATTATTGATGGCATTTAAAACATTGAACGTTGCTTCGGCCGTTAGTTTATTGTAATTTATTGACGCATTGTCGAAATTTTTATGCTTGAATGTTGTATTTGAATAGGTACCACGTACACCCCACAGATTGTTGATCTGGTAGTTTGCACCTAGCTGTACGGTATTAAAACCGCTAACATCTGCTGTTTCTACATTATCTGGAGTTAACGCCATGTTGTAACCATAAGCCACTTCTAAACTTACCTTATCTAAAAACGAACCTTGTTGCGCATTACTCTGTTGAACGGTTGCTACTGCTATGGCAGCCATAAACATTAATTTCTTCATTTGTAATTTATTATTTGGTTTATATCTATATAAAAAAGGTTACTATTTAGGAATATCAACAAAAAATGATAAATTTATATTACTTCATCTTTTTGATACCTGTTTTACCTTCTGTTACTTTTTATTTTTTTACCTGTTCGCCTTTTTCACCACCAAACAATACAATTCCACCCTTTGACAACGGCTTGTTGTAATGAAACTGTACCTTGCGGTTTACAATTTTTTCTATTTTAGGAATGATGCTTTTGGTATATTCCGTATTAACAGCATTCCCGGTAATGTTTATTTCGATAACACCGCTATCGTTTCCCTTTGCGTAATCACCTATCAACTCAATATGACTGACATCGCCCATACGCTCCAAGATTGTTTCCACAATGGTGTCTAATCCCAGGTATTTATGTACTACCTGCTGTAACAGCTTGTACATAGGGTGTGACGTATTTGCCTTATAGTCAATTTTATTGCTTACCTCTTTTTTATCTAAATACCCCGCATCAGACAGATGGTTAAGCTCTTTACGAATGGCATTTGTTGATTCATTAAACTCGGTTGCCAATCCGCGAAGGTGTCCGGAATTTGCGGAACTTATAAAAAACTTCACCAACAGCTTGACTCTTGTTTTTGAGGTTATTAACGAATCTAACATATTTTTTTAATGAGCAGTAAAAGTACTCTTTTTAACTTATAAAAAAAATATTTGGAGAATATTTTACGGTTTGGTAATGTGCCTTCGAGAACCTCAGGCACCGCTCGAAGGATTTTTTACCACGGAGGCACAGATTTTCAAGGATTTATTAAATGTTATAATTTGCAAGCGTGTTAAATTTCACAGGTGCTGGGTGTTGGGTGGAGAATTGTGTTAGTAGATAAATTCGTGCAAATCATTAAATCTGTGGTGGATTTGTTTAAAGTTTACGTTCGGTGAGCGGATAAAAGAAGTTATTCTTCTTT
>Ga0233380_1000266_pt1 | contig 29347 bp, 25 predicted proteins | sample ElkDunMinimDraft_9_FD_191541 | JGI IMG/M metagenome (GOLD analysis project Ga0233380, IMG submission 191541) | Fecal eukaryotic communites from dung pellets of Tule Elk in California, USA - Elk Dung F36 | ecosystem: Host-associated > Mammals > Digestive system > Large intestine > Fecal | place... | reverse complement strand
ATGTGCATGTCCATCTGCCATGCGTGGCCACGCAGGAGGACAAGCAGGATGGCAGGCTCCCCGACGAGGGCGACCGCCGACAGATAGCGTGTGGCTGGCGCGATGCCGGCGCGCGCCCAGCTGAAATGATAGGCGGCCGCGAGCAGGCCCGCGCTCAGCGCTGCAAAAATCGGCGAACTGCCTGTCAGCAGCGCGACCCCGATCAGCAGCGGGACATGCGCCCACAACAGCGGGACGAGGAATTTCCCGAAGGAGCGGCGCAATGTGTCCAGTTCGACTATCATCACAATGTCTCTTTGGCTGAAGATCCATAACAGCCGCCGCCATCGGGCGCGGCAATCGCGAGCCAGGCGCCCGATCGCCGCGTCGCTGCGGCAAAGTCGGCGCTGTCCGACCAGGCGATGGCTATATTCGAAAAACGGCCGCGCTCGATCAATCGCCCGTCAGCGGCGCTCACCATATTGACCATGTCCGCCATGCGTACACCGGGCGCTCCGACGACAAGATAGCGACCGCTGCCGCCGGGGGCTGTCACTGAGGCGCCGGCGAGGCCGATTATGCCAATCGTGACTAGCAAGGCGGCAGGCACATAGGCATGCCAGGAGGGAGAAGAGCCAAGAGCTTTCACGTCTCCCCATCTGGCATATTTCGGCACGCACATCATCTGCTAACTATTGGCCGAAGTTATTACTAAAGCGTAACGTATATGATCCATGTTAGGTCCGCGGGATAGGCCGAGCATTGTTGCTAGACTGTCGAAATCAAGCGCATTGCAACAAATCGATGTTGCAATGCACACTGTGCTAGCCTATCATCTGCCTTGCAAGAGATTCTCTGGCGCCACTTTTGCGCGCTGGAGCAGATGGGGAAGATATCATGCGTTCGATCGTTATCGCCGCGGCTCTGTTTGCCGTTTCCGCTCCCGCTTTCGCCGAAGACGCTGCGCCTGCCGCCGAAGTTGTCCGCGCAACGACGGGCGCCACGCTGCGCGACGCCACTGGCCTGCGCGTCGGCAAGGTATCGCGCGTTTTGGCCGACGGCTCGGTTCAGATCATTTATGGGCAGAAGTTCGTCGTAGTGCCCGCGACCACGCTCAGCATGGTCGAAGACAAGCTGGTGACGTCGCTGTCGAAGCGCGAAGTCGCCAAGCTGCGCTAAACCGCAAACCTGTTAAAAGGGGTGGGCCGGATCTTTCGCGAGATCCGGCTCTTTTTTGTTCGGCAGAGCTAGCCAGGGAGCGGCCTCTCTGACGCGCTTAACCCAGTGCCGAAGCCGGCGCGTGCGTTGCCGGAAAGTCCGCAACGGTCAGTCCGTCCTCGCTATCCTCGATCTCGATCCCGTCGCAATCATCCGCCGTCATGTTAAGCACGACATGCTGGAGCAGTCGGTGCAACTGCGCCTGTTCCGCTTCGTCCAGGCCAGCCAGCGCAATCCGTTCCTCATCCTGGCCGATACCGCTCAAGCGATCGAGCACCGGCTGGGCCTTGTCGGTCATATAGATGCGATAGGCCCGGCGATCCTGCGGGTCTGGGCGCCTTTCCATCCAACCCGCTTCCGTCAGGCGGTCGATCGAGCGGCCGGCCGTGACGTCGCCGACCTGCAACATCGTCGCAATCCGATGCTGCGTCGCACCAGGTTCCCATTGTACGCAGGCGATCGTGCGCCATTGCGCGCGGGTCAGGCCCATATGCCGAGTGCGACGGTCGAAGCGCGTGCGCATCAGGCGGGCAAGATGGCTGATCAGCATCGGGGTACTGACGTCCTGCGTCGTCATCCGCTTCATCTCCTTATAACGGGCCTGAAATGGCGGTGGCGGCAGTCGCAGTGTAGCCGTGGCCGCCGGTCAAAGGCAATCGCGCAAGCCGTTTTTTCCTCCCTTTCCCATATGGATGCGCATATCAGGGATGGTGCGAAAAGAGCTGGGGGTTGCGATCCAGCGCAAAGAGTCGGTGGTGCATATTGGGGTAGCGCATCGGCGTCTGGCTCGCCTTGTCCAGCGCCGCGACTTCATCATCGGTCAGAGACCATTGCGCGGCGGCAAGATTGTCGGCGAGTTGCGCCTGGGTTCGCGCGCCGAGAAGGATCGAGGTGACGCCGGGCCGGCGCAGCAGCCAGTTCAACGCCACCTGTGAGTGGCTGACGTCTCCGCGCGCCTCGACGATATTGTCGAGTGCAATCAGCACGGCGTCGCCAACCGCGCCTTGATACGCTGAGACAAGCCCGGCCAGTTCCAGCCGCGTTGGAGCATCTGTTTCCTTGCGGAACTTACCCGATAGAAAGCCCTGCGCCAGCGGGCTCCAGATCAGTGCGCCTACGCCCTGATCGACGCCGCAAGGGAGCAGTTCGTCCTCAGCATCGCGAACCATGAGGGAATATTGGATCTGCTGCCCGACATAGCGTTCGATGCCGCGCCGGCCGGAGACCGCCATCGCCTTCATCAACTGCCAGCCGCTATAATTTGAGCAGCCGATATAGCGGATCTTGCCCGCCGTCACGAGGTCGTCGAGTGCGCGCAGCGTCTCGTCGAGCGGCACCAGCGCGTCGAAACTATGGACCTGATAGAGGTCGATCCAGTCCGTGCCGAGCCGGCGCAGGGAGGCTTCGCAGGCTTCGATCAGATGGCGGCGCGACAGGCCGGCATCATGCGCGTTGCGGCCCATCCGGCCAAATGCCTTGGTCGCGACCACGACGTAGGGGCGCTTTTTGCCCAGCGCCTCGCCCAATATCTCCTCCGACCGGCCGCCGGCATAGACATCGGCCGTGTCGAACAGGTTGACGCCAGCCTCCAGGCATTGATCGATCTGGCGCTGCGCCTCGCTCCCGCGCGTGTCGCCGACCTTGCCGAACATGCCGGCGCCATCGGAGAAGGTCATGGCGCCAAAGCCAAGGACCGACACTTCCAGCCCGCTGCCTCCCAGAAACCGCGTTTCCATCTTGCCTCTCCACTTATTTCGATATTTGTCCCCTATGTACACCAGGTGCCGGGTCCGTGAAATTGCCGGATGGTCGCCATGCGGCGCTGCCATGGTAGAAATGGCCATATGTGCGGAAATCGGTCGCCGTGCAGCTATGGGACGGCTATATAGGCCCCATATAGGCAGGCGAGCGCGAAGCTTCCGCTAAATTTTAGACATTTGGAGACACCGACATGCAGGACGATCCCGTCGTCATCATCAGCTATGCGCGCACCCCCATGGGCGGGTTCCAAGGCGCATTTTCGAGCGTCAAGGCAACCGACCTGGGTGCGACGGCGGTCAAGGCGGCGATCGAGCGTGCGGGCGTTCCGGGCGACGCGGTCGACCGCATCTATATGGGCTGCGTCCTCGGCGCCGGTCTTGGCCAGGCACCGGCCCGTCAGGCGGCCCTGGCCGCTGGCCTGCCCCAGTCGGTCGAAGCGACCACGGTCAACAAAATCTGCGGTTCTGGCATGCAGGCTGCGATCATGGCGGCGGAATCGCTGCGCGCGGGGGCCGTTGATCTCGTCGTCGCTGGCGGCATGGAAAGCATGACCAACGCGCCCTTCCTCAGCAAAAAGCATCGCGCCGGTGCGCGCATCGGCCATGATATCGTCTATGACCATATGATGCTCGACGGGCTGGAGGACGCCTATACCGGAAGCGCCATGGGCGTCTTTGCCGAGGACGCAGTGCGCGATTATCAGTTCAGCCGCGCCGAACAGGACGATTATGCGATCCGATCGCTGTCGCGCGCCAATGAAGCGATCAACAGCGGCGCCTTCGCGCGCGAAATCGCGCCCGTCACCGTCTCCGGCCGGGGCGGCGACACGGTGGTCGACACTGACGAGCAGCCCGGCAAGGCGCGGCCCGAGAAGATCCCGAGCCTCAAGCCTGCCTTTGCCAAGGACGGCACGGTGACGGCCGCCAACGCCTCCTCCATTTCCGATGGCGCTGCCGCGTTGGTGCTGACGCGGCGTAGTGTCGCCGAGAAAATGGGCGCGCCCGTGATCGCCACCGTTGTCGCGAGTGCTGCGCACGCGCATGAGCCCGCCCGCTTCACCTCCGCACCGGTGCCGGCGATCCGCAAGCTGCTCGACAAGGCTGGCTGGACGGTGGACGACGTCGACCTGTTCGAGGTGAATGAGGCCTTTGCGGTCGTCGCGATGATTGCGGCCAAGGAGCTGCAGATCCCGGCCGAAAAGCTCAACGTCAACGGCGGCGCGACCGCGCTTGGCCACCCGATCGGCGCGTCGGGCGCGCGCATCCTTGCGACGCTGATCGCAGCGCTGCAAAATCGCGGGCTGAAGCGCGGCGTCGCCTCGCTGTGCATCGGCGGTGGCGAAGCAACGGCGATGGCGATTGAGCTGAACTGAAGGGACGCGACGACATGGACGTGAACGGGCTTGGCGCCATCGTGACCGGCGGCGCTTCGGGGCTTGGCGGCGCGACCGCCGCCCGGCTCGCGAAGGCCGGCGCGAAGGTGACGATCCTCGACCGCGACAGCGAACGGGGAGAGATGCATGCCGCTGCGATTGGGGGCCAGTTCCTGAGCGTCGATGTCACCGACGAGGCAGCGGTCGGGTCGGCGCTCGACCGGGCGCAAGAAGAGAACGGTGTTGCGCGCATCCTCGTTAACTGTGCCGGTGTCGCGACGCCGGGCAAGATCCTGTCGCGTGAAGGCAGCCCGTTGCCGCTCGCCGACTTTGCCCGCGTCGTGTCCATCAACCTCATCGGCACGTTCAACCTGCTGTCGCAATTCTCCGCGCGGCTGCACGATGCCAGTCTGGCGAATGACGAGGAGCGGGGCGTCATCGTCAACACCGCCAGCGTCGCTGGCTATGAGGGGCAGATCGGCCAGGCCGCCTACGCCGCATCCAAGGGCGGCGTCATTGGCCTTACCCTGCCGGCTGCGCGCGAGCTGGCGCGCTATGGCATACGTGTCGTCGCCATCGCGCCCGGCCTATTCCTGACGCCGATGCTCGAAGGCTTGCCGCAGGAAGCGCAGGCTTCCTTGGGTGGGCAGGTGCCGTTCCCCGCGCGTCTGGGACGGCCTGAGGAATATGCGTTGATGGTCGAGCAGATCATCGCCAACCCCATGCTGAATGGTGAGGTCATCCGCCTCGACGGCGCGATCCGCATGGCGCCAAGATAAGGAATACCCCCGCCGGGGAGCCCCGCGCCTTGCAAAATGTCGTACCGGCACAATCTTTGGCCGATTGATGAGCAGGAGACGGCGCATGGGCTTTGACGGACGGAAATTGCAGTCGCGCGTGGAGCAGTCTGGCGCACTCAAATTGTGGCTGGAGGACGTGACTGTCAGCGATCCCGGTCCGGACGAGATCGTCGTGAGGATCGAGGCGGCGCCGATCAATCCCAGCGACATTGGCCTCCTGCTGGGTGCGGCCGATATCGCAACGCTGGAGGGCAGCGGCACGCCCGACCGCCCGGTGGCGACCTTTCCGCTTTCGCCCGAGCGGCAGGCCGCGATGCGAGGTCGGGTCGATCAGGCGCTGCCCGTCGGCAATGAAGGCGCGGGCACCGTGGTTGCGGCAGGCGAGGGTGCAGAGCATCTGCTGGGCAAGCGGGTGGGCATGATCGGCGGCGCCATGTATGCCGATTATCGCAAGATCGCCGCGCGCGATGTGCTGCCGCTACCCGACGGGGCGAGCGCGGCCGATGGCGCGGCGATGTTCGTCAATCCGCTGACTGCCCTTGGCTTTGTCGAAACCGCGCGGGCGGAGGGACATAAGGCGATCGTCCACACCGCTGCGGCCTCCAATCTCGGGCAGATGCTTCAGAAGATCTGCCTCAAAGATGGCATCCCGCTCATCAATATCGTGCGGTCGGAGGCACAGGCAGCGCTGTTGCGGGAGATTGGCGCGACCCTTGTGCTCAATAGCAAGGACGCGGATTTCGACACCCAGTTGGTGCAGGCGATAGCCGAAACCGGGGCGACCATCGCCTTCGACGCGATCGGCGGCGGTCGACTTGGCAGCGACATATTGCAGGCGATGGAGCAAGCAGCGGGTGCATCGATGAAAAGCTATAGCCGTTATGGCTCCGACACGTTCAAGCAGCTTTATATCTACGGCGCGCTTGACCCTTCGCCCTCGACCCTCAATCGCGGGGCCTTCGGCTTCCAGTGGGCGGCGGGCGGCTGGCTGCTCTTTCCCTTCCTGCAAAAGGCGGGGCCGGAGGTTCTGGATGCCATGCGCCGCCGGGTCGTGGATGAACTGACCACTAGCTTCGCCAGCCACTATACGCGTACCATCGGTCTCGCCGAAGCGCTGCATCCCGATGTCATCCGCGCATATGAGCGTAAGGCGACGGGCGAGAAATATCTGATCGACCCGTCGCGCGGCTAAGCGCGGATGCTTGCGGCGCGGCTGATGTCGGTTGCCGTCAAGATGTGCCGGCCGCCTGCGCCGGAGATGGCTGCCTCGACCAGCAGGCGCGCGACCGTCTCTGCCGGGCTGATCCGTGCGCCGGCGGGAAGGATGGGAGCGGCCAGCGCAAGCAGCCGCTCGGCCGCCTTTTCCAGCGGGCGATGCTCATCGCGCGCGCCGCCCAGCAGGCCGGGCCGCACGATGGTGAATGAAGGGAAGCCGAGCCCTGCGACTGCCTGCTCCACCTCGCCCTTGGTCCTGGCATATAGGAAGGGCGCGCGGGCATTGGCGCCCATCGAACTGGTCAGGGCGAAGCGCGGGCACCCACGCGCTTTCACTGCGCGCGCGACTTCAAGCACATAATCATGGTCGATCGCACGGAAGGCGGCAGCCGATCCCGCCTTCGCCCGCGTCGTGCCCAGTGCGCAGATGGCGCCGTCGACCGACCACCAGTCCGCTGAGGAGGGCAGACTATCTGCCTCCACCAGCGGGTTGTGCAGCCTGGGATGAGCCGGCAGCGGCCGGCGCGTCGGGGCGATGATCTGCGTCACCCGCCCGTCAGCGAGCAATAATGAAAGCGCATGGCTCCCAACCAGTCCGGTCGCGCCCGCGAGGAGAAGTGTGGTCATAGGAAGCAGCCTAACGGTTTTGTACCCAAGCGATAAGCCCGGTCGATCCACCGGACATCGCGCCACGCTGCCAGCAACGGCGTTACTAATGTAACAAAGTGTTGCTGGAGGCCTTGGCGCGATCAATAGAATTGACAGTCAACGGCGCGGACATCACGAGCCCATACATATTGATTGTCATTATCATTATCGTTGGGGGACAGATGACATATTCGCGCAAGCGCAGCCGCGTTGCTATTGCTACAGGTTCGAGCCTCTGGGCGTTGACGGCGCTCGCCTCGCAGGTTGGAGCCGTTGAAGCGCGCGAGGAGACGGCACCCTCGATCGTCGTCACCGCTGCTGGCTATGAACAGGATATCGTCAAGGCACCCGCCAGCATCAGCGTCATCGACCGCGCGGAGTTGCAGGAAAAGCGCTTTGGAAGTCTGGCAGAGGCGCTGCAGGATGTGCAGGGCGTCGACGTCGGCGGCGAAGCGGGCAAGACCGGCGGCCTCAACATCTCGATCCGGGGCATGCCGAGCGATTATACGCTCGTCCTGATCGACGGGCGGCGGCAGAACGCGCCGGGCAATGTGACTCCCAACGGCTTTGGCGAAAGTTCGACCAGCTTCCTGCCGCCCTTCTCCGCGATCGACCGGATTGAGGTCGTACGCGGGCCGATGTCGACGCTATACGGGTCTGACGCGATGGGCGGCGTGGTCAACATCATCACGCGCAAAGTCGGGAGCAATTGGGTCGGCACCGCGACGGCGGAAAGCACGATTCAGGGCGATGACCGGTTCGGCAATATCCAGTCGATCAATGGATTCGCGCAGGGGCCTGTCATCAGGGACCTGCTCGGCCTGACGCTGCGCGGTAGTGTGTTCCACCGCGAGGGCTCTGACATAGCGATCCCAGGCGATCCGGCGCTGACGCTGGGTCGTAATCCGGTGCGATCGGACATTTACACCTATGGCGGCCGCCTGACGCTGACGCCCCATGTCGACCATGATCTGTGGTTCGAATATGACCGCAATCAGCACAGCTACGACAATAGCGAGGGCCGGCTCGGGACGCTTGGAAGCGGCGGCTATGCACCCGAGCAGCGTTTCAATCGCTCCAACTATGTCCTCGCGCATAGCTGGCGCATGGGCTTCGGCCAGCTCGACACGACGCTGACGCGCAATGATACCGAGACGATCGGTCGTCTGATCCCAAACAATACTCCCGGCGCGGTGGCGGGCAGTCCACGCGCGCTCGAGGCGCGCAACGATATTCTCGATTCGCGTTTCGCGGGTAAATTTGGTCCAGTGGCGCTGACGGTCGGCGGCCAATATTGGAAGGCGCGGATGGTCGAAGGCGTCGCCCCCGAACCTTTCAAATTCACCCAATGGGCCGGTTTTGCCGAAGCGACGCTGACCGTCACCGAAGGCTTCAACCTCACCGGCGGCGCACGCTATGACAATCATTCGACCTTCGGCGACAAATGGTCGCCGCGCGTCTATGCGGTGTGGAACATCAATGACGCGCTGACGCTGAAGGGCGGGGTCAGCCGGGGCTTCAAAACGCCGCGCATCGAGCAGATCGCAAACGGAATCGTCGGCTTCGGCAATCAGGGCCGCACCCCGCTCATCGGCACGCCGGGCCTGCAGCCTGAAACCAGCACCAGCTATGAAGCCGGGCTCTATTATAGCGGCACCGGCTTCTTCAGTGGCAGCGTCACGCTGTTCAACAATGATTTCGACGACAAGATCGCGACCGGACCGGGCATTCCCAACTGCCAGTTTCTGGGCAATCCCAATCGCCCAGGCTGCCTCGACGTTGGACCGTTCCCGAACGTCGATCTGCTCGGCCAGTCGGTCAATATCGACAAGGCGCGCACGCGCGGCGTGGAAGTGGCGGCCCGCTTTGCCTTTACGCCCACGCTCTCCTTGTCGGCCAATTATACCTATACCGACAGCGAGCAGTTGAGCGGCGCGGACAAGGGTCTGCCCCTGATCGCGACGCCGGAACATATGTTCAACGGCAATCTGCGCTGGAAACTGGGCGAGAGCGCCAGCGTCTGGGCGCGGGCCGAAATCCGGTCGAGCCGCTATCGTGGCAATAATGAGCAGCAGAGCGCGGTCGGTGACTTCCGCAGCTATGAGGTGTTCCACCTTGGCGGGTCGTATCAGCTGACGCCCCGGTTCCGCCTGGCAGCGACGGTGTTCAATATCTTCGACACCGACTATGCGCGCTACGTGCCCTATATCAATACGGCCAATGTCGAGGTGTTCACCCCGTCCTATGCGATCAATCAGGAAGGCCGCCGGCTCTGGTTGTCAGCGACGGTCGATTTCTGATCTTCAGGGTGCCGCTGCCGGCTTCGGCACGAGGATGAGCTCCCGTCCCTCCACCCGCCAGGAGGCGAGTTGGGACAGGAAGTTCATTCCCAGCACGTCGACGTCTCCCAGCGCGGTCGACACCACGACGTGCAGGTTGCGCGCGGTGATGTTGCCAAGGCGCAGCGTCTCCACCGATCCGGTCTCCGCGCGGACCGTCCCGTTGGCAGTGCGCATCATCACCGGCAACAGCCCGCCGCCGCTCTCCACCCCGGCCTGCTGCGCGGTGCCCTGCGACAGCGCCGTCACGGTGGCCCCACTGTCGACCAGCATGCGCCGCTCGACCCCGTTGATCGAAGCGCGCGCCCAGAAATGCCCGTCGCGCGCCATGCGGATGCGCACGTCACCGCCTGCGACGCTTTGACTATCGAGGCCGAGCTGCGCGGTCAGGCGTGAGAGATTAGGGTCGAAGGGCGCTTGCTGAAGCAGCAGGAACAGGCAGAAGGCGAGCAGCGCGAAGGAAAAGAGCGCCCGCAACATGCCGCCGATAAAGGGTATCCTGAACAGTATGATCAGCAGCAGCGCGGCGCCTGCAGCATAGATTGCCATCTGCTGCCATTCTGGATTGATCGTGATGGGCATGGCGGCTCCGGCTCGTGGACGACAGGCAGGATAACCGCCGCTGGGGCGGTTTGATCCCGCCGATGTGGGCAGGGTGGCCGTGTCTTCCATGGAAGCTGCGCCGCTTACTTGGATGAAGCTGGTCCAACCTATGTGTGCGTATGTTCGCCCGTGCGGCTTTTCGGCGAATTGTCGCGCGTCTTATCCCGCGATGGCGAGTTGAGGCGACAGGAAGCGGATCGATCCGCTTCGCCACGAGGAGCAAGTCATGGCCGAAACCAAATCAGCGACCAAAGCCAAGAGCCCCAGCAAACCAAAGGCCACGAGCAAACCCAAAAGTCGGGCTGGCTCGAAAACCGCGCGCAAAACGCAGCGGGCCGCCACCCGGCCCGCCGACGCGATCAAATTGCTGAAAGACGATCATCGCGAGGTGAAGGGCTGGTTCAAGGAGTATGAAGCGCTTGAGGAAGATACGGAAAAGCAGGCGCTGGCCGACCGGATCTGCCTGGCGCTGACCGTTCACACTCAGATCGAAGAGGAAATCTATTATCCAGCCACGCGTGAGGCGATCGACGATGACGATCTGCTCGACGAAGCGGAGGTGGAACATGCGAGCGCCAAGCAGCTGATCGCTGAAATCCAGTCGATGAAGGCGGGCGACCGATTGTTCGACGCCAAGGTCACTGTGCTCGGCGAATATGTCGACCATCATGTCGAGGAGGAGGAGAAGGAGATGTTCCCCGAAAGCCGCGACAGCGACCTCGACCTCAAGGCACTGGGTGTTGCCCTTGCAGAACGCAAAGCCGAACTGATGGCGCAAGCCGGTAAGTAACGACGAAGCCGGCGCAACTCCATGTCGCGCCGGCTTCGATGGTCAGCGGCCGGTGCGCGCCTTGCGCGCGGCATAGCGCGCGTCACGTGCTGCCTTCATTTCGGCGGCCGTAGCGGGCTTGAGGCGCGCGGCCTTAAGCGCGGCGGCAGCTTCGGCTGCAGCCTTTTCCTCCGCCTCAGCGGCGAGCTTCGCAGCCTTGATCGCGGCTTTTTCTGCCTTTGCGGCGGCCAGTGCCTCGGCCTTGGCCGCGCGTTCCTTTGCCAGCGCCTCGTCCTTCTCGGCCTGGATACGGCGTCGTTCGGCCAGCACAGCCTCGTCTACCGGCGGCTTTGCCTTTAGCAGGTCGAGCGCCTTTTGTTTGGCGGCCTTGGCCGCTGCGGTGCGATCATTAAACGAAGGGTCTTTATAAGAAGCCACGTGTATCCTTGGTCTTGATTGAATGAGATGTTGGCTGCGGGCGCCCGGCCCGGCAGATTGCGCGCCCATAGCAGAAAAAGGGCCATCATCTCAAGCTTCGTCGGATTTACGCGGAGAATTGCCCGTTCACTCCTCCAAATTGATGCCGCAGTGCCACAATCTGCCCTCGCTATTGCGGACCGAGTGCGTGTGATGGGCCATGAAGGCCTGCTGATAACTAGCGATGGATTTGCCACAGGGGATATGCGTAAGATGAGCGCCGTTAGTGAACGGTGGTAAACCGGCCATGGTCCGTCGCGGCGCTCAGGATGAAGGGCGCTCCGGTCACGGATGGGCGATAAGGGCCGCGCGGACGACTTAAAATAAGGACCGTTTCAGATAGAAACGGCCGCAAAAGGGAGAGATGTCGATGGATGTGACACGCCGGGAAAGCATGGCAGGCGTCGGCGCCGCGGCGCTGCTGGGTATGGCGCCGGCGGCGGTTGCCGCGACGCGCGCCCATCCGCTCGATAGCCACGATGCCATTGGACTCGCCGACCTCGTCGCCACGCGGCAGGTTTCGGCCGGCGAACTGCTGGACGCGGCGATCGCCCGCGCGGAGGCGATGAACCCGCGCTTCAATTTCATGGCGCAGAAACATTATGACTATGGCCGCGCGGCAATCGCCAAGGGATTGCCGAAGGGGCCGTTTCAGGGCGTGCCGTGGCTGCTCAAGGATCTGAACACCTATATTGCTGGCTTGCCCACCGAAAATGGCAGCCGCTTCTTCAAGGGCAATCGCCCCGACGTCACATCCGAACTGGTGAAGCGCATCGAGAAAGCGGGCTTCGTCATCTTCGGCAAGACGACCGTCCCCGAACTGGGCCTCACCGGCACGACCGAGAACAAGCTGACCGGCGACACGCGCAATCCCTGGAACCCGCGCCATATCGCGGGCGGATCGTCGGGCGGCGCCGCCGCAGCGGTGGCGGTCGGCGTGCTCCCGGCTGCGCATGCGACCGATGGCGGCGGATCGATCCGCATTCCGGCGTCCTGCTGCGGGCTGTTCGGCCTCAAACCCAGTCGCGGCCGTGTCCCGATGGGGCCGCCGCGTACCGAAGGATGGGGTGGGCTGTCAGTCCATCATGCCGTCACCCGCAGCGTTCGCGATTCTGCCGCGATCCTCGACGCGACCCATGGGGTGGAGCCGGGCAGCCGCTATGGCGCCCCGACCCCCGATGGCAGCTTCCTTTCGCAGGTCGGCAAGGCGCCCGGGCGCCTGCGCATCGCGCTGATGCTGAACGCGCCTGCGGGATCGCCCGTCGATCCACAATGCGTCGAGGCGGCGCGCAAGGCTGCGAAGCTTTGCGAGAGCCTGGGCCACCATGTCGAGGAAGCCGCGCCCAAGCTGGACGTAGCGGCGATCGGCGCGGCCAGCTTTGCGCTGATCGGCGCGTCGGTGGCCGCCGATATGCTCGACCGTGCCAAGGCGACAGGCGTCGCCATCGGGCCTGATGTGCTGGAGCCGATCACGCTCGGTTTCGTCGGCTATGGGCAAAAGGTGACGGGCATGGACGTAGCGCGCGCCAACAACGCGCTTCAGGCCGCAGCCATCACCATGGCGCAGTTCATGACCAATTATGACATGATCCTTTCGCCGACGCTGGCTGCGCCGCCGCTGCTGCTGGGGCAGATCAACCTGACGCCGGATGTCGACTTTGCGGCATGGGGGCAGCGCGCGTCGACCTTCTCGCCCTTTGCCCAGGTCGCGAATTTGACGGGTCAGCCCGCCATGTCGGTGCCGCTGGCCATGTCGTCGGACGGCCTGCCGATCGGCGTCATGTTCCTTGGCCGTTATGGCGATGAAGCTGGGCTGTTCCGTCTGGCCGCGCAGCTGGAAACGGCGGCGCCCTGGCGCGACCGGCGACCGGCGCTGGGTGCCACCTGACACCACGCCCGGCCCGGTATCAGGGTTGCAAAGGGGAGAGCATGACCGATCTGGATGACGCAGCGCTGGTCGCGGCGGTAGCAGACGATCCGCGCTATCAGGGGCTGGTGGCGCGGCGAGCGCGGCTGGGCTGGTTGCTCTCGGCCATCATCTTCTTCGCCTTTGTCGCCTATCTGTTGCTCATCGCCTTCGACAAGGCGGCGCTTGGCGCGCCGATCGCGGGTGGCGTGACGTCAATCGGCATACCGGTCGGGCTTGGCCTCATCCTGCTCGGTATCGGGCTGACTGGCCTCTATGTCGCGCACGCCAATCGCCACCATGACGCGCAGATGGCGGCGATCCTGGAAGATAATCGGCGCAAGGTCACGGGCCCGTGAAGGGGCGGCTCGCCATATTCATCGCGACCGGCGCGTCGCTGTGTCCGCTGCCTGCCCTCGCCGCCGCACTGGAGGGGCAGGCGCAGCAGCAGCCGATAAACTGGGTCGCGATCGGCATGTTCGTTGCCTTTGTCGGCCTGACGCTCTGGATCACCAAGGTCGCCGCGTCGCAAACGCGCACCGCATCGGATTTTTATACGGCCGGCGGCGGGATCAGCGGCTTTAAAAACGGGCTCGCCATGGCGGGCGACTATATGTCGGCGGCCTCTTTCCTCGGCATTTCGGCGCAGATTTTCAACGATGGCTATGATGGCCTCATCTATTCGACGGGTTTCCTCGTCGGCTGGCCGATCCTGCTGTTCCTGATGGCCGAGCGGCTGCGCAACCTTGGCCGCTTCACCTTTGCCGATGTCGCTTCCTACCGCTTCGCCCAGGTGCCCGTGCGCAGCTTTGCGGCGATCAGTACGCTGCTCGTGGTCAGCTTTTACCTGATCGCGCAGATGGTCGGCGCTGGCCAGCTCATCAAGCTTCTGTTCGGCCTGCCCTACGCGGCTGCGGTCTGCATCGTCGGTGCGCTGATGATGCTTTACGTTCTGTTCGGTGGCATGCGGGCGACGACCTGGGTCCAGATCATCAAGGCGGTGCTGCTGCTGGGTGGCGCGACCTTCATGGCGTTGATGGTTCTGGCGCAGTTCGGCTTCTCTCCCGAGGCGTTGTTTGCCCGCGCGGTCCAGGTCAAGACCGAAGCGGCGCTGGGGCAGGGGGCCAATGCCGCGGATGCAGCCGCCGCCGGCCGCTCGATCATGGCGCCGGGCAACTTCATCAAGGACCCGGTGTCGGCCATATCCTTTGGCCTCGCCCTCATGCTTGGTACGGCGGGTCTTCCGCATATATTGATGCGCTTCTTCACCGTCCCGGATGCCAAGGAAGCGCGCAAGTCGGTGCTCTGGGCAACGGGGTGGATCGGCTATTTCTACATCCTGACCTTCATCATCGGCTTCGGCGCGATTGTCATGGTGGGAACGCAGCCCGCCTATCTCGACGAGGGTGAGCTTTTACGCGGCGGTGGCAATATGGCGGCGATCCATCTCGCCCATGCGATCGGCGGCAATGCCTTTCTGGGCTTCATTTCCGCCGTCGCCTTTGCCACGATCCTCGCTGTGGTTGCAGGACTGACCTTGTCCGCTGCGTCCGCCGTCAGTCATGATGTCTACGCCACCGTCATCAAGAAGGGGGCAGCGGATTCGCGTGACGAACTGCGGGTGTCGCGCCTCACTACGCTGGCGCTCGGCGCGCTGGCAGTGCTGTTGGGGCTGGTCTTCGAAAAGCAGAATGTCGCGTTCATGGTTAGCCTTGCCTTCGCACTGGCGGCGTCGGGCAATTTTCCTGTCCTCATCCTCTCGCTCTTTTGGAGCGGCTGCACCAGCCGGGGTGCGGCGCTGGGGGGCATGATCGGTCTGTTGACGGCATTCGTCCTCACCCTGCTGTCGCCGGCGGTCTGGACAGCGGCGCTCGGTCTCGGGCCGGCGCCTTTTCCCTACAGCTCGGCTGCGATCTTTTCAGTTCCGGCGGGGTTCCTCGCGATATGGCTGATCTCGCTGTTCGACCGATCACCCCGCGCGGCAGTCGACAAGGCAGGTTACGGCGCGCAGCGGGTCCGGGCGGAAACCGGCATCGGGGCCTTCGCCGCGAGCGATCATTGACGGCGGCATAAGCCGATGAACGCCTGCTTAATCAGGACTATTCCCTAGCGTCCCAACCCCGTGTAAGGGGCGCGGCGAGAGATGGTATAGAACGGAACATGAATGGCATACCCGGGCAAGCAAGGTTTATATGATCCCGCCAATGAGCATGACGCCTGCGGCGTCGGCTTTATCGCCAGCATCAAGGGTCAGAAAACCCACGATATCGTCAGTCGTGGCCTGGAAATTCTACGTAATATTGACCATCGCGGTGCCGTGGGCGCCGATCCGCTTGTGGGTGACGGCGCAGGCATATTGATCCAGCTGCCCGATTCGCTGTTCCGCGACTGGGCGGCCGGCGCGAGCGTCGATCTGCCCCAGTCGGGCGACTATGGCGTCGCCATGTGCTTCCTGCCGCGCGATGAAAAAGCGCATGCAGCTGCCGTGCAGCAGCTGGAGCGCTTCATCGCCAAGGAAGGGCAGGTCCTTCTCGGCTGGCGCGACGTTCCCGTGACGCTGGATGGGCTTGGCCAGACCGTGCTCGACGAGATGCCGACCATCCGCCAGTGCTTTGTCGGGCGCGGCGCCAATGTGAAGGATCAGGACGCGTTCGAGCGTAAGCTGCTCGCCATCCGCAAGCAGACGCAGAATCCGTTGAAGGAATTGTCGGTCAAGCAGGGCCTCGAAGGGCTGGCCGATTTCTACGTGCCGTCCTTCTCCACCCGCACTATCGTTTATAAGGGCCTGCTGCTGTGCGATCAGGTCGGCAGCTTCTATGACGATCTGCGCAATCCGCTGACGCTTTCGGCGCTGGCGCTGGTCCACCAGCGTTTTTCGACCAACACCTTCCCGTCGTGGAAGCTGGCGCACCCTTATCGCTACATCGCGCATAATGGCGAAATCAACACGGTGCGCGGCAATGTGAACTGGATGAATGCGCGCCGCCGCACGCTCGAATCGCCGCTGCTCGGCCCCGATCTCGACAAGATGTGGCCGCTGATCCCGCATGGCCAGTCCGACACTGCCTGCCTCGACAATGCGCTCGAGCTGCTGGTCGCGGGCGGCTATCCGCTGGCACACGCGGTCATGATGCTGATCCCCGAAGCCTGGGCCGGCAATCCGCTGATGGACCCCAAGCGCAAGGCTTTCTACGAATATTTCGCCGCGCTGATGGAGCCGTGGGACGGCCCCGCCGCTATCGCCTTCACCGACGGGCGCCAGATCGGCGCGACGTTGGATCGCAACGGCCTTCGCCCCGCGCGCTTCATCGTCACCGACGACGATCATATCGTGCTGGCGTCGGAAAGCGGTGTGCTGCCGTTCAAGGAAGAGAATATCGTCCGCAAGTGGCGGTTGCAGCCGGGCAAGATGCTGCTCATCGACCTCGAAGAAGGCCGCATCATCGAGGATGAGGAAATCAAGGCGCAGCTGGCGCAGGCGCATCCCTATGAGGAATGGCTGAAGGAAACCCAGTATAAGCTGGAAGATCTGCCCGCAGCGCTCGGCGATGAGCTGGTTCCGGCGCGCGCCAATGATGCCGACGCCTTCCTCGATCGCCAGCAGGCGTTCGGTTACACGCAGGAAGACGTGCTCAAATTCCTCGAGCCGATGGCACGCAATGGTGAAGACCCGATCGGGTCGATGGGCGTCGACACGCCGATCGCTGTGCTGTCGAACAAGTCGCGACTGCTCTACGATTATTTCAAACAGAATTTCGCGCAGGTAACGAACCCGCCGATTGATCCGATCCGCGAGGAACTGGTCATGAGCCTGGTGTCGATGATCGGCCCGCGTCCCAATCTGCTGGGCCATCATGCCGGTACGCATAAGCGGCTGGAAACGTCGCAGCCGGTGCTGACCGATGCCGATCTCGCCAAGATCCGCGGCATTCACGATGCGATCGACGGGGCGTTCCGCACCCAGACGATCGACATCTGCTGGCCCGCCGAGCAGGGCGCAGAGGGGCTGGAGCGTGCGCTCGACCGCATTTGCGGTGCGGCCACTGAAGCGGTTCTGGCCGACCAGAACATCCTCATCCTGTCCGATCGCAACGTGTCGGCCGAACGCATCGCCATCCCCGCCGCGCTGGCGACGGCGGCGGTGCATCATCACCTCATCCGCCAAGGCCTGCGCATGCAGACCGGCCTGGTGGTCGAGACCGGCGAAGCGCGCGAAGTGCATCATTTCTGCGTGCTGGCGGGCTATGGCGCCGAGGCCGTGAACCCTTATCTCGCCTTCGAGACGCTTGAGCAGATCCGGGTGAAGCATAACCTGCCGTTCACGTCTCAAGAAGTGCAGAAGAACTTCATCAAGGCGGTCGGCAAAGGCATTTTGAAGGTCATGTCCAAAATGGGCATCTCGACCTATCAAAGCTATTGCGGCGCGCAGATTTTCGACGCGGTGGGCCTGAACTCTGCGTTCCTCGAACGCTATTTCACCGGCACGGCGACGACGATCGAGGGCATTGGCCTCGACGGCATCGCGCAGGAAACGGTCGCCCGGCACCGCGAGGCCTATGGCGATAACCCGATCTATCGCAAGATGCTCGATGTCGGCGGCGCCTATGCCTATCGGGTGCGTGGCGAAGAACATGCCTGGACGCCGCAGAGCGTCGCTTCGCTCCAGCATGCGGTGCGTGGCAATAATCCGAAGGAATATGAAGCTTTCGCGGCGTCGATCAACGAGCAGAACGAGCGGCTGCTGACCATTCGCGGCCTGATGGACTTCAAGTTCGCCGATCAGCCGATCCCGCTGGAGGAGGTCGAGCCGGCGGCAGAGATCGTCAAGCGGTTTGCCACCGGCGCGATGAGCTATGGCTCGATCAGCTGGGAAGCGCATACGACGCTCGCCGTCGCCATGAACCGGATCGGCGGCAAGTCGAATACCGGCGAGGGCGGCGAAGACCCGACGCGCTTCAAGCCGCTGCCCAATGGCGATTCCATGCGCTCGGCGATCAAGCAGGTGGCCTCGGGCCGCTTTGGCGTGACCACCGAATATCTGGTCAATGCCGATGATGTGCAGATCAAGATGGCGCAGGGTGCTAAGCCGGGCGAGGGCGGTCAGCTGCCGGGCGACAAGGTCGACAAGACCATCGGCAAGACCCGCCATTCGACGCCGGGCGTCGGCCTTATCTCGCCGCCGCCGCATCATGACATCTATTCGATCGAGGATTTGGCGCAGCTGATCCACGACCTCAAGAACGTCAATCCGGGCGCGCGCGTGTCGGTCAAGCTGGTGTCCGAAGTGGGTGTCGGCACGGTTGCCGCCGGCGTCAGCAAAGCGCGCGCGGACCATGTCACGATTTCGGGCTATGAAGGCGGCACCGGCGCGTCGCCGCTGACCTCGCTCACCCATGCCGGTAGCCCGTGGGAAATCGGCCTCGCCGAGACGCAGCAGACGCTGCTCCTTAACGGTCTGCGCACGCGCATCGCGGTGCAGGTCGATGGCGGGCTGCGCACTGGCCGCGATGTCGCCATTGGCGCGTTGCTTGGCGCGGACGAGTTCGGCTTTGCCACCGCTCCGCTGATCGCGGCGGGCTGTATCATGATGCGCAAATGCCATCTCAACACCTGTCCCGTGGGTGTCGCGACGCAGAACCCGGTGTTGCGCGCGCGCTTCACCGGTCAGCCTGAGCATGTCATCAACTATTTCTTCTTCGTCGCAGAAGAGCTGCGCGTCATCATGGCGCAGCTGGGCTTCCGCACGATCGAGGAAATGGTCGGCCGCATCGACAAGCTCGACATGCGCAAGGCGATCGGTCACTGGAAGGCGAAGGGCGTCGATTTGAGCCGCCTGTTGCATCAGGTCGCGCCCGACAAGGGCCTCATCCTGCGCAACACCGAAGGCCAGGATCATGGCCTCGATGCCGCGCTTGACCAGGATCTGATCAAAGCCGCCGCAGATGCGCTCGAGCAGCGCGGGCCGGTGGTGATCGAACGGCCGATCCGCAACGTCAATCGCTCCGTCGGGGCGATGCTCTCGGGCGAAGTCGCGCGGCGTCATGGCCATGCCGGCCTGCCCGACAACAGCATCCGCATCGTGCTGAACGGTGTTGCTGGGCAGAGCTTCGGCGCGTTCCTGGCGCATGGCGTGACGCTCGATCTTAGCGGCGACGCCAATGACTATGTCGGCAAGGGTCTTTCGGGCGGCCGCATCATCGTTCGTCCGCCTGAAGGGTCGAAACGGGTTCCGTCCGAGAATATCATCGCGGGCAATACCGTCCTGTACGGCGCGATCTCCGGCGAAGCCTTCTTCCGGGGTGTCGGCGGCGAACGCTTCGCGGTGCGCAACTCGGGCGCGATCGCGGTTGTCGAGGGCGTGGGCGACCATGGCTGCGAATATATGACCGGCGGTGTCGTCGTCGTGTTGGGCCCGACCGGCCGCAACTTTGCAGCCGGCATGTCGGGCGGCGTCGCCTATGTTTACGACCCCGACGGCAGCTTCCGCTCGAAGGTCAATCCCGCAATGGTCGATGTCGATGCCGTTCCGGCGACGGCCTCCGACGATGACGGGCTGGGTCGGCCGCTGAACCGTGGCGTGGACGTCAATGACTGGGGCATGGGCGACATGCTGCGGCACGACGCCGAGCGCCTGCGCGTCCTGCTCGAACGGCACAAGCTCTACACAGGGTCCGAACGGGCCGAGGCGCTGTTGGCCGATTGGGAAGGCACGCTGGCGAAGTTCGTGCGGGTCATGCCCAAGGATTATCGCCGCGCTCTCCAGAGCATGGAAGACGAACGCTTGGCCGTGGCGCCGGTCGCCGCCGAATAAACCGGGGTGCGGCGGGAGGGCTGAAAGCCCTTCTGCCCCCGATGACAAAGAGAAGTTTGGAGAAAGACTTTGGGCAAGCCCACCGGTTTCCTCGAGATCGAGCGCAAGGATCGCAGCTACACCGCGCCTGAAGAGCGGCTGAAGCATTGGAACGAGATCATCGTGCCGCTCTCGAAAGAAGAGATTAACGATCAGGCCGCGCGTTGCATGGCCTGCGGCATCCCCTTTTGCCATAATGGCTGTCCGGTGAATAACATCATCCCGGACTGGAACCATCTGGTCTATGAGGATGATTGGAAAACGGCGCTGGAAACGCTGCACAGCACCAACAATTTCCCCGAATTCACCGGCCGCGTCTGTCCCGCGCCGTGCGAAGCGGCCTGCACGCTCAACATCATCGACAATCCCGTCACCATCAAGTCGATCGAATGCGAGATCATCGATCGCGGATGGCGCGAAGGCTGGGTCGAGCCGCAGGTGCCCGCGCGCAAGACCGGCAAGCGCGTTGCTGTCGTCGGCTCCGGCCCCGCCGGCCTTGCCTGCGCCCAGCAGTTGGCGCGTGCCGGCCACACCGTGACCGTCTTCGAAAAGAATGACCGGGTCGGCGGCCTGTTGCGCTACGGCATTCCCGACTTCAAGATGGAAAAGCACCTCATAAACCGTCGCGCGCAGCAGATGGAAGCCGAAGGGGTCGAATTCCGCACCTCGACCGAAGTCGGCGTCACCATCTCGATGGAGTCGCTGCGCAGCAATTATGACGCGGTGGTGCTGGCGGGCGGTGCCGAAGCGCCACGCACGCTCGACATTCCGGGCAGCGAATTGTCGGGCGTCCGGCTGGCGATGGAATTTCTGACGCAGCAGAACAAGCGCGTTGCTGGCGACGACGAACTGCGCGCCGCGCCGCGTGGCACGCTGTCGGCCAAGGGCAAGCATGTCGTCGTTATCGGCGGCGGCGACACCGGATCCGACTGTGTCGGTACGTCGAACCGGCAGGGTGCGGCGTCGGTGACGCAGCTTGAAATCATGCCACGGCCGCCTGAAAAGGAAGATAAGGCGACGAGCTGGCCGCACTGGCCGCTGAAGCTGCGCACATCTTCCTCGCATCTGGAAGGCTGCGAGCGTGATTGGGCGGTGACGACCAAGCGCGCGATCGGCCAGAACGGCCAGATCGAGGCACTGGAATGCGTGCGCGTCGAATGGGTCAACGGCAAGATGCAGGAAGTGCCGGGCAGCGAGTTCGAGCTGAAGGCCGACCTCGTCCTCCTCGCCATGGGCTTTGTCGGTCCGCGCAGCGCTGGCATGGTCGAACAGTCGGGCGTCGAACTCGATCCGCGCGGCAATGTGAAGGCGGACATGCTGAGCTATGGGACCAGCCAGCCGGATATCTTTGCTTGCGGTGACATGCGTCGCGGCCAGTCGCTGGTCGTCTGGGCGATCCGCGAAGGCCGACAGTGCGCCCGCGCGGTGGATCTCAGCCTGATGGGGGCGAGCGCTCTCCCGCGCTGAGCGGGATCAGCGCATCAGCGCGCGATAGGCGGCGGGCGACTGGCCGACTTCTTGGCGGAAGGCGGTACAGAAGGCTGAGGCGCCTGAATAGCCCAATGCCTGCGCGATGTCGGCGAGGGGGCGTCGTTCGTCGGCGGCGAGTAGCGCCTTGGCCCGCGTCATCCGTGCCTGTCGGATGAAGGCGCCGGGGCTGCTGCCCATCGTCGCGCGGAAACTCCGCATGAAATGAAAGCGGCTAAGGCCGCACAGCCGGGCCAGCGCCTCGATATCGGGGGGCGGGCCTTCTGCATCGACCCGGTCCAGCACCCGGCGCAACATACGCGGCGTCAGCCCGCCCCGCTCGCGCTGCGCGCGCGTTTGCGCCTGGGCGAGATGCCGTTTGAGATCGACGAGAAGCGCCGTCACCAGACCCGCCGCCAGCGCCGCGCTATCCTCCTGCGGTTGGTCTGCCTCGACCGCTAGGCGCAACATCGCTTCCTCGATCGGAGCGGAGCGTATGTCGAAACAGGCGGCAAGCGCCGCTTCGCCGAGCGGTGCAGTGCCAAGCGCGGCGTCGATCCGCTCCGCATCGAAGCGACACCGCAGCGTGTGAAACGCGCCGCCTGTCACCCGCATCTCCATCGGCACGCCCGCTGGACGGAAGGAAAGCGCGCCAAAGCGGACGAAGGGCCGCTGCCGACCCGCTGCGATGCGCCCTTCCGAGCCGGCGAGTAGACGCGAAAGGCCGAGCGAGAGCACCGCTTCGCGCTCCGTCACCAGCACCGTTTCCTGCACCACTTCGGGAAAGGCGCAGAGCTCGATCCGCACGCCTGGCAGGATGATCCGGCTCTGGACCAGATCGCCGCGTGCCTGCGCCTCGGTGATGTGGATCGCCATGCTTGGCCTATTTGTAAAAGATGCGGTTAGTTTAGAATAAGTGCGCCAAAGCGGCAAGCAAGGATGGGAGGGGACTGACGGCGATCGGCAAGTACGATATTTCTAGGGTCGAAAGTTCTGAGGAGAGACAATGCAGCAGGCCGCACCGCATGACGCGGACGAGACCGGCGCGAATGCCGACACGGTAATCGCGGTCGATGCGGTGCTGCGCGGCGTCGATCTTCAGGGTCGCACAGCGATCGTCACCGGTGCTTCGTCGGGTGTCGGCACGGCGATCGCCGCCGCGCTCGCCGGCGCGGGCGCTGAGGTCGTGCTGGCTGTTCGGGATATAGAGGCGGGCGCGCGCGTCGCTGCGGGCATCGCCGAGGACAAAAGCGTTGCCGCGCCGAAGGTTGAGCATATCGACCTGCTTTCCATGGACAGCGTGCGCGATTTTGCGCGCCGCTGGGGGGATCGCCCGCTCGACATGCTCATCAACAATGCCGGGCTGATGGCGCCGCCGCTGACCCGCACCGCTGATGGCTTCGAAAGCCAGATGGCCGTCAATTTCTTCGCATCTTTCCTGCTGTCGGAATTGCTTGCGCCCAATCTCGCCGTACGCGGCGGCCGGGTGGTCATCCTGTCTTCGGGCTCGCATCATCTCGCGGAGCTGCACCTTGATGACCTGAATTACGAGCAGCGGGCCTATGACCCGTTCGAAGCCTATGGCCACGCCAAGCTTTGCGCCAATCTGCTCGCGATCGAATATAGTCGCCGCCATGCCGGCGAAGGCATCACCATGAATGCGGTGACGCCGGGCGGCGTCGCCACCAACCTTGGCCGTCATGTCAGCTTTGAGGATGCCGTGCGTCTGGGCTGGGTCAAGGAAGACGGCACGCTGCCGCAAGGGCGGATGAAGACGATGGAGGAAGGCGCCGCCACGCCGGTCTGGGCGGCGGTCGCGAGGGAGCTTGAGGGGCACGGGGGCCTCTATCTCGAAGATTGCGCCATTGCGCCGGTCTGGGCGACCCCGATGCCGCAGGGCTGGGGCGTTACCGCCGCTGCCCGTGACGAGCGGGCGGCTCGAAATTTATGGGAGGCCGCGGCCCCCCTGATCCTGAAGGAAGTGGTATGAACAAGCCTGTTCTGGGACTCGTCCCCGCCAACGACAATATCCTCGCTGAAACCGAACGGTGGGAAGCCGAAACGCGCGGTCCCTTCGTCGCCACGCAGCCGGAGCGGCGCGACCCGTTCGTGACGCAGGCGCTCAAATGGCCGATCAAGCCGCTCTATACGCCCGCCGATCTCGACGCGATCGGCTTTGACTATTTGAAGGACGTCGGCTTTCCCGGCGAATATCCCTATACGCGCTCGACCAAGCCCAATGGTCATCGCTCTTCCTTCTGGACGATGACGCAGGTGACGGGCTTTGGCAAAGGCGAGGACTGGGCCAAGCGCGCGCGCTTCATGCTGGATCAGGGCCTGTCGGGCCTGATCCTGGAATATGATCTCGCGACCACCAACGGCTATGACAGCGACGATCCCATTGTGGAGGGCGAGGTCGGCCGCGCCGGCATGGCGCTCGACAGTCTGGAGGATCTGGAGCGCGCCTTCGACCTGCCGTTCGACAAGCTCAAATATCTGATGAGCGTCTGCAACGCGCCGCAACCGGTCAACCTGGCCATGATCATCGCCGCGCTGGAGAAGAAGGGCGTCGATCCGAAGGACTTTGTCCTTCATATCGTCAACGGCATCCTGATCGAATATACCTGCGTCGGCCGCTACATCTATCCGCCCCAGCATGGGCTGCGCATCGCCACAGACGCGATCGAATATATTATCCGCAACCATCCCAATTGGGCACCACTGTCGATCATTTCGGCGCAGTTGCAACCCGCCAAGGCGAACCCGGTACAGGAAATCGCCTTCAGCCTGGCGATCTGCTGCGCCTATATCGACGCGACGCTGGAGCGGGGCTTGGACATCGATACGGTGGCGCCCTACCTCAATCACTTCGTCGTCAATGTCGACATGGATTTCTTCGAAGGCATCTGCAAGCTGCGCGCGTTCCGCAAATGCTGGGCGCGGCTGATGAAGGAACGCTACGGCGCGACCAAGCCCGAAGCGCTCAAGATCCGGCTGATGACGTCGCCGACCACCATCGCGCTCACCCTGCAGCAGCCGCTCAATAATATCGGGCGGTTGGCGATCATGGCGACCGCCTGCGCGCTTGGCGGCGCGGGGGAGAATATGACGACGCCGCTGCATGACGAGGCGCATTCGCTGCCCGCCGAAGAAGCGATCCGCGTCGGTGCCGCGCTGCAGCATATCGTCGCGCACGAAACCGGCGTGGCCGAGACGATCGATCCGCTTGCCGGTTCCTATTATGTCGAGACGCTGACCAAGCAGATGGAAGACGCGGCCTTTGCGGAGATGGACAAGATCTTCGCCATGGGCGGCGCGCTTAAGGCCATCGAAACCGGCTATTTCCAGCGCGCGCTCGGTCGCGAGCAATATGAGCGTAACAAGGATATCGAGGAAGGCCGCCGCAAATGGGTCGGCGTCAATCACCTCGCGCTTGAAGAGGAAAAGCGCGAGATCGAGATTTTCAGGCTCGATGACGATATGGAGGCGGAGCAGGTCGCCAAGGTCCGCGATCTGCGCGCGCGCCGCGATCAGGCGGCGGTCGACGCGGCGCTCGAAAAGGTCCGCGCCGCCGCGCGCAACGGGGACAATCTCGTCACCGTGTGCCTGGAAGCGGTAAAGCTCTACGCCACCCATGGCGAAATTTGTAACGCGATGCGCGACGTCTTCGGCGTCCATTCGCCCGATAGCCAGTTGGCGGGAGTTTGACGATAATGGAACAGGGATCGGGCCGCCGCCTGCGCGTGCTGCTGGCAAAGCTGGGCATGGATACGCATACCGTGGGCATCACCATCATCGGCCATGCGCTGCGCGAGGCGGGGATGGAAGTGATCTTCACCGGCCTCAAGCAGACGCCAGAAATGGTCGCCGCCGCCGCAATTCAGGAGGATGTCGACGTCGTCGGCATCTCCACGCTTTCAGCCGGTCATACGCGCAGCCTGCCCAAGCTGGCGCGCCTGCTGCGCGAGCAGGGCGCCGGCGACAAGCTTCTGTTGGCCGGCGGGGTCATCCCGCAGGAGGATCAGCCGATGCTGGCCGAGGCAGGGGTGCATAAAGTCTTCACCATGGGCGCCGATACGCGCGACATCGTACGCTATCTGGAAACATGGTGGGCGGACAAGCAGGCGTCGGAAGCGGCCTGAACGCAATGCCCGAGACAATTGCAGAGGGCGTGCTCAAGGGACTCGTCGGGGCAGGCGCGCGCGCGATCCGCTGGCTCGACGACCGCGATCCACGCGGCGCGGTGGTGATGCGGCGCATCTTCCCGCATACCGGGAGTGCACAGATAATAGGCATTACCGGCCCGCCCGGCGCTGGCAAATCGACGTTGACCGACATGCTCGTGGCCGAACTGCGCAAGCGCGAGCTGCGCGTCGGTGTGATTGCCATCGACCCGTCCAGCCCCTTTACCGGCGGCGCGATATTGGGCGACCGGGTACGCATGGCGCGCCATTCGCTCGATCCCGGCGTTTTCATCCGCTCGCTCGGCACGAGGGGGCAGGCGGGGGGGCTGTCGCGCTCTACCCATGACGCGGCGTTGGTGCTCGACGCGATGGGCTATGACATTATCATCGTCGAGACGGTGGGGGTGGGGCAGGACGAGATCGATGTCGTCAACCTCGCGCACAGCACGATCATCGTGGGCGTGCCCGGCCTTGGCGACGAGGTTCAGGCCGTGAAGGCCGGCTTGATGGAAGCGGGCGACATCTTCGTCATCAACAAGGCCGACCGCGCCGGCTATGACGCCACGGTGCGCCAGTTCGAGCTGATGCTTCACCTGCGTGAATTGTCGCTCGGCGAGGAGGGGCGGCAGTGGACCGTCCCGCTCCTGCGCGCAGTAGCGAGTGCGGGCGAGGGGGGCGAGGAGATTGTCGACGCCATCCTTGCGCATCGCGCGGCGCTGGAGGCGGCGAACGCCTTTACCCGCCGGTCGGGCAAGCGCGAGCGCGAACAGACACTCGCCCTTTTGCGTGAACGACTGGCGAGCCGAGCCCTTGCGATGGCCGGCGAGCAGCTACTGGCCCAGGTGGAGGCGCGCGAGATCGACCCCTATAGTGCAGTCGACCAGTTGTTGGCGAAGATCAACGGAGAGGATGGCTCATCATGACCAAAAGCATCTGTGCGCTCGGACACCGGCCGGGTTCCAATCGCGCTGATTTTCAGGCCTATTATGAAAGCAATCATGCGCCGCTGGGCGCCCGCCATTTCCCGTTCACCCGCTATGTCCGCAACCATCTGATCGACGGGCAGGACTTTGGCCACGACACGATCTCGGAATTCTGGGCCGACGATATTGCCGGTGCGGCGGCGTTGATGAGCGGGCCGGTGGGTGACATACTCCGAGACGATGAGGCCAAATTCATGGACCAGTCGCGCATCGCGCCGGGCGGCGCAGAGGAGCATGTGCTTTCGCTCGGCGATCCTGCCAATGCGCAAGGTGCGCGCACCGCTTTCCTGATCGATCCGGCCGATGGCGGCGAAGACTGGCGCGCGGCGGCGCTCACCTGGGGCAAGGAAATCGCCGCCACGCAGCCTGGCGTCTCGCTCGACTTTGTGACGTCGTGGAAGGATGTGGCCTTCCCGGCCGCCGCCATTCTCTGGGTACCGGGTCATGTCGCCTGCGACGCGCCCGCCGGACTGGCCGTTCGTCGCTTGTCGGCGCGGCGGGCCGAGACGCCCGCCGCCGTGCTGGCGGAAAGTTACGCCCCGCAATAGCGGCGGGGCGTAGCGGCCTTACCCCCGCGCCTCGCGCAGCGTCCGCTCATCCAGATCGTAGCGCCAGATCAGCAGCGCGCTGAGGCCCAGCAGCATGGCCGGGATGGCCGCGGCACCGAAATAAAGCGCGCGCACCACTTCGGCGGGCTGCTCCACCAGCGCACCGTCGGTGGTCGCGATATAGCCCGCGAGGCTCAAATAGGCGCCGATGATGAGCGGCCCAAGCGCATAGCCAAGCTTCTCAAAGATCGCATAAATGCTCGAGAAGACCCCCTCACGGCGCAGCCCGCCGCTGCGCAGCCGGTCATATTCCATCGTATCGGGCAGCATGGAGATGCTCATCAAGGTCATGCCCGACCCGCCAACGCCCGCCAGCGCGCCGCGCCACCAGACTTCCCAATTGGCCGGATTGGGCTCGACAAAGGCCCAGCTGACATAGGCCATGGCAAGCAACGTGATGGCGATAAGATAGCTGACCCGCTTGCCGAGGCGCCGGCCCAGCTTGACGAAGAGCGGGGTCGCGATCGCACCGGCCAGATTCTGCGCGATGGCAAGGTGGATGATCCCCTCATAGCCGAGCTTGAGGACGTTCAGCATGAAAAGCAGCTTGGTGCCGCTGAAAATGGCGATCGAGATATATTGGGAGAATTTGGCGCTCATCAGCAGCAGCAGCGGCCGGTTTTCGCCGAGCAGGCGCAGCTTTTCACTGAGCTTCATCGGGACCGGCGGCTCATAATGCTGTGCCTGCCGCGCCGTCCGCGTGCCGATAAAGCTGAGGCCCATGGTGATGAACACGAGCGCCGCCATCGCCGCGCCCATGACGCCATAGCCCTGCCGCCCGCCGCCGGCCCATTCGATCAGCGCCGCCGTGCCCGCGACAGACAGCGTCTGCCCGACAGCGATAAAGAAGACTCGATAGGAAAAGAGGCGCGTGCGCTCATGATAGCTGTCGGTCATCTCGCCGGCCATGGCGATATAGGGGACGGCGAACAGCGAATAGCCGGTCGAATAGATAACCAGTGCGCCTGCCATATAGAGGATGAGCGTCATGCCCACGACCATCGGCGCGAAGAAGATCATGAGGAAGGAGAAGGCCGAGATCAGCATGCCCGCGAGCATATAGGGCCGCCGCCGGCCCCAACGCGACTTGGTCCGGTCGCTCGCCGCGCCGATGACGAGGTCGGCGCCGACGTCGTAGAGCTTGGAAAGGGTGAGCAGCAGCCCGGCAAGGCCGGTCGACTGGCCAAGCACCGTCGCCATGAAGGTGGGAAAGAAGGTGGTGATGGTATTGAGCAGGATCGATATGCCGACCGATCCTACACCAAAGCTCATGCACAGCGTCAGCGACAGCCGCGCATCCTTTTCCATCCCATCACTCATCCACATCTCCCACGCTCAATTTTGTTAGCCTATGATAGCCGGGGCAAGGGACCAGCGATCCGGCATCGACTATCCGACTGGCGATAAGCGCGCGGCGATTGTGGTACAGTCGCTGACCTGTCCGATGCGCGGGAAGATCGTGCTGAAGGCGAAATGATGCATCTCGGCGGTGAAGCTGGCGGTCGCGTCCTCGGCAAAGACGACGGCATAGCCATGTTCCCATGCCGTGCGGGCGGTCGATTCGACGCCGAGATTGGTGGCGATACCGGCGAGTACGATGGTCGTGATGCCACGCCGGCGCAATTGCAGGTCGAGTTCCGTGCCGTAAAAGGCGCCCCATTGCCGCTTGACGATGCAGATGTCGTCGGGACGGGGCCCGACCGTCGGCACGATGGCGGCGAAATCGTCAGGCGGCCCGTCAGCGGCCCGTGCCATCGGCATGTCTACCGGCTGCGCCAGCGCGTCGACAAAACTCTTGGTCCAATCGACGCTCACCAGCACGACCGGCGCGCCCGCCGCGCGGAAGGCGTCGGCCAGTTGCGCTGAGCGGGCAACGACGTCGGCGGATTCATGGGGCGCGACCTTGTTGGCGACGATGCCCTTTTGCAGGTCGATGAGGACGAGCGCGGTCGTGGCGGGGTTAAGGTTCATGGGGCACAGTCTCCGGGGTAGGGCGCGACTTCGTGCGCAACGTCATGCTGCGCTCGTCAAGCGGATAGAAATACATGACCACGACGCTGGCGAGCAGGAACATGGTGGAAAAAAGGCTGTAGGACAGGGTGATGCCGAGCACTGCGCTTTCCGGCTGGACGACGGTCGTGCCAGCGCGCGCCTGCACATAGCCGAAT
>Ga0233380_1000262_pt1 | contig 29511 bp, 25 predicted proteins | sample ElkDunMinimDraft_9_FD_191541 | JGI IMG/M metagenome (GOLD analysis project Ga0233380, IMG submission 191541) | Fecal eukaryotic communites from dung pellets of Tule Elk in California, USA - Elk Dung F36 | ecosystem: Host-associated > Mammals > Digestive system > Large intestine > Fecal | place... | reverse complement strand
TTCGGCGGCGGTGGCGGCGGCGGCGGCGGTTTCCGTGGCGGCGGCGGTGGCGGCGGTGGCCGTGGCATGCCCGCACAGGTCGTCGGTGAAGGCACCGGTACTGTCAAATTCTTCAACGGCCAGAAGGGCTTTGGCTTCATCGTTCGTGACGATGGCGCGGAAGACGTGTTCGTTCACATCAGCGCGGTCGAACAGGCCGGCCTGACCGGCCTTGCCGAAGGCCAGCAGCTGGGCTTCACGCTCGTCGATCGCGGCGGCAAGGTATCGGCGACTGACCTCAAGATCGAGGGCGAGCCTCTGCCCGTCACCGATCGTGCGCCCCCGCGCGAGCCGCGTGCTCCCGGTGGCTTTGGCGGCGATCGTGGTGGTTTCGGCGGCGCTGGCGCTGGCGCTGGTGGCCCGCAGCGGCAGCTGACCGGCGAACGCGCGAGCGGCACCGTCAAGTTCTTCAACGCGATGAAGGGCTTCGGCTTCATTCAGCGCGATGACGGCCAGCCCGACGCATTCGTCCACATCAGCGCTGTCGAGCGTGCCGGCATGGCCGCGCTCAACGAGGGCGATCGTCTCGATTTCGAGCTGGAAGTTGACCGTCGCGGCAAATATGCCGCCGTCAATCTTCAGTCGAAGGCCGACTGACGGACGACATCTGCTGCAAAGCGAACAAAGCGCCCGTCGGGAAACCGGCGGGCGTTTTGCTTTGGCGGTGGACTGCAGACAAAGGAGAGATGGGCCAGGCGTGCGCGCGGACGGATCGTTCCGTTGACGACCCCCTCTTCAAACATTCTTAACCAGATTTTCCTACGCTGACCCCTGTTGGCCAGCGCGCCTTTTTGGGCGATGAGTGGGTTTTCGAGGCCCGTCTGCCATGGGCGATTTTGAAGGGGCGATCTCTATGAAGAGCGCAACAATCCGTCAGAAAGTGTTCCTCAGCCTGGGTGTCATCCTGGCTGCCATGCTTGCGATCGGCGCGTTCGGTTACGTCCGGCTCGACGTGATCGAGCAGGAGGCCAATGGGGTCGAGCAGGACACATTGCCGGGCCTCTATCAGACCGGATTGATCAAGGACGCCCTGTATGAAGGCCATAAGCTTGGCGATCGCCGCTTGCGGGCGACGGGTGCGAACGCGGTCGATCTTGACGAATCGTTAAAGGAAAATCGCGCCAAGCTGGCGCATATCCTCGATGAATATGAAGAGACGATCAGTACTGATACCGATCGGCAGGTGTTCGCGAAGTTCCGGCAGGCGGTGACGGCATATCATGCGAGCGAAGACGTCCGGATGCGGGCCGCGCCCTCGGTGGACCGGGTGAATGCCGGCGCGACGTCGGCTTCCGATGGCCAATTTCGCACGATCATCGATCTTGCCCACAGCCTGTCTCAGAAGAATCAGCAATGGGGTATCGAGCGGGCCAAGCATGTCCGGCAGAATATCGACGATCTCCAGACGGCTTTCCTGATCGCCTTCGGGCTGGCTTTGCTGCTGGCGCTTGCCAGTGCGATCCATCTCGTCCGGTCGATTTCTCGCCCGCTCGGCCAGCTGACCGGCCTGATGGATGTCGTGCGTCAGGGAGACTTCACCCAGCGCATGGAGATTGAGCGTCGCGACGAATTTGGCGAACTGGGTGAGGGGTTCAACCGGATGGCCGACGAGGTCATGGCGCTGGTCGCGCAGGTTCAGAGGTCCGGGATCCGGATCAGCACATCGATGACCGAGATTGCAGCCACGTCCAAGCAGCAGCAGGCGACCGCGAACGAGGTTGCCGCGAGCACGACGGAGATTGGCGCGACGTCGCGTGAAATCTCGGCCACGTCCAAGGAATTGTCCCGGACCATGAACGAAGTCGCCGCCGTTGCGGATCACGCCGCCCAGCTTGCGAGCAGCGGGCAGGCGGGCCTCGTCCATATGGAAGAGGCGATGGGCCAGGTGATGGAGGCGGCAGGGTCGATCAATGCGAAGCTGGCGGTGCTGAACGAAAAGGCGAGCAACATCAATCAGGTGGTGACGACCATCACCAAGGTGGCCGACCAGACCAACCTGTTGTCGCTCAACGCCGCCATCGAGGCGGAAAAGGCCGGCGAATATGGGCGCGGGTTCGCGGTGGTTTCGTCGGAAATCCGGCGCCTGGCCGACCAGACGGCGGTCGCGACGCTGGATATCGAGGAAATGGTCAAGGAGATACAGTCCGCCGTTTCCGCCGGCGTCATGGGGATGGACAAATTCTCCGAAGAGGTCCGGCGCGGCATGAACGACGTGCAGCAGGTCGGCGACAAGCTTTCCGAAGTCATCGGCCAGGTGCAGACGCTTGCCCCTCGTTTCGATGCGGTGAACGATGGCATGGAAGCGCAGGCGACCGGCGCAGAACAGATCAGCGAGGCGCTGCTGCAACTGACGGAGACGACGCGGCAGACGGTGGAGGCGCTGCACCAGTCGAACAGCGCGATCGACGAACTCAGCCAGGTTTCGGCCGGGCTGCATGAGAGCGTCGAGCGCTTCAAGCTGGCATCCTGAGCAGGTTGGGGCGCGGCGTGCTGTATCTGGTCTTCAACCTTGGCGAGACGGGCTATGCGTTGGCGACCGATCGCATCATCCAGGTTCTGCCCTGCATTTCGCCTCGGCCCATTCGCGGGGCGCCTGCGGTCGTTGCCGGCGCCATCAGTTATCAGGGTCGCTATCTGCCGGTCGTGGATCTGGTGCGACTCGAAGCCGGGCGCCCTGCGGCGCTGCGCATGGGCACGAGGATCATCGTGACCGAACCCGCCATGGGTGAGCGCACCAATATCGTAGGACTTATGGTCGAGAGCGCGACTCAGACGATCCGTTGCAGTCCCGAGGCCTTCAAGCCGTTTGCGCCAAGTCCCCGAGGGCCGGTCCAGTTGCTCGACCTCGACAATTTGCTGCCGGGCGACCTGTTCGAAGGCCTCGCGCTTGAACTGGATTCATGAGCCGATGCCGGGTCGATTCCAGCATCTCCTGAAACAGGCAATGGGTCTGGATGCCAATTCGATTGGCCTGTCCGCCATCATGCGCGCCGTGGAGCGACGGGCGCGTCTGTGCAAGATCGCCGACCTGGAACTTTATTGGCACCACCTGAACCGCAGCGGGGCCGAACTTCAGGCGCTGATCGAGGCGGTGGTCGTGCCTGAAACTTGGTTCTACCGGGATCGCGAGGCGTTTGCGGCGGCCGCTGCGTCGATTCGCGCCGACCTGCTGACCCGGCCGGCCGGGCCACCCTTGCGCATGCTCAGCCTGCCATGTTCGACGGGGGAGGAGCCGTTTACGCTCGCCATGTCGTTGGTCGATGCCGGGGTGCCGCTCTCGTCGGTCAGCATTCATGGCGTCGATATCAGCGGCCCGGCCCTCGATCATGCGCGGGCGGGAATTTACGGGCGCAATTCGTTCAGGGGGGCTGACCTCAGCTATCGCGACCGCCATTTTGTGGACGAGGGAAATGGTTATCATATTGCGGAAAGCCTGCGGTCGGCGGTGCATTTCTCCCAAGGCAATATCTTCGCGCTCGACAGCACCGCCAGCGGCAGCTTCGACATCATCTTCTGCCGCAATCTGCTGATCTATTTCGATCCAACCGACCAGAAACGCGCCATTGAGGTGTTGCGCAGGTTGCTGGCGCCGACGGGCACCTTGTTCGTCGGCCATTCGGAGGCAAGCATTCTGATCGGGCAGGGATTTGCCTCGCTGCGTATTCCCCACGCCTTTGCGTTCCGAAAGGCCGATGCTGCCGAGAAACCTGCGCCGCGTCCGCTGTCGCCTGTCTCGTCCGTCCCGAAGGACGCTACGGTCCGCCGCCGGCCCATGGTCGCGCCGGTCAGCAAAATGGTGACGCCCAAGCGCGCGCCCCGACCCGCTGCGCCGATAAGCGCGCCGGCTGTATCTGCTACGTCCGACCCGCTCGCCGATATCCGGCGCGCCGCCGACCGGGGTGAACTCGGCGCGGCACTGAAGCTTGGCCGTAATATGCTGGAACGCGGCGGCGGCGCTTCGGCAGAGATCCATTATCTGATGGCCGTCATCAGCGAGGCTGCGGGCGACCATCCGGCGGCGACCGACCTGTATCGCAAGACACTCTATCTCGAGCCCAATCATAGGGACGCTCTTGCGCACCTGACGCTGCTGCTGGAACGTATGGGCGACCATGATGGCGCGAGGCGCATGGGTCAGCGCGCACGGCGGCTAGAGGGGCGCAGGGAAGTTTAAGTGGAGCATCGCACGTCCGATATGCCAGAGGAGAAGGCCCGCAATTGCTGGGCCAGCATCGGCGTGCGCGGCGACAAATCCTGCGCGGCGCTGGTTGAATATGCCCATTGTCGAAACTGTCCGACCTATTCGGAAATAGCCGCGACCTTGCTCGACCGTCCGACTATCCCGAGGTCGGACGATGATGAGGCGATCTATCATGGCAGCGTCCCTATCGGGCGTGCCAAGGACCAGTCCGCGCTGGTCGTGCGTCTGGGCAGCGAATGGATGGGGATCGCGATCCAGGCGCTGGACGAGGTCGTCGAGATGCGGCCGATCCACCACCTTCCGCATCAGGCCAGCCCGGTTGTGATGGGCGTCGCCAATATCCATGGCGAACTGGTCCTATGTCTCTCCCTCGACCGGCTGCTGGGGATCGACGCGGATGCGGGCGTCGGCAAGACGCGGCGACTGCTGGTGCTTCGCTCGCCCAGCGGCCGACTGGCGGTGCCGGTGGACGAGGTGCAGCACACCCATTCCTACGAAGCGGCCGACATCATCGACCCGCCGGCCATTATCGGTCGGTTCGGCAAGAGCTTCACGACCGGGCTGCTGCGCTGGCGCGACCGGACTATTGCGCGCATCGACGAGCAGCGGGTGATCGAGGCGCTCGAAAGATGCCTCGGATGACCGGCGGGTTCGATCAATTTTCCCTGCGCGAACTGTTTCGCGTGGAGGCGAGCGCGCAGGCCCAGGCGCTCGTGGCTGGCCTGCTGGCGCTCGAGCAGGAGCCGCATCGGGCAGACCAGCTCGAAGCCTGTATGCGAGCCGCGCATTCTCTCAAAGGGGCTGCCCGGCTCGTCGATATCGGGGCGGGCGTCATCGTCGCCCATGCCATGGAGGAGCTGTTCGTCGCTGCGCAGGAGGGGCGGGTAACATTGAGCCAGGCGCAGATCGACGTGCTCCTGAACGGGGTGGACCTCATCACCCGGATCGGCGACGCGCCTCCGCCGCCAGAGGGTGAGGACGATCTTTGGGAAGAGGCGGCGGAGGATTATGTCGTCGCGCTTACGCGTGCGCTTGGGCAGCCCGAAGGTGCGCGCCCGGACAGGCAGCACGAACATCCTGTCGTCGACCTGCCGGAAATCAAGCTGCCGTCCACCGACGAGAGCGCCGAGCGGTCGATGCGGATCAGCGCCGAAAATCTCAACCGCATGCTGGATCTGGCGGGTGAGACGCTCGTCAACGCGCGGCGGCTCACCCCGATTGCGGGGTCGCTCCAGCGGCTCAAGCAGCTGCAGAAACAGGCTGCGCGGTCCATCGAGGCGTTGCGCGAGAGCCTTCAGCCGCAAGGGCTGACGCCGCAATCGCAGGCGGCGCTGAGTGATGCCGAGCGGGCGATGCTGGCGTGCCGGCATTTTCTGACCGATCGAATGGCCGAACTGGAGGCGCTCGATCATCAGTCTACGTCGCTGACGCACCGCCTGTACGATCAGGCGTTGAAGGTACGCATGCGGCCCTTTTCCGAAGGCGTGACCGGCTTTCCCCGCATGGTCCGGGATATCGGCAATTCCCTGGGCAAGCGTGTGCGGCTGGAGATTGCCGGCGCCGCGACCCGGGTCGACCGGGATATTCTTGAAAGGCTTGAGGCGCCGCTTGGCCATCTGCTGCGAAACGCGGTAGATCATGGCATCGAAATGCCCGGCGTACGGATCGGGCAGGGCAAGGCGGAAGAAGGCATGGTGCGGGTCGAGGCCCATCACAATGCCGGCGCGCTTCAGATATTGGTCAGCGACGATGGCGCGGGAATCGACGTCGAGCTGATCCGCGCCCGCGTGGCCGAACGCAGGCTCGCCGACGAGCAGACGGCGGCGCGGCTCAGTGAAAGCGAGCTGCTGGAATTCCTGTTCCTCCCCGGCTTTACCATGAAGCAGGAGGTCAGCGAGCTGTCGGGCCGGGGCGTCGGCCTCGACGTCGTTCGCGATATGTTGAAACAGGTGGGCGGCAAGGTGACGATCACCTCGGCGCTGGGCGAGGGCACGACCTTTCAGCTTCGCCTGCCACTGACGCTGTCGGTCATTCGCGCGCTGCTGGTGGAGATCGGCGGCGAACCCTATGCCTTTTCCTTCGGGCAGATCGTGCGGGCGACCAAGATCCCGACGACCGCCGTCTCTACCGTCGAGGGACGCCAGCTTTTCGATCTGGATGGAGAGCAGGTCGGCCTCGTCGCGGCTCACCAGATTCTGGGGCACGACATTCTGCCCGCGTCCGGTGAGACCTTGTCCGTCGTGATCCTCACGGGTCCCGAGGGGACATATGGCGTCATGGTCGACCGCTTTCTTGGCGCGCGGGAACTGGTCGTCCAGCCGCTCGATCCACGGCTTGGCAAGATCAAGGATATCAGCGCCGGCGCGCTTATGGAGGATGGCACGCCGCTGCTCATCATCGATGCCGAGGATATGGTGCAGACGATGGTCAAGCTCGCCATGTCCGACCGGCTGAACGCCGTGCAACAGGCCGGGACGGATATTGCCGCCCGATCGCCGAGGAGGCGGGTCCTGGTCGTCGATGACAGCTTCACCGTGCGCGAATTGCAGCGCAAATTGCTCGAACAATCCGGCTATGACGTCGAACTTGCCGTGGATGGGATGGAAGGGTGGAACCTGGTCCGAAGCGGCCAGTTCGATCTGGTCGTGACGGACGTCGACATGCCGCGGATGGACGGCATCGAACTGGTGCGCCTGATAAAACATGATGCCAAGCTGCGGGGAACGCCGGTGATGATCCTGTCCTACAAGGACCGTGAAGACGACCGGATGCGCGGCCTGCAGGCCGGGGCGGACTATTATCTTACCAAGGGCAGCTATCAGAATGATGCGTTGATCGAGGCGGTGGTTGATCTGATCGGGCCGGGCCAGCCATGAGGATCGGCATCGTCAACGACATGAACCTTGCCGCCGAAGCCTTATGCCGGGTGGTGGCGATGGCGCCGGAATATCAGGTGGCATGGGTCGCGCGCGATGGTGCCGAAGCGGTGGAACGCTGCGCCGCCGATTGCCCCGACGTCATTCTGATGGACCTGATCATGCCGGGCATGGATGGCGTCGAGGCGACGCGGCGCATCATGAAGAGCACGCCGTGCGCGATCCTGATCGTCACCACCAGCGTCGATGAAAATACCGCAAGAACCTTCGCGGCCATGGGGCATGGCGCGCTGGATGCCGTCGACCTGCCAAGGCTGAGCACGGCCGATGCCGCCGCCAATGCCGAGCCGCTGCTCCGGAAGCTGCGAGCGCTCTCTAAGTTGGTGGGCCCGCACCCGGCGCGTCGATTTCCGACGATGATCGCTCCGCTGCCGCCGCTGATCGCGATCGGGGCGTCGGCAGGGGGGCCTGCTGCGCTTTCAGATCTGCTTCTGGCCCTGCCGCCGGCATTTCCCGCCGCCGTGGTGATCGTCCAGCATGTCGACGAGCGTTTTGCGGCGGGCATGGCGGACTGGCTGGGTAAACATAGCACCCTGCCGGTGCGGCTGGCGGGAGATGGCCAGAAATTGGTGCGCGGCGAGGTTCTGCTTGCCGGAACGAGCGACCATCTGGTGATCGAGGCCGGGGGCCGCGTCGGTTACCGGGCGGAACCGGTCAGCGAAATCTACCGCCCTTCCATCAACGTGTTCTTCCAGAGCATCTGCACCGCCTGGACCGGGCGGGTGATCGGCGTGCTGCTCACCGGCATGGGTTCCGATGGCGCGCGCGGGCTCAAGGCCATGCGCGACCAAGGGCATCACACGATCGCGCAGGACAGCGAAAGCGCCGTTTTCGGCATGCCCAAGGCGGCAGCCGCCCTATCCGCTGCGGTGGATATCCTCCCTCTCCAGAAAATTGCCCCAACTCTCATCAACCTGGTCGGTGGGATGCGCGGCGGAAAAGGAGCGTGATTTTGAACGCACTCGATCCATCAGCCGAAACCCGGCTTTCTCTCGCCCGTGAGAATATCATGGTTCTGCTGGTCGACGATCAGGTCATGGTCGCCGAAGTGATGCGGCGCGCCTTGCTCGATCAATCGGACCTGGTGTTTCACTATTGCCAGGACTGCGCCAACGCGGTGGAGGTCGCCAAACAGGTGCGACCGACGGTCATCCTGCAGGATCTGGTCATGCCGGGGGTCGACGGGCTCGACCTGGTCAGGGCCTATCGCGCGGACCGGGAAACCAGCAAGATACCGATCATCGTGCTTTCCGCCAAGGAAGAGGCGACGGTGAAGAGCGAGGCATTCCGGGCCGGCGCCAACGATTATCTGGTGAAGCTGCCCGAACCGATCGAACTGATCGCGCGCATCCGCTATCATTCCAACGCCTATCTGGCGCAGCAGCAGCGCGACGAGGCCTATCGCGCGCTCCGTCGCAGCCAGCAGGCGCTGACCGAGATCAACCTTGAGCTTCAGAGGCTGACGCAGATCGATGGGCTGACATCGCTCAGCAACCGGCGCTATCTCAGCGAAAGCTTTGAGGCGGAGTGGAGGCATGGCTCTCGCACAAGATTGCCGATGTCGGTGATGATGATCGACATCGACCACTTCAAGAGCTTCAACGACACCTACGGCCATGTCGCGGGTGACGAGTGCCTCAAGAGCGTGGCGGACGTGCTCAAATCCTCGTGCCGGCGCGCTTCGGACGTCGCGGCGCGCTTTGGCGGGGAGGAGTTTCTTCTGCTGTTCCCTGGCATGCCGGCAGCGGATGCGGCGGCCCTGGCCAACGAGCTGGTCGCCAAGGTTGCTGCGCTGGATATTCCGCACGCCCAGTCGAGCATCGAGAGCCGCGTGACGATCAGCGTCGGCGTCGCCACGCAGATTCCCGAGCGTGGGCAGCCGTCAGCCGATCTGATCAAGGCAGCGGACGACGCGCTTTATTCTGCAAAGGCGGCAGGACGAAACCGGGCATGCGCCCGCTGATCGGGAGCTAGCGCCCGGGGCGAGGCTGAGCGGGAGTGAGGGATGGCGCGTCTGTCGACCCAGCGATCTTCGCTGGAAATTTGGTGCACCCGACTGGATTCGAACCAGTGACCTCTGCCTTCGGAGGGCAGCGCTCTATCCAGCTGAGCTACGGGTGCGCGCTGGCGCAAGGGGCGATTAGCAAAGCGGGCCGGATCGCGCCAGCGACAATCGACATGGGCGGGCGATCTATTTTGTCTTTTCCATCGGCTGGAAGGCGCCCAGGCCGCAGCTTGCCCCGCGCATCAGGCCGGAACCGCCGCCCTGCATCAGCACCGTGACGATATCGACCGAACAAAGCTGCGACAGGCTGGTCTTGTAGGCGAAGCGCTTTTCGAAACCGAGGCTGGGGCAGCTGTTGGGCAGGGTGTTGCGGTAGATTTTGCTGCCGCCGACGATGAAGTCGATGGTGCGGTCGTCGCGGACGTTGGTGGAGCGGATCTGGTTGATCGGGATGCAATCGACGGGCTTTCCGGCGGTCACATATTTGTCGGGCTTGGCGTCCTTCGCTTGCGCCGGCGTCAGTGCCGCGAGACCGAGCAGCAGGCCGATGGCGAGACGGGTGGAGCGAGGGGCGGCGGATAGGGGACGCATGACGACTCTCCTGAAAGGGGACATGTCTGTAAGACGGCGCGACCCGGTCGGTTCCGTTATATTCGCACGCCCATGGATCAAGCCGCTCCGCTGCGCAAGGAGGTCGCGGGCGGCGGGGTCTTGGGCTTGTAACGGCACAGGTCCGCAACGATGCAGCGCCAGCATTCGGGGCGCCGCGCCTTGCACACATAGCGGCCATGCAGGATCAACCAGTGATGCGCGTCGCGGCGGAAGGGGCCGGGGACGCGCTTTTCGAGCTTGAGTTCGACCGCGAGCGGCGTCTTGCCCGGCGCAAGGCCCGTCCGATTGCCGATGCGGAAGATATGGGTGTCGACCGCGAAGGTTTCCTCGCCGAACGCGGTGTTCATGACGACATTGGCGGTCTTGCGCCCGACGCCGGGCAGGGCGGTCAGGCTGTCGCGGTCGCGGGGAACCTCTCCGCCATGGTCGCGCACCAGTATCTCCGACAAAGCGATGACATTCTTCGCCTTGGCGTTGAAGAGGCCGATCGTCTTGATATGCTCCTTCAGCCCCGCTTCGCCGAGCGCGACCATTTGGGCGGGCGTCTCGACGAGGCGGAAGAGGGCGCGGGTCGCCTTGTTGACGCCGATGTCGGTCGACTGCGCCGACAGGGTGACCGCGACGAGCAGCTGGTAGTCGTTGCCATATTCCAGTTCTGTGCGCGGCGCCGGATTGGCTTCGGCGAGGCGCGCGAAAAAGTCGAATATCTGCGCCTTGTTCATTTGCACGCGTCCCTCAAAGGCCAAGGACGCCCTTCATGTCGTAGCGGCCCGGTGCCTGGGCCATGAGCCAGCGGGCGCCGCGAATCGCGCCGCGGGCGAAGATGGTGCGGTTTTCGGCGCGGTGGCCGATTTCGATCCGTTCGCCTTCGGTCGCGAAGATAACCTGATGGTCGCCCGCCACCGATCCGCCACGTAAGGCGGCAAAGCCGATCGCGCCCTGCTTGCGCGCGCCGGTAATGCCGTCGCGGCCGCGTTCGCTATGGTCGGCAAGCGCGATGCCGCGCCCGCGCGCTGCCGCTTCGCCGAGCAAGAGTGCGGTGCCCGAGGGGGCGTCGACCTTGTGGCGATGGTGCATCTCGACAATCTCGATGTCCCAATCGTCACCGAGGCCCGCTGCGGCCTGTTCGACCAGCGCGGCGAGAAGATTGACGCCGAGCGAGGTGTTGCCGGTCTGGAGCACGGGGATATGCGCGGCGGCCTGATCGATCAGCGCATGATGCGCAGCTTCCAGCCCCGTGGTGCCGATGAGGATCGGTTTGCGCGCGGTGACGCAGGCGTCCAGATGCGCGGCAAGTGCGGCGGGGACGGAGAAGTCGATCAGCACGTCCGCGCGCGTTGCGAGCGCAGCGGGGTCGGCGGTGATGGCGATGCCCGGCGCAATCTCTCCCTGCGCGTCGCGGTCGGTGCCGCCGGCAATGTCGAGCCCCTGTTCCCGCGCCACGTTGGCGATTGCCGCGCCCATGCGGCCGGCCGCGCCGAATATGCCGATACCTGTCATCTCGATCCTTAGTCCTCATGTCCGCAGGGGAGCCAGGCCACCGCCGATGCCAGAGCGCGCACGGCTTGTCCACGCGCCATGGAACAGGGGCGCAGGTGCGATGGTTTGGGCACGATCCACAGGAGAAGGACAGCCGGCCCATGCCTATTCTCGACACGCGCGATGGCGCGCATATTCATTACAAGTCGGTCGGCGACGGGCCGCCCGTCATCCTGATCCATGGTTGGCCGCTGACCGGCGACATGTGGGAATATCAGGTCGTCGCCCTGGTACAGGCAGGCTTTAAGGTCATCACCTATGACCGGCGCGGCTTTGGCCATTCGAGCCATCCGGCGAGCGGCTATGATTATGATGTGTTCGCCGACGATCTGGCCGACCTGATCGACAAGATCGGCGCGCAGCAAGTTTCGCTGGTCGGCTTTTCCATGGGGGCCGGAGAGATTGCCCGCTATCTGACGCGCCATGGCGCGGGGAAGGTCGCACGCGCGGCGCTGGTGGGGGGCGTGGTGCCCTATCTGCTCAAGACCCCCGACAATCCCGATGGCGTCGACCGCGAGGTTTTCGAGGATATGAAGGCGCAGATCGCAACCGATCGCTTCGACTTCCTCCAGACCTTCGCCAAGAGCTTCTACGGTGTGGGCTGGATCACCAAGCCCGTCAGCCAGGGCCTGCTCGACTGGAGTTTCCAGCTGGCGGTAATGGCGAGCCCGATCGCGACCATCGCCTGCGTCGATGCGTTCGGCACGACCGATTTCCGTCCCGATCTGCCCAGCTTCACCGTGCCGACGCTGGTGATCCATGGCACGGCCGACAAGACGGTGCCGTTCGAGACGAGCGGCCGGGCGGCGGCGGCCGGGATCGCCGGCGCCAAGCTGATCGAATATGAGGGCGAGCCGCATGGGCTGTTCGCGACGGCCAAGGACCGGCTGAACGCGGACCTCATCGCCTTTCTGCGGGGCGCCTGACTGAGCGGGGGCAAAGCGCCCGTCAAGCAATCGCATTGCCAGCCATGGACCGCGTCCCTATAGCGCGGTCCATGGAGCGGCTGGACAGCAGCGCCCCGGTGCCCGCCCATTTGCGCGGCAGCATCCTGGCGCTGGGCAATTTCGATGGCTTTCATGCCGGTCATCAGGCGGTGGTCCGCCATGCGATCGCGCGTGCGCGGGAGGAAGGGCGCCCGGCGATCGTCGCGACGTTCGACCCGCACCCGATGCATTATTTCAAGCCCGACACGGCCCCCTTTCGCCTGACCACGCTCGACCAGCGCGCGGAGCTGTTCGCGCGCGCCGGGGCGGACGCGATGCTGGTCTTTGGCTTCACCCCGGCGCTCGCGGCGCTGGAGCCGGCGGAGTTCGTGAAGCTGCTGGCCGGAGATCTGGGCGTGGCGGCGGTCGTTTCCGGCAAGGACTTCACCTTTGGCCGCAATCGCGCCGGTTCGGTCGCGCAGTTTCCAGCGCTCGGCATGCCGGCCGAGGCGGTGCCGCCGGTGGTCGACGACGGCGGCGCGATTATCTCTTCCACCCGCATCCGTGACGCGTTGCGTGCGGGCGATTGCGAGACGGCGACGCGGCTTTTGACCCGCCCGTTTGCGATTCAAGGGAAGGTGCAGCATGGCGACAAGCTGGGCCGAACCATCGGTTTTCCGACCGCCAATGTCGATCTGGGCGACTATCTGCGCCCGGCCTATGGCATCTATGCAATCCGCGCCTTGCTGCCCGACGGGCGGCTGGTGGACGGTGCGGCGAATCTGGGCATCCGTCCCAGCTTCGATCCGCCCAAGGAACTACTCGAACCGCATCTGTTCGACTTTTCCGAGAGCCTCTACGATCAGATCATCAAGGTGCAGCTGATCCACTTCCTGCGCGGCGAAGAGAAATATGACAGCCTCGACGCGCTGACGGCGCAGATCGCGCGCGACTGCGATGAGGCGCGGCGAATCCTTGCGGCGAGCCCTGCGGTCGCGTAGGGCACCCTCTTTGAATATCCGCCGCCGTCCGGCCTCCGCCGGGCACGCGCATCCCCTGCGCGCAAAGGGGCGGTGCCTGCTGACCGGACCCGCATGACAGACACGCCCGCAAAAACCGCCGAAGATTATAAATCCACCGTCTTCCTGCCCGTGACCGACTTTCCGATGAAGGCCGGCCTTGCGCAGAAGGAGCCGGCGATCCTGGCGAAGTGGGAGGCGATGGGCCTGTACCAGCGGCTGCGCGAGAAGCGCGCCGGGCGCGAACGCTTCATCCTTCACGATGGCCCGCCTTACGCCAATGGCGACATCCATATGGGCCATGCGATGAACAAGGTGTTGAAGGACATCATCGTGCGGTCGCAGTCCCTGCTCGGCAAGGACGCGCCTTATGTGCCCGGCTGGGACTGCCACGGCCTTCCGATCGAATGGAAGATCGAGGAGGAATATCGCAAGAAGAAGCTCAACAAGGACGAGGTACCGGCGCAGGAGTTCCGCGCCCAGTGCCGCGCCTATGCCGACAAATGGGTGGGCGTCCAGAAGGCGCAGTTCCAGCGGTTGGGCGTCATGGGCGATTGGGAAAATCCCTATCTGACCATGAAGTTTGACGCCGAGGCGACGATCGTCGGCGAATTGCTGAAGTTCGCGGAGAGCGGCCAGCTCTATCGCGGCGCCAAGCCGGTGATGTGGTCGCCGGTCGAAAAGACCGCGCTCGCCGAAGCCGAGGTCGAATATGAGGATGTGACCTCGACCCAGATCGACGTCGCGTTCGAGATCGTCCAGGCGCCGAATGCGCCGGAGCTGGTCGGCGCCTATGCGGTGATCTGGACGACGACGCCCTGGACGATCCCGGTCAATCAGGCGATCGCGTTCGGGGAAGAGATTGAATATGGTCTCTACGCGCTGAGCGATGGTCGCAAGATCGTCTGCGCGGTCGAGCTGGCGAGCAGCCTGCAAGGGCGCGGCATTGCCGTTGGCGAGCAACTGGAGCGGTTCCGCGGCGCAGATCTCGCCGGCGCTATCGCTCGCCATCCGATGCATGCCCTTGGCGGCTTCTTCGCGCGGCCGCGTCCGTTGCTGCCGGCCGATCATGTCACGACCGACGCGGGTACGGGCCTTGTCCACATGGCGCCCGACCATGGCGAAGAGGATTTCATCGCTTGCAAGAAGCTGGGCATCGACCCGGTTTTCGCGGTCACCGATGCCGGCTTCTACCGCGATGACTGGGACTGGTTGGCCGGACAGGGCAGCGTCATCAACACCAAGTTCAACGGCGTCGACGGACCGATCTGTTCCGACCTGCGCGAGGCCGGCGCGTTGCTGTCGGCCGGCGACTTCCGCCACAGCTATCCGCATAGCTGGCGGTCGAAGGCGCGGATCATCTATCGTTGCACGCCGCAATGGTTCATCCCGATGGACCGCCCTTCGGGGCAGGGCGTGGGCGATTATCCGCTGCCGCCGCTCGAGCCGGTGACGGGCGCGCTGGCAACCGCGCTGCCGACCAACGGGCCGACGCTGCGCGGGGTCGCGCTCGACGCGATCGAGCAGACGCGCTGGGTGCCCGAACGGTCGATCAACCGCATCCGCTCGATGGTGGAGGGGCGTCCCGACTGGGTGATCTCGCGCCAGCGCGCTTGGGGCGTGCCGATCGCGCTCTATGTCCATCGCAAGAGCGGCGACTATCTGGTCGATCCGGCGGTCAATGCCCGCATCGTCGAGGCGTTCCGCGCTGGCGGCGCCGACGCCTGGTTCGGCGCGGATCATGCAAGCCTGCTCGGCCCGGATTATAATCTCGCCGATTATGAGGTCGTGAACGACATTCTCGACGTCTGGTTCGACAGCGGCTCGACGCACAGCTTCGTGGTCGAGGGCCGCTATGGCGAAGGTGCGCGCGCCGACCTCTATATCGAAGGGTCCGACCAGCATCGCGGCTGGTTCCAATCCTCGCTGCTCGAAAGCTGCGGCACGCGTGGCCGCGCGCCCTATGACGCGGTGCTGACGCACGGCTTTGCGCTCGACGGGTCGGGCAAGAAAATGTCCAAGAGCCTGGGCAATGTCGTCGATCCGCTCAAGATCATGGGTGAGAGCGGCGCAGACATCCTGCGGATCTGGGTCGCGAGCACCGACTATTTCGACGATGTCCGCATCGGCAAGGAAGTGCTGGCCGGATCGTCCGACGCCTATCGCAAGCTGCGCAACACCTTCCGCTACATGCTGGGTGCGCTTAGCGATTATGACGACCAGAACGACGCGGTATCCTATGAGGAACTGCCCGAGCTGGAGCGCTATATGCTCCATCGGCTTGCCGAACTGGACAAGGAACTGCGCGGCGTCGTCGACAAGGCGGCGAAGAGCGAGAGCTGGCTGGAATTCAGCCGCTATACCCGCGCGCTGTTCGACTTCGCCAATGGCGACCTGTCGGCCTTCTTCTTCGATATCCGCAAGGACAGCCTCTATTGCGACGCGAAAAGCGATCCGCGTCGGCGCGCCTATCGCACGTTGCTCGACACGCTGTTCCATGCGCTGGTGCGTTATGTCGCGCCGATCATTCCGTTCACGGCCGAGGAAGTGTGGCAGAGCCGCTTCCCCGATCCGCAGGGCAGCGTCCATCTGCTCGAATGGCCCGAGATCGACCGTCATTGGTTGAACGCCGATCTTGGCGACAAATGGGCCTATCTGCGCGCCAAGCGGGATGAGGTGAACGAGGCGATCGAGCCGCTGCGTCGCGATAAGATCGTGCGCTCCAGCCTTGAGGCGGATGTGACGATGGGCGAACATTTCGCGACCGGCGACGTCGATTTTGCCGAGCTTGCCATCGTCGCGCGGGTGACGATGGGTGAGGGCGACGGGATCGTTGTGACGCCGAGCGACTGGCACAAATGCGGCCGCTGCTGGCGGCTGCTGCCCGAGGTCACGCAGGACGGCGCGCTGTGCGACCGCTGCGACGACGTGCTGGCGGCGCAGTGATGCGCCCGACGCTTTCCAACTCCGCTCAGCTGAAGGCATAAATGGCTATGCGCGCCGTCAATCACCGGCCCCTGGGCCTCATCGTTGCGGGCGTCACGCTCGTGCTCGACCAGCTGATCAAATATGTCGTAAGCTATCCGCTCGCGCTCAAGAGCCGGGCGGAGATGGGGATCGAGATATTGCCGATTTTCCATCTGCGCTGGCTGGAAAATAGGGGCGTGTCGATGGGCTTCTTCCATGCCGACACCGAGACGGGGCGGTGGCTGCTCGTGGGCATGACGATATTGATCGCGGGCTTCGTCGCCGCATGGCTGTGGCGCGAAAAGGCGCGGGCGGATGTCGCGGCGCTCGGCCTCGTGCTGGGCGGGGCGATCGGCAATATCATCGACCGCGCGCGGCTGGGCTATGTGATCGACTATGCCGATCTTCATTTCGGTGAATGGCGGCCCTTCCTCATCTTCAACCTTGCCGATGCCGCGATCACCATCGGTGTGCTGATCCTGCTTGCGCGTGCGTTGCTGCTGCGCGAGAAGGACGCAAAGACGGAGACTGTGAAATAATGCGCAAACTGATCCTCGCGGCTGGCCTGATTGCCACGCTGTCGGCCTGCGGCGGCAATCGCGGCCTGTTCAACCGGGAGCGGCCCGACGAGTTCGCCGTGTCGCGGCAGGCGCCTCTGGTCATTCCGCCCGATTACGCGCTGGTGCCGCCGGCGCCGGGTGCGCCTTCGGTCACGGGTGCCGATTCGAGCCGCACTGCGATGGAAGCGATGTTCGGCGGCCCCGCGGCCCGTAGCGCGACCGAGGCGGCGACGCTGAACGCTGCCGGCCGTAACGAGGCGGCGGCGGGCATCCGTTCGTCGGTCAGCGATCCGCAGACCGAAGTGACCGACAAGGGCGCCACCACGCGCGAGATCATCGCCGCGCCCGAGGGTGACGGCCAGGACGCGCGCGCGGCGACCAACGCGCAATAAGCTTCTATCGCCCGGCCGTGCTGCGCATGGCCGGGCGGGGAGCGATCAGCGCTCCTTCATGTCGCGGGCCATCAGGCTAAGATAATCGGCGCGGTCGGCGACGACCTTTGCGCGGCAGGTCGGATAATGGATGACCTGCCCCTCGCGACCCCAGTCGCCCGACGCGCGCCAGCGGCAGCTCTTATCCTTGTAGGCGATCCAGGCGCGTTGCTCGGCGAGCAGCGCGCTTTTGCTTGATTGGGGCAAGCCGGGATAGATCGCCTTCCATGCCCGGTTGAGCCGCGTTTCCTCGCGCGCGATCCAGGCCGAACCGCAACTGCTATAATCGCTATTATTATTGGCCGCGCGGGCGCATCGATCATAGGCGGTGTCAGCCGCAGCCGGGGTTGCGCCCAGCAGGGCGAGAGCGACAAGAATCTTCTTCATAGAGGCAGAGCCTTTCGATGCTGCTTGCATGACAAGCGCAACGAAGGAGCAGGGCAGGTCGATCCGCCGGACCGCCCGCCCTGGCTTTCCATCAGTGCCTAAAGCGTCAGGCGCGGGCTTCGGAACCCACCGCATTGTGCCGTAGCGCGGTCAGCACCGTATCGACGATCGCGTTGGCGTCGAGCCCGGCGTCGGCATATTGTTTTTCCGGCTTGTCCTGATCCTGGAACAGGTCGGGCAGGCGCAGCGTGCGGATCTTGAGACCGTTGTCGGTAAGGCCGAGATCGCTCGCGAGCGTCAGCACATGTGCGCCCAGGCCGCCGATCGCGCCTTCCTCGACCGTGACGGCGACATCATGGGTGGTCAGCAGGCGGCGGATCAGCGTTTCGTCGAGCGGCTTGGCGAAACGCAGGTCGGCGACGGTTGTGGAAAGGCCCTTGGCCTCCAGCGCTTCGGCGGCCTTCATCGCCTCTTCGAGACGGGTGCCGAGCGAGAGGATGGCGACCTGACGGCCTTCGCGTACGATGCGGCCCTTGCCGATTTCCAGCCGCTGCGGGACTTGCGGCAGGGCGACGCCGGTGCCGTTGCCGCGCGGATAGCGCACTGCGATCGGGCCGCTGTCATGCATGGCGCAGGTGTGGGTCATATGGACCAGTTCCGCCTCGTCGGCGGCGGCCATGACGACGAAATTCGGCAGCGTCGCCAGATAGGTGATGTCGAAGCTGCCGGCATGGGTCGAGCCGTCTGCGCCGACCAGCCCTGCGCGGTCGATGGCGAAGCGCACGGGCAGGTTCTGGATCGCGACGTCATGCACGACCTGGTCATAGGCGCGCTGCAGGAAGGTCGAATAGATCGCGCAGAAGGGGCGCATGCCCTCTGCCGCAAGGCCCGCGGCAAAGGTGACGGCATGTTGCTCGGCAATGCCGACGTCGAAGGTGCGCTCCGGGAAAGCCTTGGCGAATTTATCGAGGCCAGTGCCGGACGGCATAGCGGCGGTGATCGCGCAGACGGTCTCGTCGCGCTTCGCTTCGGCAATCAGCGCGTCGGCGAAGACGCCGGTATAGCTGGGCGGGCCGGGAGGCGCCTTGTCCTGGGTGCCGGTGATGACATCGAATTTCTGCACGCCATGATATTTGTCGGCGGCCGCTTCGGCGGGGCCATAGCCTTTGCCCTTCTGCGTCACGACATGGACGAGGCACGGCCCTTCGGCGGCGTCGCGGACATTTTCGAGGACGGGGATCAGCTGGTCGAGATTATGGCCGTCGATCGGGCCGACATAGTAAAAGCCCAGTTCCTCGAACAAGGTGCCGCCCATCGCCATGCCGCGCGCGAACTCGTCGGTCTTGCGGGCGGCGTTGTGAAGGGGGCGGGGCAGCTTGCGCGCCAGCTTCTTGGCGAGATCGCGCAGGCCGAGGAACTCGCGGCTCGACACGATGCGGGAAAGATAGGCGGACAGGCCACCCACCGGCGGGGCGATCGACATGTCATTGTCGTTCAGGATGACGACGAGGCGGTTGCCCGCCGCTTCGGCATTGTTCATCGCCTCATAAGCCATGCCGGCCGACATCGCGCCGTCGCCGATGACGGCGATGCCCTTGCCGGGCGCGCCAGACAGCTTGTTGGCGACGGCAAAGCCCAGCGCTGCGCTGATCGAGGTCGAGCTGTGCGCCGCGCCGAACGGGTCATATTCGCTTTCCGACCGCTTGGTGAAGCCCGACAGGCCGCCGCCCTGACGCAGCGTGCGGATACGGTCGCGACGGCCGGTCAGGATCTTGTGCGGATAGCATTGATGGCCGACGTCCCAGACCAGCCGGTCGCGGGGCGTGTCGAAGACATAATGGATGGCGGCGGTCAGTTCGACGACGCCGAGGCCCGATCCCAGATGGCCGCCGGTCGTGCCGACCGCCGAAATGGTTTCGGCGCGCAGTTCGTCGGCGAGCTGGCGCAATTGTTCGGGCTTGAGCCTGCGCAGGTCGTCGGGCGTGTTGACGGTGTCGAGCAGGGGCGTGGTCGGTAGACTGGACATGCGTGCGGGACTACGCGCTTTTGCCGTTCAAGTCGAACATTTGTGAATGATCGCGTGGTGCTGGGGCGGGCGTCAGTGACAAGCCGCGCAGGTGCCGCGCACTTCTACGATCGGTCGCTCGGCGGCGAAACCCTGACCATCGGCGGCGGCGCGGATCGCCGAGGTGACGGGGTCATCGTCGAGATGCGTCACCTGTCCGCACTTATCACAGACAAGAAAAATACAGTCATGGCGGCAGCCCGGATGGGCGTTGGCGATATAGGCATTGGCGCTTTCGACGCGCATCGCGATGTTGCTGGCGACGAAGAGATCAAGGATGCGATAGACGCTGTTGGGCGCGACCCGCTTGCCCCGCGCCTGCGAGACGAGATCGGCGATATCATAGGCCGAGACCGGCTTTTCCTGTGCCGAAAGCGCGTCGAAGATCGCGGCGCGCATTGGCGTCCACTGTTCGGCTCGCCCCTCCAGCGCGGTGCGCGCGGCATCGGCTAGGCTGGCGCCGGTGGGTTCATGATGATGATGTTTCTCGCCCATGGGATAGGGATGTATGCTGGCTGCGGGGTTCGGGCAAGGGCGGGACGGCGTTGGGCCTCAGGCGCGCCAGTAGGTCCAGCCCGCCCAGAGCCAGCCGCCGATCATCAGCAGTCCGCCAATCGGTGTGACGGCACCCAGCCAGCGCGGCGCGCCCATCGCCATCAGATAGAGGGTGATGGCAAAGATCGCCGCGCCCACCAGGAGCAGGACCGATGCGCCGCGCGCCTGCCCCGCGAGCGTGATGGCAGCGACGGCGTGGATGAGTTGATAGGTGCCGCCCGTGCGCAGCCATTCGGCAGCCTGCGGCGATGAAGCGCCATGCGCGCCGAAGGCTCCGGCGGCAATGGCGAGCGCGGCGGACAGCGCCGCGAACAGACCGATCATAATTCCTCCTCCAGATCGCCACGTGCGCGCAGATGCATCTGCCGGCCCGGTCGGAACATCATGTCCTTGGCCGCGAGCAGATTGCCCTGCTCCACCTGAATGGCCAAACGCTGTTCGTCATTCTGGCGATATTGCCGCTCGACCTCCTCAATCTCTTCCTGCGGAACGGCAAGCGCCTTCATCGCGCACACGCCCATGGCGATGGCTGATTCATAGACTTCGCGCACGACGCCTGCGAGATCGAGCTGCTGCAGGGCGAGCAATTGCCGGCGGTCGAAGACGCGCACCAGCAAGGCCGCTTGCGGGAAAGCTTCGGCAATGGGCTGGAGCGCCTCGCTCCCCAAAGCCGGATCGTCGATGCAGAAGGCGATCAGCCGCGCCTCGTCGGCACCGGCACGGCGCAGCAGGTCGATGCGGGTGCCATCGCCATAATGGACCTCCATATCGAACCGGCGGGAGGTTTCGATCTGGGCAGGCTTGCGGTCGATGAGGACGACCTCGAAGCCATGGCCCATCAGCATTTGCGCGACCGTCTGACCAAAGCGGCCATAGCCCACGATGATCGCAGTGCCGTGCGTCGAATCATCGGGCCCCGGCGGGGTGCTGCCGGCCTTGGGCGCGCGGAACTCGAGCCGGCGGGCGAACAGCATCAGGAAGGGCGTCGTCGCCATCGAGAAGGTGACGATCGCGCTGAACATGCTGGCGGCTTCTGGCGCGATAAGGAGGCCGCTCTGCGCCTGCGCGAAGAGGACGAAGCCGAATTCACCGCCCTGGCTCAGCAGCAGCCCGGCGCTGATCGCCTGCGGCCAGGCCATGCCGAACAGGCGGGCGAGCAGGGCGACGAGGCCGGCCTTCACCGCGACGACGGTGAGCGCCATGCCGATGACGAAGAAGGGGTGCTCCGCGACGGTATGAAGATCGAGCACCATGCCGACGGCGAGGAAGAACAGGCCGAGCAGGATGGAGCGAAACGGCTCCACATCGGCCTCTATCTCATGCCGGTAGGGCGAATCGGCGAGCATCACGCCCGCGACGAATGCGCCGAGCGCGGTCGACAGATGCAGTGCATGCATCAGCGACGCGGCGGCGAGCACGGTGAAGAGGCCGACCGCAACGAACAGCTCGCGTTCGCCCAGCCGCCCGACAAAGGCCAGCAGCGGGCGCAGGATGAAGCGCCCGGCCAGGACGAGGCCGACGATCGCGCCGACGGTGTAGAGCGCCATCAACCAGCCCGGCGGCCCGCCCGCGTCCGCCGGATTGCGGGAGAGCGCCGCGACGATGGTGATGAGCGGGACGATGGAGAGATCCTGAAACAGCAGGATCGAGAAGACTTTTTCGCCGAAGGGCGAGTTGATGCGGCCGCTCGACTTGAGGCTTGGCAAGACCTGCGCGGTCGAGGAGAGGGCGAGTGGCAGGCCGAGCGCAATCGCCGCGCCCCAGGTGAAGCCGGTAAAGACGAAGATGATCGCGGCGAGAACGCAGCCGCATATGACCACCTGCGCCGCACCGAGGGCGAAGATATCGCGTTTGAGGCGCCAGAGGCGGGCGGGGTGAAGTTCGAGGCCGACGAGGAAGAGCAGCAGGACGATGCCGATTTCCGCGATGGCGAGTTTCGATTCGCCGCCGCCGACGAGGCCAAGGCCCTGCGGCCCGACCACCGCGCCCGCGATGAGATAGCCCAGCACGGCGCCAAGGCCGAGGCGTCGGAAGATGAGGACGAAGGCGACCGCTGCGCCCAGCAGCACGACGCCTTCCGACAGCAGCATGTCGGTGGCGGTCATGGGGACCGCGCCGGCAATGCCCGAGGCGTTTGCCATCAGGCGTCGGCCATGCGCGCGGCCTGCGCAATCGCCTCAAAGCCGAGGCGGATCGACGCATGGCGGGCCGGATAGTCGCGCGCGGGCGCCAGCACGGCAAGGCCGGGCCAGAAGGTGAGATCTTCGCTCTCCCCGCTCAAATAGGCGATCAGGCGGTCGCGCGCCTGTTCCAGCTCGTCGGCGGAGCGGCCGATCGCTTGCGCTGCAACCAGCGCCGCCGATGCCTGACCGAGGGCGCAGGCGCGGACCTCCAGGCCCAGATCGGCGAGCCGGCCGTCCGCCATCCTGACGTCGGCCGTGACGCGCGAGCCGCAGGTTGCCGAGCGTTTCTCTACGCTCGCCTGCGGATCGGGCAGGCGCGCATGGTGCGGGATGCTGGCCGCGAGGCGCAGGATATCCTTGTTGTAGAGGGTGCCGCTCATTGCGCTCATGTAAGCGATTGGAGGGGCCGGCGAAAGAGCGTCGGCAGGGGCGCTATTGCCGCTGCTCCTGTTGCGGGGGCGGGGGAGGCAGGATCGGGGGAAGCGGCAATATGATCTCCCCCTCCGGCGGCGCCTGATCGTCGGCAGGCAGGCGAATGCGCGCCGGGCCGACGTCGATGGTCAGGCCATCGGGATCGACGGTCAGATTGCCGACGCCGGTGTCGACCGTCACATTGGCGATGGCGTTGACCAGATCGCTGTCCTGGGTTTCCTGCGGCGCATCCTCGACCGGCTCGTTGATCGCGCGGCTCATGAAATCGCGCCAGATGCGCGCGGGGACGCCGCCACCGGCCGCGCCGCGTGGCAGCGGGCTGTTATCGTCATTGCCGGTCCACACCGCCGTCACGATGCCGCCGGCATAGCCGACGAAGATCGCGTCGCGGCTGTCCTGCGTCGTGCCGGTCTTGCCGAAGGTGCTGGTGCGCAGCGCCGCCGCGCTGCCGGTGCCGCGATTGGCGGCGGAGGAAAGGAGGTCGCGCATCATCGCCAGCTCATCGTCGGCAAAATTGCGCTGGCGGCGCATCAGCCTTTCCCACCAGACCTGTTCTTCGGGCGGTAGGCCATGCGCCTTGACCGGGTAAGCGCCCGCCGCGACGGCCGCATAGGCCTGCGTCAGTTCGATAAGCGGGATTTCCGAGGTGCCGAGCGCGAGGCTGAGATCCTCGGTCAGCGGCGCGGTGACGCCTAGGTCGCGGGCGACCTTGATGACCGCGTCGACGCCGACTTTCTGGGTGAGGCGCACGGCCGCGACATTGCTCGATGCGGCGAACGCCTGGCGCAGGGTGATGCGGCCGCGATATTTGCCGCCATGATTGGCTGGGCGATAGGTGCCCGTAGTGATCGGCGTGTCGTCGATCAGGTCTTCGGGCGTCATGCCGGCACGGAAGGCGGCGAGATAGACGAACAGTTTGAAGGTGGAGCCGGGCTGGCGCTTGGCCTGCACCGCGCGGTTGAAGGCGCTTATCTTGTAATTTTTGCCGCCGACCATCGCAACGACGCTGCCGTCCAGCTTGATCGCGACCAGCGCAGCCTGCGCCTTGCCCAGCGGCGCGCGGCGGATCGCGCCTTCCGCGAGGCGCTGGATGCGCCAGTCGAGCGTCGTCGTCACATTCTGCGCGCCATAGACCGCGCCGGCCCGGTCGCGGGCCTCTGGCAAGACCCAGTCGGCGAAATAGGTGCCGCTGGTCGATTCGGGCTGTTCCCGTACGTCGAGCCGGGCGGGGCGCAGCGCGTTACGCTCTGCCTGGGTGATGTAGCCTGCATCGACCATCGCCTGCGTGACCAGCGCGGCGCGGGTGCGCGCGCCTTTGAGGTTATTGGTGGGCGCGAGGCGGGAGGGGGCTTTCAGCAGACCCGCCAGCATCGCGGCCTGCGGGACGGTCAGCCTTTCGGGCTGGCGGCTGAAATAATGGAGCGAGGCGGCGCGCAGGCCATAGACATTGTCGCCGAAATAGACGTTCGACAGATAGCGTTCGAGGATCTGGTCCTTGGTCAGCCAGGCCTCAAGCCAGAAGGCGATCAGCGCCTCGCGCGCCTTGCGGCCGAAGGTGCGGTCGCTCGACAGGAAGACGCCCTTGGCAAGTTGCTGCGTGATCGTGCTGCCGCCCTGCGACGCGCCGTCCGACCAGATATTGTGCCACATAGCGCGGGCGATGCCGCGCGGGTCCACGCCCCAATGGCTGTAGAAGCGGCGGTCCTCGATGGCGAGGAAGGCCTGCGGAACATGGGCCGGGAGCGCCGCGACGGTAACGGGCTTGTCGATGCCCGCGCCGCGCCGGGCGATGAGATGGCCGTCGGCTGACATCAGGCTGATGCTGGGCGGGGCGATCGGTTGCAGGGAACGGGACAGCGGGGCCGTGACCGCGAGCCAGCCGATCAGCAGCATCAGCAGTGCGAGCGCACCGGCCAATATCCAGCCGGCGATCTGCAGGCGACGGCGGAGCGGCGTGGGCGGCGGAAAGGCGCTCGGCGGCCCGCCGCCAAAGGCCGGTGGGGGCGCTGGCGGGAACTCGGCTGGATCGGAGGGGGGCGGCGTGGGGTTCATCGACGCAGGCAAGGCTGTATTATTTAACTGATACAGTCAAGCCTGTCCCGCTGTGGGACAGGCTTTCGTTAACCATCATTGCCGTTGATCCCTATGGTAAAGAATGTGTTAACCCTTTCATCATGAGAACGCGCACCCTTGTCCTCACCAGCGAATCCGCTCGTCATCCTTTCCGCCAGCGGCTGCCCGCGCATGTGCTGCGCGTTGCGGTGGCGCCCGCGCCCAAAGGGCAGGCCAAGGATGACGATAGTGACTGGAAGCTCTTTACCTTAAGCTTCTGCGCCTTCTTCACGGCTTTCTACAGCTTCATATTCTGATCGGGCGGAGCGACCGGGCGGATCATTCCGCCGCGATCGCCTCCAGCCCCAGCAGCGGCGCGAGATAGCGGCCGGTGAAGCTGCGCGGGTTTTTGGCGACCTTTTCCGGCACGCCTTCGGCCACGACCTCGCCGCCCTTGACGCCGCCCTCCGGCCCCATGTCGATGATCCAGTCCGCCGTCTTGATGACGTCGAGATTATGTTCGATCACGACGACGCTGTTCCCCTGCTCGACGAGCGCGTGGAGCACTTCCAAGAGCTTGCGCACATCTTCGAAATGGAGGCCCGTAGTAGGCTCGTCCAATATGTAGAGCGTGTTGCCGGTGGCGCGGCGGGCGAGTTCCTTGGCGAGTTTCACGCGCTGTGCCTCGCCGCCCGAGAGGGTGGTCGCCTGCTGCCCGACCTTGACATAGCCAAGGCCGACTTCGGCCAGCATCGCCATCCGATCGCGGATCGGCGGGACCGCCTTGAAGAATTCGACCGCGTCCTCGACCGTCATGTCGAGCACGTCGGCGATGCTGTGCCCCTTGAACTTCACCTCCAGCGTCTCACGATTATAGCGCGCGCCGTGGCAGACGTCGCAGGTGACATAGACGTCGGGGAGGAAGTGCATCTCAATCTTGATGAGGCCGTCGCCGGTGCACGCCTCGCACCGGCCGCCCTTGACGTTGAAGGAGAAGCGGCCGGGCTTGTAGCCGCGCGCCAGAGATTCGGGCAGGCCCGCAAACCAGTCGCGGATGTTGGTGAAGGCGCCGGTATAGGTGGCCGGGTTGGAGCGCGGCGTGCGGCCGATCGGCGACTGGTCGATGTCGATGACCTTGTCGCAATGCTCAAGGCCCGTCACCTTGTCATGCGCGCCCGCGACGATGCGCGCGCCATTAAGGGCGCGGGCCGAGGCGGCGTAGAGCGTGTCGATGGTGAAGCTCGACTTGCCTGATCCCGATACGCCGGTGATGCAGGTGAAGGTGCCGAGCGGGATCGAGGCGGTGACGCCGGTCAGATTGTTGGCGCGCGCATTATGGACGGTCAGCTTCTTGCCCGTGCCTTTGCGACGCTTTGGCGGCACGGCGATGGCGCGGGTGCCGTTCAGATAATCGGCGGTCAGCGATCCCTTGGCCTTCAAAAGCTCCGGCAGCGTGCCCTGGGCGACGATGGTGCCGCCATGGACGCCTGCGCCCGGCCCCATGTCGACGATATAGTCGGCATGGCGGATCGCATCCTCATCATGTTCGACGACGATGACGCTGTTGCCGAGATCGCGCAGCCGCTTGAGGGTGACGAGCAGCCGGTCATTGTCGCGCTGGTGCAGGCCGATCGAGGGTTCGTCGAGGACATAGAGTACGCCCGACAGGCCGCTGCCGATCTGGCTGGCGAGGCGGATGCGCTGCGATTCGCCGCCTGAGAGCGTGCCGCTGGTGCGGTCGAGGTTGAGATAATCGAGGCCGACATTGTTGAGGAAGCCGAGGCGCTCGACGATTTCCTTGAGGATCGCCTTGGCGATCTGGTTCTGCTGGTCGTTGAGCTTTACGGGCAGGGTCGAGAAGAAGCCAAGCGCGTCCACCACCGAGCGGCGGGTGGAGACGGAGATATCCTCGCCCGCCAGCCGGACCGCCAGCGCTTCGGGCTTGAGGCGCGCACCGTGGCAGGTCTCGCACGGCATGGCGGTCTGATATTTGGACAGCTCCTCGCGCATCCACGCGCTTTCGGTCTGGAGCAGGCGGCGGTTGAGATTGCCGATCACCCCTTCGAAGGGCTTCTTGACCTCATAGCTTTTTTTCCCGTCCTGGAAGCGAAGCGTGACGGGCTTTCCGCCGGTGCCGTGCAGGATGATGATCTTCGCTTCGGGCGGCAGGTCGGTCCAGGCGGTGTCGAGTGCGAAGCCATATTCGCGCGCGAGGCTGCCCAGCACCTGCATATAATAGGGGCTGGGGGGATTGGACTTCGCCCAAGGGACGACCGCGCCCTTCTTCAAGGACAGGTTTTCGTTTGGCACGACCAGCTCGGGGTCGAATTCCTGTCGCTCGCCAAGGCCGTCGCAGGCCGGACAAGCGCCCTGCGGCGCGTTGAAGGAGAAGAGACGCGGTTCGATCTCCGGGATCGTAAAGCCGCTGACGGGACAGGCGAATTTTTCGGAGAAGACGATGCGGTTGGCGGGGATGCCGCTATTCTTCATCTTGCCCGAAGACTGCGCCTCATCCTCGCGGCCCGGCACGACGCCGTCGGCGAGGTCGACGAAGGCAAGGCCGTCGGCGAGCTTGAGCGCCTGCTCGAAACTGTCGGCAAGGCGCGTGCCCATGTCGGGGGCGACGGCGAGGCGGTCGACCACGACTTCGATGTCATGCTTATATTTCTTGTCGAGCGCGGGCGCGTCCTCGATGGCATAGACTTCGCCGTCGATGCGGACGCGGGTGTAGCCGGCCTTCTGCCACTCGGCCAATTCCTTGCGATATTCGCCCTTGCGCCCGCGCACCACTGGGGCGAGCAGATAGAAGCGCGTGCCTTCGGGCAATTGCATCACCCGGTCGACCATCTGGCTGACCGTCTGCGCGCTGATCGGCTCGCCAGTGACGGGCGAATAGGGGATGCCGACGCGCGCCCAGAGCAGGCGCATATAGTCGTAGATTTCCGTGACAGTCGCGACGGTCGAGCGCGGATTGCGGCTGGTCGTCTTCTGCTCGATCGAGATGGCGGGGGACAGGCCCTCGATATGCTCGACATCGGGCTTCTGCATCATCTCCAGAAACTGGCGCGCATAGGCCGAGAGCGACTCGACATAGCGGCGCTGACCCTCGGCATAGATGGTGTCGAAGGCGAGGGACGATTTGCCCGAACCCGAAAGGCCGGTGATGACGATCAGGCTGTCGCGGGGCAGATCGACGTCCACGCCCTTAAGGTTGTGCTCGCGCGCGCCGCGCACGGAAATATGGGTCAGGCTCATGCGGTGCGTTCTATCTTCGTTCTTTTGGGGATGCCAGACAGGAAATAGGAAGCGGCAGCGGCCACGGGGAGGGGGGCGTGCGCTTTTCGGCCTCTTTTTGCCAACCGGCCACCGAATGCATGTCGTTTGTCGCCTGCACTGCGTCGTTGAACGGCCGACGCGGCGGTTTGCCGATGACATTTGTCGGGCTGTCGAACCGGCCTTCTTCGCAGGCGGCGCCGCGATAACATTACTGGCGGGCGGAAATTGCGCCCCCTTTCCAATATCCTGAGCGTCCGACAACGCTTGGATACGCCCCCGGCACCCCTTGGCCGGGGGCGATTTTTCGTCTTCATTCTGAATTACGCCACCGTAATTCCCCTACGTAATCTGGGCTTGCCGGGCCTTTCCGATGTCGTTAGTCGGTCGCCGTCATCACTTTGTCGACAGTGCAGTCGTTCGCCGATGGGAATGCCCGTCGGTCGAACGCCCCGCGCGGGCAGGCGAGACCGGGCGTAAACAGGAAATCGTTCGGATCGGGGCGGCAAACCGCCGCTTCCATCCGCAAAATCATGTTTGAGGGAGAACGCCACCATGTCCGCCATCGTCAAAAGCCTGTCCGCCCTGTCCGTCGCCGCCGCTCTGGTCGTGACCGCCGGCATCGCGTCTGCAACCGAGTATGAAGCCAGCGGCAGGACCGTCGATGTTCGCCATGGCGACCTCGACCTGTCGCGTGCCGCCGACCAGGCCCGGCTGAAAGCCCGCATCGCGCGCGCGGCCGCCCGGACCTGCGACCAGTATCAGGGCGGCGCGGCAGCCAAGTGCCAGCGTCTGACCGTTGCGCAGGTACGTCAGCCGATGGAGGCAGCGTTCGCCCGCGCCTCCACGACCGAGCGTTTCGCCGACGCCAGCAAGGTCGCTGCCGTCGCACCGGCCAAGTAACCGGGACAAGGATGAAGGGGGCCGGTTCGTCCGGCCCCTTTCCTATTAAGACGCGCCTTCACCATCCGCTGGCTCCACCAGCAGCATGGAGTCGTGCCGCGCGAGCACGTGGAGGGTCAGGCCCGCCGCGCGCGCTCGCTCGGCCGCGAGCCGCGTTGGTGCCGAAATCGTCACCAGCAGTGGGCAGCCGGCGAGCACTGCCTTTTCCACCAGCTCATAGGAACAGCGCGACGACAGCAGCGCAAAGCCGCCGTCCCAGGTCATGCCCGTGCGCCGCATTGCGCCGATCAGCTTGTCGAAAGCATTGTGCCGGCCGACATCTTCCCGCACCAGCCGGATCGTACCGTCTGCCGCGACCAGGGCGGCGGCATGGGCGGCGCCGGTCCCGCGGTTGAGCGGCTGATGCTGGGGCAAGGCGTCGAGGGC
>Ga0233380_1000261_pt1 | contig 29606 bp, 25 predicted proteins | sample ElkDunMinimDraft_9_FD_191541 | JGI IMG/M metagenome (GOLD analysis project Ga0233380, IMG submission 191541) | Fecal eukaryotic communites from dung pellets of Tule Elk in California, USA - Elk Dung F36 | ecosystem: Host-associated > Mammals > Digestive system > Large intestine > Fecal | place... | reverse complement strand
CCGGTCGCGGATCATACGGCGGTCAGCCTCGATCTGTGTTTCGCCCGGCCCGCCTAGAAAGCCAAAACCGCCGCGTTGGCGTTCAAGGTGGGTCCAACTGCGAACAAGTCTGCCGGCCTGGTAATCAAGGTGAGCCAGTTCAACCTGCAACCGTCCCTCGGCAGTCGCAGCGCGTTCGCCGAAAATCTCGAGGATCAAGCCGGTTCGATCGATGACCTTGCGTTTGAGCTTTTCCTCAAGGTTGCGCTGCTGGATCGCACTGAGCGCACCATCAATGATCACCAATTCCGCTTCTGATTGCTCGCAAGCGGTCGCGATGTTCTGGACTTGCCCTTCACCAAAAAGCGTAGCGGCGCGCGCCTCCCGGATAGGAATGACAAAAGCATCGGCAACGACAATGCCGATTGCCTGCGCCAAGCCCTTCGCCTCGTCGAGGCGTGCTTCGGGATCGTAAGAACTCCGCCCGCGGAACTGCGGGCACACGACAACAGCCCGTGCTCCGCGGGTAACTTCGCCCTTTAATTCATCAGCTTGTGTCAGTCGTCAGCGCCTTCTTCGCCACCCCATTCGCCGCTTAGATCGACGGGTGTTACGGGCTGGATCGTGGAAACGGCATGCTTGTAGGCAAGCTGCACATAGCCTTCCCGCTCAAGCAGCATGCAGAACAGGTCAAACGCGGCAACCCGCCCCTGCAGCATAACTCCGTTCACCAGGAACATCGTGACCTGCACTCCGGCATTACGAATGCTGGTAAGGAAGACATCCTGAAGCAGCCGTATCTTCTTGCTACTGTCATTTCCGGCGTTGAACTGGCTAGCATCCACAGGAATGCTCGGCATAATGGTCGACACCGCATGCTTATACACAAGCTGCGATTGACCATCGCGCCGCAGCAGGATGGAAAAATTGTCAAACCAGGTGACGATACCCTGCAGCTTCACGCCCTTGACCAGGAACATCGTAACAGGGGTCTTGTTCTTGCGCAGAAGATTGAGAAACTGATCCTGAAGGTTCTGCCCCTTTCCGGCTACTGCCGACACAGGCGCTGATTCTACAGCTTCCGGAGATGGCGGCTTGGACCGCGGGCGTGCGGAAAGAGTGCGTTCGGACAAGTTCAGTCTCCTTTTTTGTTGGCGGCCGCTTCTGCGGTCCGCGATCTGGCCAGGCCTTGGCAGGCTTGGCCGGTATAAGCGCTCGTTTCATATCGCAGCGCGGTAGCCAGGTAAATGAGGGAATTGGATCATATCTCGCGGTGATTTACTCTTCCTCGTCCTCTGCCTCGTGACGTTCACCCATCCCCAAAAGCTTCAGCTTGCGATGAAGCGCTGATCGTTCCATCCCGATAAAGCTCGCAGTTTTGGAGATGTTCCCGGAAAATCGGCGAATCTGGACTTTCAAATATTCCCGCTCAAAATTTTCGCGCGCCTCACGCAGCGGCACCCCCATCAGTGCCGACATACGCGAATCCCCCTGCAAGCGCCCCGACACGATCTCGGTCGGCAGCATATCCGCCTCGATCATTTCCAGCTTTTCCCGGGGGGCAAGAATTACCGTGCGTTCCACCACATTGCGCAGTTGGCGCACGTTGCCGGGCCAATCATAGGCCTGAAGTGCCGTAATTGCCTCGGCGCTGACTGCAGGCGGCGGAAGGCTCTGATCGTTGGCATAGCGGGCGAAGAAGTGATGCACGAGCGCTGGAATGTCATCACGGCGCTCAGACAGCGCGGGAACGGCCACCGGTACGACATTGAGGCGATAGAACAGGTCTTCACGGAAGCGTCGCTCGGCGATCTCCTTTTCCAGCCCGCGCGACGTCGATGAGACCACCCGCACATCCACGCGGATCTGGCGATGCCCCCCGACCCGAACGAATGCCTGTTCGGTCAATACCCTGAGAATGCGCGCCTGTGTCGAAAGCGGCATGTCCGCAACTTCGTCGAGGTACAACGTTCCGCCGTCCGCCATTTCCAGCAGCCCCGGCCGAACCAACTTGCCATCGGCCTCTTCGCCAAACAGTTCCTGCTCGAAACGTTCAGGCGTGATGCGCGCCGAGTTCACACTGACAAAGGCACTTTCAGCGCGCGAGCTCCAACCATGAAGCAATCGCGCAGCCACTTCCTTCCCCACGCCCGCTGGTCCCGAAATCAGCACCCGGCTGCCGGTGCCTGCAACACGTTTAAGAGTTGCCCGTACCTGATTGATTAATGGGCTGTTTCCGGTGAATTCATCCGAAGGTGTAAAGCCCTGTCGCAATTGAGCATTTTCGCGCCGGAGACGCTCGGTTTCCGTCGCTCGGGCCACCAAGTGCAGAAGCTTTTCAGCTTCAAACGGCTTTTCGATGAAGTCCATTGCCCCGCGGCTAATGGCCGAAACAGCCGTATCAATGTTACCATGACCGGAAAAGATTATGACCGGCAGATCGGGTTCACGGGCCTTGATAGCATCGAGTACTTCCAACCCGTCCATCGGACTACCGTGCAGCCAGACGTCGAGCAGGATCAGCGACGGACGGCGCTGGTCGATGGCATCAAGCGCTGCCTGGCTGTCACCCGCGGTACGGCAATCATAGCCCTCGTCGCTCAATACGCCGGCGACGAGTTCGCGGATGTCGCGTTCATCATCGACGATCAGAATATCGAGCGCCATTTGACCTCCTTGATTTGGATTGAATTCATTCCGCAGCTTCCGGGCGACGGCCGCCCAAAGGATCGCAAGCGAAGCGCATGGTGACGGATGTGCCGCCGCCCTCAGCCGGAGCGAACGTCATTTCCCCCCCATGCTCTTCCACGATCTTGTTGACGATGGCGAGGCCGAGACCGGTTCCCTTGTCGCGTGTGGTTACATAAGGTTCGACGATGCGATCACGGTCCTGCGGCAGACCGATGCCGTTATCGGATACGCTGACCAGGATGGATTCATCCTCTTCGCGCATGCTAACGACAATGCGTCCCCGATAGTCGGCTGCCTCTGTCTTGGCACGTGCCTCGATAGCCTCAATGGCGTTTTTGAGCACATTGGTCATAGCCTGACCGAACTGATGACGATCGCACAGAACAGGAGAAATGCTTCCCATAACATTGAATTGGAAAGAAATATCAGGCCTTGCAACTTCCTGAAGGAACATCGCCTGCCTTGCCAGATCCACTGCATCCTCGCTGCGGAAGATAGGTTTGGGCAGCCGCGCAAAGGACGAGAATTCATCAACCATGCGCCGCAAACCTCCGACTTGTCGAATGATTGTGCTTGTAAGCTCTTCGAAAAGCTCAGGATCTGTTTCAATCTGTTTACGATATCGACGGTTAAGGCGTTCAGTTGCCAACTGAATCGGCGTGAGGGGATTCTTGATCTCATGCGCTATGCGGCGCGCGACGTCCGACCACGCCGCCTGTCGCTGATCCAGCAACTGACGGGTAATATCCTCAAACGTGATGACATGCCCAGATGAGCCGCGGCTGATCTTTACTGCCAAGGTCAACAGGTCCCCTGCCCTGCTGAACTGGATCAAACCGGACTTCTCCTCGCTATCTACCAGTGCGGCCAACTGCGGCGCGATGTCCGCGAGCGGCGTTCCTTCCGGGGGGGCATCACCAGCGCCAAGCAAGACCTTCTGAGCCGAGCTGTTCATCAGCTGAATTTCACCGTCAGCATTGAGCGACACGATACCTGCCGTCACGGACTCCAGCACAGCCTCAATAAAGGCGCGCCGTTCATTGAGCTGCTGATTCGCACCAACCAGTGCTCGCGTCTGCTGTTCCAGCTGGTCTGTCATGCGATTGAACGCACGATTGAGCAACCCGATCTCATCAGCGCCCTTTCGTCCTTCAACTCGCAATGCGAAATTGCCGCTGCCCACCCGCCGGGCAGCATCAACCAGTTCGTAAAGCGGCTTCACCTGCCGGTCAGCAAACCGCAGCGCAAACCATACCGCAAGCCCGACAAGGGCTAACGACGCCACGAACAAGGCAACATTAAATCGCAGCTGGAGCACCCGTGCACGCTGGGTCAGCACTTCATAAGCGCGCACGATATTTTCGGCACGCTGCCCTTGGCTTAACGCCAACAGGTCAGAGCTTCGGGCTGTGTAAAGGTAGATGCCGGTATCACGATCAACTGGGGTTACAGCCTCGATGCGATTGGCGTCGGCATTTACCACCCAGCCCTCGCCCGCATCGATACGGCTGATCACTTCAGGCGTTATACGCTGGCGGTTGGGATCGCCTTTCGGGTCTACAATCGCAGCCGTGCGGAACTGCCCATCAGCACCTTTCTGAATAATGGCGGATTCGTTGAGTTTCCGGTTCACCACCTGATAGGAATAGAATTCCGCGAACGACGGGCTGGCAATGCTCTCCTCACTCAAAAATGCGTGCAGGTCGCCAGCCATGGCGACGGATTCATACCCCACGTCGCGCTGGGTTTGCTCGTAATAGCCCCGCGCCATCTTGTTCGCGTTTTCCAATAGCCCTCTGGAATTGTCCGAGAACCAGAATTCCATACCTGACTGGAACAGCCATGAGGCAAAAACCACGACCAGCAGGGTTGGAATCGCTGAAATTATAGAAAAAAGGAACACCAGCTTGACGTGCATCCGGCCGGTTCCGGCAGTACTTTCCGCCGCCCTTCGAAGTGCCATCCGGCGCCCGAGCAGAATCAGGATCGCCATGGCAGGCAAGAGTGTGCCAACAAGCAGACCTGCCGTGACGCTGGACGACAGCAACTCATCGTTACGGCTTTGTGCGCCCAGTTTGAGCCAGGTAATCCCGGTCATCATCAGGAAGGCGATAACCGCGATAATCTCGAACGCGGCGAAAAAATTGGCTCGACGCGCGCCTATCTGGGCACGGCGCCACCAGCGCGGCCAACGATGGGCAGGAGAGGACGGGTCGACCATCGTTGCAAGCTTACAACACTACTGTTGCAGCACTGCAAGCAAAAAGCGGTGAGTTTCGGCCGCACGGCTTGATCGAATTCAACGGGCAACACGATCCCATTGATTCAACGATGCTTGTCGTTCCGCACATGGTTGTGACGAGTGGGCAGCGACCTAATCCCGGCGCGACAGCAGTTCAGGTTCAATCCCCAGATCGCCCAGCCGTTTGCGCAGCGTGTTCCGGTTTATCCCCAGCAACTGAGCCGCGCGAAGCTGGTTCCCGCCTGTCTCTTTGAGCACCTCAAGGAAGAGCGGTTTTTCGAAAGCGGCCAGTGCTTTATCGTAGATTGAGCCGCTCGGCGGACTGGTCTGGACAAGCCAGTTCGCGACGGCAGCGGCCAGACTGGCCGAACCATCGCCACCCTGCGTTTCAACCGCGCGAATGCGTTCGAGCATAGGGACAAGCGCAGCGGCATCGACGATGTCTTCGCGCGCCAGCAGGGCAAGCCTATAGATAAAGTTCTTTAGCTCGCGCACGTTGCCGCGCCAGGGTTGGCGCGATAACAATGCGGCCGCATCCCCCGCCAGTTGCCGGCGCGGGAGCCCCTCAGTTGTCGCCTGCTGCAGAAAATGCCGGGCCAACGCCTCTATGTCATCCGGCCTTTCCCGTAGCGATGGCAGCTGGATCGGGACCACGTTGATGCGGTAATACAGGTCTTCGCGGAACTGGCCGGCAGTGATCATCGGCTCAAGGTCGCGATTGGTCGCGGCGATAATGCGGGTGTTTATACGAACCTCTTCGCGGCCACCAACCCTGCGAATACTGCCCGATTGCAGCGCCCGTAACAGCCGGGTCTGTGCCTGCATCGGCATGTCGCCGATTTCGTCGAGAAACAGGGTGCCACCTTCGGCCTGCTCGAACTTGCCGATATGGCGGGCGAAAGCTCCGGTGAATGCGCCCTTCTCATGCCCGAAAAGCTCGCTTTCGATCAGTTCGGCAGGAATCGCGGCCGTATTGACGGCAACAAACGGCCCTGAACGACGATGCCCAAGTTTGTGTATGGCCTCAGCCACCATTTCCTTGCCGGTGCCCGATTCCCCCAGAACTAGCACCGTCAGGTCATTTCGCAGCACGCGCGTGATCATGCGGTATACCGCCTGCATGGGTGCGCTCCGCCCGACCAGCGGCAGGCCCTGCTCCATGGGCTCGTCATCGTTACCCGCAGGGACCGTTACGTTCCCAACCGCCTGGCGAACCGTCCGTGCCAGTTCATCCAGATCGAAAGGTTTTGGAAAATATTCGAACGCGCCCGTATCGCTGGCCCTTACGGCCGTATCCAGCGTGTTCTGCGCCGACAGGATGATGATCGGCATTGTCGGTTGAATCTGGCGCACCACGCCAAGCGTCTCTATGCCATCGCCATCCGGCAGCATCACGTCAGTCACCAGCGCAGCGAAGGTCCCCGAAGCCAGCAAACGATCGCGTTCGGCGATACTGCCGCAACGCTCTACCTCAAAACCCTCGTCTTCCAGCGCTGCCGTAATCACGACGGCAATCGATTCGTCGTCCTCGACGAGCAGGACCTTCACGACGTTCTGGCTCCTTTGCGGCTACGGCTGGGCTTCTCATCGGCCAACGGCAGGTGCACCCGAAAATGCGTCCAACCCCCAGCGTCATCGCGGTCATGACTGATGCGCCCGTTCATGTCGCGCACGAGCTTGCGAACCAGCGCCAAGCCCAGCCCCTGACCGGTTTTCTTGGTCGTGACGAACGGTTCAAAGATATGGTCCCGCATTGCCGGGTCAATACCCGGACCGTTGTCGCTTACTCGCAGCTCGATAGGGACGCGTACAGGCTCTTCATTCGGCGCTGAGTGCAACTGCAGCCCGCTGGCAAAACGCGTGCGCACCATAACGCGCGGCTTAGCCGCGTCGCGGCTTGCCTCTCGTGCATTGGCAAGCAGGTTAATAAGTACCTGAACCAGCGCATCAGGACTTCCCATCACGGATGGAAGCGATGGATCGAACTCTTCCTCGATCCGCGCACCGGCCTCGTTCGCCGCGTTTAGCACTGCCGACGCCCGGCGAATTACCTCGTGAAGATTGCAGGGCTCCACCGGTGCCGCGGTGCGGCGGCTTAAGGTCTGCATCTCATCGATCAGCTTGGCAATACGATCGACTTCATCTCGAATAAGGCTTGTAAGAACCTGATCTTTAACATCTAACTTGCGGGCAAGAAGCTGTGATGCGCCGCGAATACCAGCAAGCGGATTCTTGATTTCGTGCGCCAGAATCTCCGGCGCTCGCAGTACACCATCATCGCTGGCCCCGGAGTTTTCGCCCATGGCCTCGGCCGAGCTTGAATCTTGCAAGGTCAACACCTGCCAGCCTGGCTCGTCAGTAACGGGTGCAGCCGCGACATCGAACCGGCGTGTGCCCTGCCCCTGAACCGTGACATTGATCTCCCGCGCCGACACGGGCGTTTCGCTGTCCTGTATGCGCTCTGCCAGGCGCGGTTCTTCAAAGACAAGAACTTCGGAGAGCTTGCGCTCGGAAAGGCGCCGCAGACTCTGACCCAAAAACTGCTCGGCAGCGGGGTTGGCGGACGCGATCCGCTGCCCGGGGGCGAGAAGAATTATCGCCTGAGGCAGGCTGGCAAGCTGGCGATGCGCGTCTGGCAATCCCGCCTTACCACTGTCGGTCATGCCGCCTGACGCTGAAGGAACGGAGCGTAGAATTCAGCAAGGCTACGCGTGACCTCTGCGGCGTCATCGACAAAGTTGACACGGTTGCGGAATTCCGCCGACCCGTGCAGTCCCTTGGTATACCAGCCAAGGTGTTTGCGTGCCATCTTGACGCCGGTTTCTCTACCGTAATGCACGAGCATATCTTCATAATGCTCTAGAATTAAGGACAATTGCTGATCGAGTGAAGGATCAGCAACGCTCACGCCATTCTGCCACCACTGCATCACCTGGCCGAGCAGCCACGGCTTGCCATAGGCACCGCGGCCTATCATCACACCGTCCGCGCCTGATTGTGCCAGCGCCGTTGCTGCATCTTCGATGCCGCAAATGTCGCCATTAACAATGACCGGTAGCGAAACTGCTTCTTTCACGCCGCGAACGAAGGCCCAATCGGCCTCACCTTTGTACATCTGGTTCCGGGTGCGACCGTGCACCGTAATCAACTTTGCGCCCAGGTCTTCGGCGATGCGCGCCAGTTCCGGAGCATTAAGGCTGTCGTGGCACCAACCCATCCGCATCTTGACTGTAACCGGAACATCAACCGCTTTGACAGTGGCCTCGATCAAACGAGCCGCTAGTGGCAGGTCACGCATCAGTGCCGAACCTGCATCGCCGTTCACCACCTTCTTGACCGGGCAGCCCATGTTGATGTCGATGATCGCTGCACCGCGATCTGCGTTCAGCTTTGCCGCCTCAGCCATTTCGGAAGGCTGACATCCCGCAAGCTGGAGAGAGACCGGCTCTTCCGCCGCATCCCAAGCCGCTTTCTGCAATGATTGGCGAGTTTCGCGGATCATCGCAGGCGAGGCGATCATTTCCGTGACGTTGAGCCCGGACCCAAAGCGGCGCACAAGCTTGCGGAACGGCATGTCGGTCACGCCTGTCATCGGTGCCAGGATAACCGGGCAATCGATACTGACAGGACCGACTGCAATCGGCTTCAGAGCAGGAGGTGTGGGAAGTGCCATCTGGTTGCGTGCCTAAAAAACAGGCAGCGCATAGTGGATTGCCCTTGGAACAGCAAGTGATTACCGGCCTTAATGTGTCAAGCGCTTCCCATCTATCCCGCACGGCGGCTGTCGTGGTGGCCGCTGGCCAAGGCCTCCGTGCCGGACAACCTATGCCCAAGCAGTTCACCAGCTGGCGCGGTAAATCCGTCTTGCGTCATTCAGTCGAAAGCCTCGCACGGTCAGGAATTTCGCCTGTCGTAGTGGTCGTCCCCGCAGGTGCAGAAGTTCTTGCCAGCGAACTTCTGGTGGGAATAGCTGACGTTCACTGTATCGTCGGAGGCCCCACCCGGCAGGCTTCAGTCCGCCTGGGGCTTGAAGCCTTGGATGCACAATCACCAGAACTCGTGCTGATCCACGATGCCGCCCGCCCGGACCTACCCCAGGCGGTGATCGCCCGCCTTGTGGCTGCGCTGTCGAACGCGTCCGCAGCCATCCCCGTCTTGCCGGTGCCGGACAGCCTGACCCACGTCAGCGGCAGCCACATGGGAGCGCCTGCTGATCGCGAAGTTTTACGGCGTGTCCAGACACCGCAGGCCTTTCGCTTCCCCGAAATCCTCGCCGCCCACCGCGCCTGGCAGGGCGACGCGAATGCCGGGGATGACGCCCAAGTGGCGCAAACCGCAGGGATCGACGTTATTTTGGTTGAAGGAGACGAAGCGCTGCGCAAGCTTACTTACAGGGCAGACTTCACATCAGCGGCTACACCTGTACGCGTGGGCACAGGCTATGATGTGCACCGCCTTGCAAAGGGTGAGGAACTCTGGCTTTGCGGGATTCGCATCGATCACGACTATGGCCTTGCGGGGCACAGCGATGCCGATGTGGCAATTCATGCCCTTGTGGACGCCATTCTCGGTGCGGCGGGAGCTGGTGACATCGGCCAGCATTTTCCGCCATCCGATCCACAGTGGCGCGGCGCATCTTCCGACCGGTTCCTTGTGCATGCGGTGGAATTGGCCTCCGGTGCAGGCTATGCTGTAGGGAATGTTGACGTCACAATTATTTGCGAGGCTCCAAAGATCGGCCCGCACCGTGACGCCATGCGAGCACGGCTCGCAGAGATTCTCGGCGTTGACATCACGGCCGTCAGCGTGAAGGCCACAACGACGGAAAAGTTGGGATTTACCGGTAGAAGTGAAGGCATCGCCGCACAGGCCGCAGCCACGCTATACCGGAACTGACTGGAGACATTCTCATGCGAACGGTATTAGCTGCATCCGCGATCCTGCTCGCCGCCATTCCCGGCGTCGCGCGGGCTGCGGAAACACCCTGCCTTACAGCAGCTGAATTTTCCGGGGTCGCCAGCTATGCCCTGCCCAGCGTCATTACCGGCACCACACTGCGCTGTTCGGCCACGCTTCCTGCCAGTTCGTACCTGCGCAGCAATGGCACGCAATTGGCGGCGCGCTACGCGGCCGGAAAGGCTAGCGCATGGCCCGTTGCCAAGGCAGCGTTCCTCAGAGTCGGCAATACAGGCGATCAGGCTGCGAACGCCTTGTTTGCCAACCTGCCTGATCAATCCATGCAGACGATGCTTGATGCTTTGATCGAGGGCGCGGTTTCCCAGCAAATCCCAACTGAACGATGCGCGACAATCGACCAACTCGTTCGCGTCCTTGCACCGCTTCCCGCGGAAAGCACCGCGGAACTGATCGCGCTTGCCGCTGGCCTCGGCGCACAGTCAAACACGGCGAAGGTTGGCGGGTTCAAGCTTTGCCCGGCATGACAAATGGCGATAATCTTCCCGACGACTTGGTCGTTCTTGCCCAGCGCGTAGTTGAAGCCAATGCCGCAATAGGGCGTACGATAGCGCTCGCGGAAAGCTGCACCGGCGGTCTGGTTAGCGCGGCGATTACCGAAATTCCGGGGTCGTCTGCGGTGCTGGATCGCGGTTTTGTAACCTATTCCAATGCCTCGAAGCAGGAAACACTGGGCGTTCCGGCCGATATCATTGATACGTTCGGCGCCGTTTCGGTGGCGACTGCCTGGGCCATGGCTCAGGGCGCGTTGAAGCATAGCGGGGCCGACATTGCCGTGGCCATAAGCGGCATTGCCGGGCCGGAAGGTGGATCAGCGCAAAAGCCCGTCGGCACGGTAGTCTTCGCTTGCGCTGTGCGCGGAAGCGAAGATGTCAACGCCGAAGAACGCTTTCTTGACGCGTCAAACCGCGCCACGATCCGCCGTCAGGCCGCGCTGGTGGCGCTCGAATTGCTGCTGCCGTAAAGTTCCGCGGCACGCGCCTCAAAGGCATTGACCATCTTGCGGAAGGCCCGATCGAAATATTGCCCGGCCAACTTTTCGAACAGAATGTTGCGGAAGGTGAAATTCACAGCGAACTCCACCTCGCAGGAATTCTCATCCAATGGACGAAAATGCCAGACATTATCCAGATCACGTAGCGGCCCGTCGACGTAGTGAACACGGATTTCCTCGGGCCGACGTTTTTCAACGCGCGAGGTAAACTTCTCACGCAAGGCGTTGAATCCTACCAGCATGTCGGCGACCATCTCTGTCTCGCTGTCGGACTTCACCCGCGTCGCAACGACCCACGGCAAGAACTCGCCGTAACGGCCAACATCGGCAACAAGGTCATACATCTGCTGGGCGCTGTACGGGAGACGCCTGATCTCGTGGATACCTGGCATCAGCGCCGCTTCGCCAACTGGGCTTCACGATTTGCTCTCATCTGCCGGAAATCATCCCCGGCGTGATAGCTGGACCGGGTCAGCGGGCTCGACGCAACCTGAAGGAAACCCTTTGCCCGCGCGATCGCACCGTAGGCCGAGAAGGCGTCAGGTGTAACGAACTCCTGCACCTTTGCATGCTTCGGCGTAGGCTGGAGATACTGGCCCATGGTCAGGAAATCGATGTCAGCGCAGCGCATGTCATCCATCACCTGATGCACTTCAAGGCGCTGTTCGCCCAGCCCCAGCATGATGCCTGACTTGGTGAAAATCGAAGGGTCGTTGCGCTTTACCTGCTCCAGAAGCCGCAGCGAAGCATAGTAACGCGCGCCTGGGCGGATGGTGGGATAAAGCCGCGGAACCGTCTCGAGATTGTGGTTGTAAACATCTGGCCGCGCCGCGCAGATCGCCTCTACCGCGGCCTGCATCTTGCCACGAAAGTCCGGCGTCAAGATTTCGATGGTCGTGCCCGGCGTAGTGCGGCGTAGCGCTTCTATAACCTTGACGAACTGAGTCGCGCCGCCATCGGGCAGATCATCGCGATCGACCGAGGTGATGACTATGTGTTCAAGCCCCAGCTTGGCGGCTGCCTCAGCCACGTGCTCCGGCTCGTCATGATCAACTGCACGGGGCATGCCGGTCTTGACGTTACAGAACGCGCAGGCACGCGTGCAGACATCACCCAGGATCATCACGGTAGCGTGCTTTTTGGTCCAGCACTCTCCGATGTTGGGACAGGCTGCTTCCTCGCATACCGTGTTGAGCTTGAGGCTTCTCATCAGGTCGCGGGTTTCGCCATAGGCGCGCGAGGTCGGGGCCTTAACGCGGATCCATTCAGGCTTGCGTTGGCGCTGCGGCGGATTGGAGAGGTCGTTCATCCGGCTCAGATAGGCTGATGCGTCGCCGCTTGCCAGAGTCAATCCGCATCTCCATGTAGCGGGCGATGACTGAAGCCCCCTCCCAGCAGCTCGCACGCCTCATTGAAGGCTACAATCGCTTCCGTGCAGCGGGGCTAGAATCCAAGCGAGAGCGATGGCAGACGCTTAGCGAAGGCCAGCAACCGGAAGTTATGGTGATCGCCTGCTCCGACAGCCGCGTTGACCCGTCACAGATATTCGATGTCGATCCGGGTGAAATTTTCGTCGTGCGCAATGTAGCCGCTCTGGTCCCGCCCTTTGAGACGAACCCCGGGTATCACGGCGTTTCCGCTGCCCTTGAGTTTGCAGTGCAGGTCCTGAAGGTAAAGGAAATCCTGGTCATGGGCCACGGCAAGTGCGGCGGCTGTAAAGCCGCACTTACCCAAGAACTGCATGGGGCAGAACCGGGTGAAGGCGGTTTTATTGCCAACTGGATTGGCCTTCTCGACGATGTGCGCGGCCCCATTGCAGACAGTCTGGGCACCAAAGGGCATGAAGCTGAACGGGCGATGGAACACGCCGGTGTCAGGGTAAGCCTTCAGAATCTTCGCACGTTTCCTTGCGTTCGGAGAAAGGAACGCAATGGGGAACTAAAGCTGCGCGGCGCGTTCTTCGCTATCGCTGATGGCGCCCTCCACCTGCTCGACGAAGCGAGCGGGGAGTTCAGTCCAGCGATTTGACCCAAACAAGAAAGGGCGGCAGTTTCGTGCCGCCCTTTCAGATAATGAACAGTATCAAACCCTAGCTCGCAGGCGTACCCGCCTTCTGCGATGCATAGATTTCCCAGAGCATTGCGATTGGTTTGCGTGGACCGGTGACCTTGGCCAGCGTCTGCTGTGCAGCGGCATACTTACCCTGATCGGCCTGCGCGATACCCATACGTGTCTGGATCCGCGCCGTATCTACGCCGGGCTTGCCCATCGCGATCACATAAAGCTCTTCAGCCTTGGCGGGCTCTCCATAGCTCAGGAAGGCGTCAGCTGCGCCCTGAACCGTTGCACCCGTCGCGCTGGCAAGGCGCGCGTCCCGCTCAAGCGCGGGCAACGACGCACGGTCAGCAGCAACGCGGCCACTTGCCGTAGCGCGACCTTCAGTGATGAACGGATCGCCTGACTTCAACTTACCAGCAGCCAGTCCGGCTTCGATCACCTTCATCGACTCACCTGGCAGACGGCGAGGATCGGCAGCCTCAATGTGCTCGATATAGTCACGCTCTTCGCTGTAGCTGTTGGTACGCCCCATCAGCCGCATGAGGTCGAGGGTTTCCTGAGACTGATATTTGCCAAGTTCACGAACCACGGCAATGGCGCCCGCCCAGTTCTGGGTGCTTGGGTAAGCCTTGACCAGTCCAGCGCTGAATTCCGCAGCCTTATCGGGAAGTTTGGCATTGTAGGCGGCACCCAGCCCGCGGCGATACCAGCTTTCCGGCGCCGGTGCGCCAGACGCGCTGCGCTGGTCGATCGCCTGCTTAAGCAAGGTCAGGCCCTGCGGCACCTGATTGTCGCCGATATAGGCTTCGGCAAGCAGAACCTCAGCGTCATTATCCCTGAAGCCGCCCGTAACTGCTGCCTGCAACGCCGTCCGCGCAGCCGCGTAATCCTTGGCTACATAGGCAAGCTGGCCATTAAAGAACTGCAGCCTGGGAAGGTCAGCTGCCGGCGCAGCACCGCTTTCAATCATGGAAGACAGGCCGCGACGCTGAATATTGGCGTCTTCAGCCAGCGACCCCAAACCGACGGCCAGGCTGCCGGCCATGTATTTGTCCTCTGGCGTCGATGCAGCGGCAAAAACCTGCTCAAGCTGGGCTTTTTCAGCGGTCAGCGCCGTCCCCAGCGCAGCCGGGTTGCCTTTCGCACCCGCTACGTCTGAACGCGCCTTTGCTGCTTCCACGGACTGCTGGAAAGGGGCAGCGACTTTTTGGAAGTCAGGGGAAAGCTTAATCTGGCCTCCCTTGCTTTCCTTGCTCTTCTTCTGGGCCATCGCGGGTTCGGCAACGACCATACCGCCTGCGACCACGCCAAACGCCAGTGCGACACCCATTGCCGAACGGGAAATCAGCTTTCCAAACAGCGGCTTGCTTTCAAGAGTCATTTGTCTGTCTCTCCTTAAGTGAACGGTGCGTCGAGGCCCCGCACAAAACTGCGTTGACGCTGTGGGGATGAAATCCCCGATTTGCAACTGGTCTACCGCTAGTAGGGCGCTACTGAACGGCAATTGAATACCGTTTGCCGCATCCTGCCCCCGTCAGATCGGGAAATGTGGAAAACAGGGGGTCTGAAACGTCGCACCGGCCGGTTTGGCTAGCGTTCGCTCTGCCTTTGCCCTAGGGCCTAGCAGAACCATATTTCCCAACAACTGAAGACGATAACAACCGCGTGAGCGACGACATAGATATTATCGATTCATCGACCCCTTCAGGCGAGTTTCAGCGCGTCGACATCGTCGATGAAATGAAGACGAGCTATCTCGATTACGCGATGAGCGTTATCGTTTCGCGCGCCTTGCCTGATGTGCGCGACGGGTTGAAGCCGGTCCATCGCCGCGTATTATTCGCCGCGATGGAAGGCGGCATGGTCGCTGGCCGGCCCTATCGCAAGTCGGCCAAGATCGTCGGCGACGTCATGGGTAACTATCACCCGCACGGCGACGCATCGATCTATGATGCGCTGGCGCGTATGACCCAGGACTGGTCGATGCGGCTGCCACTGATCGACGGCCAAGGCAACTTCGGCTCGATGGATCCCGATCCGCCAGCGTCGATGCGTTACACCGAGGCGCGCCTTGCACGTGTAGCCAACAGCCTTCTGGACGATCTCGACAAGGATACTGTCGACTTCCAGAACAATTATGACGGTTCGCGACGTGAGCCTCAGGTCCTGCCGGCTCGCTTTCCCAACCTGCTGGTCAATGGTGCCGGCGGCATCGCGGTCGGCATGGCCACGAACATTCCGCCGCACAATCTCGGTGAAGTAATCGATGGCTGCCTTGCCTTCATCGAAAACCCCGCGATGACGACCGAAGAACTTTTCGAGATCATTCCCGGGCCCGATTTTCCTACTGCACCGCTGATCCTTGGTGTGGCTGGCGCACGATCCGCCTATCTGACCGGACGCGGGTCGATCATTCAGCGTTGCCGGCACGTGATCGAGGAAGGTCGCGGTGACCGCCGCTCCATCGTCCTCACATCCATGCCCTATCAGGTTGGCAAGTCCGGACTTGTCGAAAAGATCGCCGATGCCGCCAAGGAAAAGCGGATCGAAGGCATCTCGGACATCCGCGACGAATCCAACCGTGAAGGCGTACGCGTTGTCGTAGAGCTGAAACGCGATGCCACGCCGGAAGTGGTGCTTAACCAGCTGTGGCGGCACACGCCCGCGCAATCGAGCTTCCCTGCCAACATGCTCGCCATCCGTGGCGGACGGCCGGAAACCCTCGCGCTGCGGGATATCATCCAGTCCTTCATCACGTTTCGTGAAGAGGTCATTACCCGTCGCACCAAGTTCGAACTGAACAAGGCCCGTGACAGGGCGCATATCTTGCTGGGCTTGGTGATCGCGGTCACCAATCTCGACGAGGTCGTGAAGATTATCCGCGGCGCGAACAACCCGGCCGCCGCCCGCGCAGCGCTGCTTACCCGCGAATGGGAAATGGGCGAAATCGCCCCCTACATCCGCCTGGTCGAAGCGATCGAGGAAGAAACCGGCGACCATTCCGGTAGCGGTTACCGCCTGTCGGAAGCACAGGTTAAGGCAATTCTGGACCTGCGCCTTCACCGCCTTACAGCACTTGGCCGCGATGAAATCGGCGACGAACTCAAGGAACTGGCTATTGCCATCGAAGAGTTTCTCTCGATCCTCGCCGATCGAGAAAAACTGTATGGCGTGATGCGGGACGAACTGATCGCGGTGAAGGAAGCGTTCGCCACGCCCCGTCTTTCGCAGATCACCGCTGCCGCTGACGGCATTGACGACGAAGACCTGATCGAGCGCGACGACATGGTCGTCACGGTCACGCTGGACGGCTATATCAAGCGCACGCCGCTTTCCACCTTCCGCGCGCAGAACCGCGGCGGCAAAGGGCGCGCCGGTATGGCGACGAAGGAAGAGGATGCCGTGGCGACGATGTTCGTCACGTCAACCCACAATCCTGTGCTGTTCTTCTCCACTGCAGGCAAAGTGTATCGTCTGAAGGTGTGGCGCCTGCCTGAAGGCGGCCCCGCGACCCGCGGCCGGCCCATCGTCAACCTGCTGCCCGCACTGGATCAGGGCGAGACTATCGCAACTGTGCTGGCTTTGCCCGAGGACGAGGCAGAGTGGGGCAAGCTCCATGTCGTCTTCGCGACGGCCAAGGGCAGCGTACGGCGCAACAGTATGGATGCCTTCGCCAACATTCCATCAAACGGCAAGTTTGCGATGCGGTTTGAGGAAGGCTCGGATGACCGGCTGATCGGCGTGGCTCTGCTGGGACCGGACGATGACGTTCTTCTTGCATCGCGTCAGGGCAAGGCCATCCGCTTTGCTGGCGATGATGTGCGTGAGTTCCAGAGCCGGACCTCCACAGGTGTTCGGGGCATGATGCTGAAGGGCGATGACGAGTTGATCTCACTGTCGATCCTGCACCGTGTCGGTGTGGCCGATCAGGAAGAGCGCGACGATTATCTGCGCCATGCTCCATGGAAGCCCGACAAGGACAGCGAACCGCAAATGTCGCCGGAGCGCTTTGCCGAGCTGGCGGCCAAGGAGCAGTTCATCCTCACCGTGTGCGCCAACGGCTATGGCAAGCTGTCGTCTGCGTATGAATATCGCCGCACTGGCCGTGGAGGCCAAGGCATCACCAATATCGACAATATCGAACGTAACGGTCTGGTTGTTGCCAGCTTCCCAACCGAACAGGCAGACCAGCTGATGCTGGTGACAAATCAGGCCAAGCTGATCCGTCTGCCGTTGGAATCCTTGCGGGTAATCGGTCGCGGTTCGGCTGGCGTACGCTTGTTCAATGTCGCGGATAAGGAACATGTGGTGAGCGCGGTTCGCCTTGCCGATGCCGGAGAAGACGAAGGCGAGATCGAAGATCAGTCCGATGATCTCCCAAAGGCACAGGACGGCGGGGATCAGCCAGCAACGTGACGCCAAAAGTGTGACGCTGCCCCAATGCAGATGAGAAACTGGCCGGCGAGTGCGTCGGCCAGCCCGTCAGTTCCGGTAATACGTCAACACGCGGCAACAACAAGCAGGCCGGACGCAGTAAAAAGAACCGTGCCAACTCCCACCAGGTAGCGCGAAAACCGACCTCGTCCGGTCGTGCGGACTTTGCCCTAGAACCAGAACATATGTGGCAGCGCCCGGCGCCTGCGCGCGGTTAGCGGGCAAGATGATGCTCGGCGGCCGGGCGCGCAGCACCATCCCAGTAATTTTTTGGCTGGGCGACAGCTCCATGCGTCGATGCCGCAAGTGGATACCCCGCCCGCTCGATACCAATTGTCCTCCCCCGGCCCGCTTCGTGCTGTATATTCCGGCGCGCAGGCGCTAGGCGGACGCCGATGACTCACGATGTTCACATAATCGGCGGCGGACTCGCCGGCAGCGAAGCAGCTTGGCAGCTTGCCCGGCGCGGCATTCGCGTACGCCTTTCGGAAATGCGCGGCACGGGCGAGCGCAGCCCTGCCCACCACACTGACGCACTGGCCGAACTCGTCTGTTCCAACAGTTTTCGTTCCGACGACGATGAGAAGAACGCCGTCGGCCTGCTCCATCACGAAATGCGCCAATGCAACTCGTTGATCATGGCAGCCGCTGGCAAGGCGAGCGTTCCTGCAGGGTCGGCGCTGGCTGTGGACCGCGATGTATTCTCTGCCGAAGTGGAAGCGGCACTCGCCGCGCTTCCCTCACTGGAAATCGTCCGCGAACGGGTTGACCATTTGCCCGCCGAGGGCCTGACTATCGTTGCCACAGGTCCCTTGACCGCGGAGGCGCTGGCCACCAGCATCGGCGGTGCCACGGGAGCCGACAGCCTTGCATTCTTCGATGCGATTGCCCCGATCGTCTACCACGACAGCATCGACATGGATGTTGCCTGGATGGCGAGCCGTTGGGACAAGGGCGGCAAGGATTATGTTAACTGCCCCATGGACCGTGACCAGTACATCGCCTTTCGCGAGGGCCTGTTAACGGGCGAAAAGACTACCTTCAAGGAATGGGAAGCCAACACCCCCTATTTCGAGGGCTGCATGCCAATAGAGGTTATGGCCCAGCGCGGTGAGGACACGCTGCGTTTCGGGCCGATGAAGCCCGTCGGGCTCGATAACCCCAGAACCGGGCGCTGGCCCTATGCCGTGGTGCAGCTGCGGCAAGACAACAAGCTCGGCACGCTGTGGAACATGGTGGGTTTCCAAACCAAGCTGAAACACGCAGAGCAAGTCCGCCTGTTCCGCACCATCCCGGGGCTGGAAAACGCCGAGTTCGCCCGGCTTGGCGGATTGCACCGCAACACCTTCCTCAATTCACCAGTGCTGCTCGACCGGGAGCTACGCCTGAAAGTCGCGCCTCATATTCGGTTTGCCGGTCAGATTACCGGCTGCGAAGGGTATGTTGAAAGCGCTGCCGTGGGCCTGATGACTGGCCTCATGACAGCATCCCAGATCACCGGGACTGCCTGGGAGAGCCCTCCGCGTACAACGGCGCTTGGTGCACTCCTATCGCACATTACTGGCGACGCCGACGCGGACAACTATCAGCCGATGAATGTAAACTTCGGCCTCTTTCCCCCGGTCGATCCCGAAGTAAAAAAGAAGCAGCGCAAGGAAGCTTACACTGCACGGGCGAAGACTGATCTAGCGCCATGGCTGACCGCTTCACGCGCCTGACAGACACCTATCGGCTGACGCCCTAGCAGCGGCATTTCGACGGAGTTTGCTCCTTCGGACGCGTCGTCGCGAATTCCTCGCGGCTCAGCCACAGGTCCCCATTCGCATCGGCCGCCTTAAAGCGGTTTCCGGTTGCAACCGCCCATTCCTCAAACGTAAGCAGATTGTTTCCGTCCGTATCCAGCTTACGGAAATCAGCAGTGCGTGCCGACATCATCTCATTGCGGGTAATGCGTGCATCGGTATCGCGATCGAGACGAGCAAAGCGCCGGTGTTCCCGCGTAATCTCGGTCGCTTCGGGCGGGGTGGGCCCGCGCATGCCACGCACATCAGCGCTGGGTAGCGGCCCCGGCACAGCCTTATCTTCGATCGCCAGTTCAGGAGGCGCATCGCCAATCGCGGTTTCGGCCCGGCCCTGCCACCAGAACAGCCCGGCCGCAGTCAGCAAAAGCGCGGAAAGCGCTCCGAATACAACGCGATTCATCGATACCCCCTAGCGCCCCAGCAGCCCCATACGCACAATCGCAAGCAAGCTGAATGGCGAAAGTCTGGCGTCATTCGTCCCCGCATGCAAGCTTCGCGCGGCCAGTCCATGCAGTACCACCAGCGGACGCAACTGCTTTGGCAGCCGGGCCGAGCGCCAGTTTTGAGCCTTCGCCAGCGCCAGCACCAAAGCCTGTTCCTGGGGATGGCTAAGACGCTTGCTAATATCCGCAAGCGCCCAGTTCCGGGCAAATCGGGTAACGTCCTCCACGGCTGCCGCATCGTCAGCCAAGGCAGCAAAGGCAGCCCCCCGCGCGTTGGCCAGTTTCAGAAAAGCCTCTTCGGGCAGCGGCGCCGTCCCCGTCATAGCCTCCCAACCGTCCACCAGCGGCAACAGGCCAGCGTGGCGGCCCTTCCAACTGCGAATTGCGACCAGAAGTCTTTCACCTTCCGGCCAGCGCGACGCATCACCGGAAAGCTGTTCCCGCCACCACGACAGGCGAAGCTGGGCCAACATAGGTTCCCGCGAGTTGCGAACGATGCCAGCCAACCGCATGTCCAATGCCAACAGCGCCAGCAACGGCAATCGTGTGCTCTGCGGTGCATAGGCCAGCGCCAGGCGATTCAGCGGGCCAAGGCTATCGAGAAGTTCTTCGTGATCCACAGTGAAAACCGAAGCGAGTGCACGGCGATATTGTCAACCCTTGCACACGAAACTGCCGCATCCCCGGCCTCATTTCGAGTATTAAGGCTTTCTTTAGTCGCGGTGCGATATTGCCCGGCCTGGGGAACCTTCTACAGGCAGGGCAACAGATGCAAGCATCGCACTCTGGGAACGACAAGCGCACGCGCAAACCGCGACGTTCGCTTGCCCGGCTATTTCGGGACAACGCCGGCAACACGATGGCTATCGTGGGGGCCGCGCTAATTCCGATCACCGCCATGATCGGATCGGGCCTCGACATGAGCCGCGCCTATATGGCCAAAAGCCGCCTGCAGAGCGCCTGCGACGCCGCGTCACTTGCGGCCCGCCGAGTGATGAAGAACGACGATCTTTCTGATAATGTCACACAGACGGGCGAAGATTTCTTCAACTTCAACTTTCCGCAAGGGCTCTATGAGACCGAGGAGTTTGAGCCGAATATAACCAAGCCGGAAACTGGCCTGATACGGATAGACGCGGAGACGCGCATTCCGACAACGGTTATGAAACTGTTTGGCTTTTCCACCCTGCCACTTGAGGTGAATTGCGAAGCCTCTTTGAACTTCGTCAACACGGACGTGGTTCTCGTCCTTGATGTGACCGGGTCCATGCAAGAATCAGTGGATGATGTGCGCAAGATGGATGCGCTTCAGGAAGCCGTCCTGGCGCTATACGATGAACTGTCGCCGGTGCAGGCCCAGCTAACGGCACAGGGGCTGCGGCTTCGCTATGGGGTCGTTCCCTATTCCAGCACCGTCAACGTCGGCCGACTACTGACCGCTGTCGATGAAGATTACATTCGGAGCAGCACGCCATATCAGTCTCGCGTGGCTAACTATACCAAACCCTATTACGCCGAAAACACACCGACCTCAGCGCCCGGTTCATGGGAAATCAATAATAAATCACGCACCGCCGCGCAATGCAGATCATGGGTCACTGCCAGTGCGACGAATGGCGGAGGCCCTGCGCCAGCCTCAACAACCAGAACAAGTTATCGCGGTAGCGAAGAAGTAAGCGGTTATAATGCATCGACCAATTGGGGATGGCCTGGGGCATCGGACACATCGGGCAACGAACTTAGCTGCCGCCGCTGGCGCATTGTTACGACCACGACATATACCACTCGCTACATATTCAAGGACTGGACGTACCGAGAGGCAACGCTCGACACGAGCGAGTTCAAGCGTGCTGGCGGGACCATCAATCTGGCCACCGATAACACCGGATCGGTGCCTGTATCCGCTACGTATAATTTGCAGGAATTGGCCGAAAATGTGTCAGGCGTAAATACGACAAGCCAAACCTGGAACGGTTGTATTGAGGAACGCAACACTGACAGCACGATCACGACCGCGTCCGGCTACGGTATCCCTTCCACCGCCTTCGACCTCAACATCAATGATGTTCCCGACAGCGATGCAACTCGCTGGCGCCCCATGCTGCCCAAAGCGATTTACACAAGAGCCAGGGGATCGCTTCCACGGGATACAGGTATCGCCCTCAATCCCGACAACGCTGCCTTTTGGCCATGCCCGCATGAAGCGCGCCGCCTGCAGGAATGGGACCGCGACGACCTTGAGGATTATGTCGAGGCTCTGGAACCTTTAGGGGGCACCTACCACGACATCGGGATGATTTGGGGGGCCCGCCTCATCTCCACGGGGGGTGTGTTTGGGGATGCGTGCGAAACATTCAACGGCATGCCCTGCAACCGCCACGTGATCTTCATGACAGACGGGCAACAAACCGCCTATTGCGAAAACACGTACACGGCCTACGGGCTCGAAAGTAATGACATGCGCGTAACTGGGGACGGCACCTGCCCGGACCAGCTTGCCAGACATGAGCAGCGCTTCAAGATGATCTGTAACGCAACCAAAAACATGGGTGTATCTGTGTGGGTTGTAGCCTTCGACACGACGCTAAATGCCAATCTCACCAGTTGCGCAGATAACGCGAGCCAAGCGTTTGTTTCTGAAGACCAAGAAGACCTCATTCAGAAATTCCGCGAGATCGGGAACCAGATCGGCGCTCTAAGGCTGACAAAGTAGGAGTCTACGATGTCCGGACGTAAAATCATGCGGTGGGCACGTAACCCGCGCCAAATTGGCCGGGATTCCGAAGGTGCAACTCTGGTCGAATTTGCCTTCATCCTGGGCCCACTATGCGTTCTGATCCTCGGTGGGCTGGACCTTGGTTACCAGAGCTATGTTCGATCAATCCTGCAAGGCGCGCTGAATGACGTGGCGCGAGCAGGCTCCATGGAGGCGCCTGAACTAACATGCACGACCGGAACCGTCGAAGCTAGGATCCGCTGCTCCATCGAAACCCAAGTCAATACGATCGCGCGGAACGCAACCTATGACATCGAAATGCGGAACTTTTTCGAATTTTCCGGCGTGGACCGAAGCGAAAAGCTGGTCACTGATCATGATGATAATGGTGTCTACGACGAAGGTGATTGCTGGGAAGATCTCAATGAAAACGGCTCTTACGACATCAGCGCTGGACGTGAAGGCGTGGGCCGGGCTGACGACGTCGTCTTCTATGACGTAACCGTCACTATGCCTCGGCTATTTCCCGTCGGAGGCATGCTGGGCCTGTCCGATGAATATAATATCTCCGCGCAGACTGCCATCCGGAACCAGCCCTATTCACGGCAAGCGGTGCCTCCTACTGTGTGCGAGGAAACATGAGGCAGATTGCCATTTCGCGGACACGCCCATTTGAGGACATGCGCGCACTCGCCCGCTCAACCAGTGGCCTTGCGCTAACGGAGTTTGCTTTCTCGCTGCCCATTCTTCTGGTCCTGCTGCTGGGCGGACTTGAAACGGCAAATTTTGCGCTCACCCATCTGCGCGTCAATCAGATCGCGATGACTGTGGCCGATAATGCTGGCCGGGTCAGGACGGGCATCGATGAATCGCACATCTACGAAGTTTTCGCAGGTGCGGATTTGGCGGGACAGTCCATCGACTTCACCGAACATGGCCGCATCACGCTTTCTTCGCTCCAGCCGAATGGCCAGACCGGCGGAAATGCGGGCCAGATGATCAACTGGCAGCGATGCCATGGCGGACTTGATGTCGACCCCGCTTACGGCACCGAAGGACTTGGTCGGACCTCTAGCGACCTGGCCGACGGCATGGGGCCAGATGGCAACCAGATTGTCTCAGCCCCGGGCACGGCAGTGATGTTCGTCGAAGTAACCTACGAATACGAGCCACTGTTCTGGAAGAACGGCATGGATAGCAAGCTCATTCGCTATGAAAGCGCCTTCAACGTGCGCGAGCGGACCAACCAGAACCTGACCAACACGCAGACTCTTGCAACAAACAGCTGCTAGGGACGCCGCTTTACGCAGCGTCCCGATAGCATACCTTTCGCACCGCTTCGACGATACGGTCTGCGTCGATCAAAGCCATCTTCTCAAGGTTCGCAGCATAAGGAAGCGGCACGTCCTCGTTACACACCCGCAGCACGGGGGCGTCCAGATTATCGAACCCGTCTTCCATGCAGATCGAAATCACTTCCGATGCGATAGAGCACACTGGCCAGCCTTCTTCGGCCACGACAAGTCGGTTAGTTTTAGCAAGGCTTTCGAGGATCGCTTCCCGATCCAGCGGGCGAATGGTCCGCAGATCCAGAACTTCCGCCGCAATGCCCTCGGCCGCCAGCTTTTCCGCCGCTTCCAGCGCAAGTCCAACGCCGATCGAATAGCTTACGATAGTGACATCGCTGCCTTCCCGCATGATCCGTGCCTTGCCGATCGGCAGGACATGATCATCAAGTTCAGGCAGCTCGAACGTGCGGCCATACACCAGCTCGTTCTCCAGGAACACGACCGGATCTTCACTGCGGATGGCGGCCTTCAGCAGCCCCTTTGCATCTGATGCATCGTAGGGTGCGATCACGATCAGTCCGGGGACATTGGCGTACCACGGCGCATAATTCTGGCTGTGCTGGGCACCGACGCGCGCCGCCGCACCGTTGGGGCCGCGAAACACGACTGGACAGCGCATCTGGCCGCCCGACATGTAGTGGGTCTTGGCAGCCGAATTGATGATGTGATCGATCGCCTGCATCGCGAAGTTAAACGTCATGAACTCGACGATTGGCCGAAGCCCGCCCATCGCGGCACCGGTTCCGATACCGGCAAAGCCATATTCGGTAATCGGCGTGTCGATCACCCGCGCCGCGCCGAATTCCTCGAGCAAGCCTTGCGTGACTTTGTAGGCACCCTGATATTCAGCGACTTCCTCGCCCATAATAAAGACGCGATCATCGCGGCGCATTTCTTCCGCCATTGCATCGCGCAGAGCCTCGCGAACCGTCGCTGTGCGCATGTTGCTCCCCGCCGGGACAGCAGCGACTTTGGGCGCCGGAGCGGGTGCGAGTTTCTCCGCCGCCTCTGCCTTTGGCTCGGGAGGAGCGGGGGTCGCCACTGATGCGGAGGCGTCGCCCGCAGATGCAGAGGATTCTTCACCCTCTCCTTCCAGAAGCGCAATTACCGTACCGACCTTGACGCCCTCGGCCCCCTCGGGAACGAGAATGCGGCCAACCTTGCCTTCATCAACGGCTTCGAATTCCATCGTTGCCTTGTCAGTCTCGATCTCGGCGAGAATATCGCCTGATTTAACCTCGTCGCCTTCCTTAACGAGCCAGCGGGCAAGCTTACCTTCTTCCATGGTCGGGGAAAGCGCGGGCATCTTGAGTTCCACCGACATCAGTAACGCTCCACCAGCACATCGGTGTAAAGTTCGGCAGGATCCGGCTCGGGTGAGCTTTCCGCAAAATCTGCGGCTTGCGAAACTTCCGCCCGGATACGGCGATCAATCTCTTTCAGCTTTTCCTCGGAAATGCCCCGCGACACGAGTTCGGCCTTTACGCCTTCAATCGCATCATGCTTTTCCCGCACTTCCTGCACTTCCTCACGGCTCCGATATTTCGCCGGGTCGGACATCGAGTGTCCACGATAGCGATAGGTGTTCAATTCTATCAGGACCGGTCCGCCGCCCTTGCGTACGAAATCCAGCGCCACTTCAGCAGCTTTACGCACCTCAAGCACGTCCATTCCGTTCACATCCATGCCCGGAATACGGAACGCTGTGCCGCGGCGGTAGAATTCCGTCTCTGCAGACGAGCGCTTCACGGCAGTGCCCATGGCATAGCCGTTGTTCTCGATCACAAAAACGATCGGCAGCTTCCACAGCGATGCCATGTTGAAGCTTTCATAGACCTGCCCCTGATTGGCCGCGCCATCACCGAAATAGGCCATGCAGACGCCGCCATCGTTGCGGTACTTGTGGGCAAAGGCAAGGCCCGTTCCAAGTGGGACCTGCGCGCCGACGATACCGTGTCCACCATAGAACTTATGCGCGACGCTGAACATATGCATCGACCCGCCCTTGCCCTTGGAAATTCCAGACTGGCGTCCGGTAAGTTCAGCCATGATCACTTTGGGATCAATGCCATAGGCGAGCATGTGACCATGATCGCGATAACCGGTGATCACGCTGTCCTTTTCGGAATCCAGCGCCGATTGCAGGCCGACCGCGACAGCCTCCTGACCGATGTAAAGGTGGCAGAAGCCGCCGATCAGACCTAGGCCATAGAGCTGCCCAGCCCTTTCTTCAAAGCGGCGGATAAGCACCATCTGCTCATAGAAATGCAGCAACTCGTCGTCCGAGGCTGCATAGCGGCGATCAGCAGCGTGTGCTTCCTGCAGACTGCGAAGTGCAAAATTCATATCATCTGACGACTGCTTCTTAGCAGACGAACTGCGGCTCGTGGACTTGGCCAACGGCATTCCCCTGGGGATAGGACTGACGAAGGGCACCTATAGGCGCTCGATTGCGGTCGCGAAACAGCCTCGTAGGATTTTTTCGTCCTGCGAGCAGTTTTGGCGTCATTTATTTCAGCAGCATCACCATTTCATCCGGGTGGACCACATTAAGGTGGCTGCGAAGCAGCTCCCCGGTCAGATCAGGATCGGCATGGCTGGGATTCAGCAGTGCAACACGATTGCGCAGTTCGTCGCGCTCGATACGAAGCTGCGCCAATTCCTTGTTCCGGGCCTCGAGCAAGCGCGTCTGCTCAGCCCAGGTCAGAACGCCGCTTGGCCCAGTGATAACAAAACCCGCCATCGCCAGGAGGCACATCAACGCAAGGAATTGCGTGAGATTTTCCCGTGGGAGTTTCGGATCAAGTCTCGACCTTTTCATTCCAGCAGCGAATCATAGTTAAGGCCGCGTTTCAAGGGCAACGCCCCGGATTCGTGCAGATTCTCGGTGGATTAGATGAAATAGTCAGTCGAGAGGCCTCGCCACTACATTAACTGGTCAAAAATCGAGTTCGAAGCGCGAACCAAACACTTGCACGGCGTAGTCCGTCCGGCCGTCAACAAGGGCGGTGGCACCCGTGTACTCGATGTAGCCATAGTTAACGTTAAACCGAAGATACTGCACCGGTGTCCAGACCAGAGCCGCCAAATAGGCATCCTGCGTGCCGCCGTAAACCGCACCGTCATTCAAATCCAGATAATCGTACCGCAAGTTGAACTGCACGGCACCAATTCCGCCAGCACCAACTGGATGCTTTGGGTTGGCTGAGCCAAAGATTCCGTGCTCATAAGGACGCATGTCACCCTCGGTCAGAAAATAGCCTACTTCCGCATAACCGCCCCAGAAGCGTGCGGATGGCGCATCTATCCGCTCCGCGCGAAACCAATGCCCCTCTGCCACAGCATGAAACGGACCGTGTATCACGCCAAGTTCAAGCCCCTTCGAGGACTCCTGCCGCACCATGAGCGGAGCGGTTCCGATCAGACGGCTGTTAGTGGAATGTACAAACGGGCGCTGGCGATAGCGCAACGGATCTTCCGAAACACGACCAAGCTTGCGCCAATGCATCGATCCGCCAAAGTGCAGTTGGGTTTCGCCAATCTGCGGCGCGTAGACCAGCCGCCCATCAAGACTAAAGCTATTGTTCTCGTCTCCGCCCGCCGGCCCGTCGCTGTCATTGGCCAACGCGCCGATATCGTCCGTGAAGGCACCGATCTGCGCCACCACCGGCCCGCGGCGGTACTGCGCCGAAATACCCAGTCGCCGCTCAAAGTTGAAGGCATCGGTAAAGGCAGCGCGTTCCATGAAGCTGCCACTGGTATCGCCTGTAAGTTCGTCAAGCGACTGAAAGGGGTTCTGGTTACCCAGCGTTAGCAGAAAAGGTCCGCTCTCGTAGGTGACGAAGGTGTCTACCAGATCGACGCTGTTGTCGGAAAGTTCCAGCTCAAGCTTGTAACCCACGCCGCTACCCAGCTTGCCTTCGCCGCCAAGCCGGATCCGCCGAAACTCGCTGGAAAAGCCCAGCCCCGGATCATCAAGTCCGTCAGGCGCTGAGACGTAATTGGCATCAGCCTGAATGCGCCCCTTAACCTTGAATGCGCGATCGCCTTGGACCATGCGTGGTGAGCCCTTCCACTCCATCTTGAGTGGCGCGGCATTCCCGGCGTCTGCGGCTTCGGGCAGGCTGGCCACTGGAGAGGCCGCCACGTAGGGCGCGGCGCCTTCGGGTTCGCTTTCAGCAAGTCGCCGCTCAAGACGCTCAACCGTCGCCTTCAGCGCCCGGACTTCCTCACGCAACAATGTCGCTTCTTCGGCCGAGATCGGCCGCGCCTGCGTGGGGGCAGCAATCGCAAGAGCAAGAACCGCAGCGCTACCAGTGGCAGCGAGCCGATTGATCATAAGGAAGTCTCTATTTCGCGCCCGGCAGGTTGACAGTGCGCCCCAATGCGCCAAGATCGACCCCGCGCAAAGCTGGTGTTTTGTTACAAATCATTGCTATCGACCGGTCAGGGCGTCCCCAACGCCGTCACAGCGAGCAACGTGTCCAACGCGCAACCAGCCGCTTTAGCGCTCTGGATCCGCAGAACCCCTCGGGATCGCGCTGTAAGCTTGGCGCTGACTGCCTGCAGGCACCGAATGCCGATGCAAGCCGCAGCAACATTTTGCCACATACGGGAGCGGATCGAGAAACGTCGCATGTCGATACTGCGCGCTGTCCGGATGACGACGCGCAAGAGGATCTCTGTTCGATGTTTCGACTGATACCGTCGCTGCTTGCCGCCGCCCTCCTCGCCGCGCCACAAATGGCGAGTGCGTACGAACTGCTGCCCAAGAAACTTGCCAGCCTGTCCCCCCAGGATTTTGCCCAAAAGATGCTGCTTGAAGAGGATCCACTGGACCCGGTTGTGACACTTTCAACACAGCACGGGTACACGCACGGGCGGTCCATCGAGGGAGCTTATGCGAACGACGTCCACCTGCGCGCCTCGGTCGACCGGAACACCGGACGGGTAACATGGCAAGTCTGGCACGAATTGATCAACGTGCGCGGGCACAAGAATGTCGTCGCAATTCACTATTGGCGAGACGGCATGATGGCCTCGGCACACCCCCTTACGGTGGATCGCTGGCTAGATCAGTGCCCGCCGATGGACAGCGTCGGCTTCTGCAACCAGTTCACCCGCGTCGCTTTCGAACTGCCTGAAGATGTAGTTAGGGAAGTCGCCGCGTCATATCGTGCCGGTTCACGAGAGCCTTGGCGGCTGCATTTCAAGGATAAATCCGGTCAGGACGTCACAGGCGGCCTTGCTCCCGCAGAGGTAGCCGGCCTTGTTCAGGCATTGGATAGCTGGCGAATTCGGCGAGCCCGCCAGGTGGATTGAATTTGTGCAAATCCGCTTCTATTTCTCTGCCCGTGCAAATTACCCGATTTTATCCATGAGTTCGCCCTTGATCCTCCTGGTGGAGGACGACCCCCAATTACGCAATCTCACTGCCCGCGCCCTTCGCGAGCACGGCTACAGTGTACGGGCTGTCGCAACCGGCGCCGAAATGTGGGTGGTGATCGAGAATGAGGTGGTGGATCTCGTCGCCCTCGACATTATGCTCCCCGGCACAAATGGCATCGATCTCCTCCGTCGCCTGCGGCAGACAAGCGCCATTCCCGTGATCTTTGTCAGCGCGCGCGGATCAGACGAGGATAGGGTCGTCGGGCTTGAACTGGGCGCAGATGACTATCTGGCCAAGCCTTTCAATACCCGAGAACTGATCGCCCGCATCGGCGCGGTGCTTCGCAGACGGGACGGTCAGGTCATCGCCGACCGGCCGTCCTCAAGCAGCATTCTGGCGTTTCAGGGCTGGAAGCTGTGTACGGCGCGCCGAGAACTGCGCTCGCCCGGCGGGGCGATCGTTGATCTCACCGGAGCGGAATTTGATCTGCTGAGTGTTTTCCTTAGCCAGCCGCAACGTGTGATCGGCCGCGAAC
>Ga0233380_1000259_pt1 | contig 29701 bp, 29 predicted proteins | sample ElkDunMinimDraft_9_FD_191541 | JGI IMG/M metagenome (GOLD analysis project Ga0233380, IMG submission 191541) | Fecal eukaryotic communites from dung pellets of Tule Elk in California, USA - Elk Dung F36 | ecosystem: Host-associated > Mammals > Digestive system > Large intestine > Fecal | place... | reverse complement strand
AATAGAGAAAAGAATTAAAACCTTTATGGGTAAAAGTAACTCTATTGAAAGTAAATTAAATACTGGTATATTTGAAATATTAAAAACATTTGAGTTAGATAATAATATATATGGCATTGATTTGCATTCAGAATTACAACACAACTTAATTTCAATTCATACTTTTAATTGGTCAAGTTCAGAAATTATTGATTTTCATAATATTCTTGAAAAAATTAAAGCAGAAAATATAAATTTAATTGACCGTGTATTAAAGAACCCTAAACACAAAACATTTGCTAAAACCGTAGGTAACAAAATTTATAAAATTCATGATTTTAAAGAATTTAATTTTAGTTTAATAAATCTTATCCTTAAGAGGGTTGCTTTTGATATTATAAAAAATTTTAACTTTTCATCACAAGTCTTATCTATAGACATCGCTAAATTGAAAAAAAAATTTAGTGAACATTCTTATAGTGTGATAAGTACACAAAATCATGCAAACTTAACATTAGAAGATCAGAACTATAATAATATTGTCACAGTACTAAAAATGCAATATAACTTTATAGGTATTGAATTTTTCGAGGAAGTTATTCAAAATATCCCGCAAATATATAGTCAACTAAACAATTATTTCAAAAAAAAATGCAGTAGTTCTACGTTGCAAAAAATTTCATTATTTAATACCGAGGATAAGTTAATTTCGCCTATTAAGGTAGGTTCAGGATTTTTTAATCTAAAAGAAGTAGAAGTAGAAGAAAAAAAATACCAAATTGATTTAATAAAAAATCAATTTAATAAATTCAAAGCAAGTATTGGTGAAAATATTGGATATTATGATGATAAAATTTTTATAGAAAAATTTGGGCAATCTCCTGTTGAGACATTAAATAAAGTTTTAACTGAATATGATTGTAATGGTTACATTTTTAAAAGTTCTAAAATAGATTCTATAATCGGAATTAATTATGATTCAATTGCACTTGATATTTCATTATATAATGTTGAAGATGATTTCGAAACAGATTTTGAATCGCTTTCGTCTGGTGAAAAAACTTTAATTGCACTTGCTTTCTCAATCTATAAGCTAAGACGAAAGCAAATTTTTGTAAAAGTTCTTCTTATGGATGAAATTGACTCTGCTTTACACCCTCAAATGTCAAAGAGACTTATTAGCGTCTTATACAGTTACTTTTACAAAGAATTAAAAATTAAAGTAATTATATCTACACACTCTCCATCAACTGTAGCTTTCGCACCTGAAAACAGTTTATTAATAATGAGGAAAAATGAAGAACCTCGATTGATAAAGGTCGATAAAGACGCCGCACTTAAAGAACTTACAATAGGTGTTCCTTCATTTAGTATTAACTATGAAAACCGTAGACAAGTGTTTGTTGAAAGTAAATATGATGTTGAATATTATGGTGCTTTATATGACATTTTTAAAAACTATTTAAACAAAGAAATTTCTCTAAACTTTATAGCATCAGGGGATGTTCAGAAAGACAAAAATGGTCAGCCAGTTTCAAATTGTACTGTTGTTAGAGATGTTACAAAGACCTTAAGAGAGGCAGGTAGTAATTCAATTTATGGTATAGTCGATTGGGATTTGGCTAAGTCAAAAGATGATAATCCACATGTTATTACACTTGGTTTTGATTCAAGGTATAGTATTGAAAATTATATACTTGATCCACTCTTTATTGGTTTTTTACTTATAATAGAAAAGATTAAAGATTTTAAATATTTTGGTCTAAATGATAAGAATAAGGTTAGTGATTTGTATAGTATTAGTATTGAAGAATGTCAACTGTTAATTAATAAAATTGAGTATGATTTTTTAGAAAAAAACATTATTAATCAAAATACTCCAAAAGAATACACAACTACACAAGAAATCAAATTATTATTATCTGAAGAGCTTGCGACAATGCAAGGGCATGAATTAGAAAAAAACTATTTTAAAGTTTATCCCGAATTAAATAAATTTAAAGGATCAGCTGATAATCATTTTAAAAATCATTTAATTAAAAAAGTTCTTGAGGAGTTTGTAAACTATATACCTATGGATTTATTAACAGTTTTTAGAGAAATTCAAAAATAATAGCCCCCTAATTAACCCCCTAAAAAAAATAAACCTCTCAAAATTAAATATTTGAGAGGTTTTTCTGTGGTCCCACCTGGGCTCGAACCAGGGACCTACTGATTATGAGTCAGTTGCTCTAACCAACTGAGCTATAGGACCGGCATTTTTACAACTTGCGCTTGTTGTGGTCCCACCTGGGCTCGAACCAGGGACCACCTGATTATGAGTCAGGTGCTCTAACCAACTGAGCTATAGGACCGGCTACTTGACGTTAGCGAGTGCAATATTAAGTCAAATTCTTATTTTTTACAAGTAGTTTTTACTTTTTATTTTATTTCCTGACACAATTCTATTAAAACACCGTTTGTGGTTTTTGGGTGTAAAAATGCAACTAATTTATTATCAGCTCCTTTCTTCGGTATTTCGTTTAAAACAGTAAATCCTTCCTTTTTTAATCGTTCTATCTCCACAACAATATCTTCTACATCAAAAGCAATGTGATGTATCCCCTCGCCTTTCTTTTCTAAAAATTTTGCAATAGGTGAATCGGAATTTGTAGCTTCCAAAAGTTCAATCTTATTCGGTCCGTTCATAAAAAAAGAGGTTTTCACACCTTCGCTTGTTACTTCTTCTTCTTTATATGCAGGCGTTCCTAATAGTTTTTCAAATAATTCATTCGATTCTTTTAAACTTTTTACTGCTATACCAATATGTTCAATTTTACGCATCATAAACTAAAAATTTTGTTTTTGTAAAGATAAATATATATCTGTATGAATTTTGTATTTTTGCACAATGGAAACAAACAGACAAAAAAAAATGGGGGCTTTATTACAAGCCGACCTGGTTGATATATTACAAGGTGAAGTTCGTAAAAACGGAATTTCTAATTTAATTATTTCAGTTTCGAAAGTAAGTGTAACTACCGATTTATCTATTGCAAAGGTATATTTAAGTGTTTTTCCAACTGATAAAGCCCCTGAATTGTTAAAAGCTATTCAATCAAACGCTCCATTAATTAAACACGATTTAGCACAACGTGTAAAAAATCAATTGCGTAAAGTGCCTAATTTGGTCTTTTATATTGATGATAGCTTAGATTATATTGAAAAAATAGACACGGCTTTAAAAGGTGACGAAAACCCTATTGAAAACCGCGAATTATTAGAACGCAGAAAGAAAAAATAAGTTTGAATACCGTTTTTTACATAGCCAAGCGTTATGCCTTTAGTAAAAGTAAAACTAAAGCCATTAACATTATTACTCGTATTTCTGCCATAGGAATTGTGGTAAGCAGCATGGCTTTGTTTGTAGTTTTGTCGGTTTTTAATGGTTTAGAAAACTCTGTACTTTCATTTACCAATGTAATTGATCCCGATTTGGTTGTTCTTCCTACTAAAGGAAAAAGCTTAAATATAAATGCCCAACAAGAACAAAAACTAAAAGGTTTAAGTAATGACATAGAACTTTCTAAAATTATTGAAGATCGCGTTATTTTTACTTATGGCGATAAGCAAATTGTTGCCGTTTTAAAGGCTGTTGATAGTAATTATCCTAAAACGGTAGCAATTACAAATTACATTTTACACGGTAAGTGGATTCAACCAAACACGAACGACGCTGTTTTAGGAAACATTTTAGCCAACGAACTTTCGGCAGGAATGTATTCTAACGACAAACTTTTAGAAGTTTTGGCTATGAAACCAGGTAAAGGTATTATTACCATGCCCGAAGATGCGTACATTAAACTACCGCTTTACACCGCCGGAATTTACAGTTTACAAAACATTGAAACTGATAATAAATACATTTACACTGATATAAATATTGGTAAAGATTTATTTAATTTTAAAACTGATGAATTTTCTAAAATTGAATTTAAACTTAAAAACCAAAGTTCAGAATCGCAAATTAGTAGCCGTTTAAAAGAAATTTTTCCGAACGAAACCATAAAAACCCGTGCACAATTAAACGAGGGTTTGTATAAAATGTTAAAAACCGAAAGTCTGGCAATTTATCTTATCTTCACGTTGATTATTATTGTCACATTGTTTTGTTTAACGGGTGCTTTAATTATGATTATTCTTGAAAAGAAAGATCATATTAAAACATTATACGACATTGGATTTACACAGAAAAAGATAAAAACTATTTTTCTTTATCAGGGTTTGATACTTTCTATTGGTGGTATAATTTTAGGCTTAACCTTAGGAATTGCGATTACTTTACTACAACAACATTTTGAATTTATAAAGATTAATAATGATTTTCCGTACCCTGTTGCGTTTAGTTTTCAAAATGGAATTTTAGTTGTTGGTACCATTTTAATTTTAAGCGTTATTGCTTCGTACATCGCTGCAAGTAGAATAAAAATTTTAATGAATGAATAAGTATTTTAATAATACTGCAAAAAAAAACTGGTTTTAAAACCAGTTTTTTTTATTATTTATCTCGAATAATTCGGAGCTTCTTTTGTAATAGTCACATTATGTGGGTGTGATTCACCGATACCTGATGCTGTTAACTGCACAAAACGAGCAGTTTCTTGCAACGTTGGAATATCTTTAGCACCACAATAACCCATTCCGGCACGTAAACCACCAATAAACTGCGTCATTGATTCGTTTAACTCACCTTTGTAAGGAACACGACCCTCAATTCCTTCTGGAACTAATTTCTTAACATCGTCTTCAACATCTTGGAAATAACGGTCTTTAGAACCATGTTTCATAGATTCTACTGAACCCATTCCACGGTATGTTTTAAATTTACGACCTTCGAAAATAATGGTTTCACCCGGAGATTCTTTTGTTCCTGCCAACATAGATCCTAACATCACACAGTCTGCACCTGCACCTAATGCTTTAGGAATATCGCCTGTATAACGCAAACCACCATCGGCAATAACCGGAACTCCTGTTCCTTTTAAAGCAGCGGCAACTTCCATTACAGCAGAAAACTGAGGAAATCCGACACCTGCTACAACTCGAGTTGTACAAATCGATCCCGGACCAATACCTACTTTAACGGCATCGGCACCTGCTTCGGCTAAATACAAAGCAGCTTCGGCAGTAGCAATATTCCCTACTACTACATCAATTTCTGGAAATGCAGCTTTAACCTCTTTCAAAGTATTTACCACTCCTTTTGTGTGTCCGTGCGCTGTATCAATAATCAATGCATCAACACCGGCAGCAACCAACGCTTTTGCACGATCAACCGCATCGGCAGTTACACCTAAAGCAGCAGCAACGCGTAAACGACCAAATTTGTCTTTGTTTGCGTTTGGTTTTAAAGTTAGTTTGGTAATATCGCGAAAAGTGATTAAGCCTACCAATTTATAATCGCCATTAACAACAGGCAATTTTTCGATTTTGTTCTCTTGAAGAATTTGTTCCGCATCAGCAAGTGTAGTTCCTTCTAAAGCAGTAACCAATTTATCAACAGTCATTACTTCTAAAATAGAACGCTCGTTCTTTTTCTCGAAACGTAAATCTCTGTTTGTAACAATTCCCTTTAAAATCTGGTTTTCGTCAACCACAGGAATTCCGCCAATACCATTCTCTCTCATCGCCGTTTTCGCATCGCCAACAGTTGCGTTTAAAGGCAACGTTACGGGATCAATGATCATCCCCGATTCTGCACGTTTTACTTTACGCACTTCCTGTGCCTGTTGCTCCACCGTCATGTTTTTGTGCAAAACGCCGATTCCGCCTTCACGAGCCATAGCAATTGCCATAGCACTTTCTGTTACAGTATCCATTGCAGCTGAAATTACAGGAACGTTTAAGGTAATGTTTCTTGAAAATTTTGATTGAATGCTTACTTCGCGCGGTAATATTTCTGAGTAAGCAGGTATTAAAAGTACGTCGTCATAGGTTAATCCTTGTCCGACAATTTTAGTTGTATGTGCCTTCATGTTGCAATTGTAGTTGAATTGCATGCGAATTTAATGATTTTTTACGATATAATAAAATTTTAGTGATAAAAATTAAATATCTTCAACGCCTCGTTATACGCAGCTTCAAAAGAAGTCATCTGAACGTTGGTTGCAGCTTTGCTTGCCGTAAAATAACTCAACATTTTTTCGGTTGGCATATTTCCTGTTAAATCGTCTTTTGCCATTGGACAGCCGCCAAAACCTTTAATAGCTCCATCAAAACGAATACAACCCGCTTTATAGGCAGCATCAACTTTTTCAAACCAAGCATCGGGAGTTGTATGCAAATGTGCACCAAATTCGATATTAGGATATTTAGGTATCAAATTAGAAAAAAGATAATCGATATCTTCTGCAGTGGAAGATCCAACGGTATCAGAAAGCGACAAAATTGTCACGCCCATATTAGCCAGTTTTTCTGTCCATTCGCCCACAATATCAACATTCCAAGGATCGCCATACGGATTTCCGAAGCCCATAGAAAGATACGCCACCACTTCTTTATTGGTTTTATTGGCGATTTCTAAAATCTCTTGTAAGGTAACGATAGATTCCGCAATAGTTTTATGCGTATTACGCATTTGAAAATTCTCTGAAATAGAAAAAGGAAAGCCTAAATACTGAATTTCGTTATGAACCGATGCCATTTCGGCACCTTTTGTATTTGCAATAATAGCCAGTAATTTTGTTTTGGTTTCCGATAGATCCAACTGTGCCAAAACCTCGGAAGTATCCTGCATTTGCGGAATGGCTTTAGGCGAAACAAAACTTCCGAAATCTAACGTATCAAAACCACATCGCAACAACGATTGAATGTATTGAACTTTTTGTTCGGTAGGAATAAACATTTTAATGCCTTGCATAGCATCGCGCGGACATTCTATTATTTTTACTGGCTTCATAAGTTTCAAAGATAATAGAAAGTAAAATATCTGCAAAAAAATAAACGATTAATGTTTACCTATTTAATCCACATAAATACAATAAGGGCTATAAAAATTGCGATCTGAAAATAATTCATATACCCTTGAACGTATTTGTTGTTCATTAAGAATTTACTAACGTATCCGCTTAAAACCGCTATCAAACAAAATACAATCAGTGCCTGCAACATAAAAATACTGCCCAAAGTATAAACCTGCATTTTAATATTTCCTAATTCGGGATGTAAAAACGAAGGAAATAACGACAAAAAGAATAGCATAATCTTTGGGTTTAAAATATTCATTATTAAACCTTGCTGAACCTGTTGAAATACATTGCTTCTTGAAATTGGTGCGTGATCAACACTAACCGAAATAGGTTCGATTGGTGCTTTATATAAGAGGTAAATGATTCGAAGTAGATACAACGTGCCGAAAACTTTTATGGCGATAAAAAGCCACGGAATAGCTACAATTAAGGTTGATATTCCAAACGCCAGCAATGTGGTGTGAAACAACAAACCCGAACTTAAACCTATTGCGGCTGCAATACCAAACTGTTTTCCTTTGGCTAAACTTGTCGATAAAACATACATTATATCTGGTCCCGGCGAAATGGTTAACGCCAAACTTGTGAAAAAGAACGATATAATGATTTCCAATGTCATTAACTGCGTTTTAAAATAGCTTTGTTGATTTCTTTAATCAATGCCGGGCCTTCGTAAATAAAGCCTGTGTAAATTTGTACCAATGCCGCACCAGCATCTAATTTCTCCAACGCATCGGCAGCAGAATGTATTCCACCTACACCTATAATCGGGAACGATTTATTGCTTTTTTCTGATAGAAAACGAATTACTTCTGTTGATCTTTTTGCTAACGGTTTACCTGATAGTCCGCCCATTTCTGTTTGATTTACAGATTGTAATCCATCACGTGAAATCGTGGTATTTGTAGCAATTACACCGGCAATTTTGGTATCGTTTATAATATCGATAATATCCAACAACTGCTCATTGGTTAAATCGGGAGCGATTTTTAAAAGAATTGGCTTTTGTTTTGGTTGCTGAAGATTTTTATTTTGTAATGTCGATAACAATTCTGTCAACGGTTCTTTATCTTGCAACGCACGTAAATTCGGCGTATTTGGCGAACTTACATTCACAACGAAATAATCAACATACGGGTACAAAGCATCGAAACAAATCATGTAATCATTTACCGCTTGTTCGTTTGGAGTGACTTTATTTTTACCGATGTTTCCACCAATTAAAACGCCTTTATTCTGCTTTAAACGTTCAATTGCCAAATCAATTCCGCCATTGTTAAAGCCCATTCGGTTAATAATTCCAGAATCTTCTTTTAAACGGAACAAACGTTTTTTAGGATTTCCCTCTTGCGGTTTTGGAGTAATGGTTCCGATTTCGATAAATCCGAAGCCAAACGCATCCAATTCGTTATAAATTTTTGCATCTTTATCTAATCCCGCAGCCAAACCAACCGGATTTTTAAATTTTAAGCCAAAAACTTCTCGTTCCAATCTTTTGTCGTTTACCTGATAAATCGATTTAAAAACCGATTTCATACCCGGAATGGCGTGCATGGTTTTTATCATTGAAAAAGTAAAATGATGCACTTTTTCTGGATCAAAATTGAATAAAAGCGGACGAATTATTGACTTGTACATGATTGCATAATTTAAAGCTTTGCAAAAGTAGTTTTTTTGAGATCAATTTAAAAGATTTAGTAATTGAAAGATTTAAAAACGATGTATAATCCTTATATCTTTTCAATTAAATTTTCTTGTACGCTTTTAATCACACTAAAAAAATCATTAAAATCTAAATTTAGATCCTTTACATCGATAAAATTCATACGAATAGAATTGTTCTCATTTGTAATTTCAGCTATCAATTTGTGATCAAACCAAATTTCAATAAAAGAATTTTCTCTATCGGAATCATTCGCAATTAAAACTTTGTAATTATCCATAAAACTATTATTCACAACCATCAATGGTACAAGATTCTCCTTCTGCTGATTTATTCGCGTTGGTTTCATTGTACGTTTGCGTTAAAGCTTCAACAAACAAATCTACAGGTTGTGCGCCCGAAAGTGTGTATTTATCGTTCAATAGAAAAAATGGAACACCGGTAACTCCAATATTTCGTGCTTCTAAAATATCCTGCTTTACTTCGTAATCAAACGAATCGGAATTTAAAACAAAGTGCGCCTGATCGGTATCCAATCCTAATTCTTCGGCAATATTTACCAAAACTTCGTGATTGGCAATATTTTTTCCGTCAGTAAAATAGCTTTTAAACAACAATTCTTCTGCTTCATTTGCTTTATTGCTTTTTTCAGCAAAATGGATCAGTTTGTGTGCTGGAAAGGTACTTGCAACAATGGCATTTTCCATATTAAAATCAATTCCCGTCTGTATGCCCATATCTTTTATACGCATTTGCATTTGTTCAATCTGTGCAGCGGGCATTCTTTTGCGTTCGTCAAGGTATTCGTTAATTGTTTTAGAACCCGATATTTCCTTCAATTCCGGATCTAACTGATAACTTTTCCATTCAACTTCTACCTCATCTTTAAAAGGAAGTTTTTCTAAAGCTGCTTCAAAATTTTTCTTTCCTATATAACAAAACGGACACATAATATCCGACCAAATCTGTACTTTCATTTTAATTAGTTTTACTCAAATTTACGGCTTCCATATTAATTTTAGATGAAATTTATGCCAAATATTTCTGCTGAAAAATAAAAGCGTAATTTTGACTGTTGAACGAAATAAACCCTAAATAATTTGAAAAACCGAGGGGTTTATGATATATTTGAAAAAATCACGATAAAAGTAAGAATCTATGAAAACCCTACGCATTAAAAACATGGTTTGCCCACGATGTATTATGGCTGTTGAAAAAACACTTGAAGATTTGGGATATGATGTGAACGATGTGGAGCTTGGACTGGTAGAATTTCACGATCCTATTTTGCAGGAAGACCGTATTAAGATTGAAGCAAAATTAGTAGCACTTGGATTTGAAATTTTAGACGATAAGAAAAGTCAGACGGTTGAACGTATTAAAAATCAAATCATTGAATTGGTTTCTAAAGATATGAACGATTTAACCATTACGCTTTCTGAATATTTGGCAAGTAAGCTACAAACGGAATATCACACGTTAAGTTCGCTTTTCTCAACACAAGAATCGCAGACGATTGAACAATACTACATTCTTCAAAAAATAGAAAAGGTAAAGGAATTACTGGTTTACGATGAGTTAACCTTAAGCGAAATTGCCTATAAAATGAACTACAGTTCGGTTGGACATTTAAGCAATCAGTTTAAAAAAGTAACCGGCTTGGCTCCTACCCACTTTAAAGAAGTAAAGATTTCTAAAGAAGAAGTTTTACAAAATACCGAAACTAAATAAAACCTCTTTTACAGAGGTTTTATCTTTTTATTTAGCAGTTTACAAAATTATACAAACCTTTTTAGAAAAGATGTAAAACCTCACGCGCCAAATGTAAGTACCTTTACATAAATAATTAGCGTATGAAAACCCGATATAAAATAAACGAAATGACGTGCAGCGGCTGCCAAGCCAAAGTTACCGAAGCTTTACAAACTGTTGCTGACAAAGTTGAAGTCAGTCTGAATCCTGCCGAAGCAGTTGTAGAATCGAACAAACCAGTTACTTTAGAAAATTTACAGCATGCACTTTCTAACAAAGGTCCGTACACTATTCAGGAAATTATAGTTAATGCAGACGGAACGGAAACGTTTTCTGAAATTGCACATCATGCCGTACACAATCACAACAATCATAACGAACCACCAAAACAGTTAGAGCATTTAGCTGGTAAATATTATTGCCCCATGTTGTGCGAAGGCGATAAGGTTTACGGCAGTAATGTAGGTTGTCCTGTTTGCGGAATGGATTTGGTACAAATTGGCGGATCAACCAATAATAACGATGAACTGAATCATCTGAAAAAACTGTTGATACAATCAGCATTCATAACTATTCCCGTGTTTTTTATTGCTATGTTTGGTATGAGTCATGATAGCTTTATCTACAAAATAATTCCTTTTAACGTTGCACTTTGGTTGCAGTTTATTGGAACAACCGCAGTTTTATTTTTAGGCAGAAAATATTTAAAACGCGCGTATGTTTCTTTTAAAACATGGCATTTAAACATGTTCAGTTTAATTGGTTTAGGTGCGGTTGCAGCTTATGTTTTCTCGGTTTACGTACTTTTAAATCCGCATACATTTCACGCAAACGATCATTTACCTATTTATTTTGAAAGCGTTGCCGTGATTTTTACGCTAATGATTTTAGGACAATGGTTAGAAGCTCGAGCCCATCAGAAAACAAAATCATCGTTAGAACATCTATTGAATCTTGTTCCTCAGAAAGCCACCATCTTAATCAACGGAAATGCGACAGAAATTGATATTGATAAAGTTCAGATCAATGATGAATTGTTGGTTAAACCCGGTGAGAAAATTCCTGTTGACGGTATCATTCTATCCGGAAAAACATCGGTAAACGAAGCATTATTAACGGGCGAACCTTTACCGGTAAATAAAAAAGAAAACGATGAGGTTTTGGCAGGAAGTATCAATACCGATCAATCGTTTACCATGAAAGCAACCCGAATTGGCCAAACAACAACCATTGCGCAGATTATTGAAATGGTAAATAAAGCGAGTCTTTCGCGCGCACCAATTCAACGTTTAGCCGATAAAATTTCGGGTTATTTTGTACCTATCGTTGTTTTAATTGCGGTTTGCACCTTTTTTTATTGGGGATTTATTTCAACCGAAGCATCACTTTTATTCGGTTTACAAAACGCCATTTCGGTATTAATCATCGCTTGTCCATGTGCATTGGGATTGGCAACTCCGGTTTCTATTTCGGTGGGAATTGGCAAAGGAGCCGAATACGGAATCTTGATAAAAAAAGCTGAAGCGTTGGAATTGCTACAAAAAACCAATGTAATTATAACCGATAAAACTGGAACGTTGACCGAAGGAAAACCATCATTAGAACAAATTATTCCCTTGAAAGATTTTTCAGAAGAAGATTTGATCAAAATTACTGCCGATTTGAATGCAAGCAGCGAACACCCGATTGCAAAAGCGTTTACCGATAAAGCAAAAGAACGAAATATCGACTTTAAACCATTGAAAATGGTGGCGAATATTCAAGGAAAAGGTATGCAAGGAATGGTGAACGGCAAAAAGGTCTTATTAGGAAACGAAGCATTGCTAAATCAAAATCAGTTAGAAATAGTAACAGAAATTAAATCAAAAGTAACCGAAATTCAAAATCAGGGAAAAACGGTTTCGTACATCGCTATAAATAAGGAATTGGTTGGTTTGGCAGTTATTCACGATGCCATAAAACCCGAAGTAAAAGAAACCATTGCATATCTTCATTCTAAAAACATAAAAATCATCATGTTAACCGGCGATCATCAGCTAACGGCAAATGCCATTGCAAAACAAGTGGGAATTGACGAAGTCTTTGCACAACAGCTCCCAGAAGATAAATTAGCAATGATTGAATCGATCCAAAAAGAAGAAAAAATAATTACCATGATTGGCGACGGAATTAACGATGCACCCGCATTGGCAAAAGCCCATGTTGGTATTGCAATGGGCAACGGATCAGATTTGGCGCAGGATTTTGCAAAAATCACACTGCTAAATAGTTCGTTTGCCAACCTAAAAAAAGCATACAATTTAAGCGAACGTGTTATGAAAAATATTCAGCAAAACCTGTTTTTTGCCTTTATTTACAATATCATTGGTATTGCGGTTGCTGCTGGAGTGCTGTATTATGCAACCGGAATGCTGCTTTCGCCTATGATTGCTGCTTTGGCAATGTGTTTAAGTTCGGTTTCGGTTATTGGAAATGCGGTGCGTTTACGAAATGTAAAATTATAAAATCAATAAAATTGTTAATCGTTTAAAATTGATGTATTTTCGCTTTGTAAAAAATAATATCAATCAATAATATGAAACAAGTACCTTTAAATGACGTTCACGTTGCTTTAGGAGCAAAAATGGTTCCTTTTGCAGGATACAATATGCCTGTTCAATACGAAGGCGTTAACATTGAACACGAAACGGTAAGAAACAGCGTGGGTGTTTTTGATGTATCGCACATGGGATTATTTAAAATTTCGGGAGATAAAGCTTTAGATTTGGTTCAAAAAGTAACATCTAACGACGCAACTGTTTTAGTTACAGGAAAAGCGCAATACAGCTATTTACCAAATACAAAAGGTGGAATTGTCGATGATATTATTACTTATAAAGTTAGCGATAATGAGTATTTAATGGTTGTAAATGCATCGAACATTGATAAAGATTTCGAATGGATTTCTTCTAACAACTCAATGAATGCTGCGTTTGAAAATTTATCAGATCAGTACTCGTTATTGGCAATTCAAGGTCCAAAAGCTAACGAAGCTATGCAAGCTATAACAAATGTTGATTTAGCAAACTTAAAGTTTTATACGTTTGAAGTTGGAACTTTTGCAGGCAAAGAAAACGTGATTGTATCTGCAACAGGTTATACAGGATCGGGCGGAATTGAAATTTATGCTAAAAACGAAGACATTGTTCATATTTGGAACGAAGTTTTGAAAGCTGGCGAATCATTCGGAATTAAACCAATTGGTTTAGCTGCGCGCGATACCTTGCGTTTAGAAATGGGATACTGTTTATACGGTAACGAAATTAACGATACCACTTCACCAATTGCAGCAAGTTTAGGATGGGTTACAAAATTTACGAAAGATTTTGTAAACAGCGAAAACATTAAAGCCGACAAAGAAAACGGTGTTGCAACCAAATTAATAGGTTTTGAATTGATTGAACGTGGAATTCCACGTCACGATTACGAAATTGTTGATGCAGGCGGAAACGTAATTGGTCATGTAACATCAGGAACACAATCTCCATCTTTAAACAAAGGAATTGGTTTAGGTTATGTAAACAAAGAATTTGCAAAAGAAGGAACCGAAATTTTTATCCGCATCCGTAAAAACGATGTAAAAGCACAAGTTGTTAAAACTCCTTTTTATAAAAAATAATCGGTTTTTTCGATTCTAAAAACGAAGCTGAATGGCTTCGTTTTTTCATTCATTTAAAATTCAAAAAAAAAGTGTTTTTTTTTTATTAAAAACTCAATTTAGTTAATTTTGCAACAAATAAAAAAAATAAATAGAAATGGGAAGAGCATTTGAATTTAGAAAAGCTAGAAAAATGAAACGTTGGTCTGCAATGGCAAAAACGTTTACTCGTATTGGTAAAGATATCGTTATGGCTGTTAAAGAAGGTGGTCCTAGCCCTGAAACAAATGCCCGTTTACGTGCTGTTATGCAAAATGCAAAAGCTGCTAACATGCCTAAAGAAAACGTTGAACGTGCAATTAAAAAAGCATCAGATAAAGATACTGCCAATTATAAAGAGGTTTTATTTGAAGGATACGCACCTCACGGAATTGCCGTATTAATTGAAACTGCAACAGATAACAACAACAGAACGGTTGCAAACATTCGTTCTTATTTTAATAAATGTAACGGAACAATGGGTACACAAGGTTCTGTTGATTTTATGTTTGATCATACTTGTAACTTTAGAATTGCAAAAGTTGAAGGTTTAGACCTAGAAGAATTTGAATTAGAACTGATTGATGCCGGTGTTGATGAAATTTTTGAAGACGAAGACGGAATTTTAATTTACGCTCCGTTTAGTAGTTTTGGATCTATTCAAAAAGAATTAGAAGAACGTAATATGGATATTTTATCATCTGGTTTTGACCGTATTCCGCAAGTAACAAAAGAACTTACAGAAGAACAAATTGCCGATGTAGAGAAATTGTTGGAAAAAATTGAAGAAGACGATGACGTACAAAACGTGTACACAACAATGGCTTAAATAATAAAAAAGCGTTTCAAAAATGAAACGCTTTTTTTTATCTAACTTCTTTAATTAAATGGACATACCCAACGTAAGTATCAAACAAAGTTTTAAAATGATAAAAATAAGTACCTGATGGCAGTTCACGGTTATTTTTGTCCTGACCTTTCCATTGATCCGTATATCCTTCACCGTGATGGTAAACCTCCATTCCGTAACGATTAAAAATTTTCACTTCAATTGGGTTAAAAATTTCAATATTAAAACCATCATTCATGCCATCGCCGTTTGGCGAAATTCCTTTGGGAACAACACAATCATTTAATTGTAGCTGAATAATATTATCGCACCAAAGGTTATTCTTCCCTTTTGTTCTTATCCAAACAAGTTTAGGATACATATTTGTTTTATAATTAGTAACATTCATAATTTCTCTTACATCATTATAAGCATCATTCTCACTTTCATAGAATTTTAAATCTATTTCGTTCGTATAAGGAAACATCTTTGAGAGCAATAAATGAACATATGCTAAATTCACTGCTGATGGATCACTTTTTAAATTACAAAGCATTAAAGGTTCTTTCAATTCTGCAAATGGTAACATTTGCGCTGTTATAGTAAAAAATGTTATTGCCGCACAACCATTTACATTATCTTTAACTCTCTCTGACCCATATTACCTTTGAAGTATGACTTGTTAGCTCATAATTTGTAAGAGTAGTTATTTTATTTGAACCTTTTTCAGCATCTTCTTTAGTTTCATGAAATGTAATAGTAACATTACTTGCGGTACTTATTTCTGAATATTTATAAGTTAAATCAAGTAGAACAAAACCTTTTCCTTCATCACATATAACTATATCATAGGGAGTATTTATTATAGGACTAAATTTCAAAAATACAGGTTCGCTATCTGTATTATTACTTTCGTCTACTTCATCTACTATTCCATTTCCTAATCCATCATTATCAACTTTGACTGTTAATATTAAATCGTTAATATCTATATTTGAAGGAATTGTAAAAGAAATAAAACCCGTTTCTGATTCTCCTGGAAGTATTATATTCTTAGTTTTTGAAGTTGCTACCGGTACATTATTTAGATAAAAAGCAATTGGTACACTTGCTATAAGATCTAATGATGCATTAATATTTGAAACAGTGTATGAAACTTTAATATTTTTACTATCACATGGTTCATCTATATTATCTATTGTAATAGTAGCATCAGGCACTAGGTTAATAAGCGTAACTGCCAAAGCATTTAATGATATTATATCTCCGCCAGAATCTATTTCAATATCCAATGACTTATCTCCTACTATTATATAATTGTCTATAGGAAAATAATCCAAATCCATATTATATAATATATTGGAACCTGTGAAACTGTTAGTCCCATTAAAAATGTTATCTGCCGGATTCAAAGGTAGATTGCTTACAACATTGCCATTAATACGTAATTCTTCGGCAACAGCAATACTACTATCCCCTTCCCAAGCCAAAAAACCAACTTTAGAATTTGCATTATCTGTTAAATTTAAATTATCTAATGTAATTTTTATACTGTTTGGATTTGAAATACCTCCAGGACTTAAATATTGAAATCCATCATATATATTTACCATTTGACCTGACAAGGTTGAATCTTTATATACAATAATAATTGCCCAACCTGCATATCCAGTTCCTCCACAATTAATATTGTTACCAAAATCGGAAAATAGATAATTACCGTTTCCTGTAGCTTGTATTAAATTAGTTACATCGGCAAATGCTCCAAAATTAGCTAAATCGAAGAAAGTTCTTTGAGCAGAGATTGGTGATCCGTTAAGTTCTACATTTAAATCTGCCTGATTTAAACTTCCATTACTTGACCAGTATAAATACGCAGCTACAACAGTTTGATTTGGATTTAAATTTAACGTAGCCGATGATTGTGTAAGTATCGAACAATTGGGATCAATACTATTTTCTGCTGTATTTAGTGTATTACCAATCATTGTAAAATCATAAGATCCAAAAAATTGTCGGTAAAGTGATATAGGCTGAGAGAAACCTAAAAAGAAATTAAGAAATAATACTAATAAGAATATTTTTTTATACATATATTCACATTGTTTTAACAAATAAAGATATAAAAAAATAATTAACATACTAATTCAACATATAAACTAATATAAAACATCATCAGAAACGATGACGGACAAAACATTTACACAATAATGGCTTAATTAAATACAACCTTTAAAATATCGAACCCTTTTTTATTATGAACATAGTTGTTTATATATTTACTTCCAAAGCAATCGTGCTTTGTCTAAATCCTCTTTTGTATCAATACCTACGCCCGTGTGGTTTGTGAGAATCATTTGTATGGTTCTGCCGTATTCTAGATAACGTAATTGTTCTAATTTTTCGGTAGCTTCCAAACCTTTCATTTCCCATTGTGTAAAATCTAAAAGGGCATTTTTTCGGTAAGCATAAACGCCTATGTGCTGATAATACGGGACGTAACTTTTACCATCGCGCGGAAAAGGAATCGCAGCTCGAGAAAAATACAATGCTTTTAAGTTTTTATCTACCACTACTTTTACGTTGTTGGGATTATTGATTGTTTCCAAATCACTAATTTCAAACATCAGTGAAGCTAAATCGATTTTTTGTTCGATATCTTTCTTAAAAATACCAATTAAACTTTCCAGATTTTCTTTGTTCACAAAAGGTTCATCGCCTTGAACATTTACTACAATATCGCAATTGATATTTTTAATAACTTCTGCAATACGATCGCTTCCGCTTTCATGAGAATCACTGCTCATTACCACATTTACGTTGTGTTGTTTTAGTAAATCGAAAATAATTTGATGATCGGTTGCTACTAAAACTTCATCGAACAATTGTGTTGCAACTGTTGCCAAATAGGTTTGAACCACAACGGGTTTTCCGCCTAAATCTTGAACCAATTTTGCAGGAAAACGTGTAGATGCATATCGTGCCGGAATTACTGCTATTATTTTTAAATTATTCATATTATCTTTTTTAACCAAATAGAATTATACTTAACGTTCTTCAACAATTCTAAGATTACATAGTTTGGTTTTATACACCGTCACTTCGAGTAGTGTAACGCAATGAAGCGTATCGAGAAGTTCTACATTAGTAAGTTCTCGACAAGCTCGAACTGACAAAATAGTATGAAAACTATAAATCTATGATTACTATTGTGGTTAAACCACAAAAATTATTCATTGAAAAAATCGTCGTTAAATCCTATTAAATAAACTTTTTCTTTTGCACGTGTTAGTGCCGTGTACAACCAACGCATATAATCTTTACTGATACCATCGGGCAAATAAGGCTGCTCTATAAAAACGGTATCCCATTGTCCACCTTGCGATTTATGGCAGGTTACCGCATACGCAAACTTAATTTGCAAGGCATTAAAATATTCGTTATTCTTAACTTTTTGCATTCTGCGGAACGCTGTTATTTCGTCCTGATAATCCAATAAAACTTCCTGATACAATTTGTTAGATTGTTCATACGTTAAACTTGCCGATTCGGAATGCAGCGTATCCAACAAAACAATGGTATCAAACGCTGGCATATCTGGATAATCAATCATACGGACTTTTACCGACGCAAACCTGAAACCGTATAATTCGTGATGTTTGTAAATCTGCATAACCTCCATAACATCGCCATTTGCTATAAAATCGGTTACTTTTGAATCTTTCAGCCAAAAATAATTATTTTTTACAACCATTATGTAATCGCCCGCACTAATTTCACTTTCGTTGTCTAAAACTCGAGTTCTAATTTGCTGATTATACTGATTGGCGCGTTTGTTAGATCGAACAATAAAAATGGTTTCTTCGGATCCTTTTTTTGAAAACGCATCGGTAATGGCATCAAGTGTTTCGTAGCCATCTTGCAAACGAATAATATCTTTAAACGGTTTAATATCGAATTCAAAAAAATCGTAAAATTCCTGTTGAAGCTGTTCGCGCAATTCGGTGGCGTTGTACAAAATACCCGAATCTTCTTCCTGACGCATTACTTCGGTCAATTCAATAAAATCGACTTTCATGTGATAATTTAATGCCAGTTTACTTTCGTTTAACGCCGGACTTTCGTCCATTCCCACAGGCGGTAACTGAGCGGTATCGCCTACAATTATCAGTTTGCAGTTTTGACCCGAATACACATAATACAGCAGATCATCTAACAACGAACCGTGCGTGTACATGGTGGCATCGGTTACATTATCGGAAATCATAGACGATTCATCAACAATAAAAACCGTGTTTTTATGCTTGTTCGCCTGCATAGTAAACGCCATGCCCGAATTTTTATCCTTTTTAGGATAGTAGATTTTTTTGTGAATGGTAAACGCTGGCTGTTTGGCGTAATTTGATATTACTTTTGCCGCCCTACCCGTTGGTGCCAGCATTACGTACTTTTTATTTACATGCGGCAACTGATTCACCAAAACCGACAATAACGTGGTTTTACCGGTACCGGCATAACCTTTTAAAACAAAAATTTCGTCTTGATTATCGTTTAAAACAAACTGCGATATTTTTTTTAAAAAGGCATCTTGTTTTAAGGTAACATCAAATGGAAAGCTGGTTTTTAACTGCAGGTAAAATTCGGTAATGGTCATTTTTATAAAAGCGGGTTTTCACAAAGATACTATTAATCAACAAAAAAATTGTACTTTTGAACCTTATACATTTGATGATTATGTTGAACGAATCGTTTCAAAAATTATACATACAGGTATCGTTACAAAATTTTAGTTACTGCGTTAAAAATCAGGTAAACAATCAGGTTATTCAGTTTAAATCGTTTGCTTTAGATCCGTACAAAACCATTGAACAGCAGTTAGATGTTTTTTTTGATAAAGAAGAAGCACTGCAAGCCGGTTTTCAGGATGTTTTGGTTTTACACGACAATAATTTAAATACGTTTGTACCAACAGCTTTGTTCGATAAAACTTCGTTAGGAAGCTATTTGCAGTACAACACAAAGGTTTTTCCTACCGATTATTTTGATTTTGATTCGCTAACGCAACAACAAATGGAAAACATTTATGTGCCGTATGTTGCCTTTAACAACTACTTTTTAGATGTGTTTGGCAGTTTTAATTTTCAGCACATAAACACCAGTTTGGTTCAGCATTTCATAAATAAATCTGCTAACAATAATTCGGTTGAATTTTTTGTGCACGTAGCTGAAAATCATTTTGAAATAGTATTGCTTCAAAACAAAAAACTGCTGCTTTTTAACAGTTACGAGTATCAAACCCAAGAAGATTTTATCTACTATATTTTATTTGTATTTGAACAGTTACAGCTAAACACGCAAACGCAAATTGTGAAACTGTACGGCAATATTTCGCCCGAAAGTGATTTATACCAAATTGTCTACAAATTTATTAGAAACGTAGAAATTGCCAATTTACAAACCATTGCGCAAACACTTTCTGTAACCACCGAACAAGTACAACAACATTACATTTTACTGAACGCATGAGAATAGTTTCCGGAAAATTTAAAGGTCGACGTATAACGGCTCCAAAAAATCTGCCCGTTCGCCCTACTACCGATTTAAGTAAAGAGGCGCTTTTTAATATATTAAACCACCAGTTTTCGTTTCACGAATTAAAGATTTTGGATCTTTTTGCAGGAACAGGCAATATTAGTTATGAGTTTGCATCGCGCGGTGCCGAACCTATTACTTCTGTTGATACCGATTTTGGCTGTGTGAATTTTATTAAGAAAACGGCACAAGAATTTGAAATGGATATTACTGCGATAAAAAGCGATGTTTACAAGTTTTTAGAACGCAGTAAAGTTAAATACGATATTATTTTTGCCGATCCACCTTACCATTTTTCTCAAGAACAGTTTGATAAGATTTATGAATTGATTTTTGAAAACGAATTATTGCAAGAAGACGGTTTGCTGATTATTGAACATTCTAGCCAGACAAAAATGGAACACTTGGAACATTTTAGCAACAGCAGAAAATACGGTGGATCAATCTTTTCATTTTTTGAATACGAACAAGTAGAAAACGATGAAGATGATGACGACGATTTTGACGAAGAGGATTACAATAACGAAGAGGAATAGATTTCCTCTTTTTTTGTGTCAAAAAATCGCTGAACTATTTTATCCTTATTTCATAACCAAACCTTTTACATACTAAAACAACTACACATTTGTTAAATAAAAATGCTTTATAGTTAATTTTTGCTAAATTTATGTAAATTTTAAAATTTATAGCTATGAAAAAGATTATACTTTTAATCTGTTTTACAATATCGCCCTTTTTATTTGCACAAAATTTCAACATACAAAGCTTTGCCACTGGTTTTAGTAGCCCTGTTGATATTGCAAATGCAGGTGATGCTCGGGTGTTTATTGTTCAACAAAACGGAATTATACGTATTGCTCAACCAAATGGCACTGTAAATACTACTAATTTCCTGAATATCAGTTCAAAAGTTTTAAACAGTGGTGAACAAGGACTTTTAGGTCTGGCTTTTCACCCGCAATATGCCACCAATGGTCGATTTTATGTATATTACAATGCGGTAGGTACAGGTAATATCACTATTGCAAAATATACAGTGAGCACTACAAACCCCGATGTTGCTGATGTAAATTCCGAAGAAGTTTTAATGAATATATCTAAATCATTTACAAATCACAACGGAGGATGTTTAAAATTTGGTCCCGATGGTTATTTATGGATCGGAACCGGTGATGGTGGCAGCGGTGGTGACCCACAGAACAATGCTCAAAATTTAAGTTCGTATTTAGGAAAAATGTTACGTATTAATGTAAATGCAACTACAGGTTATACCATTCCAAATGATAATCCTTTTGTAGGATCAACTACAGGTTTAGATGAAATTTGGGCTTACGGATTGCGAAATCCTTGGCGTTTTTCGTTTGATACAATAACAGGAAATATATTAATTGCAGATGTAGGGCAAAATACATCCGAAGAAATAAACAAAGTTCCTGCAACTCAAGCAGGTGTTAATTACGGTTGGCGATGCTATGAAGGTAATGACCCTTACAATACTACGGGCTGTGCGGCTGCAACCACTATGACTTTTCCTGTTGCCACTTATAGTCTGGCTGGTATTTATTGTTCTATTACTGGTGGTTATGTTTACCGCGGTGCAACGTATCCCTTTTTAACAGGACTTTACTTTTTTGCAGATTTTTGTGCCGACCAAATTGGAACAATGGATGCTAACGATGCTATTACTTGGAGCTCTACTTTTTCTAATGTTTCTTTTACATCTTTTGGAGTTGATTTTCAAAATGAATTGTACGTTGCATCGGCCCAAAACGGAACAATTTATAAGATTATAGCTCCAGATGCTAGTGTTGAAGAAATGGATAATCAAAACAAAATAAAGATTTATCCTAACCCAGCGTCTGATGAAATTTTTGTTGAAGGAATAAATCAAGAAAACCTAACTGCCGAATTTATTACTTTAGAAGGAAGAATTATCTTGAATAAAAAACTAAATTCTGACAATTCTATTGATATATCTAACTTAAAAAGCGGAATATATTTTGTAACTATTAAATCTAATCAAACCAAAAAATATACTCAAAAAATTATTGTGAAATAAACATCTTCAAATAGCGACCATTTATCCAACACTTTAATCACAACTTTTTGTTTTGTATCTTTAGGTTTGAAAAAATCTTATTATGAAAAAATCTTTGCTCATTATTACTTTTCTAGCAACCTTAACTACAATGGCTCAAGAAATTAAAAAAATATCTTATTTTGATAACTCCGTAAAGCATCAAGCTGAAACAATTATTATAAAGCAAAATGCACCTGCTGTTTTAATTCTTCCTGCCTGGATGGGAATCGATGACGAATCGCGTACTGCAGCTAAAGATTTAGCTAACCAAGGATACAATGTACTTATTGCTGATATATACGGCAGTGTTGATACTCCGACAGATATGGAATCGGCAAAGAAAATATCGAGCTTTTATAAAGAAAATCCAGATAAATTCATACAAAAAATTCAATTGGCATTAAATGAACTTATAAAATTGGGGGCTAATAAAGACAAAATAGCCGTTATTGGATATTGCTTTGGTGGCACTGGAACACTTGAAGCAGCCCGTGCGAATATGCCTTTTACGGGTGTAGTTTCTATTCACGGTGGGTTAAAAAAAGTCGATAGAACATATAACACCATTTTACCTAAAGTTTTAGTGATCCATCCGGCAGAAGATGCTTCGGTTTCAAACCAAGACATTGATTTATTTATGGACGAAATGCGCAAGAGCAGTGCCGACTGGCAATTTTTCTATTATGGTAACAGCAAACATACCTTTACAAATCCGCAATCAAAAGATTATAATGCGTTAATGACCGAACGTGCATGGAAACATGTGAAATTGTTTCTAAAAGAAGTATTAAAATAAAAAAGTAGACCTATAAGCCGGGTTCTGTAAAAGACGAATCTTTTCCTTATCATTTATCTATACTTTCAATTACTCAAAAGTTCTATCTGCCTACCCTCCAACTTGCGCGAGCAGCACTTAACGTTGGTTTACATGGCATTTCACCGAATAGAGTTTACCTGGTTTCACTACAGCCGAACTGTACATACTTTCTGTTGCACTTGTCCTCACCTCACGGCGGACGGGCGTTACCCGCTATTCTGCTCTATGGTGCCCAGACTTTCCTCTGACTAAAGCCAGCGATAAGGCGGTCTACTTGTTTGCAAAAGTACAGCGAAATTTTGTTTTATCCTTATAAATACACAAGCTTATCAAATTTTCTGTAAATTTGTGTAAAATGCAAACTATGTCTTTTGATAAAATCACAGAATCTGAATCAAAATACCATCATTTGGAAAAAATGAGTGTTTCAGATTTGCTTACAAATATCAATAAAGAAGATCAAACGGTACCTTTTGCCGTTGAAAAAGCAATGCCACAAATCGAAGCTGCTGTGACCAAAATTGTATCGCAATTAAAAAACGGCGGTAGATTATTTTATATTGGTGCGGGAACATCGGGCAGATTAGGTATTGTTGATGCTTCGGAATGTCCGCCAACGTTTGGAGTTTCGTATGATAAAGTAATCGGATTAATTGCCGGTGGCGATACAGCGATTAGAAAAGCAGTTGAAAATGCCGAAGACAATAGCAATCAAGCCGAAATTGATTTAAATGAATATCAGATTAATTCAAACGATTTTGTAATCGGAATTGCAGCATCGGGAACAACGCCCTACGTTTTAGGCGGATTAGATTTCTGTAGAAAAAACAATATTCCTACAGGTGGAATTACCTGTAATGATGAAAGTCCGTTGGCTTTGGCAGCCGATTTTCCAATTGTAGTAGTTGTAGGATCAGAATTTGTAACCGGAAGCTCGCGCATGAAAGCTGGTACGGCTCAAAAACTGGTTTTAAATATGATTTCTACTGCAACAATGATTCAATTGGGGCACGTAAAAGGAAATAAAATGGTAGATATGAAACTATCGAACCATAAATTAGTAAACAGAGCGGTACAAATGGTGGTAAACGAACTAAATGTATCAACAGAAAAAGCAACAGAACTAATAAATATCTACGGCAATGTACGCAATGCCATTAATAATTACACAAAATAATGGAAACACCAAAAACAGATAAAGTTAGAATATACAAAGGTTTGCAAAAAATATTTATTGCCATTCCGTTAATGTTTGTAGGTCCTATTATTATTTATTCCTCTTTTAAAAACGAAACACATTTTTTATATTATCCGGTTTTTATTTTAGGATGTTTGATATGCTTATTTTCAATGTATTTATTTTTTAAGGGTTTAAGAACCATAGTAAACGGATTATTTAACGATTAATTATGAAGAAGTTACTTTTATTACCAACAGCATTCGTGCTTTTTAGCTGTTATAACCAAGAACGAAATTGCACCGATTTTAAAATAGGAACGTTCGTTTTTGAGCAAGAGATTAATGGCGAAAAACATACATCTACCTTTATTAGAACAGATAAATACGAAATTGAAACCTACAATGGCAAAACAGATACTGCCAGTATACGTTGGGTGAACGATTGTGAATACATTCTACAAAAATTACATCCAAAAAACATGGCAGAGAAAAAAGCGGTGCAAATGAAAATACTAACTACAAATGCAGATAGCTATATATTTGAATACAATATTGTTGGCGATGCAAACAAGCAAAAAGGAGAAATAAAGAAAATTAAATAAATTTTTTAGCTATGGAAATATTATTGACAACCGATGTACTTATTGCTTTTTTAACATTAACTTTTCTTGAAATTATTTTAGGAATTGATAACGTAATTTTTATATCAATTGTAACAGGTAAATTACCCGAAGAACAGCGTAAAAAAGCAACTCAAATTGGTTTGTTTTTAGCAATGTTTATGCGTATTGCCCTTTTATTTGCCATTACTTGGTTAACGCAAATGAAAGAACCTTTATTCACAATTGATTGGGGCTGGTTTACCGCACACATTAACGGGCAAGCCTTAATTTTGTTATCAGGTGGTATCTTTTTAATTTATAAATCTACTAAAGAAATTCATGAAAAAGTAAACCACATAGAACACATTACAGATTCTAAAGAAGCTACACAAAAACGTTCGGTATCTTATGCTTCGGTAATTACTCAAATTTTAATGATTGACTTGATTTTCTCTGTCGATAGTATTTTAACTGCAGTTGGTATGACGAATGGATTATATCCAGCAAATGTTGAACTATGGGGGCAACGACCTGAATTATTTGTTATGATTGCCGCAGTGGTTGTTTCGGTTGTGGTAATGATGATTTTCGCAGTACCTGTTGGACGATTTGTAAACAAAAATCCTTCAATTCAAATTTTAGCTTTATCGTTCTTAATCTTGATTGGTTTTATGTTAACAACAGAATCAATGCACTTGTCTGAAGCTGTTTTAGCAGATCAAGAAATTGGTGCAGTTCCCAAAGGATATCTTTATTTTGCAATTGCTTTTTCATTAGCAGTTGAATTTATAAATATGAAAATGAGAAAAAAATCGGTTTAATACCGATTTTTTTGTATTTTTAATAAAAAATTAATAGTTATGAAAAAATTTGTAATAATAGCATTTTTATTAGCAGCAGCACCAGTTGTTAGTGCACAAGAAGTACAGACTGACATTGAAATTGTTGACAAAGTTAAAACTGTTTTTATGACTGTTAACGCAGACCGTTTTCAAGATTTAAAATCATTTGATTGGCGAACACATTTAACAGAGGTTTTTAAAAATGTTCCTGAAGATGCAACTATTGGTATAAGAGTTAACATTATGGCTAAACAACTTACTACAGATAGTACTACTTTACCCAATAAATTATCAATCCAAGAAATAGGAACTGCAAACAAGAGAGAAGAAATTCTACGAAGTATTGTTAGCAAAGTGCAGCTGTTTATTGAAGACGAACAGCAAGGCAATAATATTGATAAAACCGAAAGTTAACTTTCGGTTTTTTTTATATTGTTACATAGTAAACATCCGATGCGTTTCTTGGTACATTTAAAACCTCAAACCCACCTTCTTCGGGTATAATTTCAACCAAATCAAAAGAAGTGCAGCTTTTAGGCAATCCTTTAAAAATTAAAGTAAATTCTAAAGGTTTTTTAAAAGGGATCAACGTCCATTGCGGAGCAAAACTAATACCTTCCGCAAAAAGTAATTTGTATTTTTTACCTGATTGCTTATTAATTAAATAAGTACTTTTCCAAATACGTGCGGCATCACCAAAATCCATTGCGTAAATAGAACAATGAACAATTACCTGCTGTTCTTCATTTCTAGCAAGTAAAATCTCGTTTCTAAGTTCTTTACAGATTTCTACATTTAAAATCTCTTCTACCATATTGCCCATAATCTCATTCATTATATTGTAAAAATACAAAAAGCGATTCAAAACGAACCGCTTTTTTGGGTGAAAGACGGGTCTCGAACCCGCGACCTTCGGAACCACAATCCGACGCTCTAACCAACTGAGCTACAATCACCGTATAGGAGTTTTATTTAAAAAGCCAACTCTGAGCTTTTGGGTGAAAGACGGGTCTCGAACCCGCGACCTTCGGAACCACAATCCGACGCTCTAACCAACTGAGCTACAATCACCGTGTTTGTTTAACGAGTGCAAATATACAGATATTTCAATGCTTCGCAAACATTTTTTTAGTTTTTTATTTTAAATCTGCTAAGCTATTGACAGCCAAATACCTTTCTACAGTGAAACCTTCGCCATACTCGGCAAAAACCAATCTACCTAAATCTTTTGCACGATATTCTATACTTTCGGTAAAATTTTTAGTAGCAATTGGCGAAATAGGTTCGTTTGAATTTGGATTGTAAAACTGAGAATCGTAAGCCATAACGGCATCAATTTTAATTTGCATAAAATCTGATACATCAACTACAAAATCTGGCTCAATATTTTTCCATTGAATGTAATGATACACTAATTTTGGTCGCCACTCAGTTTGATGCACTCCTTCTAAAGTAGTTTCAATTCTTCTTAAACCTGATAAAAAACAAGCATCCGAAACTAATTTACTTCCCTTTCCATGATCTATATGTCGGTCATCAATTGCGTTACATAACACAATTTCAGGTTGATATTTTCTTATCATTTTAATAATTTCTAATTGATGCGTTTCATCATTAACAAAGAAACCATCACGAAAATTAAGATTTTCTCTAACAGATATGCCTAAAATTTTCGCAGCTTTTGCAGCTTCATTATCTCTAATTTCTGCTGATCCACGAGTGCCTAACTCACCCCGAGTTAAATCTACAATACCTACTTTTTTTCCTAACGAAATTTCTTTTGCAATTGTTGCACCACATCCTAACTCAACATCATCTGGGTGTGCCCCAAAAGCCAATATATCTAACTTCATAAAATACTTTTTACTGTTTTGCTTTTGTTTACCGTTTCATAATACTCATTTTCCGGATTGCTGTCTTTATTCACACCGCCACCCAAAAACAAATAAGCTTTAGATTTTTCAATCTTCATGCAGCGCAAATTTACAAACAGATTGGTGTTCTCGGAATAATCTAGGTTATTAAATTTCCATTCGCCCAAATATCCCCCGTAATATTCTCTGTTATACCCTTCGTTCGCAATAATAAAATGCTGAGCTTCCCTTTTTGGAAATCCACATAATGCTGGCGTAGGATGCAAGGCTTCTACAACTTTAAAAGCATTCTCATTGTTTGATAATTCTGCCTGAATATCAGTTTTAATATGTAACAAACTTCCTGCTTTTGTTGTATATGGTTTTGAAACTTTAACCTGCTCTGAAAAGGGTTTTAAGCCATCAACGATAAACTGAGTAACAATTTGCTGTTCGTTACGTTCTTTGTCGCCCCAAACAACATCGTTTAAATTAAAACCCGAATCAACCATTGTTCCAGCCAAAGCAACAGATTGTACTTTATTATGTTCAATCTTTACTAATTGTTCAGGCGTTGCACCCATCCACATACCAATTTCGGGATGATAAAACCAATAAACAAAAGCCGTAGGATATTTTTTAAGGAAACGTTTAAAGTAAATTTCGTAAGAATTTTCATTGATTAAAACTTCTTCTTTTCTTGAAAGAACTACTTTTTCTACTGATCCATTTTCAATCGCTTTAATCCCTTTTGAAACTAATAGAATATGGAATGATTTATCAACGTTTGCGTTTTCAAGTGATTCCTCTTTTTCAGAAAAATCAACATTAAAATCTTGATCCTCTTGAACCAACTGACATTCATCAGGATAAAAAACAACTTTCTCATCGTTTGAAAACGGAGCGAAAACAAAACAACTCTTCGTTAACTCGGTAACTTTGTTTAAATGATTTTCATTTTGAAACCAACCAAACCGAGTTGTATCATTCGGCTTTCGATAAATTACAAACGGATAATTCTTAGACAAAGCCTTTACTAGTAAATCATTCATAATTATTTAGGTAAAATCATATTTGTTAATTTACAAAGCGATATAAGCTGGTTGTTTTCATCTGTAATTCTAATTTCCCACAAATGCAGTTTACTTCCTTTATGAATTAAACTAGCCTTAGCACAAACAAAACCTTCACGCTTACTTTTAATATGATTAGCCGAAATTTCAATACCACGAACTTCATACTTATCAATATCTACAAAAATCATCGACGCTGCACTACCAACACTTTCCGCCAAAGCAACCGATGCCCCGCCATGCAGCAAACCCATTGGCTGATGCACACGTTCATTAACAGGCATTTTGGCAATCAAAAAGTCATTGCCTAAATCAACATACTCAATGTTTAAAGTTTCCATTAACGTGTTTCTCGTTAAGTTATTACATCTCTCTAAAATTTTTGCTTTATCCATAATCAAATAATCAAGCCCTAATTTACAACCTTTATTGTTATTTAACCAAGTCAAATTCAAACTCAACAACTTTATATGGGCAATCCCCTCCGCTTACGCTACAGGTCGGGCTGTCGCGAGTCGCTTTTTGTTGCCCTTCGTAAGGCTCAGGGACCAACAAAAGAGCTCCAACAATCGCTCCATCCCTATTGCGGTTGGATGTTGAATGTTGGATGTTGGTTTGCTCACGTTTAAACTCAATCCTTTTAAAATCTATGCAATCTGTGGTCAAAAAGTAAATTGCGTCGGGCTTTAGCCCGATGTTACCAAACAATGTAGAATAGGCTTTAGCCAAACTTTTACCGTATAATGTAATTGTATCA
>Ga0233380_1000257_pt1 | contig 29736 bp, 30 predicted proteins | sample ElkDunMinimDraft_9_FD_191541 | JGI IMG/M metagenome (GOLD analysis project Ga0233380, IMG submission 191541) | Fecal eukaryotic communites from dung pellets of Tule Elk in California, USA - Elk Dung F36 | ecosystem: Host-associated > Mammals > Digestive system > Large intestine > Fecal | place... | reverse complement strand
GGCGATCGCCGGCCTGGTCGCGCACCGGCTGCGCCTGCGCTCGCGCGTGCGCGCGGCGCAGGCGCACGCCGCGGAGCCGCGCCATGCATGAGCCCGCAGGCGCGATGTGGCTGCTGGCCGGCGCGGTCGCCTGCGCCTTCGCCGGCATGGCCTGGCTGGCGCTGTCGATGCCCGCGCACGCGCGCCAGGTGTGGGGCGGCGAGCCACCACCTGCGCGCCTGCGCCTGCTGCGCCCGGCCGGCGCCGCGGGGCTGGCCGCCTCGCTGCTGCTGTGCCTGCGCGTGGACCACGCCACCATCGCCGTCCTGGTGTGGCTGATGGCGCTCAGTGCCGCCGCCATGGCCGTGGCCATGCTGCTGGCCACGCGTCCGCACTGGCTGCGCGTCGCCGTGCCCTGGTTGCGGGGCAGGGCGGCTGACGGCTCCTGATGCAGTCCGGTCGCTGGCGAACTCCTGGCTTCCGTATTTCTCCCTCCCCCGCTTGCGGAGGGCCGGGGTGGGGGACGGCAGGGCGCCCCGAACCTTCGCAGCACGCCGCCGCACAGCCCCCATCCCAACCTTCCCCCGCAAGCGGGGGAAGGGGCTGAAGGCGAGCGCAGAAGGCTATGGGCACGCGGGGGAAGGGGGCAAAAGCAGGCCAGGGAACCGGCTGAAGCCGGCGCGTAATGCTCCCTCCCCCGCTTGCGGGGGAGGGCCGGGGTGGGGGCGCGCGGGTCGCCGCCAAACCCGCTGCCACCAAGGCGGCCAGCCGCCGCCGCCGTATCATATGCATCCCCCGTCGCCACATTCCCCGCACCATGGCCAAAGGCAACCCCCTCCAGGAACAACTGCTCAAGGCCGGGCTGGTCAAGAAGTCCAAGGTCTCGGCGGTGGCCCGCGAGCAGTTGAAGGCGCGGCATGCCAAGGCCGCCACGGCCCCCAGCGAGGCCGAGCTGGAGGCGCAGCGCGCCCGCGCGGAGAAGGTCGAGCGCGACCGCGCGCTGGAAGCCGAACGCAAGGCCCAGGCGCGGCTGCGCGAACTGCGCGCGCAGGCCCGGCAGATCATCCGCGACAAGCGTGTACCGCGCAGCGGCGAGAGCGAGTACCGCTTCACCGCCGATGGCGCGATCCGCACCCTGCTGGTCAACGAGGACCTGCGCAGGAAGCTGGCCGATGGCGTGCTGGTGATCGCCAATGGCGGCGATGGCTACGAGCTGCTGCCGCGCGTGGCCGCCGAGCAGGTGCGCGAACGCGACGCGGCCATGATCGTGCTCGACCACGGCCAGTCCAGGGACGACCAGGCCGCCGCGAGCGACGAGGACGACGCCTACTACGCGCAGTTCAAGGTGCCCGACGACCTGGTCTGGTAAGCGCTGCGCGCGACGCGGTCCGAGTGGCGGCCGCCGCGCGGTCGCGACTTCACGCGCGCCTGCGTGGCGACTGCTACCGTCGCCTCGCCAGCCGCGTGCGCTCCCGCAGCGGGGCCTGTCGCGGCGAGGTACCCGGCATGGACACCGCTTCGCGGACGTTGGCCCCGTATCGGCCCCGGCTTGGGGCATCCAGCCTCATCGCACTGCTGCTGCTGGCGAGTTTCGGCTCGCTGCTGCTGACGTTGCCGCCGCAGGGGCGCTGGGTCCTGGGCAGCTTCGCGCTCGGGTCGGGGATCGCCGCGACCGCCCTGATGGGCGCGGCGGCGGTGCTGTCGGCGCGCTGGTCGTGGGTGGAGTCGGCTTTCGGCGGGCTCGACCGGGTCTATGCGGTCCACAAATGGCTGGGGGTGTGGGCGCTGGTGTTCGCGAGCGTGCACCTGGTGCTCAAGAGCGGCGATCCGTCCTGGCAGGTGGCCTCGATCCTGCAGCTGCCCGGTGGCGCCGCGCGGCTGGTGCGACAGTTGAGCTTCGTGGCGGTGATGGTGATCGTGCTGCTGGCCCTCAACCGCGCGATCCCGTACCGCGTGTGGCGCTGGTGGCACAAGCTGTCGGGGCCGCTGTTCCTGGTGGTGGTGGCGCACTGGCTGAGCTTCCGTTCGCCGGTGGTGCTGGCCAGCCCCGCCGGGCTGTGGCTGGCGCTGGTCTCGGTACTGGGCGTCGTGGCGGCCGCGTACAAGCTGCTGCTGTATCCGCTGCTGGCGCGCCATGCCGAGTACCGGCTGGAGAGCGTGTCGACCACGCCCACGTCGGCCTACCTGGAGCTGGTCCCGGTGGGCAGGACGATCCCGTTCGCGGCCGGCCAGTTCGCCTTCGTCGCGTTCAAGCGCGAAGGACTGCGCGAGCCGCACCCGTATACGATCGCCACCGGCAACGCCGACGGACGCATCGCCTTCATGGTGCGCGCGGCGGGCGACTACACCGCGCGCCTGGTGAAGGAGGCCGAGCCGGGCCTGCTGGCCGACGTGTACGCGCCGTTCGGCCGCTTCGAGCGCAGGCCGGACGGACGCACCGAGATCTGGATCGCCGGCGGCGTGGGCATCACCCCCTTCATCGCCTGGCTGGAGGCGCCGATGGACGCGCCAGCGGGCGCTGTGACGCTCTTCAACTTCACCACGCCCGGCCGTGAACTGCCGGCCGCCGTCGATCTGGCGGCGCTGGCGGCGCGGCGCGGCGTGGAGCTGGTGGAAGTGGCCACCGGCCCGGACACGCCCGCGTTCCGCGAGCATTTCGCGCGGATCGTGGCCCAGGCCGGCCCGACGCGGGTGCAGGTCAGCGCCTGCGGTCCCAAGGGCCTGCTGGCGCAGGTGCGCGGCCTGATGCGCCAGACCGGCGTGCCGGCCGACGCGCTGCGCCACGAGCTGTTCGAGTTCCGCTGACGCAGGTCGCGTGGCCGCGGTTTTTCGCAGCCAGCGCGGCGCGGGCGGCACCATGCGTCCCTGGGATGTTCCATTGCGGCCTGGCGGCAGCGTCGGCCAGGCCGCGGCAGCGCGCACGAAGGGCAACGCTTCGTTCGCTGCCTCAGCGCCGCTCAGACGGGGCCCTGTCGTCGATGGACACGTCGATCTGGTCCAGCCGCCAGTCCACCGCCTGGGCGATCGCCCGCACCTCCTCCAGCTGCGCGGCGGTGAGCGTGCGGTTGCGCAGCAGCACGATGCCCGACAGGTGCAGCCCTTCCTCATGCAGGCGCACCGTGCAGCCGTCCATCCAGGGCAGGGCGGAGATCTCCGCGCACAGGCGTTCGGGAAGCGGATCGGGCTCGTCGCGTTCGAGCTTCTGCGGGCGTGCGTCGTGCAGGTCGCGCACCGCGCCGCGCAGGTTGGTGGCGCCGTCGTGCAGGATGTTGCAGGAGATGACCAGGGCGGCGGTGGCATCGGCCCACCACCAGCCCATGCCGATGCCGGCCACGCCGACGATTCCGGCCGCGGCGGTCATCCAGTCGGCCTTGCCCGTGTCGGCGTCGGTGTGCAGCGGCTTGAGCGAGAGCTGCCGCGCCAGGCCGAGCTTCTTGTTGCCCAGGATCATCGGCGGCACCGCCGTCACCGCCAGCGCGGCCATCATCAGCCAGCCCTGCCAGAACACGTGCCCGGCCACCGTGATCGTGCCGACCACCGGGCGCGTGGCGGTGAGCAGGGTGTGCAGGCCGTCGTACACCAGCGCCAGGCCAACGCCGGTCAGGGCCACGGCCGAGATCAGGAAGTTGACGTTGAACGCGCGCTCGCGGCCTGCGATGTACTCCTCGTCCACGCCCTTGCGGCGGAAGCGGCTGGCGACGAGGAAGGCGATCGGCGGCACCAGGCTCAGCAGGTCCTCGACCAGGGCGGTCTTCATGGTCTGCGAGCCGCCCATGCTGAAGTACATCAGCGTCGATGCCAGCGCGATCCACAGCAGGGTCCACCAGCACAGGCGTTCGGCGCGGCGCAGCGCCTGCTGCTGCGCCTCGGGCAGGGCCCGCGGTGGCGGGCGCGGGGCGCTGCTGGTCATCGTGCGCGCCCGCCTTCGCGCTGCCGCTCGCGTTCCAGCAGGTGGCGGTCGACCTCCAGCTGCCAGGCCGACTGCCCCGGCGGCAGGGCGATGCGGCGTTCGGGCATGGCGGCGTCGTCATCCGTGCGCAGATGCAGCGGCCGCGACCATCCGACCATGGGCTGCCAGGGCGAGTCGGGGTCGTGGCCGCCGATGACCGCGTGCAGGCGCGCCCGTTCCAGTTCGCGCATCAGCGCATCGTGTCCACCCGGCCGCCAGCGCAGGCGGTACCCGTGCGCCCTGGCGAAGTCGCGCACCAGCTCGGCCTCCGGTCCGCTGACCTGGCCGTCGGCCGAGACCCGGACCCAGGGCGGATCGTGGCTGGCGCCCACCTGCATGCTGCGCTCCGCGGCCAGGGCGGTCATGTCATCGGCGTCGCGGGGGTAGTGGTCGCAGCCGGCCAGCAGGAGCAACAGGACGAGTGCCGCGAGGGGGGATCTGGGCATGCGGCCTTATGGCCGCCGCAGTGTGAACGCGCCGTCGCCACCGGGCGCGGTTGCCGCGCCGGCGAAGCGGGTTCGTCGCGCCACGCCAACGGTCCTGTTGCAATGGTGGATGCAGGCATCGGCTCTCCAGGGTCCGCACGTGTATCTGGTCCAGCTCTTCCTGCCCCTGTACGACAACGACGGCGTGGCGTTCCCGCGCGCGCTGCATGCGACGGTGCGCGACGAACTCACCGGACGCTTCGGCGGCGTCACCGCCTTCGTCCGGTCGCCGGCGCTGGGCGCCTGGGAGGACGAGGAGGGCGCGGTGCAACGCGACCAGGTCGTGCTGTTCGAGGTCATGGCCGAGCACGTCGACCATGGCTGGTGGGCTGCCTACCGCCGGGACCTGGAGCAGCGTTTCCGCCAGGACGAGATCCTGGTCCGGGCCACGCAGGTGGAGCGGCTGTAGCGCCGGCCACGCCCGCGGCGCACCGTTCCCGAAGCTCAGGTGCGGGTCGCGGGCTGCCTGAACCGGGCTGCGCGTACCGCCCGGTACGTGGATATCGCATTCACGCAGCCCTGCGCATAGTCGTCTACACAAACCTGTACGACGCCGTGGTGGCGGCCGGCCGCCGACCGCGCACAGTAGCGGGTACGGGTCTCCCGTAGACAGCGGTCCGATGGACCCGAAGGCCAGGCCAGATGCCACAACAGCAGGATTCCCCGCTCGACGACAAACGCGTGTCCACCGGCAATCCGGGGCTGGACGACATCCTTGGCGGCGGCCTCGACGCCGACCGCATGTACCTCTACGAGGGACGTCCCGGCGCCGGCAAGACCACCCTGGCGCTGCAGTTCCTGCTCGAGGGTGCGCGCCGCGGCGAGCGGGTGCTGTACATCACGCTGTCGGAGACCGAGCGCGAGCTGAAACTGGTGGCGCGCCGCCACGGCTGGGACCTGGGCGGCGTGGAGATCGCCGAACTGGTGCCGCCGGAGACCACGCTCGACCAGAGCCAGGAGATCACCCTGCTGCATCCGGCCGAACTGGAACTGGGTGAGACGACGCGCCTGATCCTGGAGCGGGTCAGCGCGACCAATCCCAGCCGCATGGTGGTCGACAGCCTGTCGGAACTGCGCCTTCTGGCGCAGAACTCGCTGCGCTACCGGCGCCAGGTGCTGGCGCTCAAGCAGTTCTTCGCCAACCGCAACTGCACGGTGGTCCTGCTCGACGACATGACCTCGCAGCTCAACGACCTGCAGCTGCACTCGATCTCGCACGGCGTGGTCCTGCTCGAACAGCTGTCCATCGACTACGGCGCCGAACGCCGGCGGCTGCGCGTGGTGAAGATGCGGGGCATCGAGTTCCGCGGTGGCTACCACGACATCCGGATCGTCAAGGGCGGGATCGACGTCTATCCGCGCCTGGTCGCCTCCGAGCATCGCACCAAGTTCTCGGGCGACTTCACCCCCAGCGGCAACGCCGAACTCGACCAGCTGCTCGGTGGCGGACTGGAGCGCGGCACCAACGCACTGTTGATCGGCGCGGCCGGCGTGGGCAAGTCGTCGATGGCGCTGACCTACGCGATCGCGGCCGCGCGCCGCGGCGAGCGCTGCGCGATCTTCGCCTTCGACGAGGGCCGCGGCACCATCGAGGCGCGCGCCGAGGCGCTGGGGCTGGAACTGGGTTCGGCGATCGAGTCGGGCCTGGTCCTGTTCCAGCAGATCGATCCGGCGGAGCTGTCGCCGGGCGAGTTCGCCTCGATCGTGCGCCGGCGGGTGGAGGCCGACCAGGCGCGGATCGTGGTGATCGACAGCCTCAACGGCTATCTCAACGCCATGCCGGACGGGCGCTTCCTGATCCTGCAGATGCACGAACTGCTCACCTACCTGGCGCAGCAGGGCGTGGTGACGATCCTGGTGCTGGCCCAGCACGGGATGGTGGGCCCGGTGGAGACCCCGCTGGACATCAGCTATCTCAGCGATGCGGTGCTGATGCTGCGCTACTTCGAACACGCCGGCATGGTGCGGCGCGCGCTGTCGGTGGTGAAGAAGCGCAGCGGCTTCCACGAACACACCATCCGGGAGTTCCAGCTCGGCTCCCGGGGCCTGGTGCTCGGGGAGCCGCTGGTGGACTTCAGCGGGGTCCTGGCCGGCGTGCCGACCTATACCGGCAATGGCGAGCGCCTGCTGCCCGGCGGTGGTCGTGCGGGACAGTGAGGGGGCCGGCCCGGTCCTGGTGTTCGCGCCCACCGGGCGCGATGCGGAGGCCGCGCGCGACCTGCTGCATCGGGTGGGCATCCGCGCGCAGGTCTGCCCCGACCATGCCGCCCTGGTCGCGAACCTGGACGGGGCCGCCGCCGTCTTCGTCGCCGAGGAGGGCCTGATCGGCCAGCGCAGCGCGCCGCTGGCCGATTGGATCGGCAGGCAGCCGCCATGGTCGGACCTGCCGTTCGTGATGCTGACCAGCCGTCGCGACCATCCCAAGGTCGAGGCGTGGCGCCAGCAGCAGATCGAGCGCCTGGGCAACGTCGCCCTCATCGAGCGGCCGGTGCAGCCCATCACCCTGGTGAGCGTGGTGCAGGCGGCGATGCGCGCGCGCCGCCGGCAACTGGAGATCCGCGCGCTGCTGGAGGCGCGCGATGCGGCTGCGGCGGGCCTGGAAATCGAAGTCCAGGCCCGCACCGGCGAACTGCGCGAGGTCAACGCGCGCCTGCGCGAGGAGATGGAGGAGCGGGCGCGCGTGGAGGATTCGCTGCGCCACGCCCAGAAGATGGAGGCGCTGGGCCAACTCACCGGCGGCGTGGCGCACGATTTCAACAACCTGCTGATGGTGATCTCGGCCGGCCTGGACATGCTGGAGCGGCACGAGGATCCGTCGCGCCGTGCCCGCTTCATGTCGGCCATGCGCCAGGCCTCCGAGCGCGGCGCCGCGCTCACCCGGCAGCTGCTCACCTTCTCGCGCAGCCACGCCCTGCAGGCCGAGCCGGTGTCGTTGCCCGTGCTGATCGGCAACATGAGCGAACTGCTCGACCGCAGCCTGCGCGGCGACGTCGATGTCGACGTGCAGCTCGCGGCGGACCTGTGGCCGGTGTTCGTGGACGCGGGCGAGTTCGAGCTGGCCATCCTCAACCTGGCGGTCAATGCGCGCGATGCGATGGAGGGCAGCGGATGCATCCTCATCGCCGCGCACAACACCGTCGAGGAGATGGACGGGCAGGCGCGCGAGATGGTCCGGCTCACCGTGCGCGATACCGGCTCTGGCATGTCCGACGATGTGCTGGCGCGCGTGTTCGAACCGTTCTTCACCACCAAGGACGTGGGCAAGGGCTCGGGCCTGGGGCTGGCCCAGGTCTACGGCTTCGCCAAGCAGTCCGGAGGGCGCGTGACGATCCACACGGTGGTGGGGCAGGGCACCTCGATCACGCTGCTGCTGCCGCGCTCGCCGCAGGCCCTGGCCGACGAAGGCGTGGCACCGCGCAACGCCGACGGCCCCGCGTCGGCGCAGGACCTGTCGGTGCTGCTGGTGGAGGACGACGCGGAAGTGGCGGCCCTGGTCGGCGACATGCTGCGGACCATCGGCTACCAGGTGGTGCACGCGATGAGCGCGCGCGGCGCGCTCGGCGCGCTCGCCAACGGGCGCCGGATCGACCTGGTGTTCTCCGACATCATGATGCCCGGCGGCACCAACGGCATCGAGCTCGCGCGCGAGATCCGGCGGCGCCGCCAGGGGCTGCCGGTGCTGCTGACCAGCGGCTTCCCCGAGTCCACGGGCAGCCAGGCGCAGGCGCTGGGCATTCCGGTGCTGCGCAAGCCCTACGGCATCGAGGAACTGCGCGCCGCCCTGCGGCAGCTGCTGGCGGCGCCGAGCGACGCATAGCCCGGCGTGCGCGCCGGTGCCGCGCCGTCGCGCGCCGGCGGCATGCGGGCCGCGGCGCGCCTGCGGCATCGTCGCGGCATGCCTGCACGACCGGCACGTGGCCGCGCCTGCGGCATCATGTGCGGCATGCCCGCACCACCGCCGCCGCCGCCGACGCGCGCCGCCATCGCGCGCAGCGCCGGGCCCATCATCCTGGCCAATGCCTCGGTTCCCCTGCTGGGGCTGGTCGACACCGCCGTGATCGGCCATTACGGCAGCGCCTCCGACCTCGGGGCGCTGGCGCTGGGCGCCCTGCTGTTCAACTTCATCTACTGGAGCTTCGGCTTCCTGCGCATGGCCACGACCGGCTTCATCGCGCAGGCCGACGGTGCCGGCGACGAGGCCGAGGTGCGCGCGACGCTGGCACGTTCGCTGCTGGTCGGGCTCGCCCTGGGCATCGCGCTCCTGCTGCTGCAGTGGCCGCTGGCCGCGGCCTACTTCGCGCTGATGGATGCCAGCGCCGCGGTCGAGGAGGCCGGCATGGCCTACTTCGGCGCGCGAATCTGGGGCGCGCCGGCGGCGCTTGCGCTGTACGCCTTCAGTGGCGCCCTGATCGGGCTGGGGCATGGACGCCTGCTGCTGCTCGTGCAGTTGCTGCTCAACGGCCTCAATGCCGCGCTCGACGTGCACCTGGCCGGTGCGCTGGGGCTGGGCGCGCGCGGCATCGGTCTGGGCACGGCCATCGCCGAGGGGGCCACCTGCGTGGTGGCGGCGGTGCTGCTGTGGCGCCTGCTGCGCGCACGCCGCCGCGATGCCGCGCCCCTGTTCGCGTGGGCGCGCATCGCCGATCGCACGCGGATGCGGCGCATGCTCGCGGCCAACGGCGACATCATGGTGCGGACGCTCTGCCTGCTCGCGGGGTTCGGCTGGTTCGCGAGCCAGGGCGCGCGCTTCGGCGATGTCACGCTGGCGGCCAACCACGTGCTGCTGCAGCTGGTGTCGTTCAGCGCCTTCTTCCTGGATGGTTATGCGTTCGTGGTCGAGGCCCTGGCGGGCGCCGCGGCGGGGGCGCGCGAGCCGCAGCGGTTCCGGCGCGTGGTGCGCCTGTCGAGCGAACTGGCCGTGGCGACCGCGACGGTGCTGGCGGGCGCGATCTGGCTGCTGGGCGGGGCGACGGTGGCCCTGCTCACCTCGCTGCCGGAGGTGGTGACGGCGGCACGCACCTACCTGCCTTGGTCGGCGCTGTACGTGCTGCTGTCGGTCGCGGCGTTCCAGTTGGACGGTGTGTTCATCGGGACCACCCGCACGCGCGAGATGCGCAACGCCGCGCTCGCCTCGCTGGCCGCCTTCCTGCTGTGCGCCTGGCCAGCGGTGGCGCTGTGGGGCAACCACGGGCTGTGGGCTGCCTTCGTGGCATTCGTGGTGGCGCGCGCGCTGGCGCTGCTGCCGTATTACCGGCAGCTGCTGCGGTCGATCGCACCGCCCTGCGCGCGCTGAGCGCGGCCGCGGCCGGCTCGCGCGCCGCTCAGGCCCGCACCGAGGCCTGCAGCGCGGCGGCGAGCGCGGCATCGCCGTTGACCAGGTCGGCCCAGCGCAGGGCCAGGCCCTTGCGCTTGCCCTTCTGCACGAGCTTGAGGCCTTCCGGATCGATGGTCAGGGTGTAGGACTCCTCGCCGACCAGGACTTCGCGGCGCAGCGGTTTATCGAGCGGTGTCATGCGGCAACCTCGGGTCTGGCGACGCGTACAGACCGCATCTTCGCGCGCCCGTGCGGCCGGTGGAAGCGCCGCCCGCATGGGTCGCCGCGTCGGCCGGCCCTTCACGCCGCGCGCGATAAGGTCGACCTCCCCCGCGCGAGGAGGAGTGCGACATGCAAGCCGACGAACACACGCCCGGCAACGGAGCTGGCCAGTCGCCGGAAGCCGGCCGCGAGCGGCCGGGCGCGCCGGAAGCGCCGGAAGCTGAATCCGAGGCCGGACTGGACCGCGAGGTCGGTGACCTCGACGATGCCGACGCCGAGGACGAGGGCGCGCTGCCGGGCCGCGTGGGCGGCGGCCTCGCGGGCGGCTAGGGGCCGGCGGCGCGGCTGACGGGGCGCAATGGCCGAAGGACGTGCACGCATCGGAATCTCCGGCTGGCGTTATCCGCGCTGGCGCGGCAACTTCTACCCCGCCGGCCTGCCGCAGCGGCGCGAACTGGAGTACGCCGCGCGCTGCTTTTCCAGCATCGAGCTCAACGGCAGCTTCTACTCGCTGCAGCATCCCGACAGCTTCCGCCGCTGGCACGACGAGACGCCGGACGATTTCGTGTTCGCGGTGAAGGGCAGCCGCTACATCACCCACATGCTCAAGCTGCGTGGCGCCGAACAGGCGCTGGCCACCTTCCTGGCGCAGGGGGTGCTGGCGCTGGGCGCCAAGCTCGGCCCCTTCCTCTGGCAGTTCCCCGAGCGCATGCGGTTCGACGCGGCGCGCATGGAGGCCTTTCTCGACCTGCTGCCCGTCGATACCGATGCCGCCGCGCGGCTTGCGCGCAAACGCGACGCGGCGCGACTGAAGGGCCGCGCGGTACTGACCCCGCGCCATCATGGCGCGCTGCGCCACGCCTTCGAGGTGCGTCATCCCAGCTTCATCGACCCGGCATTCCTGGACATGCTGCGCGCGCGCGGGATGGCGCTGGTGGTGGCCGACACCGCGGGGCGCTGGCCGTGGGTGGAGGAGGTGACGGCCGACTTCCTGTACCTGCGCCTGCATGGCGACGCCGAGCTGTATGTCAGCGGCTACGGTGAGGCGGCACTGGACGACTGGTCGCGGCGCGTGCGCGCCTGGCTGCGCGGCGGACAGCCGCGCGGCGCGCGCCGCGCCACGACGACCCCCGTCGCGCGCAGGCCGCGCGATGTGTACTGCTACTTCGACAACGATGCCAAGGTGCACGCGCCTTTCGATGCGCAGGGGCTGGCGCGCCGGATCGAGGGGACGACAGGCTGAACCGGCGCGGGCACCGGCATGCACCTGCCGGCGTCAGGAGTGGCGTGGCCGCCTGGGGGGCAGCCTGGCGAGCGCGTCTTCCAGTTCGCTGCGGCCATAGGGCTTGGCCACCAGTACCGCCTCGGCGTGGCGCTCGGGCAGGATCGACTGGGTGTAGCCGGAGGCGAACAGGAAGGGAATGCCGCGCTCGCGCAGCACGTCGGCCACGGGGAAGGAACGGTGGCCGCCCAGGTTGATGTCGAGGATGGCGAGGTCCGGATCCTGCGACTGCAGCACGTGCAGCGCCGAACTCACCGATCCGGCGGAGGCGCACACGTCGTATCCCAGCTCGGGGAGGATGTCCTCCAGCACCATCACAAGCAGCGACTCGTCCTCGACGATGAGCACCTGGCGATTCATTGCGGATCCTGGAGGGCGGGCAGCGGCGCGTCGATGCGGCAGCGCACGCCGTCGGGTGGAAAGTCCAGCGATACGGTGCCGCCTAGATCATGCTGCAGGCCGCGCTGCAGCAGGCGGCTGCCGAAACCGCGCCGCGACGGCGCGCGCACGGGCGGGCCGCCCGACTCGGCCCACTCCAGTACGAAGCGCGGCGTGTCGGCGCCGTCCTGCACCGACCAGTGCATGCGTACCCGGCCCTCCGGCGTCGACAGCGCGCCGTACTTGGTCGCATTGGTGCACAGCTCGTGCAGGGCCATCGACAGCGCGATCGCGCGCCTGGGGTCCAGATGGACCATCGGGCCCTCCACCTCGAAGCGCGGGTCGTCGACCGGGCAATGCCCCGTCGCCAGGCGCACGATCTCCTCGACCAGGGCGCCGGCCCACTTCTCCCGGGTCAGCACGTCGTGGGTGCCGGCCAGCGCATTGAGGCGCGATTCGACCAGCGTCACCGCCTGGTCGCGGTCGGGACAGGTGCGCAGGGTCTGCGCGACCATGGACTGGACGACGGCCAGGGTGTTCTTGACGCGATGGTTGAGTTCGTCGACCAGCAGGCGCAGGTGCTCCTCGTGCAGCATGCGCTGGGTGATGTCGGTGGCCGCGCCGAACCATTCGGCCACGCCGCCGACGTCGTCGTGCACCGGCACCGCGCGCGACTCGACCCAGGTCCACTCGCCGCTGCGCAGGGCGACGCGATGCTGCGACTGGTACGGAGTCAGGCTCTCGCGGGCCCGGGCCATGGCGTCCAGGACCCGGTCGCGGTCCTCGGGATGGATGCGCTCGTGGGACCATTCCATCAGGGCGCCGCGCGGCAGGTCGGTGACGGCGCGTCCGCCGACCACTTCCAGCAGGCGCCAGTCGGGCGAGAGGCGGTAGATCAGGTCGGAGCTGGCATCGACCATCGCCCCCAGCCGCTGTTCGCTGCGTCGCAGCGCCTCTTCCTGGCGTTTGCGGTCGGTCACGTCGCGGGTCGTTCCCGCCACGGCTTCGACCAGCCCGTCCGGACCCAGCACCGGGAGGAAGATGTAGTCGTAGATCCGCCAGCCCAGCGCGCTGTGGTGGAAGGGCACGTCGTTGCGGACGGGGCCGCGGGTGGCGATGACACGGTCGATCTCCTCGTCGTGCATGGCCGCGTGCCAGGGCTCGTAGCCCAGCTCCAGGCAGGTCCTGCCGCGCGCCTGTTCCCAGTCCAGGCCCCACATGTCGAGCAGGGCCTGGTTGGCGTAGATGAAGCGATGCTGGAGGTCGAAGACATAGACCAGGTCCGGTACGGTCTGGAGGATGGCCTCGTACAACCGCAGTTTTGCGTCTGCGGGGGCGTCGATCTGCGAGTTTGCCGGACTGTCCAAATGCAATCGCACATCGCGCCGTTATGCTGGGATGCGACTCTACGGAGCCGGGAGTAGGTTCTCCGTGAAGCCGACCGCCGAGCATTGGCATCGCGCGCATCCGCATCGGTGCGCGTCAGGCCCGCTCACGTCGCGACACCGGCCATCGCAGGCACAATGGCCGTCCGATTCCCCACCGCGTGCGCCTTGTCCCCGAAACGCCTGCTTCCGCTGATCATCGCCACCGCCCTGTTCATCGAGAACATGGACTCCACGGCGATCTCGACCTCGCTGCCGCAGATCGCCGCCGACCTGGGCGTGGAGCCGGTGGCACTGAAACTGGCGCTGACGACCTACATGCTGGCGCTGGCGATCTTCATCCCGGTCAGCGGCTGGGTGGCCGACCGTTTCGGTGCAAAGCCCGTGTTCATGGGCGCGATCGGCGTATTCCTGCTCGGCTCGCTGGGCTGCGCCGCCAGCGATGGCCTGGGCGAACTGGTGGCGGGGCGCTTCGTGCAGGGCGTGGGCGGCGCCATGATGGTGCCGGTCGGGCGCCTGGTGCTGCTGCGCAGCGTGGAGAAATCCGAACTGGTGCGCGCGCTGAGCTGGCTGACCGTGCCGGCCATGCTCGGCCCCATCCTGGGCCCGGTGCTGGGCGGTGCGATCACCACCTACGCGCACTGGCGCTTCATCTTCCTGATCAATATCCCGATGGGCCTGCTCGGCATGTGGCTGGCCTGGCGCCATATCCCGATGCTGCGCCAGCCGGTGGGGCCGCTGGACTGGCGCGGATTCCTGCTGTCGGCCGGTGGCCTGGCGTTGGCGATGTTCGGCCTGTCCGCGATCGGCCGCGGCCTGGTGCCGGGCGTGGCGCTGGCGGCTGCGATGCTGCTGGGCGCGGGCCTGCTGGCCGCCTACGTGGGCCACGCCCGCCGTCACCCGCATCCTCTGCTGCAGCTGGACCTGTTGCGGGTGCCGACCTATCGCGCCGGCGTGCTGGGCGGCTCGCTGTTCCGCATCGGCATCGGCGCGACCCCCTTCCTGCTGCCGCTGATGCTGCAGCTGGGCTTCGGGCTCGATCCGCTCGAGTCGGGCCTGGTCACCTTCACCTCCACCGCCGGCGCGATGGTGATGAAGGTGGTGGCGCCGCGCATCCTGCGCAGCTTCGGCTTCCGCCCGGTGCTGATCTGGAACGGCCTGGTGGCCTCGCTGCTGCTGTGCGGGTTCGGCCTGTTCCGCGCCGATACGCCCTACGCCCTGATGGTGGGCGTGCTGTTGACCAGCGGCTTCCTGCGCTCGCTGCAGTTCACCAGCATCAACGCCATCGCCTATGCCGACATCGACCAGGCCCACATGAGCCAGGCCAGCAGCCTGGCGGCGATGGCGCAGCAGCTCTCGCTCGCGCTGGGCGTGACCATCGGCGGCTTCGCGCTGAGCGTGGCCGGCAGCCTGACCGGCGCCGGCGACGCGGCGCCGATCAACTTCACGTTCGCCTTCCTGACCGTTGGCCTGATCTCGCTGGTCTCGGTACTGCAGATGCGCAAGCTCAGCCCCGAGGCGGGCGCCGAAGTGTCCGGCCGCGCGGTCGCCGGACGCGAAGTCACCGAGCCCAAGGCCGAGGGGCGCCCGCAGGCCTGACCAGGCCTGGCCGTCACGTTCCCTGCATGGGGCTGGTCGCACCTTGTCGCGCATCGCGATGCAGGAGCAGGCAGATGGGCAACCGCCCGGACGACAACGGACCCGGACAGGCACCGTATCCGCAGCAGGATCCCCCGCATCCGGCCAATCCCGAACGGCAGGCGCCGGGGCAGCGGCCCGGCGAACAACCGCGCCAGGACCCGGGCTCCGGGCCAGACCGGGAGCCTGACCGGCGTCCGCGCCAGCTGTAGCGGGCCAACCAGGAGAACGCCATGGGCGACAAACGCCAGGACACGCCGCCGCCGGATCCGAGCCGGCGCGAACAGCGCGAGTATCCGCACGGCAGCGGCGACCGCAACAGCTTCTCGCCGTTCGGCAAGGACCGCATGCCGGTACACGAGGGCGGGGAGCAGCGCCATGCGCCACCCGATCCGCAAGCCGGTGGCGACGACCCCGGCGATACCACCGGATAACCGGCGGGTCACGCGGCCTTGATCGCGGCTCCCCGAAGGTGGTCGCCAATCACGATGATGGAGTACGCATGACCCTGATCCCTTCCGACACCCTGGTCGTGGTCGCCGACGGCACCGGCGCGCGCCTGTTCCGCAACCGCGGCGACGAGCGCGCGGTGGCGCTGCACCAGGTGGAGTTGCGCGAGTTGATGAACATGGACGACGACGGTCCTTCCGGCAGCATGCCCGGGGAATCCACCGGCCGGCAGATCGACGAAGCGACCTTCGCCAAGCAGCTGGCGCACGCGCTCAACGAGGGCGCGGTCAAGCAGCAGTACACGCAGCTGGCGCTCATCGCCGATCCCACCACACTGGGGCGGATGCGGCCGCTGCTGCACAAGCAGGTGCAGGCCTGCATCATCGCCGAGATTCCCAAGACGCTGACCAACTCGCCGGTGGAGGACATCGAGCGGGCGCTGCGGGCGCCACTGTGAGTGCATATCGCGCCGACTTCGAAGTCATGGAGCCGGCGCGCGCCGAGCTGGAGGCCGCGCCCGGGCCGGTCCTGCTCGAGTTCGGCGCCCCCTGGTGTGGCCATTGCCAGACCGCGCAGCCGGCCATCCGCGCGCTGCTGGACGGCCACGAGGACGTAACCCACCTGAAGATCGAGGATGGCCGCGGCAAGCCGCTGGGGCGCGCGTTCGCGGTGAAGCTGTGGCCGACCCTGGTGCTGCTGCGTGCGGGCGAGGCCGTGGCGCGGGTAGTGCGGCCGGTGGACGCCACCGACCTGGAGCCGCTGCGGCAGGCCCTGCAGGCCTGAGTGCGCGCCTGCGGAGCGGCACCGGCCACATCCACGGCCCGATGCCCGCGCCGCCGGATCGGATGCCGCGTGCAGCACGCGCACGGCCCGACGGGCGCGCCCGCGAATCCCTGCGCAGCGATGCCGACCCGCATGCCATTCGCGTGCCGTTGACGCCGCGGCCGCGAGTCTGGAAGACCGATGACACAACCTCTGCGATGGCAAGACTCCGACACACCGACTGGCCCGACCGCCTCTGGATCGTCCGCCACGGCCAGAGTGCCGGCAACGTGGCGCGCGACCGCGCCGAACTGGCCGCCGACCATCTGATCGAACTGGAAACGCGCGATGCCGACACGCCGCTGTCCGCGCTGGGCCATGAACAGGCGCGGGCGCTGGGGCAGTGGTTCGCGCGATTGCCGCGGGAGATGCAACCCTCCACGCTGATGAGTTCGCCGTTCGTGCGCTCGCGCCAGACCATGGAAGCGGTGGCGCGCGCGCTGGGCACGCCCGGCGATGAAGTGCTGGTGGACGAACGCCTGCGCGAGAAGGAGTTCGGCGTGCTCGACGGTTACACCACGACCGGCATCCGCGCCAGGTTCCCGGACCTGGCCGCGCAGCGGGCGAGCGTGGGCAAGTTCTATTTCCGCCCGCCCGGCGGCGAGAGCTGGTGCGACGTGATCCTGCGGCTGCGCAGCCTGACCGAAGTGCTGCGCCGCGATTACGTGGGCGAACGGGTGCTGATCGTGGCCCACCAGGTGATCGTCAACTGCTTCCGCTACCTGTTCGAGTGCATGGACGAGGCCGAGATCCTCGCCATCGACCGCATGGCCGACGTCCCCAACTGCTCGGTCACCGGCTATGCCATCGACCGCCACGCGCCCGATGCGCGCTTCCGCCTGGAGATGGCCAACATGGAACTGCCGCTGCTTGAGGCCGGTGCGCCGGTGACCGGGGCCGCCGACGTGCCCGCGGGCCCGCGGTGAGCCCGGGCCCGACACGGGGGCGTGCCGGGCAGCTGGGCGCGACCCTGTTGCGGGCCTGGCCTCTGCCCGCGCACGCGGATGGCGGCGGCAAGGAGGTGCGCGGGCGCGTGCTGGTGGTGGGCGGCGAACGCGAGCTCGCCGGTGCGGTGCGCCTGGCCGGGGAGGCGGCGCTGCGTGCCGGCGCGGGCAAGCTGCAGATCGCGGTCGCCGCCGCGGTGGCGCCGGCGCTGGCGGTGGCGGTTCCGGAGGCAAGGGTGCTGGCGCTCGCGGAAACGGCGCGCGGCGCCATCGCCGGTACCGGCCGCGGCCTGGCCGCTACGGCGGCACGCGCCGACGCGCTGGTGCTGGGGCCGGGCATGGAGCGCGGTCCGGGGCTGCGCGCTCTGGCCCGGCGGCTGCTGCCACGGCTGCCCGGCGCGGTGGTGCTGGACGCAGGAGCCATCGACCTGGCCCTGCTGCGCGCCTGGCACCGGCTGGGCCAGCGTCCGCCGGCCATCGTGACGCCGCACCACGGCGAAATGGCGTCGCTGCTGGACTGCGATGCGGCGGACGTGGCCGCCCACGCGCCGCGGGTCGCCCTGCGCTTCGCGCGGGAGTGGGGCCTGGTGGTGGTGCTCAAGGAAGCCTGCACCTGGATCGCCGAGCCGGCCGGCGGCCTGTGGTGCCATCGCAACGGTCCGCCGGGCCTGGGCACCTCGGGGTCTGGCGACGTGCTGGCGGGCCTGATCGGCGGGCTCTGCGCCCGTGGCGCCACGCCCGCGCAGGCCGCCTGCTGGGGGGTGTGGCTGCACGCGCGTTCGGCCGCCGGGCTGCAGGGCGCAGGCGCGATGGGACTGCTGGCGCGGGAGATCGCGGCCGGCGTGCCGGCGCTGCTCGCGGCCAATGGCCCCCGCTGAAGACTTGCGAGACAGCCGCGGCCGGTGCGGCGTGGCCCGATGGTGGGCGCCGACCGCGGTTCGCAGCCGACGCCCGGGGCTCAGAAAGCCCAGGTCAGCCGCAGCGCGAGCCGGCCGTCGGCCTTCCGCGCGTCGTCGAGGTTCTCGTCCAGCACCTGGCCGTAGCTGACGGTGTCGGTGTAGTGGAGCTCGGCGTCGACCGGACCGAAGCTGCGGGTCAGGCCGACCAGCCAGTCGCCATAGCTGTCGCCGGCCGCATCGTCCAGGTCGTACCAGCCGGCCCCGAGCTTCAGGCCCAAACCGCTCTCGCCGAGCGGATAGTCGGCGGCCGCGGCGTAGTAGATGCCCTTTCCGCCCAGCTGGACGAAATCGGGCGAGTACGCCACGCCCACGGTGTAGTACCGCGCGAACGCCAGGTTGGCGGCGAACTCGGTGTAGTCCATTCCGTAGCCCGGGTTGGCGCCGGGGTAGGTCACCCGCGTGACCGACAGGTCCAGCTCGGCGTTTTCGCCCAGCGCGCCGGCCCAGCCGGCGTAGACGTCGATCTCGTGGTCGATCCCGTCGTCCGGATCGCCGAAGTCCACGGTCGAGGCCCAGGCGCCGGCGTAGAAGCCGCTGGCATGCGAGACCGTGGCTTCGGCCTGCAGCGCAGGATCGCCGTCGGTCTGGGTGACGCCGCGCCAGACGTAGTCGCTGAGCACGCTCACCCCGCCTTCCACGGACCAGGCCGGGTCGCCGCCGGCGTCCTGGGCAAGGACGAGGCCGGGGGCGGCCGTAAGGGCCAGGAGGAGGGCGGCGGGAATGGTGCGCATTTTCGAAAACTGCTGGAAAAAAGGGGTGCATACGATACAGCGGGCCCGCCGCGGCCGCATGCGCGGCGTAAAATGCGCGATGGCGACCGGCCGGGCCGGCGCCTCCCTCATCCGTTCAGGAAATTCCCCAAGATGCGCCAGATCCTCCCCAGCCTCGCTCCGCTCGCCTGCGCCCTGATGCTCGCCTCCTGTGGCGGCGATGGCGCGGCTGGCCGCGCCGATGGCCAGGACAGGGAACTCAACGTCTACAACTGGTCCGACTACGTGGCCGAGGACACCATCGCCGGCTTCGAGCAGGCGACCGGCATCAAGGTCAACTACGACGTGTATTCGGAGAACGAGACGCTCGAGACCAAGCTCACCACCGGCAATTCGGGCTACGACGTGGTCTTCCCCTCGGCGCGTCCCTTCGCGCAGCGGCAGATCCAGTCCGGCCAGTTCGCGCCGCTGGACAAGGCCAGGCTGCCGCACTGGTCGCACCTGGAGGGCGACGTGCTGGCCGGCCTGTCGGACATCGACCCGGGCAACGCCTACGTGGTGCCGTACATGTGGGGCACGACGGGCCTTGGCATCAACGTGGACAAGGTGCGCGCGGCGCTGGGCGAGGACGCGCCGCTGGACAGCTGGGCGCTGCTGTTCGATCCGGCGAACGCGGAAAAGCTGGCTTCCTGCGGCATCCAGGTGCTCGACGACGAACAGGAGGCCTTCGGCGCGGCGCTGATCTGGCTGGGCCGGGACCCCAACGCCGGCGCCCCCGAGGACATCGAGCTGGTGAAGCAGGCCTATGGCGCGATCCGTCCCTACGTGCGCACCTTCAACAATGCCGCCTACAAGGACGCGCTGACCAATGGCGATGCCTGCGTGGTGATGGGGTATTCGGGCGACATCGGCCAGGCGCGCGATGTGGCCATCGAGGCGGCGGAGACGACCGGCAAGCCGGCCCCCGACATCCGCTACGTGATCCCGAAAGAGGGCGCGATCCGCTGGGTGGACGTGATCGCGATCCCGAAGGACGCCCCGCATCCGGAAAGCGCGCATGCCTTCATCGATTACCTGCTGCAGCCGGAGGTGATCGCCAAGGTCACCGACCACGTGGCCTACGCCAACGCCAACAAGGACGCCACGACGCTGGTCGATCCGGAGATCGCCGCCGACCCGGGCGTCTATCCCGCGGCCGAGGTGCGCGCCACCCTGGTGGATCCGGCGTCCCTGCCGCAGGACGTGCAGCGCCAGCGCGTGCGCGCGTGGACGGCGATCAAGAGCGGGCGCTGAGCGAGGCGATGGCTGGCGTGGAGCGCCGTCGGCGACGGCGACGCTTCGCTGGCGCCGGCAGGCGGTGATGTCGCGCCGGATGCCCGAATGGGTCTGGCCCGGATCGTCCGGTCGGATGGACATCGAGGCTGCGACCCGCGCGGCGCTGTGCGGCGTGGTGCCGCTGGCGCTGCTGGTGGCCCTGGGTCGCCAGGACCTGATCGTCTACGCCGCCTTTCCCGCGTTCACCTCCCTCTACGGTCGCGGCGAGCGTTACCGCGACCGTGCCCTGACGCTGCTGGTCGCCGGCACGGCTTTCCTGCTGGTCGTGCTGGCGGCGATGCTGGCCTCGGCGGCGGCGTTGGCCGGCTGGCGGTCGACCCTGGTCCTGGCCGCGCTCGCCGCGGCCGGCGTGCTGCTGTCCGAACGCATGCAGTGGGTCCCGTTCGGCGCGACGTTCTTCGTGTTCGCCTTCGCGGTGGTGGCGTCGGTGCCGGTGGCGCCGGACCGCATCCCGGGCCGGCTGGCGCTGTCGGCGGCGACGGTCGCGCTGTGCTGGGCGGTGGGCATGTCCGGCCTGTGGCTGCGCCGCGGCTGGCCCGCGCGCGCGCCGGCGTGGCTGCCGCCGCTGGCGTTGGGCGCCCTGCGCGAGGTGCGGCGCCGACCGCTGGCCTGGCGCGATCCGGTGGTGTGGTGGACCGCGGGCGAGGCGGCCGTGGGCGTGGTGCTGGCGGTCGTGGCGGTGGAGGCCTTCGGCCTGGGCCATGCCTACTGGGCGGCCGTGACCGTGGTGGCCTGCATTCCGCGCCCCCACAGCACAGGGTTCGTGACCAGGATCGGGCATCGCGTGGTCGGCACCGCGCTGGGCGTGGTCGTGGCGGGGCTGCTGCTGGGCGTGCAGCCGGCGGTGTGGGTGCTGGTGGTGGCGGTGGGCGTGTTCCAGTTCGCCATCGAACTGGTCGTGGGCCGCGTGTACTGGCTGGCGACGGTGTTCATCACGCCGCTGGCGCTGATCGTGGGACATCTGGCGCAGGCTTCGGCGCTGTCGCCGCTGCTGGTGGACCGCCTGTTCGATACGCTGATCGGTGGCGCGGTCCTGCTGCTGGTCGCCTGCGCCGGCCGGCCGATGGCACGGCTGCTGCTGCGGGGCAGGGCGGGGTCGCTGCCGTCGCATTGAAGGAACGCAGCGGTGCGATCGCCCGCGGTGCTGCACACGCGCGACGCGAGGTCGTACCATGCGCACCTGACGGGACGGCGTGAGCGCCGGCCCGCGTCCACCGGTCCTGTCCGACGTGCCCGCCACGCGCGCCGGTACGATGGCCAGCCCGGAGACCGGCACCATGCCAGCACCTGCACGCGCGTCCTCCCCGATCGAGCCCTGGCGCGACGCGGATGCGCGGCCCTTCGTGCGCATCGAGGGCGTGACCAAGACCTTCGGCAAGGTCTACGCCTGCGACGACATCACGCTCGACATCTACCGCGGCGAATTCTTCGCCCTGCTGGGCGGGTCGGGCTCGGGCAAGAGCACCCTGCTGCGGGTGCTGGCCGGATTCGAGGCGCCCGACCGGGGCCGCGTGCTGATCGACGGCGTGGACGTGACCGCGCTGCCGCCCTACCAGCGGCCGGTCAACATGATGTTCCAGAGCTACGCGCTGTTCCCGCACATGACGGTGGCGCAGAACATCGCCTTCGGCCTCAGGCAGGACCGCCTGCCGGCCAGCGAGATCCGCGAGCGCGTGCAGGCCATGCTCGAGCTGGTGCAGATGCCGCAGCTGGGCAACCGCCGGCCCGACCAGCTGTCGGGCGGCCAGCGCCAGCGCGTGGCGCTGGCGCGCGCGCTGGCCAAGCAGCCCAAGCTGCTCCTGCTCGACGAGCCGCTGGGCGCGCTCGACAAGCGGCTGCGCGAACGCACCCAGTTCGAACTGGTCAACATCCAGGAGCAGGTGGGCACCACCTTCATCATGGTCACCCACGACCAGGAGGAGGCGATGACGATGTCCTCGCGCATCGCGGTGATGGATGCCGGGCGCATCGTGCAGGTGTCCACGCCGGCTGCGCTGTACGAGTTCCCGGCCACGCGCTTCGTCGCCGAGTTCATCGGCGGCATCAACCTGTTCGAGGGCCGCGTGCTCTCGCATGACCTCGATGCCGGCCTGGTGCGCGTGCAGTGCGACAGCCTGGCCGACCCGGTGCTGGCGCGGCATCCGGACTACCTGCCCGAGGGCACCGCGGTGAGCGTGGCGGTGCGGCCGGAGAAGATCGACGTGCACGAGCAGCGCCCGGACGCCGACAACGTGGCGGTGGGCAAGGTGCGCGATATCGCCTATCTGGGCGATGTGTCGATCTACCACGTGCAGACCGAGGAAGGCGCGGTGATCCAGGTGCAGGAAACCCACGTCGAGCGCAGCTCCGAGCCGCACTACGACTGGGACGACACCCTGTGGCTGAGCTGGCCGGCCACCGGCGCGGTGGTGCTGGCCTCGTGAGCGCCCGGCGCGACGCCAGCTGGAGCTTCTGGGCGGACGTGGTCCGCAACCTGTTCGGCTTCTTCCGCGTGGTGCGCGACGAGTTCCGCACGCGCCGGGGGCGGCTGCTGGTCAAGCTGATTCCCACGCTGTGGCTGGGCCTGTTCTTCGCCGTGCCGTTCCTGATCGTGGCCAGGATCAGCTTCGCCGAGGCGGTGTTCGGCCAGGTGCCGCCGTACACGCCCCTGCTCGAGCGGGCCGGCGACGGCGCGGTGGCGCTGCACCTGCACATCTCCAGCTACGCGCTGCTGCTGCAGGACCCGCTGTACGTGGCCGCCTACCTGCGTTCGCTGCTGTTCGCCGGCGTGTCGACGCTGTTCTGCCTGCTGATCGGCTATCCGATGGCCTATGGCATCGCGCGGGCCAGGCCGGTGATGCGGCTGATGCTGATGATGCTGGTGATCCTGCCGTTCTGGACCAGTTCGCTGCTGCGCACCTACGCGATGATCGGGATCTTCAAGGCCAACGGCTGGCTGTCGGGCGCGCTGGCGGCGATCGGCGTGCTCGATCCCGGAGAAGGGGTGCTGCACACCAATCTCGCGGTGTACATCGGCATCGTCTACAACTACCTGCCGTTCATGGTGCTGCCGCTCGCGGCCACCCTGATGCGCCTGGATTTCACCCTGCTGGAGGCGGCGGAGGACCTGGGCGCGAGGCCGGCGCAGGCGTTCTGGCGGATCACCCTGCCGCTGTCGATGCCGGGGATCATCGCCGGCTGCCTGCTCGTGTTCATCCCGGCGGTGGGCGAGTTCGTGATCCCCGACCTGCTCGGCGGGCCCGACGCACTCACCATCGGCCGCGTGCTGTGGACCGAGTTCTTCACCAACCGCGACTGGCCGCTGGCCTCGGCGGTGGCGGTGGCGATGCTGCTGCTGATCGTGATCCCGACCCTGGTGTTCGAGTACATCGAGAACCGGCGCGAGCAGCGTGAGGCCGAGGCATGAAGCGGCGGCCATGGGCGCTGTGGGCGGTGATCGTCGCCGGTTACGCCTTCCTCTACATCCCGATCGTCTCTGTCATCGCGTACTCGTTCAGCGCCTCGCGCCTGGCGACGGTGTGGGGCGGCTTCTCGATGCGCTGGTATGGCGCGCTGTTCGAGAACCAGCAGATCCTCGATGCGATGTGGCGCAGCCTGACCATCTCGGCCACCGCCGCCACGGCGGCGGTCTTCCTGGGCACGGCCAGCGGCATGGCGCTGTCGCGCTTCGGGCGCTTCCCGGGGCGGGGCGTGCTGAGCCTGATGAACTCCGCGCCGATGGTGATGCCCGACGTCATGCTGGGCCTGTCGTCGCTGCTGCTGTTCGTCTCGCTGCAGCAGATGACCGGCTGGCCGCAGCGCGGCATGACCACGATCACCCTGGCGCACATCACCCTGACCACCTGTTACGTGACCGTGGTGGTGCGTTCGCGCCTGACCTCGCTCGACCGCAGCCTGGAAGAGGCGGCGATGGACCTGGGTGCGCGGCCGTGGCGGGTGTTCTTCCTGATCACCCTGCCGCTGATCGCGCCGGCCCTGCTGGCCGGCTGGCTGCTGGCCTTCACCCTGTCGCTGGACGACCTGGTGATCGCCAGCTTCACCTCCGGTCCGGGGTCGAGCACCCTGCCGATGCTGATCTATTCCAAGGTCAAGCTGGGCGTGACCCCCGAGATCAACGCCCTGGCCACGCTGATCATCTCGGTGGTGGCGGTGGGCGTGGCGGTGACCGGGGTGTTGATGCACCGGATGGACGCCCGCCGCAGCCGCGACTGAACGCCTGCCGGTTTCGCCGGGCCGGAGGACCCTGTCGTGCCGTGGCGTGTCTTGTCGTGCCAGGCGGGCGGGCAGCGTGGCGGGTCCGGCTGGTTCCGCGATGGCCCGCGGGATCGCGGGTGCATGGGGCATGGCCGGCTCCCGCCGCGGCTGCCGCGGACCATGGTGGAACGTGAATCCGGGCCCTTGTCCAGTCTCGCGCCCTGCGCCGGATGGGTGTACAAATGTACACCATGAGCCCGATCGACTCCCTGTCCCCGCAACGCGCCGCCGTGCTGGCCTTCCTGCGCCAGGAGCTGGCCGCTGGGCGGGCGCCCAGCCTGGCCGAGATCGCCCACGCCTTCGGCTTCGCCTCGCGCAACGCCGCCCAGAAGCACGTGCAGGCGCTGGTGGCCGATGGCCTGCTGGAGCAGGCGGCCGGCCGCAAGCGCGGCCTGCGCCTGCCCGGGCGCCCGGACCAGTTGCCGCTGCCGGTGCTGGGCCAGGTGGCTGCGGGTACGCCGATCGGCGCCGACATCGGCAGCGACGAACTGCTGCTGCTCGACCGCGCCCTGTTTGCCGAAAAGCCCGACTACCTGCTCAGGGTGAAGGGCGAATCGATGCGCGACGACGGCATCTTCGACGGCGACCTGGTCGCGGTGAAACGCGCCAGCGAGGCGCGCAACGGCCAGGTGGTGGTGGCGCGCATCGACGGCGAGATCACCATCAAGCGGCTGGAGCGGGGCAGGAGCCGGCTCCGCTTGCTGCCGCGCAATCCCGAGCACCAGCCGATCGAGGTGCGCGCCGGCCAGGACTTCGCCATCGAAGGCGTGTATTGCGGCCTGGTCCGCCGGGGTTGACCCCATGTCGGCCCTCGTCGCACTCGATACCCTCCTGGCCGCGCGCACGCTGTGGCATGCCGGCCGCAGCGCGGCGATCGCCGCCGATGGCGAACCCACCGGGCATGGCGCGCTCGACGCGCTGCTGCCGCAGGGCGGCTGGCCGCGCCGCGCGCTGACCGAACTGCTGCTGCCGGCCGATGGCGTGGGGGAGTTGTCGCTGCTGCTGCCCACGCTGGCGCGCTGCACCCAGGCCGGCGAACGCGTGGTGCTGGTGGCCCCGCCCTACCTGCCGTATGCGCCGGCCTGGCAGGCGGCCGGCGTGGACCTGGCGCAGTTGCGCATCGTCCAGGCCAGCCCGCGCGATGCCCTGTGGGCGTTCGAACAATGCCTGCGCAGCGGCGCCTGCGCGGCCGTGCTGGGCTGGCCGCAGCAGGCCGATGCGCGCGCGCTGCGCCGGCTGCAGGTGGCCGCCGACAGCGGCCAGTGCCTGGGCTTCGCCCTGCGCGATCGCAAGCACCTGGCCAATCCTTCTCCCGCGGCGCTGCGCCTGGAAGCGGTGCGCGATGCGCGCGGCACCGCCTGGCAGGTGCGCAAATGCCGCGGCGGCCCGGTGCCGGCCAGGCCGTTCGTGCCGGAAACGCTGGGGACCGGCACCCCCAAAGCCTGTTTCCCCGCACCGGACAGTTCTCCCTCGTCCGCAAGCGGGAGAGGGCCGGAGCGGGGGCAGGCCGGTCGCGATGCCGCCACCGGCGCCTGCGCGCCGCCATCGGCCTTGGGCACCTTCCCCCGCGGGCAGGGCCGGCCGTCGCCCGATGTCGTGCCTGGGTCCTCGGGCGTGGCCGTCGATCTCCCCGTGCTCCGCCTGGCCGCGGCGCCTTCCCCGGCAAGCCTGGACGGGTTGGGGTGGGGGACGGCCGCCGCTCGCGACGCCGCCGCCCGCGCTGGCGCCGCGCCCCCGACCGCCTTTTTCGACGCCTTGCCCGGCGGGCAGGGGCGGCAACCGCCTGCGCGCGAGGGGCTGCGTTCCACTCCCGCCCATCCGCAGCGCGAACTGCAGTTCGCCCCGGCCGCCGCCCCGCTTGCGCGTGACTGACGCCGATGCTCTGGGCCTGTGTACTGCTGCCGCAACTGGCGCTGGATGGCGTCCTCCGCCGGTTGCCTGATCCGGGGGCGCCGCTGGCGCTGGTGGAAGGGCCGGCGCAGCTGCGCAGCCTGCATGCGGTGAACCGCGCGGCCGCGGACGCGGGCCTGCGGCCTGGGATGCGCTTGACCGCCGCGCATGCGCTGCTGCGGGATTTCGCGATGGTCGAATACGACCCGCAGGCCGAATCGCGCTGGCTGCGTTTCCTCGCCGCCTGGGCCTATCGCCACAGCTCGCTGGTCAGTGCGCAGTGGCCGGGCTGCATCCTGCTGGAGGTGCGCGGCAGTTTCCGCCTGCTCGGGCCATGGCCGCGGATCGAGCGGCGTTTGCGCGAGGAACTGGCGGCGCTCGGGTTCGAGCACCGCATCGCGCTGGCGCCGACGCCGCGCGCCGCGCGCGTGCTTGCCGGATTGCGCGACGGCCTGGCCGTTCCCACGCCAGCGGCCCTGGCCGAACTGCTCGACCGTGTCCCCGTGCGCCGAGCCTGCCTGCCCGACGACAGCGGCGAGCGGCTGCAGCGCATGGGCGTGCGCGAACTGCGCAGCTTGCGCGCGTTGCCGCGCGACGCCCTGCGCCGTCGCTTCGGCGCGGCGCTGCTGGACCACCTCGACCGCCTCTACGGGCAGGCCGACGATCCGCTGGACTGCTACGCGCCGCCCGACCATTTCGACGCGCGCGTCGAACTGGGCTACGAGGTCGAAAGCCACATGGCCCTGCTGTTTCCGCTGCGGCGGCTGGTCGGCGACCTGTGCACCTTCCTGTCGATGCGCGACGGCGGCGTGCAGCGCTTCGTGCTGCGGCTCGAGCACGAAGGTGCGCGCACCGATGTCGACGTGGGCCTGCTTTCGGCCGAGCGCGACGCGGCGATGCTCTTCGAGGTGACGCGCAACCGGCTGGAGCGCGTGCGCCTGGAAAAGCCGGTGGTCGCGCTGCGCCTGCTGGCCCGCGAACTGCCTCCGTTCGCACCGGCCTCGCGCGACCTGTTCGACATCCGCAGCCAGCAGCAGTTGCCATGGCCGCAGTTGCGCGAACGCCTGCGCGCGCGCCTGGGCGACGATTCGGTGTACGCGGTGGCGCCGTCGGGCGACCCGCGGCCGGAACGGGCCTGGCGCCGGGTGGAGGACGAGCCGGACCGCATCGACGAGGCGCCCGTCCGTCCGCCGCGTCCGGGCTGGCTGTTGCCACGCCCGATCCCGCTGCGCGATCCGCGGCCACGCATCGTCTCCGGCCCCGAGCGCCTGGAGAGCGGCTGGTGGGATGGCGAGGACGCCCGTCGCGACTACTACGTCATCGAGACCTCGCAGGGCCAGCGCGCCTGGGCCTTCGCCCCGGCAGGCGAGCAGCAGGGCTGGATGCTGCAGGGGTGGTTCGCATGAATGCCCTGGCTTTTCCTGCTCCTGCCTGTGCCGGGAAGGTTGGGGTGGGGCATGTCGCAACCATGTCCGCCAACCACGACATCGACGCCGCTGTACCCCACGGCACATTGGCCCTGCCCATTCGCCGCGCCTGCGGCGCGCCCCCATCCCGGCCTTCCCCCGCAAACGGGGGAAGGAGCAGGGAAGCGCAAGGGCTTTTCAACTCCACCGCAAGCGTGGGAAGGAGCAGGGAAGCGCAAGGGCTTTTCCACTCCCCCGCAAGCGGGGGAAGGCGCAGGGCAGCGCAAGGGCTTTTCAACTCCACCGCAAGCGTGGGAAGGAGCAGGGAAGCGCAAGGGCTTTTCCACTCCCCCGCAAGCGATGGAAAGAAACAGGGAGGCGCAGGTTTTTCCTCTGCCGCAAAGCGATGGATGGCACAGGAAAGCGCAAGGGTTTTCCCCTCTGTCGCAAGCGGTGGAAGGAACAAGGCGATGCGCGTTTTCTCCCTCCCCCGCTTGCGGGGGAGGGGCGGGGTGGGGGTACGCCCGGGCCTTCGACCATGACCGATAACGACGGCATCGATCGCGACACCCCCGGCGGACGCCCGCCGCGTGCCTGGGAAACCGCGCAGCGCATGCGCGGTCTGGCCATGGCCGCCAACGACGATGCGCCGGGGCAGGACGGCCTGCCGGCCTATGCCGAACTGCACTGCCTGTCCGACTTCTCGTTCCTGCGCGGCGCGGCCAGCGCCGAGCAGCTGTTCGTGCGCGCGGCGCACTGCGGCTACGAGGCGCTGGCGATCACCGACGAATGCTCGCTGGCCGGGATCGTGCGCGCACTGGAGGCATCGCGCGCCACCGGATTGAAACTCGTCGTCGGCAGCGAGTTCACCCTGGCCTGCGGCCTCAAGTGCGTGCTGCTGGTGGAAACCGCGGCCGGCTACACGCGCTTGTGCGAACTGATCACCACCGCGCGCCGCGCCGTGTCCGGCAAAGGCTACCGGCTCACCCGCGAGGATATGGCGCAGCGCATATGCGACGTGGACCCGGCAGTGTGCGGCCTGTTCGCGCTGTGGATCCCGGGCCAGGAGGTCGACCCCGAGCAGGGGCGCTGGCTGCGCACGCTGTTCGCCGAACGCGCCTTCCTCGCCGTGGAGCTGCACCGTGAACAGGACGATGTCGCGCGGTTGGCGCGGCTGCAGGAGGTCGCCGCGCAGCTGCGCATGGCGCCGGTCGCGGCCGGCGACGTGCACATGGACGTGCGCCGCCGCCGCGCGCTGCAGGACACCATGACCGCGATCGCCCACAACCTGCCGCTGGCCGAATGCGGCGCGCGGCTGTTCCGCAACGGCGAACGGCACCTGCGATCGCGCCGCGCGCTGGGCAACATCTACGGGGCGGTGCCCGGCGGGCAGGCGTTGCTGGACAACGCCGTGCAGCTGGCGCGCCGCTGCAGTTTCGATCTGAAGAAGGACATCCGTTACGCCTATCCGGTGGAGCTGGTGCCCGGGGGACATACGCCCACCACCTGGCTGCGCGAGCTCACCCTGCGGGGAATGGAGAAGCGCTGGCCGGAAGGCACGCCACCGGACGTGGCGCGCCAGATCGAGGACGAGCTCGCGTTGATCGCGGACCTCGGGTACGAGGCCTTCTTCCTCACCGTCGAGGACATCGTCCGCTATGCCAATTCCCGGCAGATCCTCTGCCAGGGGCGCGGCTCGTCGGCCAACTCCGCGGTCTGCTACGCGCTCGGCATCACCGTGGTCAATCCCGCGGAAAGCCGGCTGCTGATGGCGCGCTTCCTGTCCCGGGACCGCGACGAGCCGCCCGACATCGACGTGGATTTCGAGCACGAGCGGCGCGAGGAAGTGCTGCAGTACGTCTATGCCAAGTACGGTCGCCATCGCGCCGCGCTCGCCGCCACGGTGATCCGCTACCGCGGCAAGAGCGCGGTGCGCGATGTGGCCAAGGCCTTCGGCCTGCCGGCCGACCAGGTCTCGCTGCTGGCCGACTGCTTCGGCTGGGGCAATGGCGAGTCGCCGATGGAGCAGCGCCTGCGCGAGGCCGGCTTCGACCCGGACAACCCGCTGATCCGACGCGTGGTGGCGGTGACCGCGCAGCTGCGCGGGCATCCACGCCATCTCTCCCAGCACGTGGGCGGATTCGTGATCAGCGACGCGCCGCTGTCGACCGTGGTGCCGGTGGAGAACGCTTCCATGCCCGATCGCACCATCATCCAGTGGGACAAGGACGACCTGGAGACGATGGAACTGCTCAAGGTCGATTGCCTGGCGCTGGGCATGCTCACCTGCATCCGCAAGGCGGTGGCGCTGGTGGAGCGGCACCGCGGCTATGC